>Ga0310810_10000755_pt1 | contig 32665 bp, 28 predicted proteins | sample NCmetagenome_FD_207641 | JGI IMG/M metagenome (GOLD analysis project Ga0310810, IMG submission 207641) | Soil microbial communities from experimental microcosm in Duke University, North Carolina, United States - NC | ecosystem: Engineered > Artificial ecosystem > Soil microcosm > Unclassified ... | reverse complement strand
CCTGACGTTCATGTGCGGAAAGAGCGCGATGTCCTGCGGCACGTAGCCGATGCGCCGAAGGTACGGCGCGACGTTGATGCCGGTACTCGAATCGAACAGCACACGATCGGCAACCGCGATGCGTCCGAGCGCCGGCAGCCGCAGCCCGGCGATCGCGTCCAGCACGGTGGTTTTCCCGGCGCCGGACGGCCCGAACAGCGCGGATACGCCGTCACCGAGCGTTGCTGTGAAGTCGAGGGAAAACGACCCTTGAATCAACGCGATCGCCAGATCGATCACGCCAGGCGCTTCCCGGCAAGCGCGTTCGAACAGAGCAGCGCCGCAAACGCAATCGCCGCGGAGATGGCAATGAGCGTGACCGCTTCCCAATCGCGTCCGGTCTCGGCGTACGTGTAGATGGCGACGGCCAGCGTCCTCGTCGCGCCGGGAATACTTCCCGCGACGACGATCGTCGCGCCGAACTCGCCGAGCGCGCGCGCAAACGCGAGGACCGCTCCGGCAATCACCGAGGGCAGCGCGAGCGGGAGGCTGACGGTCAGAAATGCCCGAACCGGGGCCGCCCCGAGCGTCGACGCCATCTGCTCGTACCGGCGGTCCACGTGCTCGAAGCCGGCGCGCGCAGTCCGCACGAGCAGCGGCAGCCCCATCACGGCCATCGCGAGCACGACAGCCTTCCAGGTGAAGACGACGTCGATGCCGACGCGTTCGAGCACTCGCCCAATCGGCCCCCGCCGGCTCATGAGCATCAGCAGAATCAGCCCGGTGGCAACCGGCGGCATCACCAGCGGCAGGGTGACGACCGCTTCGAGAATCGTCCGGCCGCGAAAGCTGCCGCGCGCCAGCGCCCACGCGATGAGGACGCCGATTGGGAGCACGAGGAGCGTCGCGCCTCCGGCGCACGCGACGGTGAACCACGTCAAGCGCCAGATGGGCATGCTACCGGATTGGAGCGAAGCCGAACTGCGTCAGCGCGCGCATGCCGGCGGCACTGCGCAGGTAGTCGAGGAATCGTTGCGCTTCCTCGGCCGCGGATGACGTCCGAATCACCGCTGCAGGATACCGGATCGGCGGACCTTCGTTCGCAGGAACGACCCACGCAACGCTCGCCCGCGTCGCGATGCGCGCGTCGGTGCGGTAGACGATCGCCGCGTCCGCGGCGCCGGTTTCCACCGCGGTCAGCGCCGCACGTACGCTGCCCGCCGGCACGATTCGCGGCGCAATCTGGTCCCAGATGCCGACCTTCTGCAGGTATTGCTTCGCGTACACTCCGGCGGGCACCGCGTCGGGATCACCGATGGCAATCCGCCGGAACGCCGGATCGGTCAGCGCTCGAATGCCGCCGAGCGTGCGGTTCCTGTCGTTCGGGACGACAACCGCCAGCTGATTTGACAGGATGTCGGCGCGGGAGCCCGCCTTCACCAGGCCGGCCGCCGCGACGATGTCCATCTGCTGTTCGTCCGCGCTGATGAAAATATCCACCGGCGCGCCGTCCACGATCTGGCGCGCGAGCACGTTCGAGGCACCGAAGTTGAACCGGATGGTCCCGCCGCCCGCCTGCGCGTATTCACGCGCAGCGACGGTCAGCGCTTCGGTGAGGCTGACCGCCGCCGAGACGGTGATCGGCGCGCGTGCGGGGAGCGTCTGCGCAGTGAGCGCGGCGGCCGCGACCGCCAGCGCCGGGAGCCACGAAGTCGGCATACGCCGAGTGTACTGAGAGCGCCCGGAGCGGTGTCAATTCCCAACTGCAGACGTCCAACTCCCAATCGGCGTTGGGAGTTGGGAGTTATCAGGTCTACTCCGAATCATGGCGCTGCAGGACGACGATTGACCAGGCCTGCACCTTTACGTGCTCCCCCGCCTCGAGCAATCGGCCATGGCCGCCGACTTCGACGTGGTTCGCGGTTTCGTTCGTGTCCAGCACGATGCGCCAGCGCTCGCCCCACTTCGCCTCCGGCATCACGAAGTCGATCTGCTCCTGGTGCGCGTTGAACATGAGGTAGAAGCTGTCGTCGACCACGCGCTCGCCGCGCCGGTTGCGGGTCGGGATCGCGTCGCCGTTGAGGAAGACGCCCAGCGATTTGGCGAACCCGGCCTGCCAGTCCTCCTCCGACATCGTCGTCCCCGAGGGCGTGAACCAGCCGATGTCCGCGACGGATGTTCCGCGGATCGGACGCCCCTGGAACCACCGGCGGCGGCGGAACACCGGGTGGTCGCGACGGAGGCGGATCAAATCCCGCGTGAATCCGAGCAGCGCCTGATCGGCGTGGTCCCAGTCGTACCAGGAAATCTCGCTGTCCTGGCAATAGGCGTTGTTGTTGCCCTCCTGCGTGCGGCCGATCTCGTCGCCGCCGCACAGCATCGGGACGCCCTGGGAGAGGAACATCGTCGCGAGAAAGTTTCGCTGCTGCCTGGCGCGAAGCGCGAGCACCGCAGGATCGTCCGTCGGACCTTCCGCGCCGCAGTTCCACGATCGATTGTGGCTCTCGCCGTCGCGGTTCTCTTCACCATTGGCTTCGTTGTGCTTCTCGTTGTAGGAGACGAGATCGCGCAGCGTGAATCCGTCGTGCGCCGTGATGAAGTTGATGCTCGCGTAAGGGCGGCGGCCCGTGCCCTGATATAGATCCGAACTTCCCGTGAACCGTGACCCGAATTCCGCGAGCGTCTGGTCGGTGCCGCGCCAGAAATCGCGGACGCAATCGCGATATTTCCCGTTCCACTCCGACCAGAGCGGAGGGAAGTTGCCGACCTGATATCCGCCTTCGCCGACGTCCCACGGCTCGGCGATGAGCTTCACCTGGCTGACGACGGGATCCTGCTGGATCAGATCGAAAAACGACGACAGCCGATCGACGTCGTGCAGTTCACGCGCGAGCGTCGATGCGAGGTCGAACCGGAAGCCGTCGACGTGCATGTCGCCTACCCAGTACCGCAGGCTGTCCATGATGAGCTGCAGCACGTGCGGGTGCCTCATGTTCAGCGTGTTGCCGGTGCCGGTGTAATCCATGTAGTACCGGCGGTTGTCCGCCACCGTGCGGTAATACGCCGTGTTGTCGATGCCCTTGAACGACAGGACCGGTCCGAGATGATTCCCTTCGGCGGTGTGGTTGTACACGACGTCGAGGATCACTTCGATCCCCGCGCGGTGCAGTGCTTTCACCATCCGTTTGAATTCCTGCACCTGCTGGCCGAGCGTACCGCCCGATGCGTATTCGTTGTGCGGGGCGAGATAGGCGATCGAGTTGTAGCCCCAGTAATTGCGCAGGCCTTTGTCGAGCAGCACCGAATCCTGGACGAACTGATGGACGGGCAGCAGTTCGACGGCTGTCACGCCGAGCGCGCTGAGATAGTCGATGGTCACCGGGTGCGCGAGCGCGGCATAGGCACCGCGCTGCTCATCGGGGATGTCCGGGTGGCGCCGGGTGAATCCCTTGACGTGCGTCTCATAGACAATCGTGCGATGCCATGACGTCCGCGGCGGCGCGTCCCCCGACCAGTCGAACGTCGGATCGATGACGACCGATTTCGGCATGAACGGCGCGCTATCGAGGTCGTTTTTCGAATCGTCCGGCCGATCGAAGTGGTACGGGAACATCGCTTCGTTCCAGCTCCACGCGCCATCGACGGCTTTCGCATACGGATCGAGCAGCAGCTTTGCGGGATTGCACCACTTGCCTTCATCTGGCGCCCATGGTCCGTGGACGCGGTAGCCGTATCGCTGCCCCGGTTTGACGCCGGGAACGAAGCCGTGCCAGCAGAGCGCGGTCGTCTCCGGCAGATCGACGCGCGTCTCATTTCCCTCGTCGTCGAACAGACACAGCTCGACGCGTTCCGCCACTTCCGAGAAGAGGGAGAAATTGGTGCCGTCCCCGCGATAAGTGGCGCCGAGCGGATAGGCATCCCCCGGCCACACCGGCAGGGCCGGCACGGTTGTGTTCCGTCGTTCTTCCATCCCCGTCACAAGAGCCGGCGAGGCTGCAAGAATCTCGCCTTCTTTGCGTCGTTCAGTGTACGCTTCCGTGGTTTGTGGAGATATCGATGCGAAGCACGCTGATGCTGCTGCTCGTGTTCGTCGTTCCCGCTTTTCCAGTAGCGCCGGGCGCTATCGACCACGACGCGGGGGTGTCATCCGGGGACGGGATGGTCGTGTGCACGTCGGCGCCGGCCTGCGACGTCGGCGCGGCCATTCTCGGCGACGGCGGAAATGCGGTCGACGCTGCCGTGGCGACCGCCTTCGCTCTGGCAGTGACGCATCCGAGCGCCGGCAACCTCGGCGGTGGCGGCTTCATGGTCGTGCGAACGGCTGCCGGCGAGGCGACGACGTTCGACTATCGCGAGAAGGCGCCGCTCGCGGCGACCCGGACCATGTATCTGCGCGACGGGAAGATCGACATCCGCCTGACGAACACCGGATACCTTGCGCCGGGCGTGCCGGGCACCGTCCGCGGCCTCGCGCTCGCCCACAAACGTTTCGGCAAGCTGGCGTGGCGTGACGTCGTCGCGCCCGCCATCCCTCTGGCCGACCAGGGATTTGTCCTGTCGGAAAGCCTTGCGCGCAGCCTGAACAACCAGGTCGCCGGGCCCATGGCGCCCTTTCCCGCTTCGATCGCGCAATACGGCAAACCGGGCGGCGGCAAGTGGGTCGCCGGCGATCGTCTCGTGCTCAAAGACCTCGCGAAGACGCTCCGTGCGATCGCATCGGAGGGGCCGGACGTGTTCTACAAAGGATGGATCGCCGATCGCATCGCCGCGGATATGGCCGCCCACGGCGGGTTGATCACGAAGAAAGATCTGGCCGGGTACGAAGCCGTGGAGCGCGCTCCCGTGCGGGGCACGTACCGCGGCTACGACATCATCGCGATGCCGCCGCCGAGTTCAGGCGGCGTTGCGCTCGTCGAGATGCTCAACGTGCTCGAGCCGTTCGACTTGAAGTCGAAAGGCCGCAACTCCGCCGAATCCCTTCATCTTCAGATCGAAGCGATGCGCCGCGCCTATCTCGATCGCGCGCGCTATCTGGGCGATCCCGATTTCGTCGAGGTGCCGATCGAGCGGCTCACGTCCAAGGAGTATGCGGCACAACTGAGCGACGGCATCGATCCCGCGCACGCGACCAGCAGCGTCGAACTCGGCAAAGACATCGTCACCGCGAATCAGACGGGGGAACCTGACGAAACGACGCATTTCTGCGTCGTCGATCGGGACGGTATGGCCGTGTCGAATACGTTCACGCTCGAGGGTGGATTCGGCTCGCACATTGTCGTGAAGGGCGCCGGTTTCCTGCTGAACAACGAGATGGGTGACTTCAACAAGCACCCCGGGGTGACAGATCTCACCGGTAACATCGGCACCGATCCGAACCTGATCGAGCCTGGCAAACGGATGCTGAGTTCAATGACGCCGGTGATCCTGGTGAAAAACGGCAAGCCGGCGCTGATGACCGGATCACCCGGCGGTCGCACGATTATCAACACCGTCCTCTCGGTCGTCCTCGGGGTGGCTGAATTCGGACTGAACGTCCGCGATGCGGTCGACGCGCCCCGCATGGACCACGAATGGCTGCCCGACACGGTCCAGATCGAAAAAGACGGCGTTCCCGTCGATGTGGTCGAACACCTGCGCGCGATGGGACACACGGTCAACGTGGGCGGACGGCAGGGGGACGCGAATTCCATTCTCATCGACGACACCGGTACCGCCTGGGGAGCGAACGATCATCGAGCGAAGGACGGCAAGGTCGCTACACCCTTGGGGTTGACGGCGGGCATACGATCGCGATAGCGTCAATGCAGATGTTCCGTCTCGCGCATCACCATCGGCTCCATCATTCCTGCCACGGCGGGCCGGTCGATTTGCGCGTCCACTGATCCTTCAGACGAACAACTCGAATTCATCACCGAAGCCCCGCCATCCCGCGGGGCTTTTTCTTTTTCAGGGTGCAGCAATGGATTTCTCAAAACTGAACGGGCTCGTCCCGGCCGTCGTCCAGGATGCCGGCACGAACGAAGTCCTGATGGTCGGGTTCATGAACCAGGAAGCGCTCGACAGAACGGTCGCAACGGGGTTCGCCACCTTTTTCAGCCGGACGCGAGGCAGCTTGTGGCTGAAGGGAGAGACCTCGGGAAACCTCCTGCAGGTCGAGGAAGCGTTCGTGGACTGCGACGAAGACACGATCCTGCTGAAGGTGCGGCGGCTCGGCCGGGGCAAGGTGTGTCACACGGGGCAGCGGACCTGCTTCACGTCACTGCTGACTCCCGCGGTCGCGGGGCGGTGATGTCATGAATACGCTGAAACTCGGCATTCCGAAGGGCTCGCTGCAGGAGGCGACGATCCAACTGTTCGCGCGTGCCGGCTACACGCTGTACGCGAACGGGCGGTCCTATTTCCCGCTCACCGACGATCCGGAGATCGCCTGCATGCTTATTCGCGCGCAGGAAATGGCGCGGTATGTGGCCGACGGCGTGCTCGACGCGGGGTTGACGGGCGCCGACTGGATTGCGGAGTACGCAGCCGGCGCCGCCGCGGCGGCAACCCGCATCGTGCCGCTCGCGGACCTGATTTACGCAAAACAAAGCTTCGGCAAAGTGCGCTGGGTGCTCGCCGTGCCGGAGTCGTCTCCATATCAGCGTCCGCAGGATCTCGAAGGCGCAACCATTGCCACGGAACTCGTGCGCGCGACCCAGGCTTACTTCGCGCGTATCGGCGTGAACGTGAACGTCGAATTTTCCTGGGGTGCGACCGAGGTCAAACCGCCCATTCTCGCGGATGCGATCGTGGAGGTGACGGAGACCGGTTCGTCGCTCCGGGCGAACCGTCTCCGCATCATCGACACCGTGCTCGAATCGAACACGCAGCTCGTTGCCAATCGCGCGGCGCTGGATGACTCCTGGAAGCAGGCAAAGCTGGACGGGATCGCGCTGCTGCTGAAGGCGGCTATCGAGGCGCAGGGGCGTGTCGGCCTCATGCTCAACGTCCGCCGATGCGATCTCGACGAGATCATCGCCTTGCTGCCGGCGCTGCAGCGACCGACCGTCTCTCCGCTGAGCGATGCCGACTGGATCGCCATCAACACGATCGTGGAGGAACGGGCCGTACGGGACCTGATCCCGAAGCTCAAGGCTGCGCGGGCGCAAGGCATCGTCGAGTACCCGCTGAACAAGATCGTGATGTGACGACGTGCGCATCATCGAGAGTTCGAATCAACGGGAACTGGATGCGTTTCTCGCACGCACCCCGGCGCGCAATCCTGCCATTCTCCGGCAGTCCGCCCGGATCGTCGCGCGGGTCCGCGGTGAAGGCGACCGGGCGCTCCGAGCGTATGCGCGTCGCTTCGATGGCGTGAATGCGCTCGTGGTCTTCGATCGCTCCCTCATGCGCGACGAGGCGTCGAAGGTGGCACCGCGTGTCAGGCGCGCCCTGGGGGCAGCGGCGCGGAATATCCGGCGTATTGCGGCCCGGCAGGTGCCCAAAGGCTGGATCGCAGAGCCCGCGCGCGGTGTGCGGATCGAGCAGCGGGTCATGCCGCTCGAGCGGGTGGGCTGTTATGTACCCGGCGGCCGGTTCCCGTTGCCCTCTTCGGTGCTCATGACGGCGATTCCAGCGGCCGAAGCCGGCGTGAAGGACATCATCGCCGTCTGCCCACGCCCTGACGCCGCGGTCATGTGCGCCGCGCTCGAAGCAGGCGTCACACGGTTGGTGCAGATCGGAGGCGCGCACGCCATCGCCGCACTCGCGTATGGCACCCGGACGGTTCCTCGGGTCGACAAGATCGTCGGCCCCGGCAATGCGTACGTCTCCGCAGCCAAGTCGCTCGTCTCTGCCGACTGCGCGATCGACTTCTTCGCGGGCCCGAGCGAAATCCTCGTGCTCTCCACGACCGGGCGCGCCGCCTGGATTGCGGCGGATCTTATCGCCCAGGCGGAGCACGACAGTCGCGCGCGCGCATTACTGATTACTCCCAAACGCGCGCTGGCGATTGCCGTCTGGCAATCGATCTCGGAGCAGCTCGAGTCGAACCGGCACGCGCGCCAGGCGCTGTCTTCGTCTGGAGCAATCATCGTCACGTCGTCGCTCGAAGAGGCGATCGGGATCGCGCAGCGCGTCGCACCGGAACACGCGGTCTGTGACACCGCCGGCGTCGCGCGCCGACTGACGCGAGCCGGGACCGTGTTCGTCGGCAACTTGAGCGCCCAGGCGTGCGGGGACTACGCGACGGGTTCGAACCACGTCCTGCCGACGAGCGGCGCCGCCCGGTTCCGGGGCGGGTTGAGCGCGGCGGACTTCGTTCGCGTGACGTCAATTCAGCGACTCACGCGCGAGGGGTTGCGCAGCATCGGGGACACGGCCGTCACGCTCGCGGAGGCTGAAGGCCTGCACGGGCATGCCCGTTCGATTCGGATGCGTCTGGGAGGCGTCGCATGATCCGCACAGGCTATTTGCGTCCATCCGCGGAAACCGGCGTATTGAGGCTGCACCTGAACGAAAACACGGGGGGGTGCTCACCCGCTGCACTGTCTGTGATCCGCGGCTTGTCTGCTGGGGACCTCGGGCGTTATCCCGATTACCAGCAGGCGATCGCCGAGGTCGCGCGGGTGTTCCGGGTTCCCGCGGACTACGTGCTGCTGACCAACGGACTGGACGAAGGAATTCTCGCGGCCACCGCCGCCGCATTCCGCCGGCGCGACGGCTTCGTTCCGGAGGCGATCGGCGTACGACCTGCGTTCGACATGTACGACACGACAGTGGACGGGCTTGGCGGACGCATGCGCACCGTACCGCTGGATCCGCAGTTTCAGTGGAGCGCGTCCTCGCTGCTGGCCGTTGTCAGCGCGGCGACGCGCATCATCTTCGTCACGAATCCGCACAACCCGTCGGGATGCTGTGTTCCGCTGTCAGAGATCCTCGAGTTGGCGGCGCAATCCCGGCCCGCGGTGGTGTTCGTCGACGAGGCCTATGCGGATTTCACCCATGACACGCTGCTCGATCCCGACGTCCTGCGCTCGATGCCGAACATCGTCGTCGGGCGGACGTTCTCCAAGGCGTACGGGCTGGCCGGATTACGAATCGGAGCACTCGTGGCGTCCCCGGAGACGTTGCAGCCGATGAGAAAAATCGTCCCGCCTTACAGTGTCAACGCCGTGGCGGCCGCGGCACTGCCGGCGGCATTGGCCGATTCGGAGTACACGTCCCGTTACGTCAAGGAGGCGTGCCAGTCGCGCGATCTAATCGAGGACGCGTGCGGCCGACTGGGGGTGGCTGTGGTTCCAAGCGCCGCGAACTTCGTGCTCGTCCGCGCGGGGGCTGTCGCGTCTGCGCTGGCGGACGCGTTGGCCCGCCGCGGGATCGCTGTTCGCGACAGGTCGCGAGAGCCAGGGTGCGAGGGTTGCCTGCGCGTGACAGCCGGCCGCATCACCGACACGCGCCGTTTTGTTGCCGCACTGGAGGACGCATGGCGCGAACTGCAACGGTGACGCGGGAGACGGCCGAAACGCGGATCGCGATCCGGCTCGCGCTCGACGGCCGCGGCCGATACGACATCCAGACGGGCATCCGCTTCCTGGACCACATGCTGGAACTCGTGGCGCGCCACGGAGCATTCGACCTCGTGCTGTCGGCTGACGGCGATCTGGACGTCGACCAGCACCACACGGTCGAGGACGTCGGCATTGCGCTCGGAGGCGCGGTCGATCGCGCGCTGGCGTCGCGGCGGGGAATCAACCGAGCGGGCTATTTCCTCATGCCGATGGACGAATCCCTCGCGGTCGCAGCCGTCGACCTGAGCGGCAGGCCGCGCGCCGTCATTGACGTCCGCGTACGTGCGGCGCGAATCGGCGACCTGCAATCAGAGCTCGTGCAGGATTTCTTCGAGGGTTTCGCGCAGGGAGCGCGCGCGGCCGTGCATCTCAAGCTGCTGTACGGACGTTCCAGTCATCACGGCGTCGAAGCGGTGTTCAAGGCCTTCGCCCGCGCGCTCCGGGTTGCGTGCTCGCGCGACAGGCAACTGCGGCGCGCGCTGCCCTCGACCAAGGGGCTGCTGTGATTGCCATCGTCGACTATGGCGCCGGTAATCTCACGTCTGTCGCGAGGGCCTTCACGGCTGTCGGCGCGTCCGTCAAGGCGACGCGCTCGGAAGCCGATGTCGCCGCCGCGGATGCGGTCGTGATTCCGGGTGTGGGCCACTTCCGGTCGACCGCTGCGATCAGTGACGCTCTGCGCGCGGCCCTCACCGGCGCCGCGCAGGAGAAGCCGGTGCTCGGGATCTGTCTGGGACTCCAGTTTCTGTTCGATGGCAGCGACGAGTCGCCGGGATGCAGAGGCCTGGGGCTGCTGCGAGGCCAGAGCAGGCCCTTGTTGCCAAGCGCTTCGGAGAAGGTTCCGCACGTCGGGTGGAACACTATTGTCGCGCTGCGGCCATCTCGTCTCCTCGACGGCGTACCGGCTGGAAGTCCGTTCTACTTCACGCATTCGTACGCAGCGCCTGTGACATCCGCCTGCATCGCATCTACGGATTACACGATCCCGTTCGCCGCCGTCGTGGAGGCGGGTAACGTCTTCGGCACGCAATTCCACCCCGAGAAGTCGGGTGAGGCCGGATTGCGAGTCATTCGGAATTTTCTCGATGTTGTGTAAACGAATCGTGGCGTGTCTCGACGTTCGCGGCGCGAGGGTCGTGAAAGGCGTCAACTTCACCAGCCTGATCGACGCAGGCGATCCGGCAGAATTGGCACGGCGCTATTACGCGGACGGAGCGGATGAAATCGTCCTCCTCGACGTCGACGCGACCCTCGAGGGTCGTCGGGCACGGGCACGAACGGTCGAAGCCGCCGCGGAGAGGATCTTCGTTCCACTCCTCGTCGGGGGAGGGATCCGTTCGGAGGACGATGCCGCGGCCATGCTCGACGCCGGCGCCGACAAGGTGGCCGTCAACTCGGCTGCGCTCGACGATCCGTCGCTCATCACACGGCTGGCCGCTCGATATGGATCGCAGGCCGTCGTCGTGGCGATCGATGCGGCACGAACGGACGGCGACGTCTCAGTGTGGACGCGCTCGGCGTCACGGCCCACGGACCGCTCGGCCGTCGACTGGGCGATCGAGGCGGCGGATCGCGGTGCAGGCGAAATCCTTCTGACATCAATCGACCGCGATGGCACCGCAAATGGCTTCGATTGTGAGATGACACGCACCATTGCGAGCCGACTGCGGATCCCGGTGATCGCGTCCGGGGGCGCCGGAAGCCACGCGCACTTCGTGCAGGTGTTCACGACGGGATGCGCCGAGGCGGCGCTGGCGGCCTCGATTTTTCACTTCGGCCGGACGCACATTCGCGACCTGAAACATCACCTGGCGGCCGAAGGCGTACCGGTTCGGCTCCCATGCTGATTCCATCAATCGATCTGCAGCGCGGGCGAATCGTCCAGCTGATCCAGGGCGACAGGCTCGCAATCGAGTCGGCGGACGTGGATGGCTGGGTTCATCGATTCCGAGCTTATCGTGCCGTTCAATTGATCGATCTCGATGCGGCCAAATCCGAAGCCGACAACGCGGCGCTCGTGCAAAGCATTGCCGCTCGTCTGCCGTGTCGGGTCGGTGGCGGCATCAGGAGCGTCGAGCGCGCGCGCACCGTTCTGAGAGACGGGGCGCGCAAGGCGATTCTGGGATCGCGACTGTTTCGACCGGCCGGTCCGGATCTCGGATTCGCCGCCGAGCTTGCGGATCAGATTGGACCCGAGCGGCTGGTTGCGGCGGTCGACGCGCGGAACGGCTGCATCGCTGTGAACGGCTGGCGCACGCTCCTGCCGTACACCCCTGAAGAGGCCATCCGCACCCTCGAACCGTTCTTCGGGGAATTCCTCTTTACGAATATCGACCGCGAGGGTCTGATGCAGGGGATTGACCGCCCGTCGGTTCACCGGATTCGCGCCGCCACGACACGGACCCTCTCGGTGGCCGGGGGCGTAACGACAGAAGAGGAAATCGAGTGGCTGCACCAGCAGGGAATCGACGCCGTGGTCGGCATGGCACTGTATGCCGGCGTTCTGGCAACCCCGCCGCAGTTCCCGCCGTCTAATCCGGGCGGCGAGGACATTCGATGACAAACGTTCGACAATGGATTCCGGTCGCGGCGGTGTTCGCGCTCGTGCTGGGGGCCGCGACGGCGGCAGTCGCGCAGGAAACCGAGCAGTTCGACCGCACCGTGTCGTTCCACTCTGGTGGGCGGCTGAAACTGAACACCTTTTCCGGTCGCGTGACCATTACCGGGACAGACGGCAACGACGTCGTGATCCACGCCGTCCGCCGCGGCTCGCGAGATCGGCTCGATCACGTGCAGATTGACGTCCAGGTGGATCCTTCCCAGGTGTCCATCGAAGCCAACAAGAAGAACGCCTCCTGGCACGAAGATCGGGACAACGTCGTCGACACGGACTTCGATATACAGGTGCCGCGCCAGACGGAACTCGACGTGAATGCCTTTTCGAGCCGCGTCGAAATCTCCGGCGTGTCGGGCGGCCAGAAGCTGCACACGTTTTCCGGCAGCATGCGCGTGACCGACGCGACCGGACCGATGAATGCGGAAAGCTTCAGCGGTGATATCGACGTGGCGTTCGCCGGAGCGCCAGACGGACAGATCGACTTCGACAGCTTCAGCGGCCGTATCAGCTCGAGCCGGCCGATCACGATGCACTCATCGACGCGCCGCACCCGCATGCAGGGTGAACTGGGCGCGGGCGGCGACACGCAGTTCCGCTTCAAGACCTTCTCGGGCGACGTGACGCTCCGGTAATTCGCCGGCGCAGACGCCTGGTACGTGGCTCAGGGTTTTCAGGGCTGCCGGCCACTTGCGGTACTCTCTGCGCATGCGCCAGCGCAGAGGGTATCTGCCCGTTGTCATTACAGCCGTCGCACTCGCCTCGGCGTGCGGACGGCCAGCGGCGCGATTCTCGGTCGAGAACGCCCGTGCGCACCTCGACGTGCTCGCCGGAACCATTGGCAGCCGCGCCGTCGGGACGCCAGAGAACGCGCGCGCCCGCGCCTACATCATCGACCAGTTGAAGCTGTTCGGATACGACGTCCGCGTGCAGGAAACAGATGCGCGGCGTCCTGAATTCGGACTGACCGCTCACGTCAGCAACGTCATCGCGATCAAGACGGGCGCCGAGCGCGGCGCGCTGGGTCTGATGTCGCACTACGACTCCGCTCCCGAATCGCCGGGCGGTGCCGACGACGGGATCGGGGTGGCGGTGTCGCTCGAAGCCGCGCGCGTCCTGGCAGCGCGCCCGCAGCCGCGCCACACGATTGCTGTGCTCTTCACCGACGGCGAAGAAGCGGGACTGATGGGCGCCGCCGGGTTGACGGCGGATCGCGATCTGATGGACCGGCTGCAGGCCTACGTGAACGTCGACATGACGGGGTCCAACGGCACGGCAATGCTGTTCGAAACCGGACCGCAGAACCCCTGGCTCGTCGGCGCATGGCGTGCGTCGGCGCCCCACCCGCGCGGCGCGAGCTTCGCGTACGAGATCTATCGGCGGCTCCCCAACGACACCGATTTTTCCATCTTCAAGCGCTACGGCATTCCCGGCCTGAACTTCGCCGTGATCGGCGACAGTTACGCATACCACACGGCGCGCGACACAGCGGAGCGCGTCGCCGACCTGACGTTGCGCACGACGGGCGAGAACACCGTCGATACGATGCTCGCGCTCGACGCACGTGACCTGACCAGGCGAACGGGCGGCAACCCGACGTTCTTCGACGCGGGCGGGACGATCGCCTTTTCGTGGGGATCGACCGTCGCGTGGATCATTGCCGTCCTCGCGCTCGCGTGCGGCACGCTCGCGTGGGTCAAGGTCCTGGCGGCAAGCATCCGGCTCGAGGGGGCTGGACGCTGGCTGTTGTACGTGCTCTGGACCGTGTTGGGCGTCGCGCTGGTTGCCGCGGCGCTGATCGGCGGCACGTGGGCGCTTCGCGAAACGCGAACGGTCTATCACCCGTGGTACGCCCATCCGCTTCGCTTCTTCCTGTTCCTGCTGTCTCTCGGAACGCTCGCCGGATGGGTGGCGGCACGCGCCGGCATGTGGATTCCACTGCGTGCGCGCGGGCCGCGGCACCCGATGCTGGCGTGGAGCGTGACGCTGCCCGTCTGGATTCTGCTCGCGGGTCTTACGGCATCCACTGCGCCGAGCGCGGGGTACTTGTGGACCCTGCCGCTTCTCGTCGCCGGCGTGTGTCTGCTGGCGGCTCCCGTGCAGCAACCGCCGGTCGTGCGTGCCGTGTCGGTCCTGGTGCTGGCGGTTGCCGGGACGCTCTGGCTGCGGAACACCATCGAACTCCTGCTCTTCGCGGTCGCGCTGCTCGGGCGCCTGCCGATCATCACGCCGGTATATGCGTATGCCGCGTTGATGCTGGTTGCGGCCGTGATGATCGTTCCCCCGATCATCGCCACCGTCGCGGTCGTCCGGCCGATCCTCCGCCCGTCTTTCATCACCGCGCTGCTGCTCGCGGCGACGGCGGTCACCGCGGTGGCCGCCTACCGCGCGCCGGCGTATACGCCCGAGAATCCACAGCGGCGGGACGTCCGCGTCCTCGTCGATTCATCGAGCAGGACGGCGGTTTACGAGATCGGCGGTCAGGAACCCGGGGTGGATCTTGCGCCGGGAGCGCCTGCAGGGTGGGCGCGGGTGAACGACGCGCCGCCGAGCGCGATTCCCATCGGGCGGCTGAGCGCCCCGTTCGTATTTCGCGCGACCGCGAGTGCGCCGGGCCCCGCGCCAGCCACGTTGAGCGCGATGGCCATCACACCAGCGCCCGCGGGAACCGACCTTTCGATGACCGTGGTGCCGAAGGAGCCCGGGCTGACCGTGCAGTTCGTACTGCCCGAAGGCATGACACCCGCTCGATCGAACCTCCCGGGCGCGATTGCGTCGGGTCGCTGGCGGGCGGTGTTCGTTGCCGTGCCCCCGGAAGGGGTGACGTGGCGCGCGTCGTTCTCCGGCCGTCAGGATCCGCGTCTCGCCAACGCGCAGGCCGCCGTCACCTCGGCGCGGTTTCCCGGCGGAAGCGGATGGCAGTCGCTGCCCGCGTGGCTGCCGCAGGAACACGCCGTCTGGCAGATGCGGGTGCGGTGGCTCCTGGAGCACCCGATTGCACCCGTGCCGCCGTTACGTTAATCTACGTATTCACTACGTGAGTTGACGTGATGCAGAACCCGTTCATCTACGGCGAGGTCGTGCCTGCGTCCGCGTTCGTCGATCGCGAGGAGGAGCTCGCCCGCCTCAGTGCCGACCTGCTGGCCGGCCAGAAGGTCTTCCTCATCTCACCCCGGCGCTATGGCAAGTCGTCGCTGGTCCAGCAGGCGCTCCGCGCGGCGGCGCGGCGGGGCGCGCTCCCCGTCGATGTGACCGTCAGCAGCTACAGCTCGTACGTCGCGTTCCTCGAAGGCTACGCGCGCGCGCTGCTGGTCGCCGACGCGCGTCCGGACCGCGTCCGCAAGTGGGTCATCGATCTCCTGGGCGCCCTCAGGCCCGAGCTGCGGGTCGAACCCGGCGCCCGGCTCTCCATCTCGTTTCCGGCGGCCCGCACGAAGGCCGACGTCGCGCGGCTGGCCGAGGGGGTGTTCGCGCTGCCCGCCCGGATCGCAGAGCTGCGAGGACGCCGCCTCGCCGTCGCACTCGATGAGTTCCAGGCGATCGACGCGTTCGACGAGGGTGGACACGAGGTGGAGCACGCGCTCCGCGCCGCCGTCCAGCACCAGCGGCAGGTCGGCTACGTCTTTTCCGGCTCGGAGCCGACGCTGATGGAGCGGATGTTGAGCCGCAGCCGCCCCTTCTACAAAGCCGGTCCCGTCATGCGCCTGGACCGCATTCCTCCGGATCAATTCGGGGCCTATGTCGAAGCGCGGTTCAGGAAAACCGGTATCGTCCCGGAGCCCGGGCTCGGAGGCGCGATCGTGGACCTCGCGGGCAACCTGCCGTACGACGTCCAGCGGCTCGCGCACGAAATGTGGGACGACGTGCACGCGGGGCGCGGGCGCCGCGCCGGGCTCGAAGAGCTGCACAGGACGCTTCGCCGCCTCCTCAACGAAAACCAGCCGCTGTTCGAGGCCATGTGGCAGCGCCTCACGGTGCCGCAGCGCGGCGCGCTTCGAGCGGCGGTGCTCGAGGACGGCCGCGAGCTGCTCGGCGCCGATGCGCGCGCTCGCCATCGTCTTGGCGGCGCGTCGACGGTCCAGGCCGCACTCGCTGCCCTCGTGCGCGACGACGTTCTCGCCCGCGAAGGACCACGATACATCGTCGTCGACTCCCTGCTGCGCGAGTGGGTGGCGCGCCGGACGTTCTGATGATGCGCCGCCTGCTCGCGCGGATCGGACTCGGGCGCCCGGACCTGCGCGCGTGGGCGATGTACGACTGGGCGAACTCCGCGTTCCAGACGACCATCATCGCGGCGATCTTCCCCATCTACTACGAGAAGGTCGCGGCGGCGGACCTTCCGGGCCCGGTCGCGACGAGCCGGTTCGCCTGGGCCACGACGTGGTCGATTCTGATCGTCGCCGTGATCGCGCCGCTGCTCGGGACGGTCGCGGATTACCGCCCCGTGAAGAAGCGGATGATCGCGCTGTTTCTCGCGATCGGCGCCTCCGCGACCGCCGCAATGTTCTTCATCACGCGCGGCGACTGGCTGTTCGCGCTCGTGGTGTTCGTGATCGGCAACGTCGGCGTGGCCGCGAGCATCGTGTTCTACGAATCGCTGCTGCCGCACCTGGTCAGCGAGAGCGAACTGGACATCGTATCCTCCGCCGGCTATGCGGTCGGGTACGTGGGCGGCGGCCTGCTGCTCGCGATCAATATCGTGATGATGAGCAGGCCGGGATGGTTCTTCCTGGCCGACCGCGGTGTCGCCGTCCGCGTGAGCCTCGCGAGCGTGGCGGTCTGGTGGGTGCTCTTTTCGATCCCGCTGTTTCGGACGGTAAAGGAACCGCCGGTGCCCTCGCGCGAAGCCGAGCACGGCGGCACCATCCCCGTCGCGTTCCGGCGGCTCGCACGCACGTTCGCCGAACTCCGGCGATACCGCGAGGCGTTCTGGCTGCTGCTCGCCTTTCTGATTTACAACGACGGGATCCAGACCATCATCCGGATGGCGACGACGTACGGAGCGGAGATCGGGCTGGACGACAACGCGATGATCGGCGCGCTGCTGGTCACCCAGTTCATCGGGATCCCGTTCGCGTTTCTGTTCGGGCTGTTCGCCGATCGGATCGGCGCCAAGCGGGCGGTGTTCGCGGGGCTGAGCGTCTACGTCGTGATCACCGTGCTCGGCTACTTCATGCGGAACTCGTGGCAGTTTTTCGCGCTGGCCGTGCTCGTCGGGATGGTGCAGGGGGGCACGCAGGCGCTGAGCCGATCGCTGTTTGCCAGCATGATTCCGCGGCAGAAGTCGTCGGAATTCTTCGCCTTCTTCGGCGTCTTCGAGCGGTATGCCGGCATTCTCGGGCCGGCTATTTTTGCCTGGGTCGTCCAGCGCAGCGGAACAAGCCGCAACGCAATCCTGTCCGTTGTCGTGTTTTTCATCGTCGGCGCCGCGCTGCTCGCCTTCGTGGATGTCGAGGAAGGGCGGCGGGTCGTTCGCGCCGAGGGCGCGATGGCGAAAGCGGAGGAATCCGGCTGAGCCGCAGCGGGACACACACGCAGCGGACACAGCCAGCTACGCAACTGCACAACTTCCAATTGCTCAAGGTGTTAGGTCTATGCACACCGTTGCGAAATCGTCTCGGTGCCGGGAGGAACTTGGTAGTTGTGTCGTTGGTGGTTGTGTAGTTAGTCAGGACCCGGCTTAATCGGCGCCAAACCTCACGCCGTCGGTTGTCGTCCAACTGTCGCATGAAGATTGTCGTCGCCGGCGGCACGGGGTTCCTGGGGGCGCCGCTGTGCGGGTCCTGGGCCGACGAGGGCCATGAAGTGCTCGTGCTGACCCGAGGCCTCGGGCCCGGTCAGAGGCAGCACGAGCCCGGCACGGGGGTTCCTGGCGTCACACGCGTCGGGTGGAAGCCGTCCGACGGCGCCGAACCGCTCGTTTCGACGATCGAGGGCGCGACTGCGGTCGTGAATCTCGCAGGAGAGTCGATCGACGCGAAACGGTGGACCGAGGCGCGCAAGCAGGTCATTCGAAACAGCCGGCTCGACGCGACGCGCGCGCTCGCGGCGGCAATTCGCTCGTGCGCCACACCACCGGGAACGTTCATCAGCGGAAGCGCCGTCGGTTACTACGGCGATCGGGGCGGCGAAATGATCGCGGAGGACGCGCCGCCGGGTCGCGACTTCCTCGCGCGCCTCTGCGCGGACTGGGAGGAACAGGCGCAAGCGGCCGCGCGCCCGGGCGTTCGTATTGTCGTCGTCCGCACGGGCATCGTGCTGGAGCGCTCCGGCGGCGCGCTGCCGCGGATGATGCTGCCGTTCCGATATTTCACCGGCGGTCCTCTGGGTTCCGGTCGTCAGTACCTGTCGTGGATCCATCGTCTGGACTGGATCGAAACGATTCGCTGGGCAATCGACACGCCCGCAGCGGCCGGCCCGTTCAACGCGACGGCGCCGCATCCCGTCACCAATCGCGAGTTCGCGCGCGCGCTCGGACGCGCGATGCACCGGCCCGCCATCGCGCCAGGCGTGCCCCACGTTGTGCTGCGGCTCGCCGTCGGTGAGATCGCGGACTCGCTCGTGACAGGCCAGCGCGCAGTTCCCGCCAAGGCGCTCGCCGCGGGTTTTCATTTCCGCTATCCGGAAATCGACATCGCCTTGCGGGGGATCTTCGAGACCTGAGGCGACCGCTACGTGGTACAGGTGACGGCGTTCAGAGCACGCGCGAGAACCCGAAGACGTCATCGCGCCGCGCCGGCTCTTCGAGATAGTTCCGCACAAGAACGCGCGCCGCAAGCCATGCGACACCGGCGCCGCTGCGGCCCGTTCCCAACGCGAAGAGATGACGCGGAAAGTTGCGGTGACGTCCGATGAGCGGCAAATCATCGGGCGAGCCGTAGGTCTCCGCATCCCACGCCCAGGCCGGCTGCACGCCTGAAATCGGCGGATACAGCGTGGTGAGCCGGTACATGAGTTCCATGGCGTTGCCGACGAGGGCCGATGGCGTGGGGCGGCGGCCTGCCGTCTCGCACGATTCCGAGAACAGCACACGATCGTCGTCCAGCCAACGCAGCAGGCGCTTCGGGGGGCCGACCTCGGCGATCGCAGCGTTGCGTGAGCCGACTTCTTTCCGAACCGGCGCGGGCAGCGGATCCGTGACGACGAAGAACGATCGCTGAAGCGGCAAGTGGCGACGAAGTGCACGCAGATCGGACAGCGCGCTCCCTGTCGCGATCAGTACCACGTCCGACGTGACGGTGCCGCGCTCTGTGCGAATCTCGACGGCCCTCTTGCTCGCACGGACTCGTCGGACGGCGGAACGTTCGAACACCCCGGCGCCGCGGGTCGCCGCTGCGCTGGCGAGACCGACCGCGGCGCGATACGGATCGATGGCCCCGCTCTTCGTGCGGATTGCTCCGTCGGCCGTAATCCGCAGGTCGCGCTGAAGCAACTTCGGCGTCTGCCAGGTGACGTCCAGGCCGGCAGCACGCCTCGCGTCGTACTCGCGGCGAAGCTGTTTGAGGCTCTGTGCGCCGCCGCGCGTCACTTCGGAGAGCGCCTGCGTCTCGACGGCGCAGCGGATGCGAAGACGACGGAGGGCGGCAGCGAAATCGAGCGATGCGCGCCGCGCGGCCTCCCAGATGTGACGGGCGTCGCGCAGGCCGTGCCGCGCGACGGCTTCCACAAAGGACGCGTCGAAATCGTGGCGCAGCAGTCCCGGGCTTCCGCCAGTCGCGCCGGCCCCTATTCGATCGGCTTCGAGCAGGATTGTCTGCACGCCCGCGGAGGCAAAAACCGCAGCGCACGCGGTTCCGGTGAGTCCGCCGCCGACAATCGCCACGCGCGCGGATGCCTGTCCACGGAGCATGGGATACGAAGGCCGTCGGCTGGAGGGGAACGTGTCGACGAAGTACGGATGAGTCCGCAATGAGCGGATTGTATCGTCCAAGCACGTGTTTTGCGTAGTTTGCCCGGACGGCACACCACTGCGTGCCGGCGTAGGGAGGTTCAATGACAGTCACGGAACAGCTCGACCGGCTGGCGCGATTCGAGCCGGCGCCGTACCCGGTGGTGAGCCTGTATCTGGATACGCGGCCCAATCAGCACGGCCGCGACAGCTTCCAGACGTTCGTCCGCAAGGAATTTCGCGCGCGAGCGGAAACGTATGCCGAGGGAACGCCCGACCGCGAGTCGCTCGACAGGGATCTCGAACGTATCCGGACCTATCTCGAGAGTGACGTGCAGCCCTCGGCGAACAGCATCGCGATATTCGCGTGCCAGGCGGCGGAGCTGTTCGAAACGCTGCAGCTCGAGGCGCCTGTCGAAGGCAACTCGCTGTTCATCGGAGACCAGCCGCATCTCTACCCGCTCGCCCGGCTGATTTCACAACATCCGCGCTATGCAGCCGTCATCGCCGACACGAATCACGCGCGCATTCTCGTCATCGGCGAAGGCGCCATCCAGAACGCGCAGTCGCTCGAAGGCGTGAAGACGCGCCGATCGTCGCAGGGCGGGTCGTCACAGGCGCGCTATCAGCGGCATCTCTCGAATTACCATCTGCAGCACGTCAAGGAAGTCGTCGATGCGCTCGATCGAACCGTGCAGCGTGAGCAGCTCGACGCCATTCTCATCGCCGGTGATCCCGTCGTGATTCCGATTTTCCGCGAGCAACTGCCGAAACACCTCGCGGAGAAAGTGGTCGACGAAATGACGCTGGCCACCGACGCGCCGGAGCACGAGATTCTGCGCGCCTCATACGAAGCGCTTCAGAAGCTGAACGCGAGCAGCGACCGCGAGCGGGTCGATGCGGCGCTCAATGCGTATCGTGCAGGGGGCCTCGGGGTGGTCGGTGCAGACGAGACGCTGCTCGCGTTGACGAACGGGCAGGTCGACGAGCTGCTCATCAGCGCGTCGCTTCGGAGTATCGAAGGCTTACGCGGCACACGTGCGGCACAGATGGCGCTCGCCAACGACGCGGGGCTCGCGCAGCCTGCAGTCGAACCAGTCGCGGCCGGTGAGGCCAACCGCGCTGACATTGGAACGGTGAGGCTGGCCGACGAGCTGATCACCAAAGCGCAGCAGACCGGCGCGCGCATCACGTTCATCGAGGATGCGTCGCTGCTGGAGCGCTACGGCGGGGTTGCGGCCCTGCTTCGTTATCGGATTTAGCACCGCCGCGACGCGTGCTCCGCACGAGCGCGATGGCTGAGACGACGGTTCCGATCAGCGCGAGCGCGATGAAAGCGGCGACGACCATTTTGAAGCTCGTCGTTTTCATCCACCCGAGAATCCTCGTCCCATACCATCGCGCGAGCGCCGCTTCGATCCCGAAGCGGATCGCGCGCATCGCGGTCAGCGTCCCGAGAAACGCCCACCCGTTCACGCCCAGCGCGCCGCTCGTCATCACGAAGGGCGTGAAGGGAAACGGCGGCGGGACGATCGCCAGGAGCGCGACGCTCGCGCCCGCGCCTCCGCTCACCTTGTTCGAGATCCGCTTCAACCGCCGCTCGCCAACGAAGTGCGCGAGCCCGTGCTCCCCCAGCATGCGACCGAGCCAGAACGTCATGCCCGCGCCCGCCACGGACCCAATCGTCGCCAGGATCGTATAAAGCCAGAACAGCTCCGGGCGTCGTGCCGCCATCAAGATGACGACGAAATCGATGCCGAGCGGAAGGAAGAAGACAGCGCTGGCGTCCATGAAGCCCATCAGGACCAGCCCGAGAGGCGTCAGAAAATAGCCGAGGATGGAGAAGAAGAAGGCCCGCACGGGGGCTAGTCAAGCAAATCGAACGCCGAGCTACCGCCTGCTGCCCCAGTGGCGGACGCCAATGCTGCACTCGGCGCGACTCTATACACGGTCGGATCGTGCAGACGCCGCACCGGCCGGGGCAGCTCGGCCAGTGCACGCGCTCGGTGCAGGCGCGCGGACTCCAGCGACATCTCCGGCCCGATGCACCGTCCGTCCCGCATCATCTGGCCCAGCAACGGTACGCCGCCGTCGACGGGATCCTCCTCTGCAAACGCGACGACGTCCTCGATGGCGCTCCCGTCGCGCATGACCCGCCACACCTGTTTACAGCCCGGCCACGTTGCTTTGCTTTCGCTGCGCTTGGCGACCCGACGCCGCACGCCGGCCTCTTCGATCTCGACGAGTTTGTAGACGCCGCCGAGGGCCGGCGCATCTTCCGATGTGACCAGCCGCGTACCAACGCCGAAGCCGTCGATAGGTATCCCGGCGCCCACAAGCTCCGCAATGCTGAACTCATCGAGATCGCCGCTCGCGAAGATCTTCGTTGCGTCCAGGCCGCCTGCGTCCAGGATCTCGCGAACGCGGGGTGCCAGTGTCGAGAGGTTGCCGCTGTCGAGCCGCACGCCGGCGGGCTTCAGCCCGGACGATGCGACCCAGCAGGCTGCGGCGATGGTGTCGTAGGTATCGAGCAGCAGAATCGAGTGGTCCCCGAAGAGGCGCGCGTAATCGGAAAACGCGCGCACTTCGGACTCCGCCGACATCACCCAGGAATGCGCCATCGTTCCGGAGAGCGGAATACCGAAGCGGCGGCCGGCCTCGACGAACGACGTCCCCGTCGCGCCGGCAAGATACGCGGAGCGCGCCGCGAACAACGCCGCGTCGAGCCCGTGCGCCCGTCGCGCGCCGAATTCGAACACGCTCCGGCCGTCCGCCGCGGTGACGATCCTCGCCGCCTTGCTGGCCACAGACGTTTGAAAGTTGATGAATGCCAGCGCGGCGGTCTCGATGAGTTGTGCCTCACCAATCGGCGCTGTGACGCGAACGATGGGCTCCTGTGCGAACACGGGCGTTCCTTCACGAACAGCCCACACGTCGCCACTGAAACTGAGACGCGCGAGATACTCGAAGAAACCCGATGGAACGTGCGCGAGCGCGTCGGACGCGCGGAGCCACGCGATGTCCTCGGACGTGAATCGGAGGTGCTCGAGGTACTCGACAAGTGAGGCGAGACCCGCGGCGACGAGATAGCTGCGATTGGGCGGCAGGCGGCGAACGAACAGCTCGAACGAGGCGCTCGTCTCCTCGTGCCGTCCCTGCGAGAAGTAGCCCGCCATCATGGTGAGCTGATAGAGGTCGGTTGTCAGCGGGCTGGCGGCCATGTTGCTAATGACTGAGCTGCAGACACTGTGCCTGAGATACCGAGACCGCGAAGCTGGACGGCCGTACTCGAGGCGCTCTACGCCGACTCGTGGAATGCTTCGCTCGGCCGGTTTCGCTCACCATTCGCCTTTCGCGGACTCGGGCGCGCGGACCATGTGATGTCGAGCTCCCTCTTCCGCCTCACCGCGGGCGCCGACACACGCAGGCTCGAAATGGCACTGCTCCGCAACTTCCGCAAATACGCACACGTCGAACAGCTTGGAGCCGATTCTATCTGGGACTGGCTCGCGCTCGGGCAGCATCGGGGCTTGCCGACGCGGCTCCTCGACTGGACGTACTCACCGCTCGTCGCACTCCATTTCGCCACGGAAGATCCCGCGGAGATGCAGGAGGACGGAACCGTCTGGTGTGTCAACTTCGTCGAGGCCAACCGGCAGCTTCCGTCGCAGCTTCGCCGAATCATGCAGCGCGAAGGGTCGGACACGGTCACGGTCGACATGCTCAGCTCGTTCCGCTCGCTGAAAGAGTTCGATGCGCTGGCTCGCGACACATTTCTCGTGTTCCTGGAGCCGCCCGCCGTCGATCGAAGAATCCTCAATCAGTTCGCGCTGTTCTCGCTCATGTCGAGTCCGACTGCCTGCATGGACGACTGGCTCCATCGCCATCCCCGCCTGTGCCGGCGCGTCATCATCCCGAAGGCGCTCAAATGGGAGATCCGCGACAAGCTCGATCAGGCGAACGTCAACGAGCGCGTGCTGTTTCCCGATCTCGACGGGCTGAGTCGCTGGCTGACGCGGTATTACCTGCCGCCGCGGTCCGGTGCCACAATCGACAGACATGAGCACCCTTCCTCACTCGATGCTGGCGATCGAAATCGCGCACCCGGGCGGACCCGACGTGTTGCAGCCCGTGCAGCGTCCCGTACCCGTTCCCGCCGACCATGACGTCCTGATTCGAGTCGCCGCCGCGGGCGTCAATCGGCCCGACATCATGCAGCGGCTGGGCAAGTATCCGCCGCCACCCGGCGCGTCGGATATTCCGGGGCTGGAAGTCTCCGGTACCGTGGTTCAGGCGGTCGGCCGTTTTCAGGAAGGCGACAGCGTGTGCGCACTCGTTGCGGGCGGCGGGTACGCAGAGTTTTGCGTCGTGCCCATTCAACAGGTGCTGCCCGCTCCGAGCGGGCTCTCGCTCACAGAGGCCGCGGCGATCCCGGAGACGTTTTTTACCGTCTGGGCGAATTTGTTCGATCGCGGGCGCCTCGCGCCGGGTGAGCAGGTGCTGATCCACGGCGGCGCCAGCGGCATAGGAACGACCGCTATCCAGCTGGCATCCGCGTTCGGCGCGCGCGTGTTCTCCACCGCTGGCTCGGACGAGAAGTGCGATGCGATCCAGGAGCTCGGAGCGAGCCGCGCGATCAACTATCACCGTGAAGATTTCGCAGACGTCATTCGTGCGGAGACGCGTGACGGCGTCGACGTGATCCTCGACATCGTCGGGGCGGACTATCTGCAGCGCAATCTCGAGTCGCTGCGACTGAACGGCCGCCTCGTCCAGATCGGACTGTTGAGCGGCGCGAAGGTGCAGCTCAACCTTTCGACGATCATGCAGAAGCGGCTGACGGTGACCGGCTCGACGCTGCGCGTACGGACGCCGGCGGAAAAGGGGCTCATCGCCGAAGCGCTCGAGGCAAACGTGTGGCCGTTGCTCGAGGCCGGCCGCGTGCGTCCGGTCGTCAGCGCCACGTTTCCGCTCGCGCGCGCGGCCGATGCGCATCGTGCGCTGGAGGCGGCACGGATCGTCGGAAAGATTGTGCTCGAGGTGGAAACAAATCCGCGCCAGTAACGCCACGCGTGGGGCGTTTCTGCAGAAACCCCTCGCGCGAGCATCAGGAAGCCCGGAGCGCAAGCCACTGAATTCGCGCTATTTACGGTACTTTTCGCATCGACGCTGGACGGCAGTGGGCTTGCACACGAAACAGGCATACGCAATGGGCGCTGCCGGACGAAAATCCGGCAGCCGGTGGGACGCCGGTATGCTGGGGGCTCCGGCGTCCCGCTAGTCTCCTCTTCAGGTTTCTACATCACATGCTCGGCTCCATCGGCATGCCCGAACTCATCGTCATTCTGGTCATCGCGCTGATGGTCTTCGGACCCAAGCGTCTGCCGGAGCTGGGTAAGTCGCTCGGTCTGACGATCAACGAGTTCAAGAAGGGCGCGAATGCGCTGCGGGACAGCGTCGAGGCGGAAATCGAACGCGACAACCACCGCCAGCAGTCAACAGCCCCGGCGGCTCCCGTTCCGCCGCTTCCCCCCGTCGCGCAACCCGACACCGAAGCGCGCCACTCCTAAGCCGGGATCTCCTCCGCCCATGCGCGCCGTTCGCGTCGTTGCGAACATGGCGAACGCGGCGAGACAGACCGCACCGGCAATCCATTTTCCCGTTCCGGGTATCACGTCAGACGGCAGGCCGGTCCACGCGAGGCGTTGAAGCTCGCGAATGGCGGCGACAACAATCGCCACCCGCGCGAGCGGAACGGCTGCGGGCGCGCGCGTCCAGAGCGCCCAGCCGGACGCGGCGCCGATGAACGCGGCCGACGCAGCCCAGACGAATTCGACGATGGCTGGCCATCCCCGCGCCGGCAATGATGGAAGCGCTCCGGCGACGCTCAGGAAAGACACCGGTTGCCACAGCGCGAGGGCGGCGGCAAGGACGATCCTCAGGCGGGCTCCTGGCCGTCTGTTTCAGGCGGCTTCTGCGGCTGCTGCTGTCGCTCCAGCACTTTTGCTTTCCCGTACGCAACGAGCCGTTTCAAGGCCTTCACGCGCTCCGAGCGATCGATGTTTGCGCGATTGACCGCTGCGTGCAGCACGTCGATGGTTTTATCGTATGCCGCACGATCCACCGGGAACGGCGTCCCGTCCTTGCCGCCGAGCGCGAAAGAAAACCGCGCGGGATCCCGCGTGCTGGCCGCCGTGCCGTAGATCACTTCCGACACGAGCGCGAGGGCGCGAACCGTGCGCGCTCCGACGCCCTCGAGACCGATCAGCGATTCAAAGTCGCGCGGCGCAGCCTCATACGTCTTGAGCAGCACGCGTTCGAGGTGCTGCGGGTTGACGTCGGAGAGCAGCACGGCGTGCCTTCGCGGCATCGACAGGAGCGGCAGATCCCTGAGCGCGGAGAGCACGAACTTCGGCTGCTCGCGCGAGATTTCCGCCGCTCGACCGCGGACCTCCGCGCTCTCAGCGGCTACCAGGTTCAGCGTCGGCGCGGCCGTGTCCGCACAGACCGCCGCATGGGGCTCGTTCACGAACGAGTCAAGGGTCCGCGACAGCCAGTGATAGCGTCGCGCCATCTTGTTGTCCCCGTTCATTCCCTGCTGGACGACGCACCAGGAGCCGGAAGGCGTGAAGAAGAAGGCGTGGTGGTACAGCTGATACCCGTCCTGCACGGCGGCGCTGTCGACTTTCGCCGACATGCGGCTTGCGTAGACGAGGGGCGCCGGGTCCACTGACAAACGCTCGCAGTGCGACACGATTTCGGACGGCGTCCGTCTGGAGACCGCACCCTTACCGCCGCCGGCGAATACCCCCAGCTCGTGTTCGCGGCCGCGCAGCGCTTCCTTCAATGCGCCCGTTACCGTTGTCGTCACGCCGCTCGAGTGCCAGTCGAACCCCAGCACGCACCCAAATGCCTGGAACCAGTACGGATCGGACAGGCGCCGAAGGACTTCGTCGCTTCCGTACTCGGCGACGAGGTGCGCGGTGATCTCGCGGGCGAGCAGGACCATCCTCGAGAACAGCCATGCCGGCGCGCGTCCCGTGTGCAGCGGGAGCTGTGCCGTTCCTGAACGCATTACTCAGGGTAGCGCACCCCGCGCGCCTCGCCCCTCCCGCCTCCCGCTCGCGCTATACGTCGAGTTCGACCGCGTCCTCGGCGCGCTCCATGATGAAGCGGAACCGTGCCGACGGATCTTTCCCCATCAACTCGTTGATGATGCGATCGGTCACGATCTGATCCGCGATCTGCACCCGCAGCAGCCGGCGCGTGCGGGGATTGAGCGTCGTTTCCCACAGGACGCGCGGCATCATCTCGCCGAGGCCTTTGAAGCGCGTGATCTCCGGATTCGCGCGGCCGTTGCCGTGCGCCTTCAGGATGCGAGCCTTGTGCGCATCGTCCAGGGCCCAGTAGGTCTCCTTGCCGATATCGATGCGGTAGAGCGGCGGCTGCGCGAGGAACACGTGGCCGGAGGTGATGAGCTGCGGCATGTGGCGGTAGATGAACGTCATCAACAGCGTTGCGATGTGATGGCCGTCCGAATCCGCGTCGGCGAGGATGATGATCCTGCCGTAGCGCAGGCGCGTGATGTCGAAGTTCTTCCCGAGACCGCAGCCGAGCGCGGTGACGAGGTCGGAAAGCTCTTTGTTCTCCAGCACCTTTGCGAGCGATGCGCTTTCCGTGTTCAGCACCTTGCCGCGCAACGGAAGAATCGCCTGTCTCGCACGGTCGCGTCCCTGCTTCGCCGACCCGCCGGCAGAGTCGCCTTCGACGATGAAGATCTCGCTGTCCTCGCGGCCGGGCGACGTGCAGTCGCTCAGCTTGCCGGGGAGCGTGAGGCGGTTCGACGTGGCGGTCTTGCGCGAGACCTCCTGCTGCGCCGCGCGGCTCGCCTCACGCGCACGCGCCGCCAGGATGATCCGCGCGACGATCGACTCGGCGACCGAGATGTTCGTATTGAGCCAGTGCTCGAGCGCGGGCCGCACCTGCGAATCAACCGCGGCAGCGGCTTCCGGATTGTTCAACCGATCCTTCGTCTGCCCCTGAAACTGCGGCTCCTGGATGAAGATGCTGAGGACGGCGACGAGCCCTTCGCGGATGTCCTCCGCCGTGAGCGTCACCCCTTTCGGCGAGAGATTGTGCGTGTCGATGAAGTTACGGACCGCTTTCCCGAGACCCGCGCGGAAGCCGTTCTCGTGCGTGCCGCCCGACCCGGTCGGAATGCCGTTCACGTACGAGCGCACGTGCTCGTCCGTCGACTGCGTCCACTGCAGCGCGAGGTCCAGACGGATGCCGCTCTCGTCGCTCTCACGCGTCAGCGTGAACGGAACGTCGTGGACGGCGATCGCCTGACGCTCGACAAGGATTTTCTTCAGGTAATCGACGAGGCCTTCTTCGTGCTGGTACACGACCTTCTCGCCCGCTGCCTCGTTTTCGAACGCGATGCGAACGCCCTTGTGAAGATAGCTCGACGTCTCGAGCCGCTGCTTGATGAGGTCGGGATCGAATTCGATTTTCGGGAAGATCGTCGCGTCGGGGCGGAAGAACACCGTCGTGCCGCTGCCGCGCGCGGCGCCGTTCTTCGTCACGCCGTTCACGGGAACGCCCTGCTTGAACTTCTGCTGCCACGTGGCGCCGTCGCGCTTGACGGTCGCCACGAGTTCCTTCGAGAGCGCGTTCACGACGCTTGCGCCGACGCCGTGCAGGCCACCCGCGGTCTTGTAGTTGCCCGCCTCGAACTTCCCGCCCGCGTGGAGCGTCGTGAAGATCACCTCGAGAGCGCTCTTCTTCGTCTTCGGATGTTTATCGACCGGAATGCCGCGCCCGTCGTCCGCGATCGTGATCGAGGCGCCGTCGGCGTGAAGGATGACCGAGACGTTCGACGCATAGCCGTTCATCGCCTCGTCGATCGAGTTGTCGAGGATCTCCCAGACGAGATGATGCAGCCCGGCGCTCCCGACACCGCCGATGTACATGCCGGGGCGCTTCCGAACGGGCTCGAGCCCTTCGAGAACCGTGATGTCCTTAGCCGTGTATGAGGTCAATGGAGTTCAGTTTAGCACCCGCGTTCTCGGGTTCTCTGGTTCTCGGGTTCTCGGGTGGTCGAAGTTGCCATTGAGGAGTTGAGAACACGTTGCGTGGAATGCGTCCTTCTGAAGGGGTACAGGAAGAACTCGAACGTTTTCGTGCGGCACGAGCTGTGCTCGTCAGCGAGAATATGGCATCTGTCGATCGGTTCGAAGATCTTGTTGCGTGGCAGTTATCCGAGCAGCTCAGGGAAGCGGTGTTCGAGTTCACGGCGCGCGATGGCGTGAAACGCGATTTCGACTTCTGCGACGACATCCGCCGTTCGGCGCGATCGGCGCCGGCGAACATCGCTGAGAAATTCGGCTACTACACGCCCACGCAAAATGCCCGATACGTCACGATCGCCAGAGCGTCGCTGCAGGAAACGCTGAATCACGTACTAGATGCCGCCCAACGCGGCTACATCAATGGCGACGAGCGGAACGCGATCCTGCGCCTGAACAAACGCGCCCTCGGGGCGACCGGTAGCTATCTCAGCTACTTAAAATCGTGCAAACAAGCCCCGCCCGGCTGGTCGAGGACTCGGAACAAGGATCAGGAGGACAACCAAGAACCAGAGAACCCAACCTGAGAACCCGAGAACTCGAGAACCCAACCCGAGAACCCGAGAACCCTGAGAACCCGAGAACCTATTCGAGCAGCAACGCCCCCGGGTCCTCGACGAGTTCCTTGACGCGGACGAGAAATCGAACGGCCTCGGAGCCGTCGACGATGCGGTGGTCGTAGGTCAGCGCGGTGTACATCATCGGTCGCACCGCGACCTGGCCGCCGGCCGCGACGGGACGATCCTTGATCGTGTGCAGTCCGAGAATGCCGACCTGCGGCGGGTTGAGAATGGGCGTGCTGAGGAGCGAGCCGAACACGCCGCCGTTGGTGATCGTGAACGTCCCTCCCTTCAGATCGGCAAGCGTCAAGGTGCCGTCTTCGGCCGCCCTGGCGAAACGGCGAATCCCCTGCTCGATTTCGGCGAACGACATCCGGTCGGCGTCTCGGAGCACCGGCACGACCAGCCCTTCGGCTGCCCCGACGGCAACGCCGATATCGTAGTAGTGCTTGAGGACGATCTCGTCGCCCTGAATCTCCGCATTGATCCGCGGGAACTCGCGGAGGGCGCTGATGCACGCTTTGACGAAGAACGACGCGACGCCAAGGCCGACGCCGTGGCGCTCTTTGAATGCCTGCTTGTGCCGTTCGCGCAGCGCCATCACGCCCGACATGTCCACCTCGTTGAAGGTGGTGAGCATCGCCGCGGTGCTCTGTGCCTCGACGAGGCGCCTGGCGATCGTCGCGCGGCGCTTCGACATCCGCTCGCGGGTCTCGCTGCGGTCGCCCTCGCTGCGCGGCCGCGGGGAAGGTGGCGGGGGGACGCCGGGCCGCGCCTGCGGGGCAGACGGCGGGCCGGCGGGTTTCGCTTCTTTCGGCGCACCGGCTGCGGACGCGCTCTCCACATCGCGACGCATCACCCGTCCGGCTTCACCGCTGCCGCGGACCTGCGAGAGATCCACGTCGTTGCGCTCCGCGGCCTTCCGCGCGGCCGGAGTCGCGCGCGTCTTCTCTGCTTCGGTCTGCGCGCCCCTGGACGAGGCGGGCGCTGCCCGCGGCGCCGGCGTCGACGCGGCGGCTGCCTGCGTCGGGGCGACCGATTCAGATGCGGACGCACCGCCGCCGTTCTCGCCAGTCGCGCCAGCCGACGCCGTCTCGTCGACCGCGCCGAGCACTTCGCCGACCTTTACGTCGGCGCCGTCCTGATGATCGATCCGGCTCAAGACGCCCGCGTGGGTGGCAGAGACTTCCAGATCGATCTTGTCGGTCTCGAGTTCGACGAGCGGGTCGCCAACGGCAACCGCGTCGCCCGGCTTCTTCAGCCAGCGCGCGACGCGCGCATCCACGATCGACTCACCCACTTCTGGAACGACAATATCGGCCATCTGTTTCTCCGCTGTCCGTGCTCGGTGCTAGGTGCGCCGTGCTCGGTGCAAGTGCTCCGTGCGCGTGCTCCGTGCAAGTGCTCCGTGCTTCCGTGATCCGTGCCAGTGCGCCGTGCCGCGCTGGTGCGCCGTGCCGTGCTGGTGCGCCGTGCCGTCCTGGTGCCCGCCTGCGTGCCAGTGCGGCGCACCGAGCACCACGCACCCGCACCGCGCACCCGCACCGCGCACCGCGCACGAAGCACCGCGCACCACGCGCGTGAGCGCGCGAGCGCGCTAGCGCGCGGTGCTCGGTTCGGGTTTCGGCGTTGCGCCTTGCTTCATGCGCGGTGGTGTCTCCTTTGCCATCGGGGCGAGTGCCGCCTCGACGAGCAACTGCTGCTGCCGGGTGTGGCGCGCCGCCGATCCTTCGGCCGGGTTGGCGCTGCGCGGCCGCGCGATCACGCGCACCGGGCGTCCGCCCGCGGCTTCGACGAGGTGCGGCCGGATGAAGTCCCAGTAGCCCATGTTCTCCGGCTCCTCCTGCACCCAGACGATGTCGGTGGCAGCACGGTAGCCTTCCAGCATCGCGCGCAGGTCGCGGCGTGCGACCGGATACAACTGCTCGATCCGGCACACCGCCACGTGCGACGCCGCCGCGCGCCGATCGCTGCCGGCGACGTCCACGAACATCTTGCCCGTGCACAGGACGACGCGCCGGATCTCCCCGCTTCGCGCCCGGGCCTCATCGTCGTCGATCAGCATCCGGAAGCGGCCTTCCGCGAACTCGCGTGGTGCCGACGCGACCATCGGATGACGCAGCAGACTCTTCGGCGTGAGCACGACGAGCGGCAGCGGATCCTCGAGGAGGAGCGCTGCCTGGCGCCGGAGCAGGTGGAAGTACTGCGCCGCCGTCGTGCAGTTGGCGATCCGAATGTTGATGTCCGCCGCGAGCTGGAGGAACCGCTCGGGGCGGGCGCTGGCGTGGTCCGGCCCCGCTCCTTCGTGCGCGTGCGGCAGCAGCAGCACGAGCGACGGACGCTGTCCCCACTTGCCGCGCGCGGAGACGACGAACTCGTCGATGATGATCTGCGCGCCGTTGATGAAATCGCCGTACTGCGCTTCCCAGACGACCAGCCGCGACGGTTCCTGCACGTTGTAGCCGTACTCGAACCCCACCGTGGCGTTCTCCGACAGCGGGCTGTTATGGATTTCGAACGCGGCGCGCGCCTGCGGGATCGATTGCAGCGGCACGTAGGTGGAACCGGTCTTCACGTCGTGAAGCACCGCGTGACGGTGGCTGAAGGTTCCGCGCTCCACGTCCTCGCCGGTCAGGCGGATGCTGACGCCGTCGGCGAGGATCGACGCAAGCGCGAGTTCCTCCGCCGCAGCCCAGTCCACGGTACGCGCATCGAGGCTGTCCAAGATCTCTGCGCGTTTCTCGCGTGCGCGTTCCAGCTTCCGGTGCACGCTGAAGGCAGACGGCAGCGCGAGCAGCGATGCGTTCAGCTCCTTCAGCCGGTCGAGCGGGACGGCCGTCTCCGCGCGTGCGGCAGCTCCGGCAGGCGGCTCCGGCGGCTGTGGCTCGACGAAATCCTGTTCGGGCTTCAGCGAGTCCATCGCCTCCTGCAGTTGTGTGCCGTATTTC
>Ga0310810_10000753_pt1 | contig 32688 bp, 36 predicted proteins | sample NCmetagenome_FD_207641 | JGI IMG/M metagenome (GOLD analysis project Ga0310810, IMG submission 207641) | Soil microbial communities from experimental microcosm in Duke University, North Carolina, United States - NC | ecosystem: Engineered > Artificial ecosystem > Soil microcosm > Unclassified ... | reverse complement strand
CCTGCTCGCCTTCGCCCGCCTCATCGTCCTCATCACGAAGGACTTCATCACCGAGCCGCCCCGCGACGCGTTCGTCACGGCCCTGAAGGAACGCGGCCACCACCGGCTGGCCTACCTGCTGCTCTGCCCCTGGTGCATCTCCATCTGGCTGGCCATCCCCGCCGCCCCCATCATCTACGCTTACGGCGATACGCCGTGGCTGTTCGTGCCCGCCCTGGGGCTGGCCCTGTCCGCTGCGGCCGGTGCGCTGGCGCGCGTGAAGGGGTGACCGTGTGGGGCTGCTGAGTAAGCGCAAAGTCGTCCCCGCAGGAGGCGAACAGGGGCCCGGCACGCGCCCGGCCAACGCCCTCGTCGCCGCCGCCGTCCCCATCAACCTGGGCGATGCCGCCTCGTGGCAGATGTTCAAACTGGGTGACCACCGCTGGCAATGGGAAGCCTGGCGGCATTACGACATCTGCGGCGAGATGCGCTTCGTCGTGAACTGGATCGGCAACGCCATCAGCCGTTGCCGCATGTACGCCGCCGACATCGCCGACGACGGCACCGTAGGCGACGAGACCAGCGACGAGCAGGCCAAGACCATCGCCGAGACCATGTTCGGTTCCCCCGCCGCGAAGGCGCAGGCCCAGCGCCTGATGGGGATCAACATGATGACCGCCGGGGACGTGTTCATCGTCGCGGAGGGCTACCAGTCCGCCAAGGACGGCGAGGTGGGCACCGACAAGTGGTACGTGTGCTCGTCGTCGGAGGTGTTCCGGCGCGGCGACGACATCATGGTGCGGCGCAGCATCACCCACGGGGGCGGCACGTACAAGCTGGACCCGAAGAAGGACCTGCTGATCCGGTGCTGGAATCCGCATCCGCGCCGCCATGACGCCGCCGACTCGACGGTGCGGGCCATCCTGCCGGTGCTGCGTGAGCTGGAGCAGTGCACGAAGCGTGTGTTCGCGGAGCTCGACTCGCGCCTGGCCGGTGCGGGCATCCTGCTGCTGCCGGACAACATCGACTTCCCGCGCCCGCCGCAGGAGACCCCTGGCCTTCCGCAGCCGTCCGCGCTGGAGGGGTTCCAGCAGTTGTTGCAGAAGACGATGGCGACGTCGTTGCAGCAGCGGGACAGCGCGGCGGCGCTGGTGCCGATCATCCTTCAGGTGTCGACCGATGCCCTGGACAAGATCAAACACCTGACGTTCGACTCGCAGATCAGCGACAAGATCATCGACATGCGCAAGGCGGCCGTCGAGCGCATGGCCATGTCCCTGGACATCCCGCCCGAGGTCCTGACCGGCATGGGCGCGACCAACCACTGGTCCGGCTGGCAGATCGAGGAATCCTCGATCAAGATCCACATCGAGCCGCTGCTCATCCAACTCGCCGACGCCCTCAACCTCGGCTACTTCCAGCCCGCCCTCAAAGCCGCAGGCGTCAAGAACCCCGAGAAGAAAACCCTCTGGTTCGACATCGCCAACCTCACCGTCCGGCCCAACCGGTCCGAACAGGCCATGCAGTTCGCCGAGAAGGAATTCATCTCCGCCAAGGCCGCCCGGGACAACGCCGCCTTCACCGACGACGACGCCCCCGACAAGAAAGAGCTGCAATACAACCTGGTCAAGGCCCTGGTGCTGGCCCAGCCCGCCTACGCGGGAGACCCCGAAGTGCAGAAGATCCTGGGCCTGCCGAAGATTGCCCTGCCCGCCCCACCGGCCCCGCCCGGCCAGGAAGCCCTGATGCCCGGCGATCCCGGCTACGACGAGGCGGGCACGGAACCCGCCGACGCCGGGGCGCGCGGCCTGCCGCAGTTCCCGTCCGTGGCCGAGGCCGAATCCGGCAAGGGCCAGAAGCTGGGGCAGCTCGCCGCGTCCGTCAGCACACTGGACCGCTCCGCCCTGTTCTACGCCGCCGACAGCGCCGTACGCCGCGCCCTGGAGCTGGCTGGTGGCCGCCTGGTGGCCGGGCCCGCGCGGGCCCGGTACGCGGTGCCGAAGCATGAACTGCACACCCGGGTGGTTCCGGACAGGTCTCGCGTGCCCGCCCTGCTGGCCGGTGCGTGGACGCACGTACGTGAGCAGGCTCCCGCCCTGGGTGTGGACGCCGACGCGCTGGAGGAGTTGCTGGGAGGGTATTGCACGGAGCTGCTGACGCGGGGCCTCGCGCATGATCCCGAGCTGCTGAAGTCGACGCTGCATGTCACCCGGGGAGACCTCGTACCATGATCGAAAACGACGCGGAGATGCGCGGCACCGTGTACGTTTCGCGTTCCGTCATCCCGTACGTGCCGGGCCCCGCCGGGGCGTCCCGGGTCTACCGGTCGGCTGTCGCCGCCCGGCCCGCGTGGGCTAGCCGCTCAGCTAGTTACTGGCCGGTACGAGTGCCAGAAAACGCGGGGAAACACCCCGCAGAACCCGACGAAAACGACGCGAACAGGGCGAAGTGATGACCCCCGAGCAGATCCGCAAGTTCGCCAACTTCGCCAGCGCCCTCACCAAGCTGAAGGCCAAGCACGAACTGGGCCAGCCCGCCGACCTCACCCCCGACGAGACCAGCGGCATCATCTACGGCATCCAGCTCCTGCGCGCGGAAGCCGGGCCCCTCGACCGGGGAAAAACCGACACCGTCTTCGACAGCGGCGAGCACAAATACTGGTCCACCCACTGCCGCCACGAGCGGCACGCCGACTGCTCCGCCCAGGAGCTGGCCCCCGGGCACCCGCGCAGGCCCGCCCAATGCAAGACCTGCGCGTCCCCCTGCACCTGCTCGTGCCACCACCGGGAGAGGCCGTGACCCAGCCGAACGTGCCGGACGCCGCCGCCCAGAAGCAGGCCGCCCTGGAAGTCTTCGCCCAGTACGAGCCGCCCCTCTACGAGGCGTACATGGAGATGATGGTCGAGTGGCTGGCCGCCGTCCGGGCCGCCATGTTCACCGGCGGGGTGGCGTCCCTGGGGCTGGTGCCGGACCCGCTCGCCGTGTTCTCGCAGACGCCGAAGTGGACGGCCCTCACGGCGGAGTACACCGCCGAGGTGGCGCGTGAGGTGCTGGCCGCCCCGTACAAGAACCTGTTCGCCGACGGCACGGCGTTCGAGTCGCGCCCGTTCGTGCGGAACTGGATCGCCCAGCGGGAGAACCGGCTGGCGGCGGTTCCCGACGAGGTGTTCGGCGTGGTCTCGAAGATAATTGACTCGGCAACTACCAACGGGGCGAGCATCCCCGACGTCACCGCCCAAGTCGAACAACTGTTCGACGACACCGGAATGGCCACCTGGAAGAACCGCGCCCGCACCGTCGCCCGCACCGAAGTCGTCGGGGCCTACAACGGGGGCACCTACGACGCCTTCTCCATGATCGTCGAGAACGACCCCGGCACCGTCTGGGTGAAACGGTGGCTCGCCACCGAAGACGCCCGCACCCGGCCGGACCACGTCGAAGCCGACGGGCAGGCCGCCCCCTTCGGCTCCCCGTTCATCGTCGGCGGCTTCCAGATGATGTACCCCCACGACCCGACCGCCCCCGCCAAGGAAGTCGTCAACTGCCGGTGCATCTCGCTGCTCGAAGAGGCCGACAAGCCGACCAGCATGGAGAACCGGCAGTACCTGAAGGCCAGCAGCTTCGGATTCAACCCCATGGAGAAGCGGGACCATGAGGGCAAGTGGACGAAGGGCGGCGGCGGTCTCCTCAAGTCGCTGATCGGCAAGAAAGACGAGCTCGACCCGGCGGCCGAAAAGCGCCGGGCTGCCGCCGCATTCGACTCGGCCGCGAAGGGAAACGAAGCCCTGGCGCAGTTCGGCAGCCTCAGCGAGAAGAAAGACAAGGCCCAGCGCGCAGCCCTCCTCCACTACTCCGGGGTCGGGTACAAAACCCTGAACACTGCCGTCGGCAAAGGGGAGAAGCTCGGGGGCGTCGACCGGACCATGAAGACGTACCTCGACGAGGCGCTGAAGAAAGGCACTCGCGACAGGGACGTCGTCGTCTTCCGGGGCATGAGCGATCCGGCGTCCGCGTTCGGTGATGCTTGGAACGACGACGACGTGACCGGCCTGGAGTGGACGCAAAAGGCGTACAGCTCGACCAGCGCCGATCCCGTCACGGCGGAAGAGTTCGCGAAGAGGGGCGGCATGGTGATGCGCGTACTGATCCCCAAGAACGTCAAGGTCGGCGGGGTAGACATGCGTCACCCCGAGAACCCCAACAACCACGAGGATGAGCTGCTTCTCGGCCGCGACGTTCGCTACCGCGTGGTGTTCGACGGCGGCGTGGACGCGAAGGGCAGGCGTCGGCTGGACGTGGAGGTAGTCGCGTGACTGTCGGCAAGCACTGGGATTCCGAGGACGGCCTCATCTCGGACGTGAAGCCCCCCAGCAAGATCAAAAACGATGCTAAGAAGGCCACGTACGAGCCGTTCGCCGACGACGACGTCGAATTCGACGTCACCAAGTGGCCCGACCCCAAACCGGCACCCACCACCGTCCGGAAGTGGGACGACAAAACCTCAGCCCCAACCGGTATGGTCCGAGATGACACCGCCACCGAGGACGAGGAGAAGCGGTGACAACGCTCAGGGAAGCCGCCCAGACCGCCCACGAGGCGTGCTCCCTGACCGCCTGCCTCAACCCCCTGCACCCCGGCCCCTGCAAAGGGTGGCGCGGCACCCCCGAGGAAGCATTCGACCGGGTCTCCCGGCGTGCCAAGCGCGGCATCGGGGCCTACAACAAGGCCAAGACCGTGCGCGGCGCGGGCACCACGAAGAAGGCCCTGCTCTCCTACGTCAACGGCTCCGGCCCTATCAACCGGTCGCTGCGCGCCAGCAAAGGCGACGGCTCCAACGACCCCCGCATCGTCGCGGAGATCGCGGCCATGGACAAAGCCATGGCCGCGTCCAAACTCACCCACCCCATCACCGTGCAACGCGCGGTCAGCCCATCCGCGTTCGGCGGCAAAGACACCAGCATCGACCTGACCGGGGCCGAATACACCGACCACGCGTTCGGGTCCACCGGCACCGACCTCAGCCTCATCCTCAAGCACTTCCACACCACCAGCAGCGGCAAGCAGCCCCTCATCGCCGACATCACCGTCCCCGCCGGGATGGGAGCCATCCGCGTACCGCCCGGCCAATGGGGCGACGAGAAGGAAATCCTGCTCGACCGGGGCGCGCACTACCGCGTCGTCAAGGACAACGGATTCATCGTCACCCCGAAGGGGAAGTTCCGGCACATCACCCTGGAAGTGGTCCCCGGCGACAAGGGCCGCGCCAAGCAAGTCGACCTGGGCGACAAGAACCAGAAGCATCGCGGTTCCGTCACCGCAGGGCTCACCCTCGCTGCCGACTGCCAGACTGGCGAGTTCTGCATGCAGACCCACAAGCCGGGCCTGTGCAAGGGGCAGAAGCGCGGCCAGGCCGAGCCGGGCGCGCAGGACGCCACCAAGCAAACACCCGCCCAGGTGGCGCAGACCGCCGTCAAAGGCCTCTCCGACGCCATCGCCCGCGCCGAGCAGATCGCCGCGCAGAACCCGGGCAACCCGAAGCTGGCCGCCGCCGCGCGCCGGGCCGTCGCCGGATACCGCAAGGCGCTCGCCCCCCACCAGCAGACCCTGAAGGATGCCGCGCGCAGCAACGAGCAGGCCAAGCGGACCGGGGAACGCGACACCCGCGAACAGGACACCATCGACCGGTCGGCTAAGCGGCACCAGGAGAGCGTCCGTAAGGCCGCCCAGCGGATCCTGGAGCGCCGGGCCGAGAAGGCGAAGCTGGCGAAGATGAGCCCCCAGCAGCGGGCCGCCTACCACAAGGCCAAGGCGGCAGTCGCCAAGGCGAAGCGGGAAGCGCGTGAGAAGAAGATCCTGAAGGAGGCGGGTAAGGCGTGAACGGGGATCCTGAGCTACTGGTGATCGTCCCGTCCCGGGGCAGGCCGCAACACCTTCCCCGGATTGTCGAGGCGTGGGCCGCCACCGGCGCGTTCGACCGGGCCGCCCTGATGTTCGCGGTCGACGCCGACGACCCCGAGATCGACGCGTACCGGGAGGCGTTCGACGAGATCGCCCCCGCCGAAGTGCTGCTGTCGATCGCCACCTGCTGGCGGCCCATGGTCGCCAAGCTCAACCGGACCGCCCTGCGGCACTCCGAGGTGCCGTTCGCGCTGGGGTTCGCCGGTGACGACCACCTGCCGCGCACGTACGGCTGGGCCGGGCGGTACCTCGACGAGCTGCACAGCCTCGGCACGGGCATCGTGTACGGCGACGACGGGATGCGCGGGGAGGAGCTGCCCACCCAGTGGGCGATGACGTCCGACATTGTGCGGATCCTCGGCCGGATGGTGCCGTGCGACGTCGACCACCTGTATTGCGACAACGCGGTCAGGGAACTGGGCAAAGAGGCTGGCTGTCTGCGGTACCTGCCCGACGTGCTGGTCGAGCACCTGCACCCGTTCGCGGGCAAGGCGGAGCCGGATGAGGGCTACGCCCGGGTCAACCATCCCGAGCAGTATCAGCGTGATCTGGGCCGGTATCTGCACTGGCAGGCCGTGCAGATGCACGGGCATGTGACTGCGGTGCGGGGTCTGCGGATGGGCCGCCAGTAGGGCTGAAGATCAAAAACGATCGGCTAGGATGCGCTCATGGCGCTGAAAGACCTGCTCAAGATCCAGTTCTCGGTTGAGCACGCAAACGCCTCACCCCAGACCTTCAGCATCATGAGCGGGCTGGAAGACGTCCAGCAGATCTGCTCCCTGATCGCCGCCGCCGGACCATTCCCGGCTGGCCTCGGCGACCCGGAAACCCTCGCACAGACAATCCTGGCCGCCATCTACCAAGACGACGACGCCCACGACACGTGCTCCCTGACCGCCTGCCTCAACCCGCTGCACCCCGGCCCCTGCAAAGGGTGGAAGGGAACCCTCTTCAAGGTCTCCCCCGGCGCGTGGCACAGCATCGAGGCCGCCAAGGTCGAGAAGGCCAACGCCGCCCGGATCAAGAAAATCGAGGCGCTGAAGGCTCAGGGCAAGCCGATCCCGAAGAAGCTGCTCACGCCGATCGTGGCCAAGCCGCACCCGCAGGCGGGGCAGACGGCGAACAAGGCGACCGGTGAGGCGCACGCCGCCGGGCAGGCCGTCTCCGACGCGGCAGGCGTGCACGTGCAGACGCCCGGGAAGGTGACGCTGGGGCAGGCCGTCAAGCCGGTGGGGCCGGTGGAGAAGGGGCCGAAGGGGAAGAAGCCGACGCTCGCCTCGAAGGGCATCGCCTTCATCATCGCCCAGGAGAAGGTCACCCCCCAGTACAAGCTGGACAAGGCCGCCGCGATCACGCCGGAGCAGTGGGCTGGCCTGTCCGAAGCTGATCAGTCGATCATCCGTGGCGAGCTGGCCAAGGTCAAAATCGATGGGTTCGGGCCGCAGCAGAAGAAGGCTGACGAGCTGCTGGCCAAGCTCACCATCGCCAAGCCGGACGCCGTCGAGAAGGCCCAGGCCACCAACGCCGACTTCCAGAAGGAGCAGGCCGCCATCGCCAAGGCGGCCGCCCCTCTCGCCGCCCCCGGCAAGGTCACCCTCGGGCAGGCCGCCAAGCCGGTCAACAAGATCGGCCCCGCGCACAAAGCCGAGGCCGAGAAGAAAATCGCCGAGATCCTGGACAAGGCCAAGGCGACGCCGCCCAAGGTCCAGGAGGCGCACGAGCCGGGCAATCCCACCTCCGCCGGGCAGGTAGCCGCCATCGTCGCGCTCTCCAACGCCATCCCCGGCGTCAAGTCGATGCCTGAAGGAGTGCTCGGCAAGCTGGTCGAAGTCTTCGACAAGATGAAGGCCCAGGGGGACCTCAAGGACGCTGGACCGTTCAAGAACGCCGTCAACGCGCTGGCCCAGGCCGCGCTCAAGGTCGCCGCCCAGGACAAGATGCCCGGCCTCGGCCACGGGCAGAACGACGTCGGCATCACGGAGTTCAACCACCAGATCGCCGACCACATCGCCGAAGGTAAGCCGGGCCTGCCGCCGCTGGTGGCGAAGATGCTCGCCCATCACGAGGCGTCCAAGCCGGAGAACGTGAAGGCGGGCATCGAGAAGGCCGCCAAGGAAGCCGCCGCGAAGAAGGTCGCGGAGAAGGCCGCACCTCCGCAAGTTCAGGAGATGCAGGAGGCCGTCCCGGCCCCGGCCGTTGCGGCCCACCACACCCCGCTGAAGCCCGGCGAGCCGCTGAGCGCGAAGAACTACACGCCCGCGATGAGTGACGCCACCGCCATGGCGGGCACCTTCGTCAGCCCGCCGAAGATCATCGCCCTCCAGACGTCGTTCGCCGAACGTTTCAAGACGTACCAGAAGCTCAACGCCGAAGAGTGGAAGGCGCTGCCCGACGGCACGAAGACTGCCATCGTCAAGGATGCGATTGCGTCCGCCGCCGCCGACCAGCAGTTGCACCAGGGGTACATCGACGAGTCGGGCAAGGCGTACACGCCGGTGTCGGCGTGGATGAAGCGCCGCAACATCGAGCTGCCTGCACTCGACCAGAACAAGATCGATAAGTGGGTGCCGCAGTTCGCCAAGGACAAGCCGGTCAAGCCCACCGTCCAGACGCTCATCCCCGAGAAGACCACCGTCGAGTCGAAGAACATCTTCGGCGAGCACTCCAACGTCACCAAGGTCGTGCACCCCCAGTACGACACGCCCAAGGCGACTCCGGCCGCGCCTGCCGCTCCCGCGACCCTGGACGTGCCGCCCCTCGCCGAGCCGGTCGAGAACAAGGGCGCGGGGATCAACGCCGACACGACAGTCATGACGCCGGTCAACGTCGCCGCCAAGATCAAAAAGGATGGCTCCGCCGACCTGATCCTGGGCGGCAAGAAAGTCAAGGTCGGCTTCGACGGCAGCGGCCACGAAGGCACCCTCGTCATGGTCCCCGGCGGCTTCTACGTCGTAACGACCACGTCGGGCGAGAAGTACAACCTCGGCAAGGGCGAGCACGTCACCGTTGCCAACACCACCACCCCGGCCCCGGCCACCGCGCCCCCCGTCCACGTCTCCAACGCGGTCGCCATGGCGCAGGGGGTGGCCCCCGGCGCGTCCTGGGCGAAGAACCAGCTCGTCGCCTACCAGGAGCTGTCCAAGCCCGAATTCGACTCACTCGCCCCGGACATCCAGGCCAAGATCGTTGCCGACCTGAAGAAGGGCGTCACGAAGTTCCTGGACCCGAAGAAGATCACCGCCACCAACAAGCTGCTGGAGAAGTTCGGCGCGGCCAAGGCCGCCGAGGCTCCGAAGCCTGACGTGGTCAAGCCCGGCATCAACTTCGCCCAGGGCATCAAGGACCCCGACCTGTCGGCGAAGCAGGCCAAGGAGATGGCCCAGGCCGCCACCCCCGTGATGCTCTTCAAGGCCGCCAAGGACGCTGCCGGGCTCAACGAGCTCGACAACCCGGACAACGTCGAACACGCGATGGCTGCCGATGACGCTGCGGAAGCGCTCGTCGGGCAGAAGACGAAGCTCTACACCAGCGCTGTCCTGGACAAGCCGGAGGTGGCCAAGGCGGTCGCCGCCCTGAACGACGCGGCGACCGCCCAGTATCACGCGAACGCCGTGGCCAAGGCCAAGGCCTCTGCGTACAACAAGATCAACATGAAGGTGGCATCCGGCAGCAGCGACCTGACGCCCCTCCAGAAAGCCTCGCTGATCCAGTACCACCAATACCTGCTCGCCCACGACACGCCCCCGTCCAGCACCGCCGACATCGACGAGCTGAAGGCCGCGACGAAGCAGGCCGAAAACGACCTTGCCGACAAGCTGCATGCGGCCGTGAAGCAAGCCAACGCGCCCAAACCGGCCGCGATGTCCAACGCGCAAATCTGGGACCGGGCGAAGGAGCTCCTGGAAGACGGGGCGTCCACACCGAGCACCACCCTGGACCCTGCAACCGTGCTGAACATCGCCAGCGCGGGGCAGGCGCTTGCCGACGCCGCCGCCAAGAACTACTCGCCTGCGGTGCTGGCGGACGAGATGGTGGCCGCGAAACTGGCCAAGCTCGCCAGCGTTCACGCGAAGATCCTCGACGCGACCGCCCGGGTCAACAAGCTCGAAACCCACCTGAAGGCCTACCACTACGACGCCCTGAAAATCGGCCAGGACAAAGACGGCAACCCGCTCACCAGCGAGGATCGGGAAGTCATCGCCAAGCAAGCGGAGATGCTGAAGGCCGCCAACGGGCACCTCTACGCCGACCTGGACGCCGCCAAGGCGAAGCTGACCGCCGCCGAAGACCAGTTCCACGCGTCCGCCAAGTCCGCCCAGGGATACCTGAAGCCCGCCGGTCCGGTGACGCTCACCGACTACGACAAGGGCCTCATCCCCGAGATCTACAGCGATGCCTGGGGGAAGCACGCCAGCAAGGCCGTCCTGTACGGGGTCAAGTCATACTCGCAAAAAGCAGACATGAAGTCCCATTCGGACTATCCCAGCCTCACGCAAGACCTGGGCAACCTGAAGAAGCTTGCGGGCGTGCTCGCCCTGTCGGTTGCCGAGGAGAAGGCCGCCAAGGAGGCTGTCCCCACCGACCCCGACACGGGGGTCATGTTGAAGGGGCCGGAGCAGGACGCCTGGCTGAAGGCGGCATCCCACGGGGACGACCTGGCATCGCAGTTCGCCTCCCAGCACAAGATCGCCCAGCAGAAACTGGACGCGATCCGCGCCAGCGTTGGACTGAGCAAGCGTTCCATCCCGAAGGTTGACGCGGCCGGGGTCAAGACGGCCGCCGCCGAGGCCGCCTACTTCAAGACGGCCGGGTACGGCCAGCCGAACTACGGCAAGATCGCCAGCGCTAAGCAGTACCTGGTGGCCAAGCTCGGCCCCTCGTTCGCCGTCGCCCACAAGACGCCCTCCGACAAGGCTGCCGCGAAAACCGCCAAGCTGTCGGCCACGCTCCCGCCGATGCCCGCGCCGAAGGTCCACGCGAAGCCGCCCACCACCGAGATCGGGAAGAACCCGAACGCCGCCTCGGCCGCGTCGAACGGCTACCACTTCATCGACACGGTCGCCGGGGGTGACCAGCACGGATGGGTGCCCGCGCAGAGCGGCGCGTACGTGAGCAGCCCCGAACACCTCGCGGCACTCCAGGGACACCTGGCCAACGCCGACACGAAGTTCGGGCTCGAAGCGCAGAAGGAGTTCAAATGGTCGATCAACAACATGGAGTCGAAGGGCGCGTCGTCGTCCGGCAAGAGCGCCCTCTACGCCTACACCGGAAGCTCCTACGGGAACATCAACACCAAGCTGAACAGCCTCCCGCCGGGCGCTAAGAAGACCGGCAGCAGCCAGATCACCTCCATCGACAACGCGTTCGCCGCCTCGCCCCCGCTGGAGGGAGACGTCGTGCTCTATCGGGGATTCTCCAGCCCGGAAACCGTCTTCAAGTCGGGCAAGTGGAACGACGTGAACGTTGCTGGGGTGGAGTGGTCGCAACGCTCCTACTCGTCGACCTCGGGGGCGCTGAGCACCGCCCAGACCTTCGCCGGATACAACGGGGTGGTCATGCGGATCATCATCCCGAAGGGGCTGGGTATCAAGGGGATCAATGCGAAGGGCGGCCAGCATCCGGGGGAGAACGAGATCATCCTTCAGCGGGGCCTGCGCTATCGGGTGGTCGCCGACTACGGTAAGCACAGCGGTAAGCGTAACCAGTCGGAGATGGAGACGGTCGCGGACGTGACGGCTCCGACGTGGAGGGCCGCGTCGAAGTTAGGGAAGCTGGGCCAGAAAAAGAAGGCTTGACAACGCCGTCAAGTGGTGTCTACTATAGGTCTACAAGCAAGCGACAGACCTAAGGGGAGACACCATGAAGCTCGGACACGGCAACGAGATCAAGTTCCTCAGCATCCTCGGCACCATCACCTTCTTCATGCTGGTGATCGACGGCGAAGACACCATGCGGATCGCCTGTGACTCCGCCGACCCCGACAAGATCATCCACATCTCGACCGCCAACGGCGCGGTCTCGCTGCCCACCAAAGGCCGCTTCGAACTAACCGCGAAGATGGTCACCGACGCCGACGGTGCCCCGCTCGCCATGGACCAGCGCGTCGACTCGATGGGCGTCTACCGCTACATCCTGCCGCGCGTGCCGCGCCTGCTCGCCCGCCTGCTGCGCGCCGCCTGACCCACACCCACCCAGGAGCCCCGGCCACCCGCCGGGGCTCCTGCCGCATCGGAGGAACACGCCATGAAGGATCCCGTTACCGACCTCACCGACCGGCTCGCGCTACTCGTTGTCCGGTACAACGTCGCGTTCAACACCGGGAAGGACGGACCGGGCCACTACCTCTGTACCCTCGCCGACTACCTGATCGGCCGCGTCGCCCTGGGCGACCAGAATGCCGTCTCCAGGTTGCGGGCGGTTGTCGAGCCCGCCGACCTGGCCAGCGCGTCATTCTGGGCGACTCCGCTGGGCCGCCTGCTGTTCGCGGCGGGCGGCTGCGGCCCGGCGGCCATGACGCAGCAGGACGCGGCGGACGTGCTCGGCTGCTCGCGCCAGTACGTGAACGAGCTGGTCACGGGCGGTCGGCTGCTGTCGGTTGCCCCTCCGGCCGGGTCGCGTGCGCGCGGTCGCCTGGTCGATACGGCGCAGGTCCGCGCCCTGCTCGCGCAGCGGCTTGACAAGCTTGTCAAGCAGAATGTAAGCTAGGAAGATACAACAGGAGGAGAAGCCCCGTGAAAAACACCACCCCGGACACCGACCGACGCCTGGGCATCATGCTCGGCCTCGCCTACGGCGACGCACTCGGACGCCCCCTCGAATTCGCCACCTCCCAGATGATCACCAAGCTCGGATCACCGTTCCGCCGGGCCGTCGGCATCAACACCGCCAAGAACGGCATCGTCACCGACGACACCCAGATGAGCATCGCCGTAGGCCGCGCCGCCCGCACCCACGGCCGCCCCAACCCCGCCCACCTCACCGACCAGTTCGTGCGCGAGTTCATCCGCTGGCGCAACGACCCGAAAAGCACGGACGGCCTGCGCGCCCCCGGCATCACCTGCCTGTCCGCTGTCGCCCGCCTGCGTAAGGGAGAGCACTGGACGAAAGCCACCGACGCCGGGTCGAAGGGCAACGGGGCCAACATGCGCGTCGCGCCGCTGGCGTTGCGCACCGACTGGACCTGGGACGAGATGGGGGCCGCCGCCCAGCTTCAGGCCGCCATCACCCACGGCCACCCAACGGCCATGGCGGCCGCCCACCTCACCGCCGCCGCCGTCCGCATGCTCCTGGAAGGTGTGGCCCGGCCCAACGAGCAGTTCCTTGACCACCTGATCGCCTACGCGTGGGACCAGCGCAGCGTCTACGACGCCGCCTGGCTGGGGCACCTGTGGCAGACCCCCCGTCACGAGTGGAGGTCCAGCATCGCACCCGTGCTGCCGTCGCCGGGCAAGCTGACCTGGTGGGAGGACGTCGCCAGGGGTGCGACGTTCACGCGGGAGGACATCGTCGAGGCACCCCGCCCGGTCAAGCCCGCCCGCAGGCCCGTGAAGTCGCCCGAGCAGTTCATCGAACGCGGCTGGGACAAGGTCATCGACACGCTGGAAGGGATCAGGCTCGTCACCCGAGACGGCTGGATCGACCCGTGCCACATCGGCGGTGACGGCTGGGTTGCCGAAGAGGCCCTGGCGACGTCGCTGCACGCACTGCTGTGCTTCAAGGACAACCCGGCTAGCGCCGTCCGGCGGGCGGCGTTCACCCAGGGCGACTCGGACAGCATCGCCTCGATCACGGGGGCCCTGGCTGGTGCCGCGTACGGACTGAAGGCGTTCCCGTCGCACTGGCTGGGCAACATCGAATACCGGGGGGAGTTGGAAAGCCTGACGGGTGATCTGACCAGGGCGGCGAGCCGCTGAAATCCCCTGTCACAGCCCGCTTGACATACACGTCAAGCGGGCTGTAGTCTATGGACGTACACAACGAGCGAGGGAGAACGGCATGAACATCATCGACGGTCGCCACCTGGAAATGATCAACGACGGGATGGGGTTCATCCCCCGCGAAAGCGCGATCGTTGACCACCCCGCCGTTGCGGCCCTGCACCGGGAGATGGACGCCGAGGTCGTCACCGCCGTCAGCGTCCAGAACGCCCGCCCCGGCATGTACGTCGCCACCGACGACATGGACACCTTCCGCAAGGTCGTCGAGTACCCCGTCATCACCGGCCAAGGCGTCTTCGTCAACCTCTCCGGCGGGCAGATCGGCCCGCTGCCCCTCGACACCGCGATCACGGTGGACATCTCCCACTGAACCACCCGCCCTCCGTCAGCCCCCCTGCCTGCCGGTAGGGGGGCTGTACCATGTCGACCGACAGAAAGGAACAGCCATGATGAGCAAGATTGTTGACGCGATCGAGCTGGTGCCGGGCGCGCTGCTGATAGCCGCCGGTATCGCGACGATCGTCAGCGCCGCAACCGGGGCGCTCTGGCACTGAACGCCCCGGGCGGCCGTACCATGTGAGGCATCCGAAAGGGGCAACACATGGGGACCGCCTGGCAGATGCCGCTAGCCGTCATCGGCAAGCCGACCGGCGACGGCCGTCAGTTCGACGAAGGCGCGCTGTCGCACCGCGACTTGCCGCTGCCGCTGCGGTACGTGGCCGCAGACTCGGGCGGCCACGCGAACGCTGTGATCGTCGGCCACATCGCGAAGATCGGCAAGGAAAAGGACGGGATGCTCCCCGGCCAGGGGGAGTTCTACGACGACGAATCCTGGCCCGAAGACGTGCGCAACGCCGCCATGGCCGCCCGGATGTTCACCGAAAAGAAGGTCATCGGGCCGTCCGTCGACCTGGACATGCAGGAGATGGAGCACGTCCCGGAGCCCAAGGCGTACGCGGCATGGAAGAAAGAGCAGGCCGGGAAGCTGAAGGCCGCGAAGATGGCTCACGCCGGGAAGACCGGCGGTGACTGCGGCTGCGGCGATCCGGTGATGGCCGAGGAGGCGTACGACGGCCCCCGGCTGAAGATGATCCGGTCCGGCCGGATGGCGTCCGCCACGCTGGTGCACATCCCCGCGTTCGCGGAGCTGTCCGGGCACGCGAAGCTGACTCCGATCGACTCGTCCGATCCGAATGTCGAGGGGACCACGTCCAGCGCATTCAAGATCGAAAACGATCGCGAGGTGTTCCAGTCGATAGCTGACCTGGGGCAACTCTTCGAGGACGAGAGCGACGAGTTCGCCAACGTGCTGTCCGACGGAGCGACCGGGACCGGCATCCCCAACCGTAAGAAGCGCAACCCCAAGGCCGCCAAGGTCAATCAGGACGACGAGGAGTTCTTCGGCTCCGGCATCTGGCTCACCGACGACGAGTTCGAGGAATTCGCCCGCAAGCGCATCCCGAACCGGGGCAAGGACGGCCAGCCCGAACCGCCCGGCAATGAAGGCGAGCAGGGCCAGGGCGGCGGCGGCCTCGGCGGCGGCACCTACGCCGCGCCGGACGTCACCAAGGCGGGCGTGCGGAAGAAGCTCGACGACGCCGACTTCGTCGACCCGGAAGGCCGCCGGTTCCCCATCGCCTCGTGCGGGGACGTCCCCGACGCCGTGTCCTCGTACGGCCGGGCGAACCCGAAAATCCCCTACGGCAAGTTCAAGGCGCGGCTCACGGCCATCGCCAAGCGCAAGGGCTGCGAGGGCAGCCTCCCCGACGACTGGAAGGCCGGAGAGAAGATGGCCGCGCTCATGGCCGGGGCCGCCCCGGTCGCCCCGCCCAAGGCGTGGTTCGACGACCCGAAGCTGACCGGGCCCACCCCGCTGCACATCGGCGACGACGGCCGCGTCTACGGCCACGTCGCCGTGTGGGACACCTGCCACGTCGGCATCGGCGACTCGTGCGTCAAGCCCCCCAAGACGGCCACCTCTTACGCGTACTTCCACACCGGGGAGGTGAAGACCGACGACGGCTCTCGGGTCGCCGTGGGCCGCCTCACGTACGGCGGCGGGCACGCTGCCGCCAACCTCGGCTACCGGGCGGCCGCCGAACACTACGACCGCACGTCCAACACCGGCGCGTACGTGCGCGCAGGCGAAGACGAGCACGGCATCTGGGTGGCAGGCATGCTCGCCCCGGACGCCGACGAGAGCGCCGTCTTCAAGATGCGCGCCGCCCCCCTGTCCGGCGACTGGCGGCGCGTTGGCGGCAACCTTGAGATGGTGGCCGCCCTGCACGTCAACACGGCAGGCTTCCCCATCCCCCGCGTGCTCACCGCGTCGACCGTGAGCGGCTTCCCTGAGGATGAGGAAGTCCTGAGCCTCGTCGCCGCTGGCGCGCTTCACCGCGTTGTCGACGAGGGCGACACGGGCCTCACGGCGGCGGGAATCGACACGGAGGAGCTGGGCCGGGCCATCGCCCGGGGGATGCTCGCCGAGCAGGCGGCCGCCGCCCAGCGGGAAGCTCAGGCGGCGGAGTGGCGTGAGCTGCTCGCGTCGGCCACCGGCGGCGGCGCGCAGGCCGATTATGATGAGGCTCGCGCGGAGCTGCTGGTGGCGCTCGTGCAGGAGTGAGCAGGAGGAGAAGCAATGGCCTGTAACTGTGGAGGTGGCGGGTCCGGCCTCGGCAACTACGAGGTGCTGGACGCCCAGGGCAATCTGATCAAGCGGTTCACCGCCGTGCGTGAGACCGAGCCGAAGGTGTACGCGGCCAGGGTGCCCGGTGCTACCTGGCGCAAGACCAGCTAGAAACGCACGCAGAGAGGCCCGGCCCCCCTTCCCCGGGGCCGGGCCTCTCTGCATTCCTATGCGCCTTTCGCGATCAGCCGTAGCGAGAGCAGCGCGTACCGCCTTGCGAGCCGGAACCGGCCCCGCCTGACGGCCCGGCCAGCTTCCACCATCGGGCAACACTTCTTCTCCGGCGGCTTGCCCGGCTTCCCGCCGCGCCGCACCGTCGCCCGGTCCCTGCGTGACGAATACCGGGGCGCGGCCGGGCCCGGCCCGGTGCGGCCCTGCTTACGCCACTTCGGGACGTCGTCCCAGTCGTGCCCCATCAGGCCCTCCCGGCGATGATCCGCACCGACATGGTCGCGTACCGCCGGGCCAGCCTGAACTGCCCGCGCCGGGCTGATCGGGCCGCCGCGATCATCGGGCAGCAGCCCCCGGAATCGCGGTGCGGCTTGGGTGCGGGCGGCTTCCGGCCGTGGTTGGGCGGCGGCAGAGGCCCGCCTGCCGGTTCTGGGTCCGGCCACCAGCGGCCCATTAGACAAGCCAGCCGGACATGAGGCGCACCGACATCCAGGCATACCGCCGCGCCAGCCGGTACTTGCCTCGCCGTGCCGAGGCGGCCGCCGCCACCATCGGGCAACACTTCTTCTCGGGCGGCTTGCTGCCACCTGCGCGGTGTGAGGTTTGGCCGCGCGGGACGTTTGTCTGGATCTTCCGCGTCCTGCCGCCGGGCCCGCCGGGGTTGCTGTCGCCCTTCCAGGATCCGCTCATTCCACCGTCTCCCACTCGCCGAGTGGCTGACGGACCAGGGCGGATGCCGCGATGCGCTGGTATTTGGGGTGCGTCCGGTTAGGCCGGGCCAGCGTGTTCTGGATCGCCTGATGCCGGTCCCGGGCGTCCCTTTCGGACGTGCATTCGCGGATGTCGCTAACGGTGTCCTCGACGTCACCGTTTCCGTTCAGGTATTCCATGGTGGTCCTGACGGCCCATCTGTACTGCTGGCCAGTCTCGGGGGTGTGTTCCACGTCGTCCTCCTCCTGCCGGTGAATGAGGTGGGGGCCTGGTCAGGCTCTGTGGCCCAGCGGCGCGACTCGATCGCCTTCTCCGCCGGGGGTCCTGACCGGCCCCCGATTCAGTTGTCTGCTCATAGCATACACCTTCCTTGCGGCCTGGCGCAACCCGGCGTAGGCTTACGACATACAGAGGGAGGCCAGCATGGGCATCGGATCCTTGGCCGTGGTCGTCGTCGGCATACCGGCCCTGGCCGCAGCGATCAGCTACGCCGGGCGGTGGTGGCCGTGACCGACGCCCTCTTCGAGATCGCCGACTCGGACCCGAAGCGCGAGCACCAGGCATGCGACAGATGCCTGGTCGGAGCCTGGGCGTCCAATGACAGGCTCCGGGCGCGCGGCTGGCTCGTCTACGACGGAACCTCTCAAACCGGTAAGGAACTGCATGTGCGTATCTGTCCGAAGTGCCAGCTCACGAAAGCTTGACACCACCGTCAAGTAGAGCGTATGCTTATGGCATACAAGGAAGCGCCTGGAGGGGGAAACCAAGATGGTGTTCATGGCCGAGCTGTTCTACGTCAACTACCAGCCGCAAGCCATTCTGATCCAGGCCGATGACGTCACCATCGCCATGGCGGCGGCCTACAAGTTCGCCGCCATGAACGGCGGTGCGTTGGACAAGCGTTGGCCCGGGACTAAGGGCTGGGGCGTCGGCCTGTCCGTCTGCGAGCCCTCCGCGCGGCAACTGCGCAAGTTCCGGATGATCCGCGCCACCCCGAAGGCGGCACGATGAACCTCCCCCTCCCAACCGACTGGAACGACTACCGGAAGTGCTCGCAGATCTGCCGGGCGGAGACTGGCGAGCCCTGCACCTCGACGAGCGGGAAGATCGTCGGCGGCCAGACCGACGGCGTGCGCACCCCGCTCGCAGCCCCGCACAAGGCCCGCAAGCTACGCAAGGGGCGCGGCGGCGCGTAGACTCCGGACCGCCACGAACCGAACGCGAACACAGGACGGCCCCCACCGAACCGGCGGGGGCCGTCCTTCTATGTTTCCCCGGGTCAGACGTTAGCAAACCCGTCCGGGGCCGCCTCGTTTTCGATCTTGCCGCCCTCCCGCTGGTCCGTCATCGGCGAGTCCTTGGCCGCGTCCGCCGCCGCGTTGCGGTTGATGACCAGCTTCGGCCACTGGTTCGGCGGCAGCGGCAGGATGCTCGCCTTGGGCGGCGGGAACGGCTTCGACCGGTACTCCGGCACCCCGTACCAGACAGTCTTCTGGTGGGTTGTCGTCACACCCGTGTGCACCAGAACAGGCACGTCGACCTGGTGGGCGCGCAGGCAGAAGGAGATATCCTCCCCGCACTTCTCGCCGTCCGGGCCCGGGATGCGTTCAAACCAGATGTGCGCCGGTGCGCCCTGGCCCACAGACCAGGCGCTGATCTTCTCGTACACCGATCGGTGGGTCAGGAGGAAGCCGGTGCCGGTCGCACCGACCCGGGTCACCTCGTCTTGGGGCCAGTCCGGCCGCGAAGCCAGCTTGTAGGAGCCCGGCATGCCCGACTTGGGTTCCACCCAGGACCAGTCATACAGGGTGGGTGCCAGGCTGGAACGCAGGCCGCCCCGGAAGTCGTGCGTGTAGTCGCCCTCGACGAAGCAGAGGCCGCCCACGATGGGTGCCGTGTCGGGGTCGGCGACCGACATCAGCTTCTCCAGGGCGTCCTCTTCGACGCCGATGTCCGAGTCCCACCAGAGCAGCCAGTCCGAGTCGCTGGACAGGAACGCGGCGGTGGCGGTGTTGCGTGCGTGGGCGAGCTCCATGGACCGGCCCCACACGGCCGCCAGCGCACCGTTGTTCATCAGGCCGGAGTTGTGCAGCAGGTGGTTGCCGTGAGCCTTGTCGTAGGCGGCCACCCGGATGACCGACTCGACGAAGTTCCAGCCCGCCTCGTTCAGGTGCGGGACGCCGATGCACACCTTCTCCCCGGCGCGGGGGTTCAGGGCGGCGGCCAGTTCGGCGGCCGCTTGCACTGCTTCCGGGGTGAAGTGCGGCCGCTCTCCGCCGCCGGGCGTAGCTGATTCCATACGGTCCTCCTCCGTTTCGTGCACGGTACCGGCTATGATCCCCGGCAGGTGTATCGGCGCTGCCACGGTCCGGCCGAACGCTCGAAGTGAAGAGAGAAAGCAGTGCCTAACCTGCCTTTCCAGGTGCCGCCGAAGGACGACAAAGGCAATTATGTCTTTTCGTCGTATTCGACGGAGGACCTGACTTCGATTCGCTCGCAGATTCGCGAGGCGGCGGCGCAGTACGCGGACATGGAGATTTCCGACGTCTCGCCCGAAGACGTCGAGACGATGCGCGAGCTGACCCAGATCACGAAGGGCGTGAACGCGGAGCGCTCCAAGCGCAGCGGTGCCGCAGGCGCGTTCGCCGCCCTCACCGACAGCCTTGGCGACGAGGACGAGCCGGACGACGAGCCGGACGCCGGTGACGCGGGCAGCACGGAGGCCAGCGCCCCGGCCGCCCCCGCAGCGACCACCACGGCGGCAGCGGCGAAGCCGCCCACCCCTGGCGTCGCGGCCGTGGCGTCCCAGACGGCTCCCGCAGCCGTTCCGGCGGAGACGGTCCCGCAGCGGACCCCGGCCGTCATCCTCGCCGGAGCCAACAACGACGTCCCCATGGGCGAGGAACTGGACTGGAACAAGGTCGGCAAGCTTGTCGAGAAGCGGTTCCAGCAGTACAGCGCGATGGGCGGCGGCGGCGCTGCACAGCGGCATTCCATCGCCCAGTTCAAGCTGGACTACCCGAAGGAGCTCGTCGCCTCGGGTGGCCTCCAGGAGGACGCGACGGCGGTCATCGACTACGCGGCCAGCGAGAAGCGCCTTCCCGGCGGATCCCTGCTCGCGTCGATCAACCTCACGCGCAAGCGGATCGAGGCCCAGGGTGGCAACAGCCTGACCGCCGCCGGTACCGGCTGGTGCGCGCCGTCCGAGGTGCTGTACGACCTGTGTGAGCTGGAGTCGTCCGACGGCCTGCTGGACATCCCGGAGATCAACGTCTCGCGGGGCGGCATCAAGTACACGACCGGCCCGGACTTCTCGTCGATCTACTCTGGTGCCGGTTACTTCCACTACACCGAGGCACAGATCATCTCGGGTGTCACGAAGCCGACGATGTCCGTGCCGTGCCCGAGCTTCACGGACACGCGGCTGGAGGCGGACGGTCTGGCGATCCAGACGGACCTGCTTCAGCTTCGCGGCTACCCGGAGCTGATCGCCCGGTTCGTGCGGGGCGCGATGGTCGCGCACACCCACAAGATCAACCAGTTCATGATCAACGCCCTGGTGACCGGCTCGACCGCGCTCAGCCTCCCGAGCAACGTCGCCAGCCACACCCCCGGCCTCGGCACCACCTGGTACTCCGACCACTCCGTCGTGTCCACCCTGCTGGGCGCGCTCGACATGGCCATCCAGGATTACAAGTACCGCCAGCGGATGCAGCTCAACAGCACCCTGGAAATCGTGCTCCCCTACTGGGTGCAGTCGTGGATCCGCGCGGACATCACGCGCAAGGCGTTCTACGACGGTGACGGATCCGACCAGTACGCCGTCACCATGCAGCGGATGACCGAATGGCTGACCGTCCGTGGTGCTCGCGTCCAGTGGGTGTACGACTGGCAGGACGCGTTCTACTGGGCGGCCTACCCGACGGGGGCCCCGTCGCAGTGGCAGCAGTTCGGCACCGACCCGACGTCGAGCAACTTCGTGCAGGACTGGCCGCACACGCTCCAGATCCTGCTGTACGCGGCCGGTACGTGGGTGCGCGGCAACGCCGACATCATCACCCTCGACACCGTGTACGACTCGACGCTGCTGGCGCAGAACAAGACCACCCAGCTCTTCACCGAGCAGGGCATCCTGGCCGCGAAGACGTGCTTCGACAGCCGGGTCTACACCATCGGCACCGCGACGGGTGGCCTGATCCCGGACGGCGCGGCGGCGTACGCGCTGAACGCGCAGGCGCTCGCCTCCACCGGCACCTTCGCCGTCTTCCCGTCCAACCCGTAAGCGAGACCCCCGGGGCCGCCCGCAGCTTGATCGCTCAGATCGCAACGGCGGCCCCGGGGTCCACCTTCGGGAAAGGAGGGGGAAGGCATGGTTGCTCTCACACCGATGACCGGGCCGGTATACGTACCGCAGCCCGCCGTCGGCAACATCCGTTACGGTCTTTTCGCGGCCGCCAACGGCCCGTTCCCGATGCCGGATCACGGCGACGTGGGCGGCGTGCAATACCTGGAGGAGCATTGCGGGCAGGCCCACCTGTGGGCGGCCGCGTCCTGCTCCGAACACACCGTCAACGGCGGGGTCATCCCGCTGGACGGCTGTGACGGCACGGCCGTCGGCCTGCCGTTTCAGGTTGTTGCCAGCCTGAAGACCAGCGCGTTCCCGTACGACGCCGCCGAGGTGGAGCGCCGGGTCCGGGTGCGGCTCAACGACAACGCGCAGTACGTCGCCGAGCAGGCGTTCTGGGGCGGCAACGCCGATGTTCAGCCTGCCCTTCAGCGGGCCGAGCTGAACGGCGGCACGGGCATCCTCGACGTCACGCCGACGCCGGGCACCCCGGTCACGATCGAGTACGGCTTGGGTCTGCTCGAAGATGCGCTCGCCCAGTACAGCTATCCGGGCATCATCCACGCCCGGCCGCTGGTGGCCCCGTTCGCGGCCGAACGGATGCTCGCACCGACCCCCGTGCAGGCCCCCCGGGGTCCGTCGGGGGTGCAGTTCACGCCGATGGGGAACGTGTGGTCGTTCGGCCGGGGCTACTCCGGCAACAAGCCCAACAACGATGCGACGGCCCCGGCGGCGGGCACCGCCTACATGGTGGCCACCGGCGCGGTGACGGTGTGGCGTGACGACAAGGTGTGGGTGAGCCCGCCCGAGAAGTCGTTCGACCGGTCCGGCAACGCGTGGCAGACGGCCGGACAGCAGGCGTACGCGATCACCGTTGACTGCGTGGCGTTCTTCGTCCTGGTCGCCCTCAACGCCATGACGGCAACGACTAGCACGACCCCTGTCGCGACGGTGCAGTGGTGACTCTGATGGGGTACACCGTGGTCACCGACAAGCAAAGGAGTCGATCATGGCAGTAGTAATCACCAACCGGCACGAGCCGGAAGGCGAGGTGGCCGCGCGGCTGCTGGAGCTGGCCAGCGAGAAGGGCTACGACGCCCGGACCGTTGAGGCCGTGCGCGGCGAGCACGATGCGGGTCTGTCCTTCCGGGTTCCGCAGGATGTGGCCGACGCGTTCGACGGAGAGCGCGCCGACCGCTGGCCCGACAAGATCGAAAACGATGGGGAGAAGGCCTCCGACCTGCCATCCGCCAGCGTCGGCGAAGACGCCTATGCTGCGGACCAGGCCCGCGCCGCCGCTGCGCAGGCCAGTCTCAACCAGCAGCAGAGCAACGACGCCGAACAGAACGCCCCCGCCGCGTCGCGTACGCGGCAGGGCAAGGCCAAGGAGTAGCGGATATGACGGCCGTATGCCAGGCCCCCATCCAGGGCACCACCATGCGGGTCCAGACAGTCAACTCGTGTGGCACCCCGAATACGGGTTCCTGCGTGTCGGCCGTCTCGACCGGTTTCGTCTCGGTGGAGATGCAGGATCAGGTCGAGTCGGGTCAGGAGATCGTCGTCCTGAACGCGGCTGGCGTGATGTGCGTCAACGAGAAGTCGCCGAAGCAGCTCAAATGGATCGACGTAACGATCACGTTCTGCAACGTCGACCCGGAGTTGTTCGGCTTGATCACCGGCTCCACGCTGGTGCTCAACGACGCCGCCGCCCCGGCGGCCGTCGGCTTCCAAACCCGGACGAGCAACTACGCGGCGGGCGCTTTCGGGCTGGAGGTGTGGACCAACATCGCCAGCCCCGCCTGCGTCACGGTCGGCACGTTCTCGCTGGTCCCGTACGGGTATTTCCTGCTGCCGAACATCGTCGAGGGCACCGTCGGCGACCTCAAGATCGAGAACGGGGCGATCTCGTTCACGGTGAACGGCCGCACCAAGCAGGGCACCAACTGGGGCACCGGCCCCAAGAACGTGCTGGCCAACATGACGACGGGCGCGTCAGAGAAGCTGCTGATCGCCCTGCCGCCGGACACCCACCGGCACCTTCAGTGGACGTACCTGGCCCCGCCTGCCGCTTCGTGCGGCTGCGCGAGCTGACCTACAGTCGGGCAAGACGGGGGCCGGGTGGACTAACCGCCCGGCCCCCGTTCCGTGGGGAGATGCCATGACCAGTGCAGTACCTGACGGCTGGACCGTCACCAACTTCGCGGCCTGCTCGACAACCTGGGCCGCCCTCACCGCCGACCAGAAAGCGCTCGCCCTGCGCCTGGCGGCCTTCACCGTGTACTCGCTGACGGGTCGGCAGTTCGGGACCGTCACGCTCACGCTCAGGCCGTGCAATGCCCCCTCGCTGCCGCCGCTCTATCAGGTCTACCCGGTGAACCTGATCAACCCGTGGGGCACCGACGAGGGCAACAGCTACTACCCGCTGTACATCCAGAACGGGGTGTGGCACAACGCCGGGTGCGCGGGCATCAACTGCTGCGGAGCCACCTGCGAGGTGGAGCTTCCCCGTACGGTGTCCATCGAGTCGGTGATCATCGACGGGGCGACGCTCAACGCGAGCGCCTACCGGGTCGACAACGGCAACCTGCTGGTGCGCACCGACGGCTCCTGCTGGCCGCAATGCCAGGACCTCGACAAGGACGTGGGTGCCGCCGACACGTGGAGCGTCACCGGCGTGTTCGGCCGGGTCGTGCCCGACGAGGCTCTGGACGCGGCGAGCATCCTCGCCTGCGAGATCGGTAAGGCGATCGCCGGTCAGCCGTGCCGCCTGCCGCAGCGCATGCAGTCGCTGTCCCGCACGGGCGTGTCCGTGCAGTTCCCGAGCGTCAACACCTACTTGGACCGGGGTCTGACCGGGCTCAATGAGGTGGATCAGCTCGTGGTCCAGTTCAACCCGGGCCGCCTTGCGCAGTCGCCTATGGTGCTGTCCATGGATCAGTCGCCCAACCGCATCACCACGATCCCGTGACCCAGCCTGCCGACCCGATCGGTATGCCGGTCGCCCAGGAGCTGCTGGCCTGCTTCACGACGAAGCTGGCCACGCTGACGTCCCCGCCGAAGTACATTCAGCTTCGCGTCGGCCAGGACACCGCCCCGTACTTCGGCCCGAATGTCGACGAGTGCTGTGCAGGTCTGGCGTGGGTGCGTATCGCCAACATCTACCCGTCGTGGGACAGCTTCCCCGCCGCCGACAACACGTGGCTGCCGTGCGGGCCGCTGGCGTACGCGGTGGTGCTGGAGATGGGCATCGCGTTCTGCATGCCCTGGTCGGATTCGAGCGACACCCTGGACAACCTCGATCCGCCGAGCACGGCGGACTGGGCGGCGGCGGCCGCGACGCAGATGGTCCATCAGACGTTGATGCGCCGCACAGCGGCGTGCTGCTGGCTGCCGACGCAGCGCCGCGCGGTGGGCGAGTGGTCTCCGCTGCCGGTGGAGGGTGGTTGCACCGGCGGTAAACTGCTGGTGACCGTGTCGGTCCCCGCCCCGTGCGCGGACTGCTGACGGTCGGCCCGCAGCCCCTCCGGGCTTGAAGCAGATTCGAGGGGCCCCATCCGGACGAAGGGGGAGCCATGGCCGCATCGGGCCGCAAGACCGGCAAGCGGACGTACGAGGTAGCGGTGAGCTTCAACCATCTGGACCGTGGCGAGCAGTTCACGCTGGACGCGGACGACCGGTGGCCCGCGCCGTACGTGGAGAGTGGCTACCTACGGGTCGTGGCGGAGGAGGAGCCGGATGCCGGGCGGGGTGAAGTCGGTCAACGTCGAGTTGTTCCTGCCGGTGATTCAGGGGATCTTGAAGGATGACGTAGGTCGTGAGGTCGTCAAGGTCACCACGAAGGTGCTCAACCGTGCTCGGGTGATGACGCCTGTGGACACGGGGAACTTGCGGGCAAGCCACCAGTTCAAGATCAAAGCGTCCGGTTCGAAGATCACGGGCGAGGTGTTCACCCGGGTCAAGTACGCACTGCCCGTGCATGAGGGCCGCCGCCCGGTGGTCATCTACCCGAAGCGCAAGCAGGCCCTCGCTTTCGTCTGGCATGGCCAGCCGATGGTGCGTAAGTGGGTCTCGCAGCCTGCCCGGCGGGGTCGCCCGTGGATGCGAGACGCCCTGCGTGAGGTCGCTACGAGCGAGGGATGGAAGATGCAGAGCGCTGCCGCAGCGGATGCGCCCGGCGGCGACACGTAGGAGGAGGAGATATGCCTGAGGCGACCGTGAAGGTCACGCTCGGCGGCCGTGAGGTCGAGATGCGCAAGCCGACTGATGGCGCGCTGGTGGTACTGGCCCGAACATTTCGAGGCCTGCCCAAGATCGAAAACGTTGAGGAGTTGACCGCTGAGCAGCGCGACCGCATGGTCCGCAACCTCGGCACCATCGGCAAGGTCGTCGAGCAGATGATCGTCAGCGACGACGACAAGGACTGGCTCGACGACGCCATGATCGGCGGGGACGTGAGCGCAGAGCAGGTCTTCGCGGTGATCACCGAGGCCACCAAGGAATTCAACGACCAGGCCGCCCCGGCAGCAAAGAAGGCTGCCCCCGTGCGGAGGCGCAGGTGAAGACGAAGCGAATCCTCTGGACTGTCGTGTTCCTTGGGCTCACCCTCGCCGCGATCGTCATGGAGGTCGTCGCCGGGGTGTTCCATCCGGCCGGAACCATCCCCTGGACCGAATACATCGCCCAGTACGTGCCCTGGCCGATCCAGCTCGGCGTGTACGTGGCCCTTGCGGCGTGGCTCCCGTTCCACTTCTGGCGGGCCGACGTCAAGGCCAAACGGGCGTACCGCGAGGGTATCCAGCTTGGCCGGTTGCAGGGCGCGGCGGACCAGAGGCGTAGGGCGGCTGGAGTGACGTGGGCCGAAGCACCAAAGTGCAGCCACGGCTGCGTGTTCGGATCTCCCGTTCACGTTTGCAACGAGCTGCCGTCCGATGCCCGCTGACGCTCTCGCTGCACTCAAGGTCTGGGCGCTCGACGTTGAGTTGGCCGGGGAGACCTTCACGGTTCCTCCCCGGCCAGCAGCCGACTGGTTCCTCGCGATCCTTGACGAGGACGTACCGCTGCCCCTCATTCCGGGGATGATGGGCGCGGGCGCGGAGGAGCGCATCGCGGACATGCTGCTTGACGGCGAGATTACCGCCGAGCTGCTTGCGACCCGGTCCCGAGAGTTGCTGGCCGAGGCGGCCGGACGTCCCTGGTGGGAGGCGGACCGGCTGATCCGTTCGTCTGCCGCGTCGTGGCACATCATCGGGGGGGAACTGACCCGGCTTGGCGTGGACCTGGACAGGGTCAGCCTTGCGGCGGCGCTGAACGCCATCTACGTGGTGTGCGTGCGCACGATGGACGAGCAGGAGCGCAACAGGTTCGACATCGATCTGCGAATGCCCCCGATCGGCGTGGAAGGCGTGAAGGCGGATGACCTGTACGACCAGCGCGCGGCCGAGTCGGCGTTTGCGGCCCTGATGGGCCAGGCGCAACCACCCACACCCGTAGGATCGTGAGCCATGGCCGGTGTTCTGGGACGCGCGTTCGTGCAGGTGTTCGCTGACCTGTCGAAGTTCACGCCCGGGTTGCGGCAGGAGATCAAGAAAGCCCTCGACGAGCAGACGAAGGGTCTGGAGTTCGAGGAGCTGGACAAGTCGGCGCGGCAGGCGGGTGAGTCGGCGGCGGATGAGCTGGCCAAGGGCGTCGACACCAAGATCGAAAACGATATGGAGAAGGAGGGTAAGAAGGGCGGGACCTCCCTCTGGAAGGGTCTGAGCCAAGGCCTGTCCGTCGCCGCCGCCCTCCTGATGCCCACCCTGATCGGCCTCGCCGTGGAGCTCGTGGCAGCCCTCGCCCCGGCCGTCACCGCCCTCGCGGGCACCCTGCCAGTGGCCATCTTCGGCATGGTCGGCGCGGTCGGCGCGCTGGCCCTGGCGACCCACGGCCTGGGGGCCGCCCTCTCGACCGCGTTCGATCCGGCAAAGGCCGAGCAGTTCAACGAGGCGATGAAGAAGCTGTCGCCCAGCGCCCAGGACTTCGTCCGGGAGATCCAGCGGCTTCACCCCGCCTTCCGCCAGCTTCAGCAGGACATCCAGCAAGTGTTCTTCAACCAGCTTGAGGGCACGCTGACCCGGGTGGCCCGGCAGTTGCTGCCGACCCTGCACAAGGGCCTCACCTACCTGGCCGTGGACATCGGGAAGATCGGCGACAACGTCCTGCGGACCTTCGGCAACCGGTCGGCGGACATCGGGGCGATCTTCACGGCCGCACACGAGGCGCTCAAGCCGTTCATCCCGGCCCTGGCCCAGTTGACGGGGGCGTTCATCACGCTGGGCGCGGTCGGCGGCCCCCTGTTCGCCACCCTCTCCACGGGCTTCGCGAATCTGCTGGTGCAGTTCTCGCAGTTCATCAACGAGGCGGCCGCCTCGGGGGCGCTGGCCCAGTTCTTCGACGATGCTCTGGTCATCCTCCGGCAGCTCGGGGGCTTTCTCGGCAACGTTTTTGATCTTGTGACGGCGCTGATCACGGCCCTCCAGGCCGACGGCGCGCAGGCTCTCGGCTTCCTCAGCGCCCTTGTCGGCCAGCTCGCCGCATTCTTCGCGAGCGCCCAGGGCCAGGAGGCTCTGGCGGACCTGTTCATGCTGCTGAACACCGCGCTGAGCACCATGGCGCAGGTCCTTACGCCGCTGCTGCCCGCGATCGGCCAGCTCGTGAGCATCTTCGCCGGGGGCCTCACCGACGCGCTCGTCAAGATCACGCCGTTCCTGGTGTCCGTCGCCGACATCCTCGCCAAGCATCCCGACCTGCTGGCCGCCGCCGTAACCGCGTGGATGGCGTACCGCACCGCCCTCATCGCCGTGGCCGTCTACGAAGCGATCGTGGACGCCCTCAACCCGGTCGGCTGGATCGTGCTCGCCGCCGCCGCCATCGCCGCCGGGGCCTACCTGATCTATAAGAACTGGGGGGCCGTCACCACCGCGCTGAAGTCCGCCTGGGAAGCGATCAAGGGATTCTTCCAGGGCATCTGGCAGTGGATCGTCTCGGTCGGCAAGAGCATCGGCGACTGGTTTACCGTCACCCTCCCCGGCTTCTTCGCCAGCATCCCCGGCAAGATCTGGGCGGCCCTGAGCGCCCTGCCCGCCCTGCTGGGCCAGCTCTTCCTCAACGCCCTGAACGCGGCCGGGTTCGCCATCGGCGTCGGCATCGGCCTGATCATCGCCTTCTTCGTCAAAGCCCCCGGGATGATCTGGGACGCGGTCAAGTCGATCGGTCACCTGTTCGTGGACCTGTGGAACCTGGCCTTCTCGCTGGGCAAGACCGCCCTTGAGCTGGGCGTGAGCGCCGTGATCTTCATCTTCACCCAGCTCCCCGGCAAGATCGCCGGGTTCGTCAACCGCCTCCCCGGCATCATCGGCGGGGCGTTCCGCAGCGCATGGGACTGGGCGAAACGGGAAGTGCGGGAAGGCGCGGACGCCGTCGTCAGCTTCGTGCGCGACCTGCCCGGCCGCATCTCCGGGTTCATGCGCAACGTCGGGCACGACATCCTGTCCGGGCTGAAGTCCGGCATCAACTCGATCATCTCCGGCTTCAATTCCGGCATCGACCGCGTATCCAGCGCCGTGCACATCGGCCTGCCGCACATCCCCCTGCTGGCGTCCGGCGGCCTGGTCACCGCCCCGACCCTCGCCGTCGTCGGTGAGGCCGGGCCTGAAGCGGTCGTGCCGATGGGCGACCCGGCCAAGGCGGCCGCCGTCGCCAAGAGCACCGGCCTGCTCGACATGCTGGGCAGCCGGGCCTCGCACGGCGAAGCGACCAACGTCCGGGTCTACCTGGGCACGAGGGAGATCACGGATATCCTCGACGTGCGCATCGACAAGAAAATGAGCGACCAGGCCAACGAGCTGTCATACGGGACGAGGTGACCGGGTGCCGACGATCACCGCCACCGCCGACGCAACCAAGTCCCAGGTGCGCCTGGATCTCGACTTCAGCGACATCGACGCCCCGTACGCCCTGGTGAACCGGGTGGATGCGGCCACCGGAGCGACGGCGCAGGTGCGCGGTCACGGCGCGTCCACCACCATCGGTGGTGTCGCCTACGCGCCCATGCAGGCCGGTTACAAGGCGGTCCTGTACGACACGGAAGCGCCGCTGGACAGCTCGGTCTACTACACCGCCAGCGCGCCCGTGGTGACCCTGAACGCCAACCCGACGTTCGCCGACGGCTACACCGACCCCTGGTATGCGTCCACCTCGGCGACCACCATCCGGCCCACCTCGTCGAGGTCCGGCGCGACGTTCATGTCCTTCTTCACCGACGGGACGATCGCCACCCCGAACCTGCGCGCCGAGGACATCCCGGCCACCCCCGGTGCCTCGTTCACGATCACGGCGGTCGTGTCGTCGAATGTCACTCAGACGGTGAACGTCGGGGTCAGCTACCTGGACGGGGCAGGCGGCTTCCTTTCGACCGGTAGTTCCAGCGCGTCTGTGCTCGCCGCGACGACCATCACGTTCACGCTGGTAGCCCCCGCCAACGCCGCGTTCGTGCGGCCGTTCATCAACGTGACGGGCACCCCCGCCGCGACCACGATCATCAGCGTGAGCTCGGTGGTGGTGGTGTCTGCCGCCGGGTCGGCGACCTCGGCCGGTGTGTCGCTGGCCTCGCGCGGGTCGAGTCAGCTCAAGGATCCGTTGCGGCCCGGCAACAACGTGCGGATCGACTTCACCTTCGACCCGAACCCGCTGTGCATCCCCGCTGAGGGGGTGTTCTGGCAGAGCCTCGACGTGCGGCAGCAGGCGGCCAACGCGGCAACGTTCAACATCAACAACCAGGATGTGCCGATTGTCGTGTCGAAGGTGCGCAGCTCGGTCACGTCCACACTGACCCTGGTGTCGCGCACCTTCGCCGACCGGGACCGGCTGGTGGCGTTGCTGGCCCCCGGCTCGCCGCTGCTCTTCCAGGTGCCCGACGAGTACGGGCTGCCGGACGCGTACATCTCGGTGGGGACGTCGTCAGAAGGCCGGGTACTGCCCGACCACAGGTTCCCCATCCGCGTCTTCTCGCTGCCGCATGTGACTGTCGCCGCCCCCGGCGGCCCCATGGAGGGCACCGTGGGGGCCCGCTGGCAGGACACCTGCAATCGGTACGCCACCTGGGGCGCGGTCAACGCCGCCGGGCTGACCTGGACGCAGGTCCTGCAAGGGCTGGCGGGCTGATGGTGTGGTCGGGGGGCCTCGACGCCCAGTATCGGGATGCCCTGTCGCGCCCGCACGCGGTCTACAACCGGGTCGACGTGCTGGCCCGGGACGGGTCCGTGCTGTATTCCGGGATGCCGTTCATCGACGGCAGTGTGCGAGCCACCCTGAACAGCCGCGTGGCGCGCGTTCTGTCCCTGACGGTGGACCGGTCCTGGTTCCCGCTGCTCGACAACGGCAGCGTCGACACAGACGGCCTGCTGGCCCCGTTCGGGAACCGGCTGCGCGCCTACCGGGGCATCACGTACGGGGACGGCTCCGTCGTGTCCTTCCCCGTGTTCTACGGGCGCATCGAGCAGGTCCAGATGCGCCGGGACGGCGCGGTCGGGGTAAGCGCCCTCGACCTGGCCGCCGACGTGGTCGACGCCGCGTTCGAAACGCCGCAGTCGTCGGTGACCACGAACACCATCAGCGTCGAGTTCCGGCGGCTCGTCACCGACGCCGTTTCCGACGCTGTGTTCGGCACCTCCGACCTGACCGGGGTGCTCATCCCGCCGCTGGTGTGGCAGAGCGACCGGGCGCAAGCCCTCGACGACATGAGCGCCACCGTCGCGATGCTGTGGTATCCGCTGGCCGACGGCTCGTTCGTGCAGCGGCGGGTGCCGTGGACCAACCCGGGCCAGACAGCCCAGGTGACGCTGACCGACGGCACCGACACGGCCCCCGGCGCGTACGGCACCATCGCGGACTGGACGATCACCGTGTCACGGACCGGCGTCTACAACGCGGTCGTGTTCACCTCGGAACGCCAGGACGGGTCGGCCCCCGTGTACGCCACGGTGCGCGACGTCGCCGACGGCAGCCCGACCAACTACCTGGGCAACTTCGGCCGCAAGCCGCTGCTCATCCAGAACCAGGCGGCCCTGACGCAGTCGCAGTGCCTGTCCGCCGCCCAGAGCGCCCTGAAGGCCGCAACAGCCATCACCCAGACCTGGGATCCCGTCGCGGTCGTTCCGGACGCCTCGCTGGAACTGGGGGACCTCATTGCCCTGGAAGCCGACGGGGCCGCGAGCACCCAGGTCGTTGTCGGGTTCACCCTGCCGCTACGGGAGACTGGGGACATGTCGTTGAGCTTGCGCGCGTACGCCCCGGTGACGTCGTGACGACGAAACTGGCGCACCAGACGCAGAAGGCCGCCGGGATCGGCAACGGGATGCGCACCGCCACCGTCGTGGCCGTGTCGCCGCTGACGCTGTCTGTGAACGGCGGGGAGTTCTCCTCCGGGGTGGGCGTCCTCGGCCCGTACCTCCCGGCCGTCGGCGACGTGGTCGCCGTGTTCCGCCAGGACTCGTCCTGGCTGGTGCTGGGCCCCACTGGCGTCAGTCTCGGTCCGCAGCCGAGAGCGGTCGACACCGGTTCGGTCTCGGTCTCGGTGTCGGCCGTCGCGACTGTCGCCGTCGCGGTCACCTTCAACTTTACGTTCAGTGCTGCGCCGGTCGTGACCACCAACGTCACCGCCGGTGCGGGCGTCGCCAGGACCTGGTTTTCCCAGGCCATCAGCATCACGACCACCGGCTTTCTGCTACGCGTCTCCGACGGCAGTGGAACCCCCAATACGTGGTCCGGTCCCGTTGACTGGGTCGCTACGGCCCGATCATGAAAGAAGAGAGCTATGTCGTATCCCTATATCACCGTCGCTATCAGCTCAAAGGGCCCCGTCG
>Ga0310810_10000751_pt1 | contig 32725 bp, 34 predicted proteins | sample NCmetagenome_FD_207641 | JGI IMG/M metagenome (GOLD analysis project Ga0310810, IMG submission 207641) | Soil microbial communities from experimental microcosm in Duke University, North Carolina, United States - NC | ecosystem: Engineered > Artificial ecosystem > Soil microcosm > Unclassified ... | reverse complement strand
TACGCTGCTGGACGGTTGTCGAAGAAGCACAACCGACAAGCAGCAAACACAAAATGAAAGCAAAGTAGCGCACTCGGAATCTCGCGCGAAACCACACAAAAAATTCAATCTGCATAGAGCAACCAAAATGCCATTTCTGCGCGGTCGAAAGAATGCGTAATATTCAGGGTTTTTTAAAAAGTGGTTCAGATGGCGCGGGCAGATTTTACACACTTGAGGACGTGTATTTTGGTGACCATGTGCGTAAAATTCACAGTGCGATCATCGAAAAATCCCCTCACCCAGAATAGGCGAGGGGATTTTTGCAGTAAATCACGCGCTTGCTTGTGATTTCAGATCGCGACGTATTGGTCGTGTCTTTCAACTCGCCAGTCTCGAGCGAGACTCTAGAGGTTCCCGTGCTGTAACTTTGGCTTGCAAAAAGCGCGGTCGAGAATAGACTGGTTAGCCAGCAGCGAGGTAAGCTTCATTCCGCGCCGCAATCATCTCGATCTGCCGATCTACACTGTGGCTTTCGCCCGGTGTTGCCGCGAATGAAGACTCGCGATGCAGCGTTGAATACCTATCACCGAAGTGCGGCGCGTCGGGAGGAACAATTCATGGCAGCCGAATCCAATCACTCAAACGGCATCACGCGGGTGGGCATCATCGTCGGCGGCGGGCCGGCGCCTGGAATTAACGGCACTATCGGCGCGGTGACACTGGAAGCCGGCAACCGCGGGCACGAAGTCGTCGGCATCTACGATGGCTTTTCCCATTTGATGGCGGGCCAAGTCGACCAAGTCAAAGTGCTCACGCACGATGACGTATCGCGTATCCACTTCGAGGGTGGCTCCATTCTCGGAACATCGCGCGCCAATCCGACCAAAAATGTGGAGGACTTGGAGCGGGTGATCAGCGCGCTAAAGACCATCGGTATTCGTTATCTCGTCACCATCGGTGGCGACGACACGATGTATACGGCGAGCCAAGTCGCTAAGGCTTCGGCCGGGCAGATCCGCGTTTGCCACGTGCCCAAGACCATCGACAACGATTTGCCGCTGCCGGGCGAAACACCGACTTTCGGCTTCGAGACCGCGCGTCAATACGGTTTTGAAATTGTCCATAATTTGATGGAAGACTCGCGCACCACCGGTCGCTGGTACTTCGTAGTGGTGATGGGACGCACGGCGGGCCATCTCGCTCTCGGCATAGGCAAAGCCGCGGGCGCGAGCTTATCGATTATTCCCGAAGAATTTCCCGGTCCGGCGCATCTGGAAACCATCGGCGATATTCTCGAAGGCGCGATTCTCAAACGGCAGGCGCTTTGGCAGCGGAACGACGGCGTTGCGCTGATCGCCGAAGGCCTGCTCGAGCGCATGCCGTCGGAGGAACTGACCTCAATTCAGGGCGTGCAGATCCAGCACGACGCCTACGGCCATCTGCGTATGGCAGAGCTGGATCTTGCCTATATTCTGAAAACGCTAGTCGAGCGGCGCTTCGCCGCGCGCGGCCGGAGTCTGACGATCGTCCATAAGACGATCGGTTACGAGCTCCGCTGCGCGCCTCCCGTGGCTTTCGACTGCGAGTACGTAAAAACCCTCGGCTACGGCGCCGTGGAATTTCTTTTGAGTCCTACTCCGGCTTCGGCGGCCGTCGACGGCGCACTGGTCTGCATAGTCAACGGGGAATTGCAGTACCTAAAGTTCGAAAATCTCCTCGATCTCAAAACCAAGAAAACTGCGGTGCGCAGTGTCGATATCGCCAAGCCGTCCTACAAAGTTGCGCGCGAATACATGATTCGCCTCGAGCGCGAGGATTTCGAAGATCAGGACAAACTGAAAAAATTTGCAGAGGCGGCTTCGAGCAAAGGCTCCGAAGTCTCACCCGAATCCTTCAAAAAGCGCTTCGACCACTTGCTGCAACTGCGCGGCGGACTTTGAAGGTCCGCCGACGCTTTGGCAGACGCAGTTGCTCGCACTGTTACAAAATTTCAAGCCAGAGCAACACCGCCGTGCCGGTCATGATGACGAGTCCAAGCGGAACGCCGAGCTTTGCCCACTCGGTGCTTTTAATGCGCAAGGCGTGAGCGGCAATGATGTTGGGAATGTTGCCGGGAATCAGCATGCCGCCGGAAATCAACAATCCGAGCAACGCGCTTTTAATCTGCGCCGTGCTCAGAGAAGGGCCGATCTCCGCCGCCGCCAAAGTCGCGTTATCGAGTATGGCCGATACCATATTTACCCAGAACAGAACCTGCGACGAGAGCTTCAGCAGATAGATGTCTATCAGCGGCTTAAAACCGGCGCCGAGAAAAATCAAGCCATCACGAAAATGTAGACTTTGCCGGCACGGATGAATACATCCCTGAGTTCTTCTTTCTCTTCGTTCGCCGCTAAGGATTCCGCCGTGTCCTCGGGTTTTTTTTGGACGAGGAACGTCCCGACGAGTCCGAGGATTACCACAGCAGGAATGACGTTACCCGCGAGCAGGCTAAATAGGTAGTAGAAGCTTGCGTGATAGGGTTCACCGCTCAGTTTCGACACGACGATGGTCGATAACGGCTCCCCTAAAGGAGTGAGCGCGGCGCCGAGTCCAATGGCGAAGCAGGCGACAATCGTGAGATTGACTTCGGCCTGGCGATGCAAGGGCAGCACGGTGATGAATTCCACGAGCAGCAAAGCGGCGATGATCGCTGAAATAATGCTCGAAATTAAACCCAGAATCACAATGCCGGCGCAAACGATCACAGCGAGGGGAACGGTAATCAAGACGCGGCGCATAATGTGATCGATGTATCCACGCAGATAGTGAAACATCACCCCGGCGCCAAGGACGGCGAGAGTGATATTGATCGGCGCAACCAACCCTTCGTGGATGACTTCCGCGCTCCAGGCCTTCGACAACGTCTGCGGTGCTGGTTCGGCTCGAATGAAAGTTCACGGATCATTCTGGTCGCATCAGACAAAGCATACCTATGAAAGTTTCAACTTTGCCGTTTTGCCAAGACACGGTATATCTCTGGCCAACGCTGCAACTGTCAAGCCGCTGTTAAGTACATCTACATTCGTCTTTCGCGCTTTATCGGATGGTCGGCGCCGCTTTCTCGGTGCCGGTTAGTAGACAATATTCTGTTTCCTCTTCGCGGGTGCTGAATCATCACGTGAGGAGTTTTCCCAACGTCCAGACTGCCAAACTTGCTTCGCTTGTCTGCTTCATAACTAGGCATGCTGCACAAAAGCTAAGCAACGCCGATCTGCAGTTGGCCAAAATTAACCTGCAGACTCTCCCTGAAATTGTCATTCTTATCGCGTGCATAGAATGCATTCTGCCGTAAATGCGGACCCGGGCATGCACGTTGCTAAAACGGGTCGCGCAAATTTTTCAGGCGAGAATTTCTGCTACCGAACCGAGCGCCAGGAGGGCTCTTATGAAACTGGTCGAAGCGATTGTGAAGCCGTTTAAGTTGGACGAAGTGAAAGAAGCTCTAACCAAAGCCGGCATCCAGGGCATGACCGTCGAAGAAGTCAAAGGGTTTGGTCGGCAGAAAGGACACACCGAGCTTTATCGCGGCGCGGAATACTCCGTCGATTTTTTGCCCAAGGTGAAGATCGAGATTCTGGTCTCTGACGATATCGCGGTGAAAGTGGTGGAGGTGATCACCAATAGCGCGAAGACCGGCAAGATTGGGGACGGCAAAATCTTCGTTACGTCGGTAGAAGATGTCGTACGCATTCGCACGGGCGAAAAGGGCGTTGATGCGATCTAAAAGCGGCGCAAAGCCGAGGAGGTAAAAATAATGTTTAGCAGAGAGAAACTCAGACGATTCAGTGCACGGCTGCAAGATCCCGAGTGGCGGCGCTATGGCTATTTGCTTCTTGGCGGCAAAGCGCTCGGCATCGCGCTGGTGCTGACCGGGATCTATTACGTGTCCAGTATGATCGGCGGTAATGTCACGGCCGCAGATGCGCCGCCTGCGCCGGTGCTCAAAGGCAACGACATCGTCAATCCGCTCAATACCGTGTGGACTTTGTTGGCGGCGTTTCTGGTCTTCGGCATGCAAGCCGGCTTTACCATGCTGGAAGCGGGCTTTTGCCGCTCCCGCGAGACCGTGAACGTGCTAATGGAGTGCGTCGTCGACACGTGTCTCTGCGGTCTGCTTTTCTACGCATGGGGCTTCGCGTTCATGTTCGGTTCGGGGACGCCGTTTTTCGGCACTGAATTTTTCTTTCTGCAGGGCACACCGGCAACTTACGGTTCCACAGGCGTGGCGTTTCTCGCCTTTTGGCTGTTTCAATATGCCTTCGCCGATACCTGTTCGACGATCACCTCAGGAGCGATGATCGGTCGCACTGGATTTTTTGGTGACTTGATCTACAGCATCGGCGTTTCTGGTTTCATCTATCCGATCATCGGCCACTGGGCCTGGGGGCCGGACGGCTTCCTCGCCACGATGGGAAGTAAGGGCATGTTCCTCGAAGGTCTGGGCATAGGATTCCATGACTTTGCCGGCTCTACGGTGGTTCACACCATCGGCGGTTGGGTGGCTCTCGCCGGCGCGATCGTCCTCGGACCGCGCATCGGAAGAAAATTCAAAAGCGAAGGCGGTGGCCCCATGCTGCCCCATGATCTCACGGTTGCGACGGTTGGCGGCATCATCCTCTGGTTCGGCTGGTACGGCTTCAATCCCGGCAGCACGCTATCGGCGATGGATTTCGAAGGCATCGGGCGCGTCGCGGCAAATACCACGCTGGCGGCTTGCGCGGCCGGATTGATGGCGATGTTCTACGCGTATCCAAAAACTAAAACCTGGGACGTGAGCTTTACGGTCAACGGTTTTCTCGCCGGCTTGGTCGCGATCACCTGCCCGTGTTACTGGGTTTCCCCGCTCGGTTCGATTCTGATCGGCCTCATCGCCGGCGTTGTCGTCGTCGTGGCCGTCGATGTTTTGGAATGGCTACGCATCGACGATCCCATCGGCGCCGTGCCCGTGCACGGAATCTGCGGTATCTGGGGTACTCTCTCACTGGGTCTATTTGCCTGCGGTCAGTTCAATGCGAGCGGTCCGCTCGGCCCGGACAACGCGTCACCGCTCACCGGTCTTTTCTACGGCGGCGGATTGCAAGTGCTACAAGCCCAGGCGATCGGCAGTCTGATTGTCACGAGCGCAACGTTCATCGTGTCGCTGGCGCTGATGTATGCAGTCAACGCGTTGGGTGTATTGCGAGTGTCGATGGAAGGCGAGCTCATGGGCCTCGATCTGCACGAGCATGGCATTCCGGCCTATCCGGAGTATTCACTGGTTCCGGGCGCGACGCCGCACGGCGCTGTGACTTTCACCGAAGGCGCATATACTCCCCACGCGGCCGCTTCGGCTTCATTGAAACAAAGCGTCGTATAGTGCTTCGCAAGCAGGGCGGAGCTGTTCCTGTGCTTAGAGCAGCTCCGCCCTCGCAGTTTTAAACTCCTGGCCCGAATCGACACTTTCATGTCTGTGATACTCCAGCCACGCTGTTGATGAGGATTTAGGCACCACGCTCAATGTTTGAGCAGTTTTGCTTTGAAACCGATTCCACAAAAATCACGATTTCCACCATTCAATTGATTTTCAATGAAATGTGCCGCGCGCACATCTCCGACTGCAACGGCATATCACTTGCTGATGATGCGTCGACGGGCGCTTTACTTTACGCCTTGGACAATGCGGTGGTGGAGCGGAGTGAGAACTCAGAGGAGGCAGCTCTATGAAAATGGTTGAAGCGATCGTCAAGCCGTTCAAGCTCGATGAAGTCAAGGAGGCGCTCACCAAAACGGGTATTCAAGGTATGACCGTCGGAGAAGTCAAAGGCTTCGGCCGGCAGAAGGGCCACACGGAACTTTACCGCGGCGCCGAATATTCGGTGGATTTTTTGCCCAAGGTAAAGCTGCAGATCCTGGTGACAGATGACCAGGTCGTATCCGTGGTCGACGCGATCACTTCCGCTGCCAAGACCGGCAAGATTGGCGACGGCAAGATCATGGTTACGACGGTGGAGGAAGTGGTACGCATTCGCACGGGAGAAAAGGGAGCGGACGCAATCTAGGGCGCGAATACTCATGCTAGTGAGAAAGAGAACCAGCAAAAAACTTTACACAATTATTTTTTGAGGAGGCGAGACACACATGTCGGTGAAAGACGCACTGGAGTTAGCGAAGAAGAATAAAGTGGAGATAGTGGATTTAAAGTTTGTGGATTTTCCCGGGTTGTGGCAGCACTTTTCGATCCCGGCAACCGAATTATCCGCCGAGCTGTTCGAAGACGGGTTGGGCTTTGACGGTTCCAGCATCCGGGGCTTTCAGTCGATCAACGAATCGGACATGATCCTGCTCCCCGACGCCGACACCGCCATGATGGACCCCTTCGCCGAGCACTCAACCATCAGCTTTCTCTGTAACGTATTGGACGCTATCACCCGCGAGCCCTATACCCGAGATCCTAGGTACATCACCCAGAAAGCCGAGAAGTATTTGAAGTCCACCGGCATCGCCGACACCAGCTACTGGGGCCCCGAGATCGAGTTCTTTATCTTCGACAGCGTACGGTTCGACCAGAACCACCACGAAGGCTACTACCACATCGACTCCATCGAAGGGTTTTGGAACTCCGGCAACAACAGCGGCCCCAACCTGGGCAACAAGATCCGCTATAAAGAAGGCTACTTCCCGGTCCCTCCCATGGACCAGTACCAGGATCTCCGCTCCGAGATGGTGCTCAATCTGGAGAAGTGCGGGGTCAAGATCGAAGTGCACCACCACGAAGTCGCCACCGGCGGCCAGACCGAAATCGACATGCGCTTTGACACTATGACCAAAATGGCCGACAAGGTGCTGACTTATAAATACGTGGTCAAGAACACCGCCCGCAAGAGAGGCAAGGTCGTCACGGTCATGCCCAAGCCCTTGTTCCAGGACAACGGCTCCGGCATGCACTGCCACCAGAGTCTGTGGAAAGCCGGGAAGAACATCTTCTACGACAAGAAGGGCTACGGTTTAATCAGCGACACCGCGCGGTACTACATCGGCGGGTTGATCAAGCACGCCCACGCGCTCTGCGCCTTCATTGCCCCCACGACCAACTCGTACCGGAGACTGGTCCCGGGCTACGAAGCGCCGATCAATTTGGTCTATTCGGCCCGAAACCGCAGCGCCTGCGTGCGCATTCCTATGTACTCCACCAGCGAGAAGGCAAAAAGACTAGAGTTCAGAACCCCCGATCCCAGCGCCAACCCGTACTTGGCCTTCCCGGCCATGCTGATGGCGGGGTTGGACGGGATACGCAACAAGATCGAGCCGCCCAAACCGATTGATAAGAACTTATACGAGCTGGAGCCCGAGGAGGCGGCCAAGGTGAAGTCGATGCCCGGATCGTTGGACCAGGCGCTCGATGCGTTGGAGAAGGATCATGACTTTCTGCTGAGAGGCGATGTATTCACCAAGGATGTGATCGAGACCTGGCTGGAGTACAAGAGAAAGGCCGAGGTCGATGCCATTCGCCTGCGCCCCCACCCCTGGGAGTTCGCTCTGTACTTCGATATCTGAGAAAGGCTGAGAACTGAGCACGGAGATTGGTGAAGTTCTTTTTGAACTCAGTTCTCATGGCTCAATGCTCGGCCCTGATCTCGTGAGGGACGATGGGAGAGGTCCTGGTTTTCCAGCACGATCCATTCGATGACCTGGGATTTTTTTCTGAGGTTTTAGAAAAGCAGGGATCGAACTATCGGGTGGCGCGTCTCTTTCATGGCGAAATGCCCACCGAGGATTGGGAAAAGGTGGCGGCGCTCATCGTCCTCGGCGGGCCCATGAAGGTCGATGAAGAAAAAAAATTTCCATTCCTACGCTGGGAGAAGAGAATCATCCGCGCTGCCATTGATGACGCAGTGCCGGTGTTGGGCATTTGTCTCGGCGCGCAGCTCATCGCATCGACTTTGGGCACGGCGATTTTTCACGGGCCGGTCAAGGAGATCGGCTGGAGTCCGATCTCTATCACACCGCACGGCCAGGTGGATTCGCTGCTCGGCTACTTGCCCGAGAGAGCGACGGTATTTCAATGGCACAGTGACGGCTTCGAGTTGCCGCCGGGAGCGATTCGTTTAGCGTCCAGCGCTCACTACAGCACCCAGGCCTTTCGCCTCGGCAAAACCATCTACGGTTTGCAGTTTCATCTCGAAGTAACGCCGCGCATGATCGAGCGCTGGCTCGACGAGCGCTCCAAGGATTTGGCGCTGGCGCCTTACGTCCTGCCCGACAAGATTCGCGCCGACACTCAGAGCTACGCGCCGACTTTGAAATACTACGCGGAACGATTTTTATCCGAGTTTGTCCGGCGCGTTTCCCGTTCGCGCAATGCAAAGACAATGGAGGCCAGGTAGCTAGATGAGCAGGGTCCTGGTCATCGACGATCACGAGTCTTCGCGCAAGCAGATCGTCGCCACTCTGAAAGGGGGCGGTTACGAAGTTGCCGGCGAGGGCACCAGCGGCAAATTGGCTGTGCCTTTAGCGCGCACCGCAGCACCGGACGTGCTCCTGATGGCCGTCGGTCTGCCCGACATGGACGGCATCGATGCGGCCCGCGACGTGATGCGCGCGCAGCCGCTGCCGATCGTTCTTGTGACCAGCCACTTCGACGGCAAGACGGTGGAACGGGCGAAGAGCGCCGGCGTCCGCGGGTATTTGGTCAAACCGCTCCGCGCGGTGGAACTCAGTCCAGCGATCGAGCTGGCGATTACTCACTTTCGCGATTTCGCTTCGCTCCGCGCAGAAAACACGACTCTCAAGGAAACCCTGGAAGGGCGTAAACTTATCGAGCGCGCCAAGGGTCTGCTGATGGAGCAAAGAGGCATCTCTGAAGACCAAGCTTACACGTTGATCAAGAAAACCAGCATGAACATGCGCAAGCCCATGGCAGAAGTCGCGCAGGCGATTATTCTGGCGGGCGGCGTTTTCAAGAGCAACAACGACTAGCAAATCCCGTCATCATCCTGCCGTCTCTTTAGGCAAGCTGTGACTTCCATATAGGCACCCGCGCTTTCGACCCATCCGACCCGCACTGAAATCGCGGCGATTTCTTGCGCGCGGTCATGGCACATCGATTGCGCATTGACCTCGGCGAGGCAGCGATGCCTCGGTTGAGCAAAGGCGCTCATCGGTTTCCGATGGAGCGCCTTTTGATTTTTTGACGGGAGGACGCGATGACCAAAGTACGAGCCAACAATCTCACCGGCAAGATTTTCGACAACATTGTTTTTCTGGCCGAAGTTTTCGGCGACCAGGACGACTCCGACATTCCCAAGATGCCGGTGCTGGAAATGGCCAGATGCTTCGACCTTCAAGTGCCGCGCGTTCATCATCGGCGTCGGAGCAAGGCTTGGCCCCTGTGGAAATAGGCCGAGCTGAAGCATCGGGCGAGCGCCGCGGGTGGAAATTTTTGACTAAAAGGGGCGGCGCCGTTAGCCGGAAATTCGATTGCGTGCTGGAATCGACCAATGAACAAGATCGAAGAATACAAAAGCGAGAAGAACGGCCTCGACATTCTCCAGGATGTTCCGCGCTATGCCGCCGAGGGTTGGGAGAAAATCACCGACGGCGACAAGGAGCGTTTGAAATGGGCGGGGATATTTTTCCGCCGCCAGACGCCGGGGCGTTTCATGATGCGTTTGCGTGTGCCCAACGGTTTCATGAGCGCCAGTCAGCTTCGCGTGATCGGCGCGGTTAGCGCGGAGTTCGGTAAAGGTTTCGCCGACATCACCACGCGTCAGCAGATCCAGCTTCGTTGGTTTGCGATCAACGACGTGCCCCAGATCTGGGAGCGTCTCCATGCTGTCGATCTAGTTTCGCTGCAAACCGGCATGGATAATGTTCGCGGTGTGATCGGCTGCCCAGCGGCGGGACTTACACCGAACGAGTTGTTCGATGCCTCGCCAGTGGTGCGCGAATTCACCGAGATATTTCTCGGCAACCGCGATTACACCAATCTGCCGCGCAAATTCAACGTGACCATCACGGGCTGTAAAGAAGCCTGCACTCATGCGGAAGCGCAGGACATCGGTCTGACTCCGGCGCTCAAAACAATCGGAGGGACCGAGGTGCCCGGCTTTAACGTCACTGTGGGCGGCAAGATGGGCTCGGGCGGCTACCGTATCGCATCGCCGTTGAATTTGTTCATCACTGTCGAAGAGGCCGCCGCGATCTGCAGCCAGATCGTGCTCATCTTTCGCGATCACGGCATGCGCGAGCTTCGCACCAAAGCGCGCTTGGCCTTTTTGATCGAAGACTGGGGCATCGAAAGATTTCGCAGAGAATTGGAACGCCGCGTTGATCGCCCGCTCGCCTCCGCGGGTATAGATCAGCGGGCGCCGAAACACATCGATCACGTCGGTGTGTTTCGCCAGAAGCGGGCAGGGCTCAACTACATGGGTTTAGCCGTGCCGGTTGGGCGCATGACCTCGGAACAGATGCTTCAAGTAGCAGACCTGGCCGAAAATTACGGCAACGGCCAGATCCGCCTGACGGTCGGGCAAAATCTGATCATTCCCAACGTGCCTGACCGCAGGATCGGCGAGCTCACGAGCGAGCCCGTGCTCCAGGAGCTACGTTACGACCCTTCCGAGGTCATGCGCGGTCTGGTGAGCTGCACCGGCATGGATTACTGCCACTTTGCGTTGATTGAAACCAAAGGCTGGGCGCTCAAGACGGCGCGACAACTGGAAGCGAAGCTGGGCAAGACTCAACCGTTACGCATGCACTGGTCGGGGTGTCCCGCGGGTTGCGGCAATCATACCGCTGCGGATATCGGCTTGCTCGGAAAAAATATCAAGCTCAACGGCGAAATCGTCGAGGCGGTGGATGTGTTTGCAGGCGGCGCCACCGGCTGCGAAGCCAATTTACCCGTCAAGCTAATGGAAGACGTGCCGTGCGAAGATTTGACCGATGCGCTCGCGGGACTCGTCAAGCACGGCGCCTTCAAGGCGATGCGTCAGCAATTGCAAAAAATTCCGCAGATCATCCCCGAGAGCAAGCCGCCAAGCGACCCGCCCGCCGCGGCGGCGCCGGTGATTCGAGTGCAAGAGCTTGCCGAAGGCGCGGCGAAATTGCTGCGCGCGCGAGGCGAAGAGATAGCGGTGTTCAAACTCAACGACAAGCTTTATGGAATCCAAAACATCTGCCCGCATGAAGGCGGTCAGTTGTGTAAAGGCACGGTCGAAAGCGGTGAGGTCGTCTGCCCGTTGCACCGTTACAAATTCGATCTCAAGACCGGCGCCTGTTCGACGGATCCCAGGCTCAAGGCGAAAATCTTTCAGTTGGAAAACCAAAACGACCAGTACGCGCTCGCGCCGGAAAAAGATAATGCCACGAGCACAGGGCAAAGCGCTTGATGCTTCGAAGCGCCAAAATTTTGGAACCTCATTGCAACGTGCTTGGTAGCTTAGCCAAACCGGATGAGTCAACCGGGCAATTACGAAGAATCCTCAATACAAAAAGGGAGACAATTTGATGCCGTACGTAAAACCCGATGCAATTGTAGAGAGCATGATTCAGGCGGGAGCGACAAAGGGAAAGCTCGGCGTAAAGGACCTTCTCATCCGGGGCGGTCTATCCGGTGCCTTGCTCGGTTTCGCCACCACGTTGGCGCTGACCGGCACGGCACAAACCGGGGCTGCCCTCGTCGGCGCGCTCATTTTTCCCGTTGGTTTCGTGATGATCGTGCTGCTCGGCCTCGAATTGGTCACCGGCAATTTCGCCGTGGTTCCACTCGGTGTCCTGGAGCGAAAAATAAGCATGGGTAATCTTTGGTGGAATTGGAGCTGGGTATTTCTCGGCAATCTGCTCGGCTCGCTTCTCTACGCCGTGCTTTTCACGAAAACGCTGGCACCTTCAGCGCCGCTGGTGAAGACTCTGATGACGATTAGCGAAACTAAAACTTTGGGCTACGCAAAGCTTGGCTTTGACGGGTTGGGGGCGTCGTTCGTCAAAGCCCTCTTGTGCAATTGGATGGTAACCTTGGGCGTGGTCATGTCCTTCACCTCTCAGTCGACGATCGGAAAGATCACGGCGATGTGGTTGCCAATCCTCACCTTTTTCGCGCAGGGTTTCGAACATTCCGTGGTGAATATGTTTGTGATTCCGGCCGGCATGATCTTGGGTGCGCCCGTTTCAGTGAGCGATTGGTGGCTGTGGAATCAGATTCCGGTGACGCTGGGAAATATCTTTGGCGGGTTCATTTTCACAGGATTCGCCCTGTACGCTACGCACAAAAAGCCTGCGCCCGTGGCCGAGGGAAAGTCATCGGCTTCGCCGGTGTTTGACCTCGGTGCCGCCGCGCGACGCTGAGGCTGCAGTGGAGTTCTTTCTCAGACCCCGGAAATGGTGTGGGTTTGAGGCGTTTTCACAACTCGACCCTGCATAGAAAAGCATCAGGAATGACTAAAAGTTGTGCACATTTTTTTGGGACTCCTTTTTTTGAAAAAATATTTTTCAATTTCGAATACTTGATAGGAAGAACGTGCGTGAGATTGTGGCATTTCTATTGCTGCTATCGTTGCGGGCATTAACTTCGGTTTCTTTCGCGGACCACGGAAAAGGAGGATTCTTTTGAAGATACAACGCTTGGCAACTTTGGCCTTGGCATTCGGTTTGGCGCTGGCGCCGATGCGTATCGCGCGCGCCGCCGACGAAGACAAGCCCCTGGCGCCGGGGTGGCTCAGTTTGGACGGCAGCGTCGGTCTGCTCGACAACCAAATTGCGGCCGGCAAGGGCGCTCTCGAGAAGGCTTTGGGAATCAGCATCGGTGGATTTCTGGATACCAGCTATACCTGGAGTTCCAATTATCCGAAATCACCGGCGAACATCAGCGGTCGATACTTCGACAAAGACCAGAACAAGATCGTTTTCAACAATTTTCATCTGATGCTCGACAAGCCCGAGAAGGAGTGGGGCGTCGGGTTTCACATTTCCGGCGATTTCGGGCGTACCGGCGAGCTGCTCCGGGAAGCCACTTTGTGGGGCAAGGCGTTGCACAAGGAGCCTTCCGCTGAACTGCGCGAGGCTTATGTCACCACGACAATTCCGGTCGGCGAAGGCATCGGCGTCAAGGGCGGTCTTTTTGTTACCACCTTAGGGACCGAAATCCTGCCCAATCCGGGAGCCTACAACGACAACATCTCGCGTTCATTTCTCTTCAATTATGCGATTCCGCTCCGCCACCTCGGCATGTTGTTTACCTATCCGATCTTGAAGACCTTGTCGGTAAATGCCGGTGTGGTCACCGGTTGGGACGATCCCCACGACAACAATCACCAGCCGTCGGGTATGTGGGGGATCAGCTTCACGCCGATGGACCAGTTCTCTTTGGTGAGCAGCTTCATTTACGGCCCTGAACAGAGAGGCAACGACGCCAACAAGCGCTTCACCATGAGCCACGTGGCCACGATCAAGCCCTTCGATCCGCTGGCCATCAGTCTGGAGTATTCTTACGGGCATGAAGACCAGGCATCACTCGGCGGCACTCGTGATGCACAATGGCAAGGTCTTGCCGGCATCGTGTCCTATGGCTGGACTGAGCGTTTCAGTACCGCGTTACGCGGCGAAGTTTTCAACGACTGCGACGGCGCGCGCTTGGGTGGCAATTTCAACGGCACCCATGCCAACCAGACCGTCGGTGAGGTGACGCTGACGGGTTCCTACAAATTTACCAAGATGCTGCTCGGCCGGCTGGAACTGCGCCAGGATTGGTCCAACGAACATTTCTTCAAGCGCGGCAGCTCCAGAGCCGATGGCAGTCAAACCACATTGGCGGGTCAGGTCATCTACACTTTCTAGCTCGACGCGGCACTTGTACCGAGGGGAATGGCGGATCCGCCGTTCCCCTTTTTTTTCGACGCAGGCGTTTGAGCTGGAATTACCTCTGGCAAATCCGCAATCGCGCTGGTAGGAATTACATTCAACTCATCCTGAAGAAGAGATTTTCCGGTTGAACCTGCGCGACAACTATTCGCTCTCGCTTTTTTCCCTCACGCTTTTTCTGTTTTTCTTCGGACTGGGCGGGCGCGACTTTTGGGCGCCGGTGGAGCCGCGCTATGCCGAGATCGTCCGCGTGATGTTTGCCAAGGGCCAATGGATCGTGCCGACGGTCAACGGCGTGCTTTACACCGACAAACCGATTCTATTTTTTTGGCTGGCGCTTGTAGGCTCGAAAATTTTCGGCACGGTCAACGAGTGGACCATACGCCTGCCCGCGGCACTGGGCGGCGTCGGCTTCGTTTTCGGGACTTATCTCTTTGGCAGGGATTTTTTCACGGCGCGCGTTGGCTGGATCGCCGGCGCGGTCCTGGCCACCAGCATGCGGGTTCTCTGGGAAGCGCGCTGGGCGCACGTCGACATGCTTTTCTGCGCTGCGTTCGTTTTCGCGGTTTATTTTATTGCGCGCGCGCTTTTTCACAAGAGCAGGTCGCACGAGATTCTATGGGTCTATCCGCTGATGGCCATCGCGGCTCTCACCAAAGGACTGATCGGCGTGGTCCTGCCCGGGCTACTTTTTCTTGCGCTGATGCTCGCGCGGCGCGACTGGCGGCTGATTTTCCGGCTTGAGCTTCATTGGGGCGTGCCACTTTTTCTTCTCGTTGCGGCGCCCTGGGTTTTTCTAGTCGCCCGCGCCACCGAAGGCCGTTGGCTCGCCGATTTCATCTACATTCATCACATCCAGCGCTACACGGCGGGCGCCGGGCATCGCCAACCGTTTTACTATTACTTGACCACCCTGCCGGTGGATTTCTTGCCGTGGACGATTTTTCTCGTCCCCGCGCTCGCGGCTTACCGCCCCTGGCGACGGCGATGGAGCGAGCCGACGACGCAGTTCCTAATTCTCTGGTTTGTTTCCGTGTTCCTGTTTTTCACCTTGTCCAATACCAAGCGCGATCTCTATCTGCTGCCGCTGCTGCCGACTCTGGCTTTGTTCGTCGGAAAATTCTTTGATGACCTCGCTATCGGCAAAATCGCTGCCGGCGCGATCTACCGATGGACGACGGCCGGATTTTTTGCCCTCGTCGCGCTCATGGGCATCGCCGTGGCGCCGGCCGCGTGGTTTATGCAGCGCAACGCGTTAACATCCGCGCTGACCGCCGCGCCGCCGCTCTTACTCGGCGGTGTCGCGGTCCTATGGCATCTGCGGCGCGGCCGGCCGCTGGCAGTTCCCGGTTCAATCGTGCTCATGATGGCGCTGACAGTGGTTAGCGCATCACTGTGGATCATGCCCTATCTGGAAATTTTCAAATCGCCGCGATTGTTCGCCCAGCGGATCAATCAAATAGTGCCGGCCGCGGCGCCGGTTTACGTCTACGCGGATACAATGAACGATTTCAATTTTTACACTCAGCGGGAAGTGATGCCGGTGCTGACCTCACCGCCAGCGCTTGCAGCGCTGCTTGCTCGCAGTGAGCGCGCCTATCTGCTGGTCAAGGAGCGCGATCTGCGGCGTTTGCCGCGGCTTTCACGCGGCTGGATTATCGCTAGCGAGGCGCGGAGCAGCACCACCTGGCATCTACTCCAAATCGGTGTGCGCGACGATGCGCCGCGCCCAGAACCCTAGGAGCTTGTACGATGATCAAAGCGATATTGTGGATCGGCGCCGCCGCATTGGCGGCGTTGCTCGTCTGGTGGACCCTACCCGGTTATTTTGCGGCGAAACAAGATCCGCGTTCGGTAGAGTATCTCAAGAAGATCGCTGCCGAGATCAACCGCTCGGTGCCGGTGATGATCGACAAGGAAACCGAGCTTATGCCTGCGGAAGTCGCTCCGGCCGTATTGATTTACAATTACCGTCTAGTGAGCTACAGCGCGAGCCAGATCGATCCAGCCAGGATCGCCGCTGGTGCCAAACAAAGAGTGACACAGGCCGCCTGCAACCAGCCCGAGACCCGCGATGATTTTCTCAAGAAAGGCGTAACGCTTCGCTACGCTTATTACGACAAGGACAAAAAGCCTATCGCCACCGTGGATGTCACGCCGGCCGACTGCGGCTTTTAGTTCTGCGCCTTACTTCGAACCTCTCGCATCACGATGTTTTCGCTGGCGTACGATGTTGCTCCCGCTGTGACAAGACAACGACACATTGACAAGATGAGTGTCACCACTGGCAGTGGAGCATTGAGAAGCGTGATCATTTTTGCGCGCTGGACAGTTTTGTGTAGGCTCTATCTCAGCTTTTTGCCGCAAAACCAACTACCTACGGATGTCACCCCTGGCATTGATCGTGCGTTTACGATTGCGCATGTCCGCGAGAAAAAATTATCTGCGCATTCCGATTCTCGGCTTCGTGCTGTTTGTTCTGTACGCAGTGAGCACCGTAATCCCCGCGCTCAGCGTCGATTCGCTGGACGACGACTGCGCCAACAGTTCGCTCTGGACCGAGACCGACGTCGATGCTCAGGAAGCTTTGTCGCCGGAAACCCCGGCGAATGTGATCCTGGTAATGCTCGACGGCGTACGCTGGCAGGAAGTGGCGACGCGGCAAAACGGCGCGCCGATTTTTTCCTATCTGCAATCTTCTTTGTCGGGCAACGCTCGGCTATTCATGAACGACCGCGTGGCGAATCCCTACCGAGTCAGCCTGCCGGCCTATCAAAGCATTTTTGCCGGCTCCGTGCAGGCGTGCGCGCATAACAAGTGCGGGCGGGTATCCACGGAGACATTTCCCGAACGGTTCGTGCATGAGCTGAAACTTCATCCGAAAAAAGTCGCGACCCTGGCCTCGTGGAATCGCATCGCTTGCGCGGTCGAGAGCAAGGCGAAAACGACCTTCGTCAACGCAGGCGATCAGCCCGTGTTCGACGGGCCGATGGATGCCGAACAGCGTCACAACAATCGTCTGCAGGGAGACCGGCAGTGGGAATCGGAAAACTACCGCAAAGCCGGCCGGCTCGACGAGCACACCTATCGGCATGCGATGACGTATCTGCAGCGGCACCAGCCGAACTTCATGTTCATTTCGTTTGTCGATGCGGATTTTTACGGGCATCAACAGGACTATGCCGGTTATCTAGAAGCACTCCACCGCTACGATCGCTGGATCGAGGAATTGATCACTACGCTGAATGAGATGGGCGAGTACGGCAGGAAAACCGCCGTGATCGTGACCACGGATCACGGCCGCGGCGCGACGCCCGCGACTTGGGGCGAGCACGGCGTCAAACTGCCCGAATCGGGGCGTGTCTGGACGTACGTTCGTCTGCCCGAGAACGGCGCCTTTCGCATCGTCAATGCTAGCCAGCGCCACAGCCACGTGGATCTCCGCCCAACCATCGAGTCGTTACTCGGCTTGAAACCGCGCGCCTGCGTAGGTTGCGGCAAAAGTTTTGTCGCGCGGACGGATGCCAATCGCCGCGGCCTCGCCGTTGCCCTCAACAACGCGCTGCCGCGCATCGATTAAAAAATTTTCTAAAAATTCTCGCAGAGCTTCGTGCTGAAAATTCGCACCGCGTCGATTAGCGTCCGGCTATTGTTGTCAAATCAACGCGGACAGAAGGTGCGCAAAGCGCACCCTACGAAATCTCCGTGTGCTCCGCGCCTCAGTGGTGAGAAAATTTCCGCGCGCCGTTACTTCAAAATTTCTTTTGCGCGCGGGATCAACGCCGGGTCGAGATTGAAGACTTCCTTCACGTCCTTTTCCAGCTCCGCGCCGTCGAGCGGATTGATATCGAGCTTCGCTTTGGTCGCGTCAGCGAGAAATTCCGGGTCCTTCATGGTGTCCATGAACGCCTTGCGTAGGATCTGCATGCGGTCCTTTGGCGTGCCTGGAGGCAACACGTAAGGTCGCGCCGTGGGGCCGACGCTATGAATGATGGCCTTCACGAACTTTTGCGCTTCCTCGGTTTTCGCGTAGTTGATCACTAGCGGCACCTTGGGCAGATCGGGGTGCGGCTTGGCGGTGGTCTGCAGGATCATGACGATATCGCCGCTGCTCAACTCTTTGCTCCACGTCGCTTTGAACGACTCCCAGGAATTGCAAACGCCCTGAACCTCGCCGCTGTCGAAAGCCAGCCGCACGTCGGCCGTGCCTTTGTAGCCCGAGACGAGCTGCAATGGAAAATTCATCGTCGCCGCCAGAACTTTGGGAATATCATCAGTCGCCGAGCCGGCGCCGACGCCGCCGAGCTTGATCGGCGTCTTCGATGCGAGTAGTTGCTCGACGGTGGTGATGCCCGTGGATTTGGCGATGCCGAGCATGTAGTTGTCCTGTCCCGGCACGCCGATGAATTCGAACTTGCGCGAGTCGAACTCGACGCCCGGCTTGCCCAACAGTTGCTGCAGGAAAAGCCCGCCGATGAAGTGGCCGATGGTCAAGCCGTCCGGCTTGGCGACCTTGTACATGTAATTCGCCGAAATCAAAAACCCGGCGCCCGGCATGTTTTCCACCACCAGCACCGGGTTACCGGGAATATGCTTGCCCATGTGCCGCGCGATTGTGCGCGTATAAGTATCGTAGCCGCCACCGGCCGACGCGCCGACGATGACCCGCAGGGTTTTACCTTTATAGAACCCGTCCTGAGCCGAGGCGGAGCCGAGCTGTGGCAGAACGAAGAGCGCGCTCAAAACGGCGATCTTAATGAGCTTCATACATTCTCCTGAAAAGTCTTGTTGCCGGTCAATTTAAGATTTCCTTCAACTGATTCACCAGAGAGGGGCTCATCTTGAAAAGCTGGCTCACGATCTTATCGATTTCCTCGCCCGTGAGCGGGTCGGTGTCGAGGTGCGATTTTTTGGCGTCGGCTATGAATTCCGGGTCTCTCAACGTGTCGACGAAGGCTTTGCGCAGCAACTGCACGCGGTCCTTGGGGGTGCCGGGCGCGACCGCGTAGGGCCGGGTGATCGCGGCGGGGTCGTGGCCGCCGTATTTGAGCAGTAGCTTGCTGTTCTCGTTATTGGCGAAGTCGATGGCGTTAGGAACTTTACTGAGTTCGGGATGCGGCTTGGAATTGACCTGAAGCACGACGGCGACGCTGCCGGAGTCGAGACCTTGACGCCAAATCGATTTGATCGATTCCCACTGCCAGCAGCCACCGGCGACTTCGCCGGCCTCGGCGGCGAGACGAATCTCGGCCGTTCCTTTGTAGCCAGCGACGAGCTGAATCGGCAGCTTGAGCGCCGCGATCAAAAGCTTGGCCGTGTTGTACGTCGTGTCGCCGGGCGCAACGCCGCCGAGCTTCACCGGCGTTTTCGCATTGCGCAAGGTGTCGAAGCTGGTGATGCCGCTCGGCTTGTTGAAGGCGCAGGCAACGTTGTCCTGGGTCGGGATGCCGATGTACTCGAACTTTCTTGCGTCGAATTCGATGCCGGGTTTGCCGATAATCTGATTGATGACCTGATTGCCGTGAAAGTTGAGAATTGTGAGTCCGTCGGGTTTGGCGACGTTGTACACGTGATTGGCGGCCACCAGGCTGGCCGCGCCGGGCATGTTCTCGACGACGATGGCCGGGCCGCCGGGGATGTGTTTGCCGAGATGGCGCCCGATCAAACGGGAATAGGTGTCGAAGCCGCCGCCGGCGGAGAAGCCGACGACGATGCGAATCGATTTGCCTTCATAATAAGGAGCGGCTGCGTAAGCCGGCAGCGCCACAAAGATCGCGATGATCAAGGTGAGAAAGCTTCGAGTGGAACGTTTCGCCATCAACAACTCCTTCGGCTGTCTGACAATTGCTCGCAATTAACTATCAAATCCATTTTGTGTCAACGGTCGTGCAGCAGCTCGCTGCGAAGCTCTGCTTCCCAGCCGCGGCTACCGTCGGCGCTCCAAGCGCAGCCGAGATCGCGGATCTCGCGTGAATCCGTAAATCTCGGCAGCTCGGCCAACGCTCTCGTGAGGATGACCTCGCCGCGCTTTCGCTCGTGCGGCGGACCGAAGGTCCGGCCGACGGGGTGATCGACGAAGGCGCCGCGCGGCGGCGTGACCCGGCTCATGATGTCGTGAGCCGTGCCGATGACCAGAGTCGGGATGCCTCGGCTTTCGATCACGTGGGCGATGAGACCGACGGTCTCATGGCAAAACGGTCAGTAGGGCACGAGCAGCGCGAGATCGACCTGCGCTTGCGCCAGCTCATCAGCCAACGCGGGAGCAAGATCGTTCTCGATTTCCTGATGCCGGCGCACACCGCCCATGAAAGAAAAATGACAGGGCGCGATGCTGCCGATAACGCCGTTCGCCGCCAATTCCGCGAGGGCCGTGCGCGGAAAGACGATCTCGGGATCTTCCCGGGGAACCCGGCCGATGCCGGAATGATGATCGATAACGATGGCGCCGGCACCGGGATCGGACGGCACTCGGCGGTAACTCAGATCTTCGCGCGGAATGAACGGCGCTTGATCGGCCAGACGCAACGCCGCGCTGGTAAGGAGCGCTATGCGTGATCGGCTGACCGGCTTTGTGATCCGCTGCCAGGCGATTTTCGTCGGCGCCGTCAGCACCCTCGGCGGTTTGGGCGCGCCGCTTTGCGCCATGATGGGAAGGTATTGAAACGGCATAAAATAGATTCTCCGTGGGAGACTACTACGCGAGCCGGTGGCGCCGATCAAGGCCGCGGCGCGGTGTGAATTCTCGCACTCGTTGTGGTAAGCAGATGCCCTCATGGCCGGGGTCGAAGCGAACTATCGTAAAATCATGGAACGGATCGGCGAAGCGGCCGCAAAAAGCGGGCGCGCTGCCGGTGCGGTCAAGCTCCTCGGCGCGGCCAAATCGCAAAATGCCGAGGCGGTCCGCGCTGCGATCTCCGCCGGTCTGGTGCTCGTCGGTGAAAACTACGTTCAGGAAGCGCAGGAAAAAAAGAAACTCGTCGCCGAGCGCGCCGAATGGCACATGATCGGCCATTTGCAGCGCAACAAGGCAAAAACGGCGGTGGAGATCTTCGATGTAATCGAATCCCTGGACGGCGCCGCGCTTGCGCGTGAGCTGGACAAGGAAGGACAGCGGCGTGGCAAAGTCGTCAGAGCTTTTATCGAGGTCAATCTGGCCGGTGAAGAGAGTAAGACCGGTATCGCTAAAAACGCGGTCGAAGCGCTGCTGGAGCAAGCTGATGGGCTCGCCAACTTGCGCATCGAAGGATTGATGACCGTTCCGCCGTTTGGCGAGAACCCGGAGGAGAGCCGGCGCTATTTTCGCGAGCTCGCTGAGCTCAAGGAAAAATTCGCAACGCCCAGTAACGCTAATATCGATTTACAAGAGCTTTCTATGGGCATGACCCACGACTACGCCGTCGCCATCGAAGAAGGCGCCACCATCGTGCGCATTGGCACGGCACTCTTCGGTCCGCGCGCCGGGTGAGCGATGTTTGTGCTAGCGAATTTACTTTTCGCCGTGGCGCAGGTGCTCGATTACGTCCTTTGGGCGTACCTCTGGATTCTCATCGCCCGCATCGTAATCTCGTTTGTGCAGACGGACCACAACAATCCCATTGTAAGGTTTATCTACGCCGCCACCGAGCCAGTGTTGGCACGCGTGCGCGCGCGTTTGCCGGTCGTGGCCGGCGGCTTCGATCTTTCACCGGTGGTTGTCTGGATCGCCGTGATTTTTTTGCAGTATTTCGTGGTGCGCTCCCTTTTCGATCTGGCTATGACACTGAGATGAGCGGGAGGCCGGCATGAAAACTCTCTTCGCCAGGGACATTCGCGACAGCCAGCCGGTGGACGAGCTGTTTCTGGTCGCGGCTAAGAATCATGGCGTGACCAAGGGTGGAAATAGTTATTTGACCCTCAAATTGCTCGATCGCAGCGGCGAAATCGAGGCGCGGGTGTGGGAGCGCGCCGATGATCTCGGGCGCGGCTTCGAGCGCAACGATTTCGTCCGCGTGCGCGGCCACGGCACGCTTTATCAGGGGAAGATGCAGATTCGCGTGCAGGACGTGATGCGGGTGGAGGAGTCCAAGATTGAGCCGGAAGATTTTCTGCCGGCGAGCGCCCTCGATCCCGATACCATGCTCGCCGAGCTGCAGACGATTCTCCGCACCATGAAAAATCCCCACCTGCTCGCCCTGACCGAAGCTTGCTTCGCCGACGTCGAGCTGATGCAGCTTTTGCGGCAGGCGCCGGGCGCCAAGACAATCCACCATCCTTATTTAAGCGGTCTGCTGGAGCACACGCTCTCGCTGCTGAAGCTGATACTCAAAGTGGTGGAAAATTACCGCGGCATCGACGTCGATCTTTTGCTGATCGGTGGCTTTCTCCATGACATCGGCAAGGTCTACGAATTTTCTTTCGACCGCTCAGTGGAATACACCGACGCAGGCCAGCTTCTCGGCCATCTGGTCATGGAAGTGGAGATGGTCGAACGGAAAATCGCCGCGATCCCCGATTTCCCGGAGGAACTCGGGTTGCTCGTTAAGCATCTGCTGGTCAGTCATCACGGCGCCTACGAATTCGGCTCGCCTAAGTTGCCGCAGACAGTTGAAGCCGTTATGCTTCATGCACTGGACGATCTCGACGGTAAAATCCAGGCAATTCAAAACCTGCCGGCCAAGGAGCTGGGTTCCAAGTGGACGGTGTTTCACCGCGCCTACGGACGGAGCTTTTATCGCGGCAACACCGGCGAGACGGAGGGCGGATGAAGCGGCTCCGCCCGGCGCGTCACGAAAGGATACGATCATGAAAAATTTTATCGCTGGCCAATGGATCGACAAAGCGAAGAAGATCGAAGTACGCAATCCCTTCGACAACTCGGTCATCGACACAGTGCCCAAAGCCGATGCCGGCGATCTGGAAAAAGCTTTGGTCTACGCCGAGCGCGGCGCCAAGGTGATGGCGAAGCTCTCGAGCTATGAGCGCTGGAAAATTTTGCGCAAGGCCGCCGACTTGACGGCGGCGCGCAACGAAGATTTAGGTCAGACGATTTCCAAAGAAGAAGGCAAGGTGATCGCCGAGGGGCGCGGTGAAGCCAATCGTGCGGTGGAAACCATGATGGGCTCGGCGGAGGAGGCCAAGCGCATTCACGGCGAAACTGTGCCGTTGGACGCGGATCCCACCGGCAGCAAGAAATTCGGCTTCACTCTGCGCGTGCCCTGCGGTGTTGTGGCGGCGATCGCGCCGTTTAATTTTCCATTGAATTTGGTTTGCCACAAAGTCGGGCCGGCGCTGGCCGCGGGCAACACGGTGCTCGTCAAGCCGGCCTCCGACACGCCGCTCTCGGCGATCAAACTGACAGAAATTCTTCTCGAATCGGGTCTGCCCCCGGAGGGGATTCAGTGTATCACCGGCTCCGGTGGCGAGATCGGCGATGCGCTGGTGGCGGATCGGCGCGTGCGCAAGGTAACGTTTACTGGTAGCCGGGAGGTTGGCGATCGCATCTGTCGCACCGCTGGTATTAAAAAGGTCACCATGGAGTTGGGCTCGAACAGCCCGGTGATCATCATGCCGGATGCCGATCTCGACAAGGTCGCAAACGTGGTCTCGATGACCGGCTACGGCAACGCCGGCCAGACGTGCATCTCGACCCAGCGGGTGCTGGCGGCAAAAAAGGTCTACGGCGACTTTCTCGGTGCACTCAAACCTAAAGTTGAAGCGCTTACCACCGGCAACCAACTGGACGAGAAAATCAAAGTTGGTCCGATGGTTAAAGAGAGCGAAGCGGTGCGGGTCGATGAGTGGGTGGGCGAAGCGGTCGGCTCGGGCGCGCGTTTGGTGGCCGGTGGCGGGCGTCGCGGCGCGATTTATCTGCCGACCATTGTCGCCGATGTGCATCCGGACATGCGCATTTCGCGTGACGAATTATTCGGTCCCGCTGTCGCAGTGACGCCTTTCGATACGATCGAAGAAGCGATCGCGCTCGCGAACGACAGCGTTTATGGACTTGCCGCCGGTATTTTTACCGAGAACGTCGAGTGGGCGATGAAATTCGCGCGCGAAGCTGAGGCGGGCAACCTGCACGTCAATTGGGGTTCGCAATGGCGCGTCGACTTGATGCCGTACGGCGGTTTGAAGGATTCGGGATTCGGCAAAGAAGGTCCGCGATACGCGGTGCAAGAAATGACCGAACTGAAGATGGTTGTGTTTCATTTGAATAGTTGAGTGAAATAAGTTCAAAATTAAAAATAAAAAAGGCAAAGGGGACACCGGGTGAGGACAGACGGAAGAAAGCCGGCACAGCTGCGAGCGGTGACAATTACACCGCGGTACATCAGGACGGCGGAGGGATCGGTGTTGATCGAGATGGGCGATACTCGGGTGATCTGCACCGCCAAGCTCGAAGAGCGGGTGCCGCCCTTTTTGCGCAACACCGGCAAGGGCTGGATAACCGCCGAGTACGGCATGCTGCCGGGCTCATCGCAGACGCGCATTGGGCGCGAGTCGGCGCGCGGCAAGATCGGGGGCCGTACCCACGAGATTCAGCGGTTGATCGGCCGGAGCCTTCGCGCCGTGGCTGATTTGCGAAGCCTGGGTGAAAAAACCATCTGGATTGATTGCGACGTGATCCAGGCCGACGGCGGCACGCGCACGGCGTCGATTACCGGCGCCTACGTCGCCCTCGCCGACGCGGTGCGCGGCTGGCTCGAGCGCGGTGTGATCGCCACCAATCCGCTCAAAGACGCCGTGGCCGCCGTGAGCATTGGCATCATCGAAGGCAATATCCTTTTGGATCTTTGCTACGACGAAGACAGCCGCGCCGACGTCGATATGAATTTCGTCATGACCGGCGCGGGTAAATTCATTGAAGTGCAGGGCACCGCCGAGGCCGCGCCGTTCACCCGAAGACAAATGGAAAAGATGGCCGAACTTGCCGAACAGGGCATCAAAGAGCTGCTCAAAACCCAGAAGAAAGTTATCGCCGCGCTGAACTGAAATCGTCTTTCCAGTGATCGATCTCTTAGTCGCCACCACCAACCTGGGAAAATTCGCCGAGGTGAAGAGTTTTCTCGCCGGGTTGCCGCTGCGCATTCTTTCGCTGAAGGACCTGGACCGTCCGCCCGCGGTCGTCGAAGACGGCCGGACCTTCGAGGAAAACGCGCTAAAAAAAGCGCGGACTCTGGCAGATTTTTCCGGCCTTCTCACTCTCGCCGACGATTCCGGCCTGGAAGTCGATGCTCTGAACGGCGCGCCCGGCATATACTCGGCGCGTTACGCGGGTGAAGACGCCGATGACGAGCGCAACAACAAAAAATTGCTCGACGCCTTAGCCGAAGTACCAACGGATCGGCGCACGGCGCGCTTTGTTTGCGCGCTCGCGCTTTGCGTGCCGCGTACGCAGAAAAAAAGTGATTGGGTCGCGCGTGAATCCTGCGAGGGGCGGATCTCCTTTACTTTGCGGGGCGACAACGGTTTCGGTTACGATCCGCTTTTTTTCTATCCACCCTTCGGTAAAACCTTCGGCAAAATCGACCAAGAAACCAAAGCGACGGTGAGCCACCGCGGCAAAGCGCTCAAGCGCTTGGCCGACGCGCTGCCCCAGCTCGTCGGCGCGCCGATTCCAACTTGATTTCGGGCAAGTGCTGTGTAGAATGGCCGCTGGTCATTGACGGGGCGTAGCGCAGCCTGGTAGCGCACCTGCCTTGGGCGCAGGGGGTCGGAAGTTCGAATCTTCTCGCCCCGACCATCCGCGAGTACTGAGTGGTGAGTTCTGAGTGCTGAGGAATTCGATGCGTGAGGAAATTTCCCGCGCGGAACTCAACACTCTTTACTCTGATTGGCGCCAGTAGCTCAGTTGGATAGAGCAACGGCCTTCTAAGCCGTAGGTCAGGGGTTCGAATCCCTTCTGGCGCGCCAATATCGTTGGTTATGGTGAGTGTAGCTCAACTGGTTAGAGCACTGGGTTGTGGTCCCAGGGGTTGAGGGTTCAAGTCCCTTCACTCACCCCAGTTTGAAAAAATCGAGGATAGAGGATAGAGAATTGCGATCTTCTATCCTCCATCCTCGTTTTGGTCTGTGCGGGCCGCTAGCTCAGTTGGTAGAGCAGCTGACTCTTAATCAGCGGGTCCGGAGTTCGAGTCTCCGGCGGCCCACCATTTTCTCTCCAGATCGCTAGTTTCTCCTCGCTATTTTCCCTTGACCTGCGCCCGCCGGGAAGAAAAGACAGTTTGTCAGGAATTTCCGGCTTGAAAAGGGCGCTCTGCCTGATTACAGAAACTCAACCACTACTAGATCGCGACTTCGACAATGCTATCATTGTAGGGCTGCAACCGGGATATCTGCTCCGGTCGGCGTCATTTGTTGGCTTCGAGGAATTGAAGGAGACGGGATGGCACAAGCACAAGCGTTAGCGCAACTGGTACGGAGCAACGAACAACAGATCTTCGAACAATGGATCAGCCAGCAAATGGCGGAGGTGAATTTTCGCGTGGATCTCATAAAGGAAAGCGAGCTGCGCGAGCAGTCGCGGGAATTCCTCAGAGCTTTTACCGACGCGTTGCAAGCCGGAAACCTGCAGATCGATGCCCCGGAGTGGAAACCAACCAAAGATCTGCTTAGCGATATTTCGCGCCGGCGCGCCACGCAAGGATTTTCTCCTTCAGAGACCGCGATCTTTATTTTTTCCCTCAAGCAGCCGCTGTTCGCCGCATTGAGAAAAAGCGCAACGCCGGGGCAGGCGTGGGACGATCACATCTGGGAAGCGAGCCGTCTCCTGGACACGCTCGGTCTTTACACCACGGAAATCCATCAGCAAACGCGCGAGTCGGTCATTTTTCGGCAACAGGAGGAGTTGCTCGAACTCTCCACGCCGGTGGTGCGCCTTTGGGACAACATTCTCGCCCTGCCTTTGATCGGCACCCTGGACAGCGAACGCACCCAGGTGGTGATGGAAAATCTGCTCGAAAAAATCGTCGAGACCGAAGCGCTGATCGCAATCATCGACATCACCGGTGTGCCGACGGTGGATACCCTGGTGGCGCAGCATCTGCTGAAGACCGTCGCTGCCGCGCGGCTCATGGGCGCTGACTGCATCATCAGCGGGATCCGCCCACAGATCGCGCAAACGATCATTCATCTGGGCATCGATTTATCCCAGGTGATTACCAAGGCGACGTTGGCGGATGCCTTTGCCGTTGCATTGCAGCGCACCGGAGCAATGGTCGCCCGGGCTGCGGTCAAATCCTAGGGAACTCAACCATGGAGAGAATTCCGATCTTAAAAATGGGCTGTTTCTTGCTCGTGACGATACAGGTGGACATGCACGACGAGCTGGCGCTGACGCTGCAGGAAGATTTGACCAATCGAATCGTCAAAGACAGCGCCCACGGCGTACTCATCGACATTTCGTCGTTGGAAATCGTCGATTCATTCATCGGCCGGATGATCGGCAATATCGCCGGCATGGCGCGCATGCTCGACGCGGAAACGGTTCTGGTGGGCATGCGGCCGGCGGTGGCGATTACTTTGGTCGAGCTAGGCATGTCTTTGCCCGGCGTGCGCACGGCGTTGAACGTGGACAAGGGAATGGCAATGCTCGAGCGCGCGCAGAAGGAAAGGAATACTTCCGTTGGAAGTAATTAAGGAAGCCAGCGCGCCCATCCGTTCGTCCTCGGACGTGGTGAAGGTGCGCCAGCTCGTGCGCGAGTGGGCGTTGACGTTAGGCTTCAGCCTGGTGGAACAAACCAAGATTGTAACCGCCGCCAGTGAGCTAGCGCGCAACGCCTACGAGCACGGCGGAGGTGGATCGGTGCGCGTGGAGTCGCTCAACAATGCTTCCCGCCACGGTCTGCGTCTGACTTTTGCCGACAATGGGCCGGGGATCGCGGACGTAGAGCAAGCTCTCAAAGACGGTTTTAGCACAGGTTCGGGCATGGGTTTGGGTTTGGGCGGGGCGAGGCGGTTGGTCAATGATTTTTCCATCAATTCAACGCCGGGTCAGGGAACTCGGATTACAATCGTGAGATGGCGGCCAAGTTGACCTTAGACAGCGCTCAACAGTCTTTGCCGATTCGCGATCCCGGTGACCCCGCCGAAGCGCGCCGTACCGCAACCCGATTGGCCGACCGGGCCGGCCTCGATGAAACCGACAGCAGCAATCTGGCGATTATCGCTACCGAGCTCTCGACCAATCTCCTGAAACATGCCGGTCAGGGCGAGATTCTGGTGCGTCCGATCACGGGCGACGGTGTTCTCGGTATCGAGCTCATGGCGCTCGACCGCGGTCCGGGAATCGCCAATCTCACCCAATGTTTTCGTGACGGTTATTCCAGCGCCGGCAGCTGTGGCAACGGCCTGGGCGCGATCTCCCGGCTTGCGAGTGAATTCGACATTTGTTCGGTGCCGGATGGAGGTACCGCGGTGCTGGCGAGGCTCTGGCCGCGTCAGCAAAAGATCGATTCCAATCGCGGAACGCAAATCGGTGTCGTCAGCATCGCCAAGTCCGGCGAAGAAGTTTGCGGCGACGGCTGGAAGTTTGAATTGCTCGCCGACAAAGGCTTGTGTCTGGTGGTGGACGGGCTCGGTCATGGCGTCAATGCGGCGATCGCGGCTCGGCAGGCGATGGAAAGTTTTTCTGAACATCGGGGCAAGGCGCCGGCGGAAATCATCGAGAGAGTTCACGACGCGCTGCGAAGCACGCGCGGCGCGGCTGTTGCCGTCGCACAAGTCGATTACGGCCAGCGAGTGGTCCGCTTCTGCGGTGTCGGCAATATAGTCGCCGCGATCATACGCAACGGCGATGCCCGCCAGCTCGCATCGCTCAACGGCACTGCCGGCGTGGAAGTCCGAAAAATTTCCGAGTTCACTTATCCGTGGAGCGATGAATCCACTTTGATCATGCACTCCGACGGTTTGATGAGCCGCTGGGATCTGAAATCGTACCCCGGTTTGGCGCAGCGCCACCCGAGCCTGATTGCCGGAGTGCTCTACCGCGACTATAACCGCGGTCGCGACGATGTGACGGTGTTGGTCGCTCGTGCTGCAAAGTCCGTCGCGGGCAGAGACTTTTCATGGCTTACGCAGTAACCACGGTGATGGTGCAGCGCGAGCCCGACATCGTCTCGGCGCGCCAACGCACCCGATTGATCGCGCAGGCGTTGGGTTTCGACCCTCAGGATCAAACTCGTTTAGCGACAGCCGTCTCCGAGCTGGCGCGCAACGCCTACAGCTACGCCAAGGGCGGAAAGATCGAATTTCAGGTCGAAGGCAGTACGGCGCCGCAGATTTTCCTTGTTCGGATCAGCGATCGGGGGCCGGGTATCGCCAATCTTAAAACTATTCTCGATGGTCGTTATCGTTCGAGCACCGGCATGGGACTGGGCATCATTGGTGCCCGGCGCTTGGTGGATCAGTGCGATATTCAAAGCGCGCCTGGAGACGGCACCACGATCGTGCTCAAGAAAGTGCTGCCGCGGCGCGCGCCCTTGATCACCATGACTCGGGTGGGCGAAATCGTCGCCTCTCTCGCGACGCAGCGCCCGGAAAGCGCTGTCGATGAAGTGAAGCGGCAGAATCAGGAGCTGCTTCAGTCGCTCTCGGAAACTCGCGAGCGCCAGGAAGAATTGGCGCGGGTCAATCAGGAGCTGGAGGATACCAACCGCGGCGTGGTAGCGCTCTATGCTGAGCTGGACGAAAGAGCCGATCACCTGCGCCGCGCCGACGAAATCAAGACTCGTTTCCTTTCTGAAATGAGTCACGAATTTCGCACACCGCTCAGCTCGATTCTCGCTTTGTCCGGTCTGTTGCTCGACGGCGCCGACGGCGATTTGACCGGCGAGCAGGAAAAGCAGGTCGGCTTTATCCGCAAATCCGCCGAGGGTTTGTTGGAGCTGGTCAATGATCTGCTCGATCTTGCCAAGATCGAAGCGGGAAAAATCGAAGTTCATCCGATCGAGTTCGCGGTATCGAACTTGTTTAGTGCGGTGCGCGGCATGTTGCGGCCCCTTCTTGTGGGACAGACGGTCAATCTAATATTCGAAGACGTGCAAGAGCTACCGTTGCTTTACAGCGACGAGACCAAGGTGTCGCAAGTATTGCGCAACTTCATCTCGAACGCGTTGAAATTTACCGAGCGCGGTGAAATCCGGGTCAGCGCGACGATGAACCAAGAAAATCGCACCGTGACGTTTGCAGTGGCGGACACGGGCATCGGTATCGCGTCGGAAGATCAGGCGAGAATCTTCGAGGAGTTTATCCAGATCGAGAATCCGGTGCAGCGTAAAGTCAAGGGAACCGGGCTGGGACTGCCGCTCTGCCAGAAGCTGGCCGGTTTGCTGGGTGGTCGGGTCGATTTGGTCAGCCAAGTGGATATCGGTTCGACCTTCAGTCTCACGATTCCGCTCCATTATATCGAGTTGCGCGCCGAGCGCACCGACGGAATGGCGGAGCAGGAGGATTGGGAAATCGATCCGTCGCGCACGCCAATTTTGATCGTAGAAGACGAGCCGGAAACGCGTCTGATCTACGAAAAATATCTGCGTGGCTCGTCGTTTCAGCCGCTGGGGGTGCCCAATATTCGCCGCGCGCGCTCGGCGCTGCAGCAGGTTCACCCACGCGCTATTGTGTTGGATATCGTTTTGCGTGGTGAAGACACCTGGAGTTGGCTGGCCGAGCTGAAAGCCGACGAGGCGACTCGAGAGATTCCGATCCTGGTGCTTTCAGCGGTCGAAGATCGCGCCAAAGGTCTCGCCCTCGGCGCCGATGCCTATTGCGTAAAGCCGTTGAAGAAGGACGACCTGCTGGAGCGGCTTGAGAGTTTGACCGGCAATGGCGTCCCGGACACAGACGAAACGGCGGCGCAGGTCCTCATTATCGATGACGAGCCGGCGGCCCGTTATGTGTTGTCGAAGCTGCTTGGCGGTGTGCCCTGCCGGGTGAAGGAAGCTGAAAACGGCCGGGAAGGACTGCGCATGATCAAGGCGAGCCCGCCCCAGCTCATCCTACTCGACCTCAATATGCCGGATATCTCCGGTTTCGAATTACTGAACGAACTCAAGAACGATACGGCGACCCAATCCATCCCCGTCGCAGTGGTCACCTCGGCAACCTTGACCGAGGCGGACCTCCGGCTGCTCGGATCGACCTGCGCGGTGATCAATAAAGCCGAACTGTCGCGCCAACGAATTGAAGAGCTGTGGCAGAGGGTTTTTGCCGCGGAGGAAAGGCCGCAAAAAACTGCGGTGCGCTAGGTTCATCGTTGAGTTGAAGGGAGCTTTTATGAACCCCCAGGATTTTTTGATTCTGAACGTCGACGATGACGAAGCCGGCTGCTACGCGAAAAGCCGGATTCTTCAGCGCGCCGGTTATCGTGTCTTGGATGCGGGTACAGGGACGACAGCTTTGAGAATCGTCCGTGAAGAAAAGCCGCAATTGGTTCTTCTCGACGTTATGCTGCCGGACATTAACGGACTCAAAGTTTGTCAGATGTTGAAAGGCGACCCACTGACGGCGCCGATCATGATCCTCCAAGTATCGGCGACCCACGTCTCCGAAACGGATCGTGTCCTGGGTCTCGAGGGCGGCGCGGACGGCTATCTCACCGAGCCGCTGGAGGCGGAGGAGCTTCTGGCCACGGTGAAAGCGCTGCTGCGCCTCTATAACCGAGAGGAAGAAAACCGTTGTCTGCTGCAGCAGCTGCGCGAAGCGGACCGGCAGAAGGACGAGTTCTTGGCCATCCTAGCGCACGAGCTGCGTAATCCGCTCCATCCGATTCGCGGCGCGGTGGAAATCATGCGTCTCAAGGATCAGCTCGATCCCGAAGTCGAGTTGAGCCGAAGCATCATCGACCAGCAGGTCACGCACCTGGCGCGGCTGATCGAGGATTTGCTCGACGTGGCGCGCATTACCCGCGATACGTTGGTGCTTAGAAAAGAAAAGCTCGGGTTGGCCGCGGCCATTAAAGGCGCCCTCGACGCGAGCCGCGATTTTATGGAATCCCACGGACATCAGCCGATCGTGAGTCTCCCGCCCGCATCGGTGGAAGTTGACGCCGATCCAGTCCGTTTGACCCAGATTTTGGTCAATCTTCTGAACAATGCCGCCAAATACACGCCCCGGGGTAAAAGCATCCGGCTGAGCGCGTCGGTGCAGGACGGCCGCGCGACGATTTCAGTTTCGGACGAGGGCGTGGGCATTTCTCCCGATAAACTGCCGCACGTGTTCGAAAAGTTTTATCAGATCGACCGCTCTTTGGAGCGCTCGGAAAGCGGCTTGGGACTCGGACTCAGCTTGTCCCGCAAACTGGCGGAGTTGCACGGCGGCAAAGTCGAAGCGCGAAGCGCTGGGCTTGGGTTGGGTAGCGAGTTTTTGTTGTCGCTGCCGGTTGTTTCCGGATCACAGCAACCGCAGACTGGGGCGCATTCAGATCCGGAAGCGGGCGCTGAGACCCCGAGTTGGCGCATTCTGATCGTCGACGATGGGCCGCGCACGCGGGAGATGTACTCGATGCTACTCAGCAAACAGGGCCACCAGGTAGAAACTGCGGCGGACGGCTGGAGTGCCCTTGAGATTGTCGAGAGTTTCAATCCCGATGCAGTGTTGCTCGATGTCGGCATGCCCGGCCTCAACGGCTTCGATACTTGCGAGAAGATCCGCGCGCAGCCGGCGGGAAAAGACGCGGTGCTGGTGGCAGTGACCGGCTGGGCGCAGCACGAAGTGCAGGAGCGGGCGGATGAATCTGGTTTCGACGGCATTCTGGTGAAGCCCGCGGGTGCTCGGGACATCCTCCAGTTGGTGGGTCGCCTCTTGGAAGAAAAAGGCCGGGAGACGCCGGCGACGACGCGCTGACATACCGTTGTTAAAGCCCAAAGGGAGTGGGATAATCCGCCAAGAATTT
>Ga0310810_10000750_pt1 | contig 32727 bp, 33 predicted proteins | sample NCmetagenome_FD_207641 | JGI IMG/M metagenome (GOLD analysis project Ga0310810, IMG submission 207641) | Soil microbial communities from experimental microcosm in Duke University, North Carolina, United States - NC | ecosystem: Engineered > Artificial ecosystem > Soil microcosm > Unclassified ... | reverse complement strand
AAGTTCGCCGTCAGCCCATCGTTGAACCCATAGACGACGCTCCGGAGCATTCCGCCGGCGCCGCCCACGTGCCAGGGTTCCCCTTCGCGGCCCATGACTTCCGAGAGCTCGCGCGCGTGGACGGCGGAGTCGGCCGCGATGTCGACCGCGGCTTTGTGCGTCTGCTGATGCGACGAGTGGCGCGCCAGGCCGAGGTACGCCTGCACTTCGCGGCCCTCCTCGGCGAGAATCAGCGGCAGCACCGCCGCCGGACCGAAGGTCTTCGCCACCCAGGCGAGCATCCGCGTCCGCCGCGACACGGCGTGGCCGGGAAGCGGACGTCCGGCATCCCGAAACAACTGCTCCCATCGCGCGGTGTGCTGATCCTCGACGACGGCCAGACGGCCGAACAACTCGCCGCGCTCGGTGTTCCTGTCCACGCGCGCGAGCTCGCGGTACAGCCACGCGGCGTCTTTTTCGTCCGCGTAGTGGTGGTCCCACGATTCGTCGGCTTGCGGGCGCTCGTCCGTCATGGCCTTCAGTGTACTGGAGTAGCATGGCCCGCGCATGGCACCTGCGCAGGCCGGAAACGCGTCTCCGGAATTCGAGCAATCGATCCTCATCAACGCCGCTCCGACGCGCGTGCTCGCCGCGTTTTTCGATCCGGACGCGCTCGAGCGCTGGTGGCAGGTCGCCCGCTCGGTCACCACGCCGCGGCCCCTGGGCGTGTATGCCGTCGAGTGGGCCCCGACCACCGACGCCGACGACCTGCTCGGACGGCTGGGGGGCGTGTTCTTCGGGCGCGTCATGCAATACGTCGCGGGAGCCGAGCTGTTCGTCGCCGACGCATGGTGGCTGCCGCCCGACGGCGATCCCATCGGGCCGATGTCGCTCGAACTGACCTGCCGCATGAACGGGCCGGCGTGCCGGCTGCACGTGCGGCAGCTCGGATTCGAAGAAACGGCGCGGTGGCGCCGCTACTACGCCGTGATTGCCGGCGGCTGGCGATCGTCGCTCTCCGCGCTCAAGGCGTACCTCGAGAACCCGGCGTGACAGCGGAGACACGCGAACGCGACGGGTTCATCAAAGCGCTCGGCCTCCGCGACGTGGTCCTCATGAACGTCGTCGCCGTCGTCGGTCTGCGGTGGATCGCCCGTGGGGCTCGCACCGGACCTGCGTCGGTCACGTTGTGGGCGCTTGCATGGATCGCCTTCTTCGTGCCGCTTGCCGTCGCCGTCTCGACGCTCGCGCGGCGATATCCCGAGCAGGGCGGCATGTACGCGTGGGTGCGGCGCGCGTTCGGGCCCGGGCATGGATTCATCTGCGGCTGGTGCCTGTGGGTCAACAACCTGTTCTACTTCCCGTCGGTGCTGCTGTTCGGCGCGGCCAATCTCGCCGCCATCGGCGGCGCCCGGTGGCAGGCGATCGGCGCGACGCGCTGGTATGCGGTGGCGTTCGTGCTGGCGGGCATCTGGGTCGCCGCAGGGATCAACATCATCGGATTGCGGCTCGGAAAGTGGCTGCAGAACGCCGGCAGCCTCGGTGTCTGGATTCCTGTCGGCCTCCTGCTCGGCTGCGGCGCGCTCGCGCTCGTGCGGTTCGGATCCGCGACGCCGTTTACTCCGGCCGCTATGGTGCCGCGCGGCAACCTGCTCGATACCATCGGCCTCTGGTCGGCGATGTGTTTCGCGTTTTCCGGGTTCGAAATCACTTCGCTCGTCGGCCAGGAAGTCAAGGACGCGGAACGCACGATTCCGCGCGGCATCTTCATCGCCGGTGCGCTGACGACGGTGGTCTACATCGCGGGATCGGCGTCGGTGCTGTTTGCCGTGCCGCTGTCGGCCTTGAAGGAGCTGAGCGGCATCACCGACGCCGTGCAGCTCGTGGCGGGACGCGTGGGCCTCACGGGACTGGGCGCGCTCACCGGAGCGCTGCTGACGCTGAACGCGCTGGCGGGCACCGCGTCGTGGACGGCGGGAGCGGCGCGCGTGCCGTTTGCGGCCGGGGTGGATTCGGCGATGCCGCGCGCATTTGCGCGGCTCCATCCGCGGTACCGCACGCCGCACATCGCGCTGATCGTGCAGTCGATCGCCGCATCCCTCATCTTTCTGGCCAGTGTCTTCTTCACGGTCGCGGGGCGATCGACGTCGATTCAGGAAGCGTACGACATCCTGGTCAACCTGACGATCCTGATCTACTTCGTGCCGTATTTGTATCTCTTTCTGGCGCAGATCCGACTGCTGCCGGACGCGCCGCGATCGCTCGCGCTCGTGGGATTCGCCGCGACGGCGATCTCGCTCGCGCTGACATTCCTGCCGCCGCCGGGATCGAACACACTCACCTTCGAGGTGAACCTCATCGTGCAGGCGGCGGTGATGCTCGGCGTCGGCGTCGCGTTCTATACCTGGAGCCGGCGAGCGCCAGCGGCGCCGCCGCAAAGCTGAGGAGCGCGCCCATCTTCGCCTGATCGAGCGCCGCGCCCGCCGGAAACGCGGCAGTCGCAAAGAACAGCGCGACCGTGAAGCCGATGCCAGCCGTGATTCCGACGATCCAGAGATCGCCATATGTGACGCCGCCCGGCCGCCCGAGGCCGGCGGCAACCGCCAGCCACGTCATCGCGAGAATGCCCGCCGGCTTGCCGACGAGCAGTCCGGCGGCGACAAGCCACGTCGCCGGACCGATGCTCCCGAGAGGGACGCCCGCGTTCACGAGACCGAAGAAGAACAGGACGATTTGAACCGGGACGCGCCACCACCGCGCGAATACGTTCAGCGTGTCGGACGGCTGGGGACGGTGTTCGTCGAAGAGCTCGTGATACCGCTCCTGACAGGGCATGAACGGCACGATCGGAACCAACGCCAGCGCCGGATGCAGGCCGCCCGCAAAAAAGGCGGCCCACGAGACGGCGCCCGCTACCAGGACGTACGGCCAGAAGCTGCGCGTTCGTCGGCGTCGTAGCCACCATGCGGCGCCGAGCGCCGGAATCATCAGCAACGCCCAGGACGCCGTCGACACATGACGCGCCGGATAGAAGGCGCCGAGGATCGCCAGCCCCAGCGCATCGTCCGCCACGGCGAGCAGCAGCAGGAAGGGAATCGCCGGATGGCGCGGCGGGAATACGAGCCGCGCCGCCAGATAGGAAAACGCGATGTCGGTTGCGCAGGGGATCGCCCAGCCTCGAAGCAGGTCCACATGACCCGTTGCGGCGGCGCCCGCCGTGTATATCAGCGCCGGCACCAGCATGCCGCCGGCGGCGGCGACGAGCGGCACGGCAGCCTCCCGTGCCGAGGACAGCGCGCCGCCCGGCCGGGTAGCTTCGACGATCTCCTTCGCGGCGAGCGCGAAGAAGAACACCATCGCCACGTCGTTCACCGCGAACCGGGCAGCGGCCGCGAAGACCCCGTACGATCCGGGGCCGCTGTTCGCCCACACGAGCGCGATGACCGCTCCCCCGAGCAGCAGGAGCGACCGATCGAGCACGAACGCGATCGGCTGCCTGAGCCCGAACACTATTCGGCGAGGCGCTGCACGTTCAGGAAGTTGGCGTCCTGACGGCTGAGGTCGGGATTGATGTTGATGAAGACGACGACCGCGCGAGGCGAGAGGCCGATCGCGCGGCGAAGCGGACGTTCGAGCGCGCGGAGATCTTCGAGGTCGGACACGCATGAGCGCACGCCCCAATAGAGCGTGAGGCGCCGGGCGACGGAGTCCGATGGCGTCACGGCAAGGATCGCGGCGGGCGCGCGCAGCGATGACAGGAGCTGCGCCGTCTTGCCCGACTGGGTGATGGCGACGATCGCCTCGGCCAGGCCCGTCGATGCGAGCGTGACGGCGGCCTCGCACATCGCGCGTCCGTGGACGGCGCGGAACGCATCGAAGCCATCGGCAGGCGGACCTGTCGTCTCACGGCCGCCACGCACGCCGCTGGCCGGGAGCTCGGCCGGCGACGCGACTTTCTCCGCCTCGTCGACAATCGCGGCGAGCGTCTCGACGGCCTCGATGGGATACTCGCCGACGGCCGTCTCCGCCGCGAGCATGATCGCGTCGACGCCCTGATCGACGGCAGTCGCGGCGTCGCTGACCTCTGCCCGCGTGGGCCGCGGCTCGGTCCGCATGGATTCGAGCACCTGCGTGGCCACGATCACCGGGCGGCCAAGCGCACGCGCACGCGCGATGATCGATTTCTGGATCCGGGGAACCTGTTCCATCGGGCACTCGAGTCCGAGGTCGCCGCGCGCGACCATCACGCCGTCGGCCGCCTCGAGGATCCGATCCAGATGCTCGAGAGCCTGCGGCCGCTCGATCTTGGCGATCAACGGAAGATCCGCTCCTTCGGACTCGAGAATCCGTCTGGCGGCGTGCACATCGTCCGGCGTCTGGACGAAGCTCAGCGCGACCATATCGACGCCGAGCCGGATGCCGAAGGCGAGATCCGCTTCGTCTTTCGGCGTGACGGCGGAGGCGGGAAGCCGAACGCCCGGCGCATTGATTCCTTTCTTCTCGCCGAGCGTTCCGCCATTCACGACCGTCGTGGTCAACCCGCCCTCCGAACGGCCGGTCACCCGCAGCTCGATCTTCCCGTCGTCGAGCAGCAGTCGATCGCCTGGCTTCGCAGAGGCAATCAGCTCGGCGTACGGCGTGAAGATCCGCCCGCCACCGCCGACTCCGTCCCCGGCGGCGATCCGAAGGCCGTCGCCCTCGCGAAGCTCGATCGGGTTGCCTCCTTCGAGCCGTCCCGTGCGTATCTTCGGACCGCTCAGATCCTGAAGAATCGCGACGTGCCGGCCGCACCGGGCGGCAGCCTCGCGAACGCCGCGAAAGGCCGACGCGTGCGACTCGTGCGTACCGTGCGAGAAATTGAGGCGGATCACGTCAACGCCCGCTTCGATCAAGGCGTCGAGCACGCGCGGCTCGACGCTCGCGGGCCCGAGCGTCGCGATGATTTTCGTGCGCCTCACGACTGCCACGGATCGACGAGCGCCTTCGGAATGCGCATCGCTTCGGCGTCGGCCAGCGCCTCGTTGAGATCGCCGAGGCCGTAGCGCCGCGCGCCGATCTTCCGGAAGGGAATCGCGGCGGCGTGCCGCTCGAGCACCGACAGGGCGCGCAGGAAATGACGCGGCTCGCTTCCCCAGCATCCCCGAATCTCGAGATGCTTGCGATTGATGTGCTGGTGGGCGTTGATCGTGCTGTCGCCGGCGTCGGTATAGTGCCCGGCGACGACGTACCGTCCTCCGACCCTGGCGAGATCGAGCCCTTCGGCAATCGCCGCGGCAGACCCGGCGGCTTCGATGACGACATCCGCGCCTTCGCCGTGGGTGGTTTCCAGAATCGCCGTCCGGCGCTCGGCCGTCGTCGTGTGCGCCAGATCCAGCGCTCGATCCGCGCCCATCTCGCGCGCGAGATGCAGCCGCGCCTCCGGCGCCCCGATGGCCACGATGTGCGTGGCGCCGGCGAGCCGTGCCAGCGCAATCGCGCAGAGACCGACGGCGCCGACGCCCTGGACCACGACAGCGTCGCCGAGACGAATCCCGGCGCGCTCGGCGATATGCACGGCAGTCAGGAGCCCGCAGCCGCCGCCGATGTAATCGTCGAGCGACACGGCGTCGGGAAGCTTCGCGATCGCCACGCCCGGCTCGAGATAGATCGCCTGCGCCCATCCCCCGAACAGCCCTTCCTCGGCCGAGTCCGTGATCCCGTACACGCGGCGGGCCGCACAGCGAGTCGGTGTCCGATGCACCGTGCACGCGCGGCAGCGTCCGCACGTCCGATGGACGTCGAAGAAGACGGCGCGATCGCCTTCGCGAATCCGCGTCCCGTCGATCCCCGTGAGCTCGCCTCGCACCGCGTCGATGCTGCCGGCGGACACGTGGCCGGGAATGATCGGATAGGGCACGCCGGCGAGCCGGCCGTGCCAAAGGTGGACGTCGGTGCCGCAGACCTCAGAGCAGGATGTTTTCAGCAGCGCGGCGCCGGGCGGCAAATCGGGCAGCCGGAACTCGCGCACCTCGATCGGCTGCTTCGGCGCCACCATGACGGCGGCGAGAACGCGGTCGTGCACACGGTTTACGTTATCCTTGAAAGGATGCTGATACAAACTGCGTCAGTGCTCGCCGTGGTCGCTGCGCTCGCCGCGCCGCTGCCTCAACCGCAGGCGTATCGTGCGCAGAAGGCGCGGCGGCACTTCATCTCCGTGTACGCGGAGACGCAGTACGTGCAGGGCACGGCCTTCGAGAAGCATCCTCTGGAAGAGCTCCTCGGACAGGAAGTCAACGAGGTGCACCTCGAATCATTCCAATACCGGACGCGCGACAACCAGACGCTCGTCACCGTGCGCGAGTTCGGCCGCCGCGCGACGGCAATCGGCGCGACCGTCTATCCATTCGGATCGAGCGAGGGAGCCACGCTGGCGCTGAAAGGCAGCATCGAATCGATCCCGAATGTACGCGTGGCGTTCGACGGCCCGGCGCCTTCGCCGACTTACGAGCTGACCGGCGGACGGGCCTTCGACGTTGGCGCCGGCATCGATATGAGCGACCGCTCGCCCGGCTGGGGCCTCGGCACCCACGCGTTCGTCATCGGCGGCATCGGCCGCGCCGTCACCGATCAGCTTCACGGCAAGCGGTACTTTGCCGAAGGCGGCGGCGGGATGATGTTCGGCCCGTTCGGGTTCGACATCGCATTCAAGTACACCGTGAACCAGTTCAGCACGCCCGTCACGCACAGTGTGCGGATGATTCCCGTCAGCCTTCGCGGCACGGTGTCCTTCTAGCCGCCATGGACGCGCCCGCCTGGCTCGCCCACGCGATCGCCGACGCCGATGCGCGGGGACTCCCCGCGCTCAAGCCGCTGCTGGAAGCGCTTGCCCGATCGATGCAGGCGCTGCGCGACGCGGACGCCGAATTCGGCCATCCCTGCCGTCATGACGACGACGAAGATCAATAGTCTGCGGGAAGCGTCGGACCTCCTCCAGCGCCGCGAGATCTCGGCCGTCGAGCTCACGAAGGCCTGTCTCGCCCGAATCGACGCGCGCAACGCCGAACTTCGCGCGTTCATCACGGTGATGGCCGACCAGGCGCTCGCCGACGCGGCCCGGGCCGATAAGGACATCGCGCGCGGCCGCAGCCTGGGCGCGCTCCACGGCGTTCCCGTCTCGGTCAAGGATCTGCTCGATGTCGCCGGCACGCCGACGACGGCGGGGTCGCACGTCACGCCTCGCCGCCCGCGGCACGATGCACCGGTCGTCGCGAAACTGCGTCGCGCCGGCGCCGTCATCGTCGGCAAGACGAATCTGCACGAGTTCGCCTTCGGAACGACGAGCGATGAGACGGCGTTCGGCGCCGTCCGCAATCCGCTGGACCTGTCGCGATCGGCTGGCGGCTCGAGCGGCGGCGCGGCGGCCGCAATCGTGGATGGCATGTGCTACGGCGCCGTCGGCACCGACACAGGCGGCTCCATTCGCATTCCCGCCGCCGCGTGCGGAATCACGGGGCTGAAGCCCACCTCAGGGGAACTCTCCGCCGACGGGGTGGTGCCGCTGAGCACGACGCTCGATCACGTCGGTCCGATGACGGCGACGGTCGCCGATGCGGCGCTGATGTTCTATGCGATGCTCGACGCCGACGCGCGCGTCGAGCGCCTGCCGCGGCCGGCGGAAGGCGCTTTGTGGCTCGGCGTGCCCGTTCCCTATTTCCTCGACAAGCTCGATACCGACGTCACGCGCCTGTTCGACCGCGTAAAGACGACGCTCGAACGAGGCGGGCACACGATCTCGGACGTCGCGATCGCCCACGCGGAGCGCACGCCGGACGTCTATGTGCACATCGTCCTTCCCGAAGCCTCGTGGTATCACGCCCCGATGCTGCGCGATCAGCCGGACAACTATTCTCCGGGCGTCCGGCTGCGGCTAGAGATGGGTCGGTATGTGCTGGCGGAAGACTATCTGCGCGCCATGCAGGCGCGCACGGTTCTGCGACGCGCCGTCGACCGCGCGCTGGAAGGCCTGGACGCGCTGCTGCTCCCCGCGATGGCCATCGGCGCGCCGCCACTTGGCGCGTCCACTGTGAGGGTGGGCGCCGATACCGAGCCCGTCCGGGCCATCATGCTCCGGCTGACGCAGTTGTTCAATGTCACGGGGCATCCCGCGATTGCGATCCCATGCGGCCCAGGGGCCGATGGGCTGCCGCGCGCGATTCAGCTCGTCGGCCACCGTGGATCCACGGAGCGCCTGCTCGAAGTGGCGCTCGCCGTCGAGCGTCAAATCACCGGCGGGGACGGATCCGTCGGGGGCGGTACGGGATGAATGTCGGGCCGTTCGTCCCCCTCGGGCTTGCCGCCCGGCACGGGCTGATTGACGTCGCCGGGCTTGTTGACGACGTCGGGCGCCTGCGGAGTGTCGGGTTTCGGCGGTTGTTCGATCATCACCAGATGACGTGCAAAAATGATGACTATCAAACATGTGACCGTGCAGCAGGCTCATCAGCGGCAGCGCGAAGGCGCCAGCTACCTCGACGTTCGTTCCGTGCCGGAATTCGAGCAGGGACATCCGGAGGGCGCGTTCAACGTCCCGCTGCTCCATGCGGACCCGGCAACTCGACAGATGCAGCCCAATCCTGAGTTTCTATCCGTCGTACGGGCAAACTTTCCGACGGGGACGCCGATGGTGGTCGGCTGCCAGATGGGCGGACGATCGCAGCACGCATGCGAGATTCTCGCGAACGCCGGGTTCGAGGATGTATCGAACGTCCTCGGCGGATTCGGGGGCGCGCCGCAACTCGGGCACGCCGGCTGGGTGCAGGCGCAGCTCCCGATCGAACAGACGGCGGACGCGGCGCGAAGCTACGACACGCTTCGCCGGAAGGCCAGCGGAGGCCGCTGACGCGTGATCGCGCCTCTCTTCCATCGCTGGGAACACCGGCTCGCGTCTCTCTCGACCAATCGCGTCGCACGCCCCTTCGAGTGGGGACTCGAATGGCTGGAGGATCAGTCGCTGCCGGAAGGAGACCCGCGGCTCGTCCTCGAGGACTGGGGCCGCGCCGCCGTCGCGGCCAGCGACGCGTTCTACGCCGTCACGCCCGCGTCTGACTACGCGCTGCAGGCCGATCTGCTGACGTTCACGAGCGCCATCGCGACGCCGCACGTCGAGAACAACACCGTGCGCGCGCGTCTGTTCGCGGATCGATCGGCGCGCGGACGGCGCCGGGCCGTCCTCGTGCTCCCGCAATGGAACGCAGACCCCGAGGGACACGTCGGGTTGTGCCGGCTGCTGAACCGCTTTGGCATCACGGCGCTGCGCCTCAGCCTCCCGTACCACGACGATCGAATGCCGCCCGAGCTGACCCGCGCCGACTACATCGTCAGCGCCAACGTGGGGCGTACGGCGCAGGTGTGTCGTCAAGCCGTCCTGGATGCGCGGCGCGCGATCTGGTGGCTGCGCTCCGAAGGATACGAGTCAATCGGCATCCTCGGCACCAGTCTCGGATCCTGCCTCTCGATGTTGACGACGGCACACGAGCCGCTGGTGAAGGCCGCCGCGCTGAATCACATCTCCCCGTACTTCGCCGACGTCGTCTGGAGCGGACTCTCCACCAGGCACGTCCGTCAGACGCTTGACGGCAACGTCACGCTGGACGAGCTGCGGCGGATGTGGCTGCCGATCAGTCCACTGCCGTTTCTCGAGAAAGTCCGCGGCCGCGCCATCCTGCTGGTCTACGCGCTCTACGATCTGACTTTCCCGGTCGAGCTCTCGCGCATGCTCGTCGATCAGTTCCGGATCCACGGCATCGAGCACACCCTGTCGGTCCTGCCGTGCGGGCACTACAGCACGGGCGTTACGCCCTTCAAATGGATGGACGGATGGGCGCTCTGCCGCTTCTTGAACCGGAGCTTGTAGGAGTCGCGGTCCGATACCCGATATCCGGTATCCGATATCCGGTATCCGACGTTAGAGGTACTTGATGATGCCCTGAAGGGCGTCGTAGAGCGCTCCGGCGAGTGCTTTGACAATCGGAGACACGTCCCCCTGCGACGCGCGATCGACGGCGTTGGCGGTAGTGACGGGGTCCGAGATCGTCAACCACAGCGCCGCCGCCGCGAGCACGGCCACGAACACGCCGACCACCCCAACAAGGCTGAGGCTGAAGCGCGCGGAGGTCATACGCGGACGCCCAGTGTACAACCGGGCCCGTTCATCTGCCAGTTGGACGACGGCCGGCATGGGGGTGTTCCTTTTTCGGCAGAGGTCGGCGGGTCCGCATACCGGGTATTACGCGGGCGGCGCGACAACATTAACAGGGAGCCCCTGCGGTGCCGGTGCTCCATGGTGCGGAGGGTAAGCCGGGTCTCAGCTCACCTCCAGCACAATCTTCCCGAACTGCTCCCGATCTTCGAGACGCCGCTGGGCGTCGGCGGCGCTGGCCAGCGGGAACACTTCGTCGACAACGGGCTCGAGATCGCCGTCGAACAGCAGCGAGGCCGCGGCGCGGAGCTCGTCGAATCGGCCCATGTACGAACCGAGCAGCGAGAGCTGCCGCGCGAAGAGGTGGCGTAAATCGATCGACGCCGCGAAGCCCGTGGTGGCGCCGCACGTGACGAGACGTCCGCCCGTGGCCAGCGCACGCACGCTTCGATCCCAGGTCGCCTCCCCGACGTGCTCGACGACGATGTCAGCGCCGCGATTGTCGGTCAGACGGCGCACCTCGCGCGAGAAATCTCCGGCGTAGTGATCGAAGACGGCCTCGGCGCCAAGCGCGCGGGTGCGGTCCGCCTTCGCAGGCGCGGACGTCGCGAACACGCGAGCGCCGGCGTGCCGCGCCAACTGAATCGCGGCCTGGCCGACGCCGCTTCCGCCGGCGAGCACCAGTACGACATCGCCGCGCCGCAACCGCGCGCGGGTCATCAGCATGTGCCACGCCGTCAGGAAGGTCAGGGGAAAGGCCGCCGCGGTGATGTAGCCGACATGATCCGGAATCGGGATGAGATTCTCGGCCGGCACCGCGACGCGCTCCGCGTAGCCGCCGTCGGATCGCAGGCCGAGGACGTCGTACGCCGCGCACTCGTTGTCGCGCCCCGCGAGGCACGCGGCGCAGCGGCCGCAGCGCAGGCCCGGCTGGAGCATGACGCGGGTGCCGGCGGCGACGCTCGTGCCGCCGGGATCGAGCACGTCGCCGGCAATATCGCTGCCGGAGATGTGCGGGAGCGGGAGTTTGACGCGATCGATCCCGCGGCGTTCCCATAGATCGAGATGGTTCAGCGCGCACGCGCGAACGCGCACGACGACGCCGTCGCCGGCCGGCCGCGGATTCGGCGCGTCCTCGAAGCGCAGCACCTCCGGACCGCCGTGGTTATGGAAACGGATGGCTTTCAGGAACGGAGCCTCCGAGGTCTTTCAGGGTTCCAGGGTTCGGTAGTGTCGCAGTGAGCGTGAGCGCGGCGTTGTCAATGCCCGTTTTCTTGGCCGATCCCGCCCCGGGCGGTCGGGATTCTGCTGCTAGTATTCGCTCCCGTTGTGGCCGGCCTATACCTCGCCCGATTGTACGAATGGTGGCATCGACGACAGCGCTAGCCTCAACTCCCCCCGCTCACGTCGGCGATGTCGCCGAGGTTCAGGCTCCTGAGCGGAGTAGACAACTTCTCCCGATCGCCGACGATGACGCTCAGCAGGCGCGATGGATCGAGGTGCTTCGCGGCGACGGCGGTCACGTCGGCTTCCGTGAGCGCCAGGACTTTCGGCACGAACGTGGTGAAGTAATCGTCGGGGAGTTCATAGAGGGCGAGCTGCGCGGCGGCGCGCGCGATCTGATCGGCGGTCTCGAAGTTGCGCGGATACCCTCGCGTGAGCGATGCCCGGCCGAGCTCCAGCTCCTCGCGCGTTACCGGCCGATCGCCGCGGATCGCGCCGATCTCGCCGAGCGCCTCGCGCAGGGCGTCGGCCGTGGCGTCGGACTGGACGCTGGCGTGGAGGACGAAGGGACCGGGCGCGCGGCGGAACTCGAAGGCGGTTCGCGCGCCGTACGTGTAGCCCTTCTCCTCCCGGAGGTTCATGTTGATGCGGCTGACGAACTGGCCGCCGAGCACCATGTTCGCGACCAGCGCCGCGTGATAGTCGGGCGTCCGTCGCGCGAGTGCCACCTGGCCGATACGCAGCTCCGACTGCGCCGCGCCGGCCCGGTGAACGAGCGCCAGGCGCGCCGGCGGCGCCGCGGGAGGCGCGAACGCGTCGGGATCGGCAATCGGTTCCGAGCCATCGCCCGTCCAGCCTTGAAACGCACGTCGGACGGCCGCCGACAGCGCCTCGTGCGACCCGTCGCCGACCGCAATCACCGTCGTGCGCACAGGCGCGAACGCGCGGCGGTGAAACGACATGATGTCGCGGATCATCATGCCGCGCAGCGAGCCCTCCGACCCGATCGGCAGATGCCCGTACGGATGGTTGCGATAGAGCAGCTGCGTGAACGCCCGGTCGGCCAGGGCCGGCGGCAGATCCTTCAATTGCAGCAGCCGATTCAGCCGCAGATCGCGCACGCGATCGAACTCGCGCTGCTCGAACCGCGGCCGCTCGAGCATGTCGCGCAGCAGCTCGAGCCCCCGATCGAGATAGCGCTCGAGCGTGGTCAGGCCGAGCACCGTGGCGTCGTGTCCAACGTCGAGATCGAGCTGCGCGCCGATGCGGCCGAGCGCCTCGTGCACTTCGAGCGCCGACCGATCGCCGCAGCCCTCGTCCAGCATGTCCCCCGTGATGGCCGCAAGGCCCGGCTGGCGCGCCGGGTCGGACGCAGACCCGACCGGGACCAGCGCGAGGACCGCAATGAGCGGCACCTGACGGTGCTCGACCGTCCAGACGCGAAGCCCGTTGTCGAGCGTCGCACGGCGGATTTCGGGAAAGGTGAACGGCCGCTCTGGACCCAGATCCGGCAGGCGGCTGCGATCGGCCGTCATCACGAGACCGCCACGGGCCTCGAGTCGCCGAGGGCGAGAGCGACGCGGCCGCGCGGGACGACGCTGAGCATCACGCGGCGCGACGGCTTCAAGTACCTCTCCGCCGCCTCGCGGAGCAGCGACGGCGTCGCCGATCGATAGCGCTTGAGGTCCTGCTCGAAGTAGCCCGGGTCGCCCAGAAACGTGTTGTACGCATTGAGCTGATCGGATTTGCCGCCGAAACCGCCCACGGTCTGCAGCCGGAAGAGGAAGTGCGCTTCGGCCTGCGCCAGGCAGCGATCGAGCTCGTCGGTCGTCGGTCCGCGTTCGATCAGCCGGATCAGCTCCTTGCTGACCGCGCGCTCGACCTCGGCAAGCGTCCGGCCCGGCGCGGCGGTGGCGACGATCTGGAAGAAGCTGCCCAGCTCGCGCGAGTTCTGCGAGGCGGCGACCTCGGTCGCGATCCGCTGCTCGTACACGAGCGCGCGATACAGGCGCGACGTCTTGCCGCTCGAGAGCACTTCGGCCACGAGATCGAGCTCGGCGTCCCCTTCCGCGAAGAGCGGCGGCGAGTGCCACGCGAGGTACAGGCGCGGAAGTTCGACGCGATCCTCGAGGACGAGTCTGAGGTCGGACGGCGGCGGGCCCGGCGGCGTCACCCTGACCGGCTCCGGCCGCACGCCGCCGGGAATCTCCGCGAAGTACGATTCGGCGAGCTGAACACCCCTGCGCGGATCGACGTCGCCGGCCAGCGCGAGGGACGCATTCGCCGGGTGATAGTAGCGCTGAAAGAACGCGCGGACCTCGTCGATGTGCGCCGCGCGCAGATCGTCGGCGCCCCCGATCGTGAGCCAGTGATACGGATGTTCGGGTGGATAGAGCGCGTCGACGATCGCCATGCCGGCGAGCCCGTACGGCCGATTCTCGTAGTTCTGGCGCCGCTCGTTCAGCACGACGTCCCGTTGATTCGAGAACTTCGCCTCCGTCAGCGCGGGCAGCAGATAACCCATGCGGTCCGACTCCATCCACAGCGCAAGGTCCAGCGCGTTGGTCGGGACGACCTCCCAGTAGTTGGTCCGATCCGCGTTGGTGGATCCGTTGAGCGCCGCGCCCGCTTCCTGCAGCGGATGAAAGTAGCCGCGATCGTAATGCTGCGATCCTTCGAACATGAGATGTTCGAACAGGTGCGCGAAGCCGGTGCGTCCCGGGACTTCGTTCTTCGATCCGACGTGATACCAGAGGTTGACGGCGACGATCGGCAGGGAATGATCCTCGTGGATCAGCACATCGAGCCCGTTCGGCAGCGTGTGCTTGCTGAACGAGATGTTCACCAGGCCACCAGCGCTCGCTCGCGCCTCAGATCCGCGCCGCCTCGAAGCCGGCCCGTGACCGGATCGACGCCGGCGGCAACGACGCCGGTGGAGATGCCGAATGGCGGACGGATGCGCAGCACGTGCCCGCGCGCCCTCAGCTCGTCCAGAACGCCCGGGCGCAGCGTCGACTCGACTTCGAGCACACCCGGCTGCGGTTTGTGATTGTCGAACGAGCTCTCCGGGTGCAGCGAATTGACGCGCGGCGCCTCGATGGCGGCCTGCACGTCCATGCCGAAGTCGATGATGTTGAGCAGGACGAGCAGGATCTGCTGGTCCTGGCTGTCGCCGCCGGGCGTCCCGATCGCGAGAAACGGCTGTCCGTCCTTCAACACGATGGACGGCGTGAGCGTCGTGCGCGGCCGCTTGCCGCCGGCCAGCACGTTCGGGCTCGAGGGATCGAGGTGGAACGCCTGCATCCGGTTGCTCATCGGCACGCCGGTCTCGCCCGCCACGAACGCACCGCCGAGGATCCAGCCCGAGCTTGGCGTCGCCGAGAACAGATTCCCGTCAGCATCGGCGGCCTGCACCGACGTCGTGTCGCCTGTTTCCTTCGGAGCTGATCCTTCCGTCGCGGGCGGAACCGCCGGCGGGAGATCCAGCAGCGCCGCGCCACGTGCGGGATCGCCGGGCCGCTGATCGAGGCTCGCGTGCTTCGGATCGATCAGGCGCCGCCGCAGCGCGGCATACGGCGCCGACAAGAGCACGTCGCCGGGGACGCGGACGAAGTCCGGATCGCCGTAGTATCGATCGCGATCCGCATAGGCCAGCTTGATGGCCTCGACGGTCGTGTGAATGGCGTCGGCCGACCCCTGCCCCATCGCGCGCAGGTCGAACCCTTCCAGCAGGCGGAGTGTCTGGAGGAGCGACGGCCCCTGGTTCCAAAAGCCAGCCTTGTAAACCGTGTAGCCGCGATAGGGCGCGGAGGCGGGCTCCTCGATCTTGCCGTGGTACGTCGCCAGATCGTCTTCCGTCATCACGCCGCCGGCGTCGCGCACGGCCGACGTCATCGCGCGGGCGATCGGCCCGTGGTAGAACGCGTCGCGCCCGGCCTGGATCGCCGCGTCCCGTGACGCGCCGCGCGCGAGCGCCGCGCGCTCGGCCGCCGCCAGCGCGCGCAGGGTCGCCGCAAGGTTCGGCTGGCGGAACACCTCGCCGACGGGCGTAATCTTCCCGGCCGGATAATACGTGCTCATCGTCCATGAATACGGTTCGCACGCGGCGCGCTCCGTCTCGAGGTAGTGATGAAGGAACTCGTACATCGGGAAGCCGTCGGCGAGCTCGATCGCCGGCTGCAGCACGTCGGACAGCGACCGCGTGCCGAATTTCGCGAGCGCGATCGCCGCGGAATCGACGGCCGCCGGCACGGTCGCGCCGAGCGGGCCGTTGCCGGGGATCGCATCCTTGCCGGCAAACAGTTCCGGCCCTGCCGCCTTTGGGGCCGACCCCTGGCCGTTGATCACCGTCACGCGCTTGTCGCGGGCCGAATAGATGATGATCGGCGCCTCGCCGCCAAGCCCGAAGTGTGAGATCTCCACGACCGCCGCGGCAAAGATCGACGCGACGCCGGCGTCGATCGCGTTGCCGCCGGCCGCGAGAATCCGCGCGCCCGCGTCGACCGTATACGTGCGTCCCGCGGCAACGATGCCGTGCGAGGCGCGGACTTCGCCGCGAATCGGGCCCTGAGCCTGCGCCGAAAGCGTGACGCCGGCGGCCAGGGCCATCCCCGCCGTCCGAATGGCCGTCGCCCTTGCAATCACAGTTGAATCCTATCGGCAATTTCGTCCATCGTAAACGTCAAATGCCGAAGCGCATGCTGCTGTTCATCTCCGCCGGCGAGGTCCTCGGCATGACGCTCTGGTTCTCGGCGACCGCCGCCGCGCCCGCGCTGGCGTCGGAATTCGGCCTCGACGCGACGTCGCGCGCCTGGCTCACCATGGCGGTGCAGGCGGGATTCGTCGCCGGAACGCTTGTCACTGCGCTCACCAACCTGGCCGACGCGATCAACGCACGCCGGCTGTTCGCGGCCGGGTGCCTCGTGGGCGCGGCGTGCAACGCGGGCATCACCCTCGCGCCCACGGCCTCCATCATCGTCGCGCTGCGCTTCCTGACCGGCGCCGCGCTCGCCTGGGTCTATCCGCCGGGGATGAAAATCGCCGCCGGATGGTTCCGGGAGCGGCGGGGCACCGCGCTCGGCATACTGGTCGGCGCGGTTGGCTTCGGCTCCGCTCTTCCCCATCTGCTGGCCTGGCTCGGCGCCGGTCTTCCCTGGCGCGTCGTCGTCGGCGCCTCATCGGTCCTCGCGGTTGCGGGCGCCGTCCTCGTGGCGGCGGCGGTTTCCGACGGGCCCCATGTGAGCGCGTCGGCTCCGTTCGACCGTCATGCCCTCCGAATCGTCCTGAGGAGCCGCGGGACGCGGCTCGCGATGCTCGGCTACTTCGGGCACATGTGGGAGCTGTATGCGATGTGGACGTGGATCGCCGCGTTTGCGGCGGCGTCGCTCCGGAGCACGACGGGGCGGGCGGGATCGATCGTCGCGTTCGTCGCGATCGCGAGCGGATCGGTCGGGTGCGTCATGGCCGGCCGGTGGGCGGACGAGTGGGGCAAGGCGCGTGTGGCGGGCGCGGCGATGCTCGCAAGCGCGGCATGCGCCCTGGCGTCGCCGGCGTTCTTCGGCGCGTCGATCGTGCCGCTGCTCGCCCTCGCCGTCGTGTGGGGCTTCACGGTCGTGGCGGATTCGGCGCAGTTCTCCGCGCTCGTCACGGAACACACCGCGCGCACGCACGTCGGCACGGCGCTGACGCTGCAGACCAGCGCGGGATTCCTGCTGACGATGGCGAGTATGTGGCTCGTGCCGCCGATTACCGCGCTCGCGGGATGGAAGTGGGCGTTCCTGTTCCTGGCGCCAGGGCCGCTCCTGGGAGCCGTTGCGATGAAGCGGCTTACCGTACTTGGGTCAGCGGAATAGCCTTCGACTGCGGCTTCAACGCGAGAACGGCGAGCTGCGCCGCGAGGTGGGCCGCCGCGGCGCGGAAAGCCTCTGCGCCGGCGGATTTCGGCTCCCCGACGACGATCGGGATCCCGGTATCGCCGCCAATCCGGATCGGCTCGTAGATCGGCACGCGGCCGAGAAACGCGACGTTCATCTCACGGGCGAGCGTTTCGCCGCCGCCCTTGCCGAAGATGTCGCTCTCGGTGCGGCAACTCGGACACACGAAATGGCTCATGTTCTCTATCAGTCCCAACGGCGGCACGTTCAACTTCTCGTACATCCGGATCGCGCGCCGAGTGTCGGCGAGCGACACGGCCTGCGGGGTGGTCACGATCACCGCGCCGGCTACGGGAATGCTCTGACTCAGGCTCAACGCCACGTCGCCGGTGCCAGGCGGCAGGTCGACGATCAGATAATCGACGTCGGACCACGCCACTTCGCGGAAGAACTGCTGGATGACGCCGTGCAGCATCGGCCCGCGCCAGATGACGGGCGAATCGTCCTGGGTCAGAAACGCCATTGAAATCAACTGGATGCCGTACTGCTCCGCCGGCACGATGCGCTTGCCGTCGGTGGTCAACTGCGTCTGGATGCCGAGCATGATCGGGACGTTCGGCCCGTAGATGTCGCCGTCGATCATGGCGACTCGCGCGCCCGCCTGGCTCAGCGCGATCGCAAGGTTCACCGAGACCGTCGTCTTGCCGACCCCCCCCTTGCCCGCGCCCACGGCGATGACGTTCCGGACGCCGGGCACGGGCTGCTTCGACAAATCCGAGATGACGGCAGGCCGGACCTTCGCCGTCATCGTGACGTCGACGCCGTCGACGCCCGGGATGCGCGCCACCGCCGATCGCGCCTCCTCCCGGATGGCGTCCCTCACCGGCGATCCGTGCATCGCCTGCTCGATGGTGAAGGCGACGCGTCCGCCGTCAATCCTGACGTCCTTGACGAACTTCGCCGCGACGACATCGCGATCGACCGATGGGTCGCGCACCGAGCGCAGCGCGTCCAGAACCGTCTTCTCGGTAACTTCTGAATTCACCAATTCACCAATTCACCAATTGATTAGATTCTGTCCGCGGCGATCTGGCCGACCAGCGGCAGCTTGAAGTCTTCGCCCTGATACGCCTTGTACATCAGCAGCAGCCACAGCACGGCGGACGCGGGAATGACGATGAAGACCACCACCAGCGCGCCGAGGATCGGCACGATCTGCAGCAGAATGTCGATCGCGACGATTCCGATGAACACCAGCGTCGACTGCATGGCGTGAAAGCGGACGAAGCGATTGTCCTTCTCGACCAGCAGGAAGATGATGCCGGTCACGAACCCGACCAGGTAGCTGAGCGCGGCGGCCAGGTTGGCGTCGAGGCCGGTCGACGTCTTCTCCGTGTGCAGCGCCGCCATCAGGCCAATCTGCCGCCGGCGGCCGGACGGCCGTGGTCCGCCCCCTCGAACAGGGCGCGCGCGTCGTTGTGCAGCAGCACCCAGAACGAATAAATCGCGAGCGCCGTGCCGAACGGCAGCACGAAGAGATTCACGGCGCCCAGCATCAGCGTCCCCGTGCGCCCCGCCGGCCGATGACGGCGGAGCGCGCGTCCGGCCCAGAGATTCGCCCACCCGCCGAGCGCGAGCGCCGCCGCAAACACGACGAACAACAAGGCCGTGAACGCCTCCGTCAGCCGGTCCCCCGGCGCCGTCCAGGCGATCGCCGCCGCGCCGCCGCCGAGCAGCAGCAGCGACACCGCGAGCAGGAGCGCCATGCCGCCCCAGGTCTCCTGAAGGACGCCAAGCAGGGTGATATGCGAGGTCATCGTGGTGAAGCGCGGTCTGCCACCGCCCTACGTCATCTTATTACGATGCGCGCGTCGATGAGCGTCTGGCGGACGGCGGGGACGGCGATGCGGAAGCGGATGCGGGTACCGTCCTGGACGCCGGCGGGAACCCGCAGGTTGACCGCCTGGTGCGCGGGGCGATCGCCGACGCCGCCGCACTCGGCGCACCATTCGTTCCAGATCTCGCCGCGGCCGCCGCATGCCGCGCAGGTGCGCCGCACCGGCACGTCGAGCGGGATCGTCGCGCCCCAGAACGCCTCCTGCGGCGTCACGATGACGTCTGGCCCCGCTTCGGGTTGGCGCGGATCGCCGAAGAACGAGTGTCGCATCCGATCGAGCACGTTGAGCACGGACGGGAAGTCGATGTGGACTTCGTCGGCGAGGCAGTCGGCGACCGACACCGACAGCTCGTCGCCCGAGATGTCGGGATGGTACCGGCGCGTCAGCTGCCGATGGGCCCGCTTGATCTCGTCCGCGCCCGCGTGGGGCGAGACGCCGAGGATATCGTAGTAGTCGCGCATCCCGCTGGAATCACGTTACCATGCTCGCTATCGTGGCTGACATCAAAGAATGTCCGCTCTGCGGCGAGACGATGCGCTTGACATTCCGCGAGCAGTCGGATCGCGTGCCGGGCACGGGGCAGACCACGAGCCGCACGGTGCGCGAATGGGTCTGTCCCGAATGCGACTACTGGGAAGAGGCGGAAGGCACCGAGGGGAACGCCTAGCGGGCGCCGAGCGTCAGCAGCATTTCCTTCCGCACGGCATCGTCGAAGTCCTCGAACTTCAGCGCGGTCTCACACTCGTCGCACAGAACCTCGATGACCGCCGGTCGGCCCTCGTCGTTGACTTCCACTCGGGCGTCGTCCAGACGGACGACGTGCATCTGCAGGGTCTTGACCAGGAAGTTCCGGGTGTTCCCGCAGCTCGGACACGTGAACGGCATCCTGAAATTGTATGGAATGGGTTAGGGCGAACGCAACGAAGAACTGCCGTTATTCTTCGTCGTCGTCCTCATCGAACTCGGATGGGTCGCCCAGACGAAGAATCTGTCCGGTGGCGTGCCCCGCGAGGATGCAGTGCGGTCCCTTGGCCTCGAGCGACACGACAGCGACGTCCCAGGGACGGGCGCGATAAGCTGCCGCCACGCACCCGCACGGCAGCCCTTCGAGCGCTTCGAGCTCGAAAATGGTGCCGGTCGGCCTGACAGAGCTGATGGACGCCGCTGGGACTGCCATACCTACCTCCCCTCGCCAGTCGCCCGATGCGGCTGACGTCCGCCGGCCCCTATTGCAATCCCGGGACCAGCTATCCGCTTAGACAGACTATCGGTTCGGTTGGTTCCCATCTGCAGGGAAGTGACTGGATTGGAAGTAGTTGTGGGCGATGCTCCTGCGAGGGGCGGTCGCCGGCGATGACGCCTGCAGGAGACAATCGCCGCGGAATTCAAGGCCGGCGGGCCGCGCGCGGTCTCGCGAAACTGCTCAGCATAGGCGGCTTACGCATCTGCTCGCACAGATATGTGCCGGACCGCCACACGAGCAACCAGAAGGGTAATGTCACGAGCAATCTCGTAAGTCGTAAGTCCGCCCGCACGGCGCCGTCCACTTCACGCTTTTACTCATTTCGTGTACGGCCCGCGTGAACAGCATCTTGAAGGAGTCGGGCAGCACCTCTCCCAGGCTCCCGGGCCCGCACTTGAAAGCGGCATCCTTCAGGACCGTTCCGAGATACAGGCGATCGCGCGCGCGCGTCAGCGCGACGTAGAGAAGACGCTTGGTCTCTTCGCGCTCGCGCGAGCGTTCCTGCTCGTCCATCTCGGACACGAACGGACCCACCGATACGTCCTCACCGCTCACGCGCACGGGCTTGGGGAATCCGCTCGCTCCCTTCGCGAGATTGACGACGAAGACGATCGGGAACTCGAGGCCTTTGGCGGCGTGCACGGTCATGAGATTGACGGCGTCGAGCGCCTCGAGCACGGCATTCGACTCATCGCCTGCGGTCAGTGAATCCAGGTGATCCGCGATCCGCGCCAGCGTCGCGTAGCCCCGGTTCTGAACGCGGCGGATCAATCCGCGCATCTTCTTTACGTTCTCCCATGCCTGCTGCCGGCGCGCGCCGCGGAGCTCGTACGCGTACGCCGTTTCCGGAATCAGTTGTTCCACGAGATCCGCGGGGGGCATGCGGTCGACACGCGCGAGCCAGCCGGAGACATGCCGTCGCAGCAGCTCCAGCGCGCGGCGATCGTCTTCCTGGAGCGACGCAAAGCCCGGTGGCTGTTCGGGGCCGGTGATCGCCGACGCCAGACCCGCTGCGCTCCCCAGGGCAGCGGACGCCCCGCGGAGGCGGGCCAGGGCGGAGTCGGAGAGTCGGACGAACCGCGATCGCAGGAACGCCGCGGCGCGCAGCTCGGACGAAGGATTTGCCAGGAACCGGACGAGCGCCGACAGATCCTTGATCTCGTCGGCGTCGAAGAAGCCGAGCCCCTTGTACACGTAGGCTGGAATGCCTTGCGCCTCCAGCGCGGCTTCGAACTCGCGGTGGCTCGCGCGGGATCGGAAGAGAATCCCGATATCGCCGGCCGTCGCGCGCCGCGCGGCGCCGCTCTGCTTGTCTCGCACCGAGTCGTCGCGGAGGATGCGCGCGATTTCGGCGGCCACCGCCGCCGCGCAGCGCTCGGGGTCGGCGCCCGTGACGATGCCGAGGACAGGGCTTGTCGCGGCGAAGCTCGCGGCAGGATCGCCGGCGAGCGGCGGCGGAAAGCGATCGTCGGCGTCGTACTTGAAGTCGTCCGGGCGGCGAGCGTCTCCGGCGATCTCGGTGAAGAGATCGTTGACGAACGCGAGCAGCTCGGGCACGGCGCGGAAGGAGCGGGCGATCGAGCGCCGCGACCGCGATCCCGGTCGAAGGCCGTCGATGAACGCCCCCGCTTCCTGCAGGACCGCAACCTCCGCGTCGCGAAACCGGTAGATCGATTGCTTCCGGTCGCCGACGATGAAGATGGACGGGTGCGCGGCGAGGCCCAGGCCTTCGCTCCAGGCCTTGACGAGGAGCGAGATCAATTCCCACTGCTTGCGGCTCGTGTCCTGGAACTCATCGACGAGCACGTGATGGTAGCGTCCCTCGAGGCGGTACCGGCTCTGCGAGAATTCGTCCATGCGGCCGAGCAAATCGACCGCCCGATCGAGCACGTCCGAAAAGTCCAGCAGCGAGCGCTCGTCGAGCGCCCTTCGATACTGCGCAAGGGCGATCGCGAACATGCGCCGGATGCCGCGCGCGAGCACGACGTTCAGATCGCGGCTGTAGGCGCGGACGATCCGCTCGATCCGGCCGCCGAGCCGCGCAGCCTCGACGCGATGCCGCTTTCCGGCCTCGTCGCCCGGGTAGTCGTCGCTCGTGTACGGATGGATGCGTTCGCCGGCGCGCGGTTTGCCGTCGGCCTTCAGGAAATGCGCCGCGACACGGTTGACCAGTCCGCGAACCGCTGCGTTGCCGGCCGTCCGAAAGCCGTCGAGGCGCCGCAGGTCCTGCGCGAGCAGTTGAAAGCGCGGATGGCGAACCGGACCGTCGGCGAGAAATCTGTCGAGGCCGCCATCCACGCCCGCGAATGCGTCGATCAGCGATGCAATCGCGCCGCGGCAGACGGCGTCGGCGGTCAGATCGGACGGGCCGCGGGCGAGGAAGCGGTCGAGCACGCCCCGGGCGACGAGCCGGCGGTTCAACAGATACGCCAGGCCCTCCCGGGTGCGCGTGAGCCCGAGCTGCGCCAGCACGAGCGCGATGTCGGGCTCGCGCTTCGACAGCGCGACGAAAACTGCCAGCGACGTGTCCAGCGACTGGTCCACGAGCCGCGGCACTTCGGTCTCGTCCGCCATCCCGAAGCCGGGATCGAGATCGGCTTCGAGCGGGAATTCGCGCAGCAGGGAGAGACAGAAGGCGTCGATCGTGCTGATCTGGATGTCGGCCAGCCGGTCGCGAATCGCCGCCCAGCGCCCGCGATCGAACGTCGACTGCCCGGCCGCGCGCCGCAGATCGCGGATGATCCGCTCGCGCATCTCGGCCGCCGCCTTGCGCGTGAACGTGATCGCCAGGATGTTGGCCGGATCCACCCCGCGTGTGAGCAGGTTCACGTACCGCGCCACGAGCACGCTCGTCTTGCCCGTTCCCGCGGAGGCTTCGAGGACGACATTCTCGGCGGGATCGCTCGCGAAGGCGCGGGCGGCCGCGTCGGGGTCGGCCGCTCCATCCTCCAGTCCCCTGCCACCAACCTCCTCGAACAACGATCGCTGTTCACTCATCGCCGACATAGTCCTTCCGGCACACGGCGGGGTACGCACACCAGTTGCAGAGGAACGGCTCGTCCGGCTGGACAGGAAATTCGCCACGCTCGATCGCATCGACGGTTGCGAGCAGCCGCGCCTGTCCTTCCGCGAGCGCCTTTCCGGCCTGCTGCAGCTCCGTGAACGACGCTTTGTCCTTGAAGGCGATGTAGCCGGCCCGCGCGACGGTCCAGGTCCGCCCATGGCGTCCGGCGAGCGCCTGCTCCGCGCAGGCGCCGTAGATCGGCAGCTGCAGCGATCGCTTCTTCTCGGGCGATCGGCCGATCTTGTAATCCACGACTCTCAGGGTTCCGTCCTGCAGGAGGTCGATCCGATCGGACTTCGAGCGGAGCTGAATCTCGCGCGGTCCGTCCTCGCCCGCGAACGTAAACGTTCCGCGCAGCTCATATTCCAGCAGGCGCTCGACGAGTGGAGCGGCGTCCTCGATCTCGAACGCGAAGGCGCGCTCGCCGAATCCCGCTGCGGCCGCGGATCCGAGCAGCAGCGTCCGTTCGAGCGCGCGATCGGACTCGGGAAGCGCGGCGAGCTGCTCCTCGGCCACGCGATCGAACAGCGCCATCGCCTCGCTGACGTTCCCGGTGGTAATCGCGCCGCCGCCGATCCGCTGCCATTCCTGGAAGAATCGCTCGAACACCTCGTGGACGAAATGTCCGCGCTCGAGCGGCGTCATCCAGGCCTCCTCCCCGCGCTCCTCGGGAAGCTGAAGGACGTGGGCGGCGAAGTACTTGAACGGGCACTCCAGGTAGCGCTCGAGCCGGCTGACCGCGTACGGCACCGGCGCGCGCGCATCGGTAAAGCCGCGGAACCGCGGTGCGTCGAAGCGCCGCGACGTCCGCAGTGCGAGCCACTCGGCCGCGACGCCCTCGACGGCCGAGGCGGCGGCCGGCTGCGCCGTGAGCGCCTCGTGCGTGAAGACCCGTTCGTCGCGCTCATGCTCGACCAGCCGCTCCATCCGGAGGCCCACGGCCTCGACGGCTTCCAGATACGGCGACGCAGGCACGATTGCATCGTCTTCGAGCATGAACGTCGAGAGCGAGACGCGTCGGCGAGGGAGCCGGAGCAGGTCCTGGAACCGCGCGCCCGCGGCCGCGCGCCGATCCTGATCGGACGGCCAGCCGAGCTGCCCGAGCAGCGAGTGCGGATAGAAAATGCTTCGGGCGCTCCGTTCCGGCCAATCGCTCTCGTTGAGGCCGACGATTCGCAGCTCGTCGACGTCCGCGTATGGCGCCGCGGAGGCGTCCAGCAGCCTCAGACCTTCCCGGCCGAGCCGCGGCGCGAAGGTCTGCCCTTCGATCCATCGGCGCACGGCGCCCGACAGCTCGGCGATGGACAGGGGCGAGGGATCCTGCGCGGCGTGCGCGCTTCTCAGCATCTCGAGCGCCGACAGAACCGCGCCGCGCGCGCGCATGTGCCGTTCGTACCAGCCGTCGGACGGATCGGGCAGCCGTTCGTGCGTGCGAAGAAACGCGAGAATGCCGTCGATTTGTGCCGGCGCGCTCGGCGCCCCCGCGGCCTGCGACAGCGGCCGGACGATCGCGGCCGTCCCTGGCGCCAGCGCGTCGAGGCGTTCGAGCGTCCCCAGATACTTCCTGGCGACGAGCTTCCGGTCGAGCTCATGGACATCCGCCAGGCTCAGGCGGCGCCCGTCCACTTCGAACGAAAAGTGCGGCGACCGCAGCAGCTCGACGAGCGCGCCTCGCGTGAACTCCGCTGCGATGGCGCTGAAAACCAGATCGACGGCCGCAGCGAAGGGCTCTGCCGCGAGCGGCAGCGAATCGAGCGCCTGATACGGCATGCGCGCGTCGTCGAACACGCCGCGCGCAAGATAGAGATACGGAAGCGGCCGTTGAAAAACGACGGCGATGCGGTTCGAGGCCGCCGGCGACGACCCTCGCGTCTTGACGAGACGTACGAATTCGGCGAGCTCTTCTTCGCGATCGCGGCACACGAAGGCGACGGCGGCTTCCTTGCCGGCCGAAACGGCCGGAGCGATCAGAATCGGCGGTTCCTCGGACGGAGGCTCGAATCGCACGTCCAGGATCCCCGGCAGAGCGCTCTCGTGCAGCCGCTGGTGGTAGCCGGCCTCGAGAACGGCTTCGGTCGCCACGACGTCGATCGACTCGAGAAACGGCATCCGCGAGAGCAGATCGAAGTCCGCGGTCCACAGGCCACGCGGATCGGCGGGCTGGTCCGCGACCGTGACGATGACCTGTCGGTAGATCGGCCGCGTCGCGGCGAGCGCCAGCGCACGGATACGGTGCTCGTCCGCGCCTGACGCCGCGGAAAGCGCCTCCTCGAACCGCTCGAAGGCCGCGCTCAGGAACCGCGTCTGCGCCAGCAGCCGGGCCGCGCCGCGATCGTGATCCGCGCCGGCCTCGAGGGCGTCGACCATCAGGCGGTCGAAATCGGCGATCGTCCTGTGCTGTCGCCGCAGCGCATCGTAGAGCGCCAGGATCTCGCGAACGAGACCCGGCCGCAGGTTGAACGGCGGCGCGATCCCTGCCGCGTGAACGGCGTGCGCCGAGCGGCGCAGCAGGACTTCGCGATCGAACGCCGTGAGCGCGTTCGGCGGTCCGGGCAGCCGCTCGCGCAGACGCGCGTAGAATTCGTCTCTCGTCAGGATCTCCGGCTCTGGCCCCTCGCCGCCGGCCGACAGTTGATCCGCGGCGCTTCTCGACGGCACGATGACGGCACAGTCGCGCGCGGCGTCCGGATCGCCGGGAAAACAGCCGCGAATGGCGCGGCGGAAGCTTCGGAGGTCGGCGGCGCGAATCAGCCTGGTGGCGCGAGGAGTGATCATTCCCGGTGGTCGACGGCCGACGGACGATTGCCGAGCGCTTTGAGATCGTCGGCCGCCCGGTCGAGCAGCATGAGCGCGCCCGCCGCGGCCGAGGAGGCTTCCCACGCCGTCTGCATGCTGCCGGACGCGACGGCGCGCTGTCGCGTCTCCGCCGCTCGCGCGGCAAGCTGAACGGCGTTCACCAGCAGGCCGTGCGCCGCGGCGGCCTCGGCCGGGGGCGTCAGCGACTGAATCTCGCGACCGGCGGCTTCCATGATCGTCGCCAGCCGCGCGACGCGGATGGGCGCCGGACCCGCAAGCCGGCGAATCTCATCGAGCGGCCCCCGCGACGCCGCAATCGTCGCCAGCGGTTCGGCGAGCAGCCGGCGATAGCGCTGAAGACTCACCTCGCGCGCCGCGTAGCTGTCGCGCGCCAGGCGGAGCCGCCGGGCGGCATCCAGTTTCGCATCCATCATTGCCAGCAGCGATGCCATCTCCTGCGGACGCCGCTGACCGAGGCGATCGTCTTCGCGCAGCGCCCTGCGGACGGCGCGCTCGACGCCGGTCACGTCCGCGGCGCGCGCGGAGCGATCCGCCCGCACGAGAGAGGTCCGCGCCAGCGCCGCATAAGCGCGGTCCGTCCGCTCCTCGACCGCGATCGACATCGCCACGCGCGCGCGCAGCGGCTCCGCCCAGGCCGCATCCGGGCCGGCGTCCGCGAGCACGCGCTGGATCGCGCGCAGAAGCGACGTCCGCTCCGCGGCGTCGGGCGCCAGCGTCGCGGCGCGCATCGCCTGCTCGACGCTTTCCTGCCGCGTCGGCGGCGGAAGAAGAGGCACCGCCGGCGGCGCGGCCATGTTGGCGACGAGGCTGAGCTCGAAATTCCGGCCGCCGCCGGCCGCCCGCGCCTCCGCGATCGCATCGTCGAACAATCCGGCCAGGCGTGACACGCCGTCGGCGCGATACCCGAAGTGATCGGCGGCCCACCGCGTCACGTTCGTGCGAGCCTCGGCGGCCATCGCCACCTTCCGATCCGGATCGCGGGTCGCGGCGATGTCGTTGAGCGCGGTGGCGACGGCACTGTTCAGCATCGCATAGTCGTCCGGGCCGCGCGTGGCCGCGTAGCGCGCCGCGCGCGCCGACTCGGCATAGGCGTCCGTCTTGTCCCAGTCGACAGTCTCCGACGGAATGCTGAGAAGCTGCACGTCGGGCGCGGCGGGCGTGCCGCCGAGGATCAGCGAGACGACGATCCGATCGCCGACACGGGCATACTCCCCGTAGCTGACGAGCGTCGACCCGTCGCGCAGAAATATCCTGTAGAGCGTGGCGTCGGGCGGCTGCTGCGCGATCGCCGCCGCCGCAGAGTAGGACAGCCAGAGAACGACGCAGCACGCGCGGCGAAACCTGGCTGTGGAAAACATGTGGATGATCGGTGGAAAGCTTGTGGACATTCTGTCATGTCAGGGAAATTTTTTCGCGCGGCAGACGAAAAACCGCTGCGTTGCTGCATGTGGATGCGCCTTCGTTCCTCCTTTCGCTTGCGCGCGCTGCCCAGGACGCTAGAATGCACCCTTCGCCGTGACCCTCCACCGCTTCGACGAAACGATCAATGGCCGCGCGTATCGCATCGAAGTGTCGGCGGTCGGTCTCGACAAGTGGCGCGCGCAGATCGCCCGCGCGCCGGGCGGCTCCCGCGCGATGATGCCTTTCTACGGGCGCACGCCCGATGAGGCCGTGCAGCATTTGAGCCAATGGCTCGCGTTGAATCACGTGAGGCCGAGCACTCCTCAGGTATAGTGGCGCCATGCGCGCCTGGGCCCGGATCCGTTCGCCTTTCTTCCTTCTAATTCTGACGCTGTTCGCTGCCGGACGGTCCGTTCCGGCCGGAGCGCAGGATCTTCCGCGAGTCCGCCTCGTCGCGACGGGCGGCACCATCTCCAACAAGACGGGTGGGCGGCTGACCGCCGAGGAGCTCGTGAAGATGATGCCGTCGATCGGCCGGTACGCGCGGCCCGAGTACGAGCAGTTCACCAACCTCGCGAGCTCGCAGCTCTCGCTGGATCAATGGGTGGCGTTGTCCAAGCGCATCAACGAGTTACTGGCCGGCGACGCCAGCCTCGCGGGGGTGGTCGTCACGAGCGGGACCGACACGCTCGAAGAGCTCGCCTACTTCCTCGATCTCACCGTCCGGTCGCCCAAGCCGGTCGTTGTTGTCGGGTCGATGCGCAATCCGAGCACGCTGGGATACGAGGGCGCGGCGAACCTCCAGGAGGCGTTTCGGGTCGCCGCAGATCCCGCCGCGCGCGGACGCGGCGCGATGGTCGTGCTGAACGACGAGATCAACGCGGCGCGCGAAGTGACCAAGACCGACGCGCTGCGGCTCAACACCTTCCAGACGCGGGGCTACGGCATCCTCGGCGTCGTGGACTCCGACCGCGTCGTCTTCTATCGGAAGCTCGAGAAGCGCAACACCGCGGACAGCGAGTTCGACATCAGCGGCGTCACATCGCTGCCCCGCGTCGACGTCATTCTCACCTACCAAGGCGCGTCGGGGGATCTCATCAAGGCGGCGGTCGACGCGGGCGCGAAAGGGATCGTGCTGGCGACCGCCGGCGCGGGCGCGACGAGCGGCACGCAGGGCGAGGGCGTCACGTACGCGATCGAAAAGGGCGTGTTCGTCGTCACGACGACGCGAACCGGCAGCGGCCGCATCGCAGCGCGGCCGAGGCCCGCCGCCGCGGCGTCGGCTGCGCCTGGAGCGAACGCGCGCCAGCGATCGATCGCCGGTGAGGACCTCGCCCCCGTCAAGGCTCGGCTTCTTCTGATGCTGGCCCTGACGCGGACGCAGGATCCGGCTGAAATCCAGCGGATGTTCATCGAGTACTGACGAAGATGGCCCCGGAACCCGCACGCCAGTGCCATCGCTGCGGCGGAGAGATGACCGACGTCGGCGCGCTCTACTCCGCCGTCCGGATGTCGTTCCGGCCGCAGGAGGCGAAGTTCATGACGCTGCAAACTGGCGACGTCATGACGAAGGCAATCATGTGCCGGGGGTGCGGGACGATAGAAATCTTCGGTGACGTGAACAAGCTCCGCCGCCTCACCAGCGATCCTGGAGAGGCCTGAGCGTCCGATCCGGCGTCGCGGGAACCTGGCTGAACGGCACGGTGACCGATCCGACGGCGCCCGTCTCGGCGTCCCGAACGACAATCCGCAGCGTCGCCGCGCGGCTCTGGCGCGGAAAGCGCCGCTGGTGGATGAGGCCCTCGCGAAGCAGCTTCGCATAGTTCTCGTCGGTCAGCGCAAGCGACATCGCGTCGCTCGTTCCGTCGCCCTGCATGACCCCGTGCTCGTCTTTCTGGACATAGACGATGTCGAGATCCGCTTTCCAGCGGCCGGCGTCTTTCCGGAAGGAAATCGTGGTCGGATCGATCTGGACGAAGACATTGACCGCATCGGGCTGCGGCTGCTGGATGAAATCCACGCGCACGTTCACGGCTATGGCCGTTGATTCGAGCGGGCTCCAGACGGCGGCGCGAATGTCCTGTTTGCGTGCTTCCGCCGTCTTGTCGGCCGGACGCAGCGCGAAATAGCCCTTGCGAGAGCGCACGTCGACGTGGGGACGGTCCACGCTCACCTTGATGTCCCGAAACTTCCCGTCCTGCGCGTCGTCGGTCGAGTAATAGCCGAGCGTGTATGTCACGCGGCCGTCGTCGATCGCGCGACGGATGGCCCGGGCGAGATCGTTCGTGTTGTACGCGGCCCGGCCGCCCGTTCGATCGGCGATCTCTCTCATGGCGTCGATGTTCGCGGTCACCGCGCCGAGTCTGGGCATCGCCCCCGGACCGATTCGCGCTGAGCCCCGCGTCGACGCGCTGAACCCCGGCATGACCATCAGGCCGCGCGCATCCACGGGGTACACGGCAATGCCGGAATTGTTCAGGGCTCTCACGGCGGAATCCATTTCGCGCGTGAACGTCCGCTGGTCGCGCGTCGAGCCGGACGCGGGGATCTCGTCGAATCCGATAGTCAGCGGAAATCCGCCCGACAGCCAGATGACGCTTTTCCTCCCGGGCAGCCCCGACAGGTGCTGCGCGATGGATTCCATCGCGTCAAGGGTGTTCACGATGCGGCCGGCGGTGAAGAAGTCCGCTTCGCGCTCGTTCGCGTCGGCGAGGCCGCCGAGGTTCAGATCGCGAAGCTCCTGCTGCGTGTCCGGATCCAGCGTGGAGGCGTCGAGATCGCCGGGGATCTCGCCCTTGAGCGCCCGGATGCGCGTCAGCAGCGACGAGGCGTCGGCCGTGTAGTCGTGGAGCAGCGTGAGGCTTCGTTTACCGAGCGCGAACAGCGCGACGCGATCCTGCGGCTGCAACTGGCCGAGGAACTTCACGAGCGCGTCGCGCGCGTAGTGCTGGTCGGCCCACGACGTGTTCAGCAGATCCAGCAGGATGACCGTGACGCTCGTCGGCACGCCGCCGCGCTGCGCGACGACGTTCGTGAAGATGTGCGGCGGCAGCGGCCGCGGCGGGGTCGCCGGCGCGGCCGCCGATTCCATCGAGAAGAACGCGATCTGCTGCGGCTTGCCGCGCTCGCTGATCGCGAAGTCTTCCTTCTTCAGGTCGGCGACCGGCTCCCCCCGGCGATCGTGGACGACCACGCTGACCTGCACGAGGCGCGTCGACGCGCGAAAGACGGGAGGCTGCGCGGCGCCTTGCGCCAGCAGGATGGCCACGCCGCACGCGAATATCCGCATCGGCCTGGAGCGCTACAGCTGCGACGTGCACTGCGGGCAGCGCTTCGCTTTTATCGAAATCGTGGACGCGCAGAACGGACATTCCTTCGTCGTCGGCGCGCCCGAGGGCGTCGGCTCTTCGACCGCGCTCTTGATGCGGTTGACCTGCTTGACGAGCAGGAATACGGCGAACGCCACGATCACGAACCCGATGACATCGTTGATGAGCTGACCGTACGCGATGACGGGAATTCCCCGCGTCTTCGCGTCCGCCAGCGACTGAGGGATGCCTTTCGACTCGTCGAGCACGATGAACAGGCTCGCGAAGTCCGCTCTTCCGAGCATGAGGCCGAGCGGCGGCATGATGATCCCTTCGACCAGCGTCGTCACGATCTTGCCGAACGCCGCGCCGATGATCACGCCGACCGCGAGGTCGATGACGTTGCCCCTCGCGATGAACTGCCGGAACTCCTTCAACATGCCCATACGATACTGCGTGCGGGCCGCGACGTGCACATCTAGTCGCTGGGGGTTTGGGCACGGACCCAGGCGCCCACGTCCGCGGGCCAGGCCGACTGTTCGTCGTCCGCCAGGGCCGACCAGACGAGCGCGCCTTCGTATCCGGCGCGTTTCGCGGCGTCCAGCACGTCCCCGACGAGCGTGCTCCGGCCGGGGAACTCCCCCAGGACGACCGGGCGATCGGACAGACCGAGCTCCGCCACCGGTTGCGCCAGCGCGCGCCACCCGAAACGCTCGTACCAGTGGATCTGGTAGAAGTCCAGCCCGAGGGGCGTGACCAGATCGAGGCGCCACGTGCCCGCGCAGCCTATCGTCACGGGCTGTCGCGCCAGGCGCCGCACGCATTCGACGGCGCCGCCGAGAAACCGCTGCAGCGAGGCGAATGGTACGCGGCACCACTCGGGTTCGTTGATCACGTCCCAGCCGGCCACCGCGTCTTCGCCGCCGAAGCGTTCGACGATCGGCCCCAGAACGCGATCGATAAACGCCGTCCCGGCGCTGGCGTCGGTGATGAGCCGCGAGTGCCCTCCGAGTTGGACGCCGTCGACGATCCGCGGCGCGTCGCACAGGTGAAAGTCCAGCAGGACCGGCATCACTCTCACGCGATGCCTGCGCGCGGCCGCCATCATCGCGTCGATATCGGCAAGCGCGGCGTCGTCGAGGCCGAGCGGAAAACCCCCGTCATCGAACCGCACGCCGGATCGCGCGTCGCACAGGAGGAAAACGCGCACGACCGACATGCCATCTCCGGCGATTGCCGCGAGCGTGCCGTCGAGCCGCTCCAGCGCCGGCGGCCGCCGACTGAGCCCTCCGTCCGGATACCAGAGACTGGCGCCCACATCGGTGCCGTATCCGATCCATGGGAGATTGACGCCAACGAAGAAGGGATCTGGGAGAGTCACGCGGCTGGTGTGAATTGTGCTCCCAATTCACACCGAGGTGAGTCTCAGATCTGAATCCTGGAAAACGCCTGCGCGCCGAGCGCGAGGAACATCACCGCGACAATTATCAGGACCGCGGCATCCGTCGCGGCGCCGAAATGCCCCGCGCCGATGAAGGCGCCGCGCAAACCATCGATCCCGTACGTCAGCGGATCGACCCGTGTGATGGCGGCGAGCGCGACAGGCAAGTTGGAGAGCGGGTAGAGCGCCCCCGAGAGAAAGAAGATCGGCAACACCAGGAAATTCATGATCAATTGAAAGCCCTGCATGTTCTGCAGCCGGGATCCGATGACCATGCCGAGTCCTGCGAACACGAGCGCGAC
>Ga0310810_10000749_pt1:30000-32745 | contig 32745 bp, 29 predicted proteins | sample NCmetagenome_FD_207641 | JGI IMG/M metagenome (GOLD analysis project Ga0310810, IMG submission 207641) | Soil microbial communities from experimental microcosm in Duke University, North Carolina, United States - NC | ecosystem: Engineered > Artificial ecosystem > Soil microcosm >... | reverse complement strand
CAAGTAGTTGACAATCTTGATTGAAGTGAGTACATTGGTAAATGCGCTTGAAACGGCACAAGAGGTCGCCAAGCGGTCTGAACCTAGAAAAACCAATAGTTTGAAAGCTATTTGACAACTAACCTCGTCAAAAAAAACAACTAACAAGTTGGCCGAGAAATCGGTCAAAAAAACAAAGCAACCGGAATGCTAGTTTTGAGCATCCGGGAGCCGGATGGAACACCATGGAGAGTTTGATCCTGGCTCAGGATGAACGCTGGCGGTATGCCTAACACATGCAAGTCGAACGGGACTCTTCGGAGTTCAGTGGCGGACGGGTGAGTAACGCGTGAGAATCTGCCTAGAGGATGGGGACAACCACGGGAAACTGTGGCTAATACCCAATGAGCGGAGACGTAAAAGATTTATCGCCTCTAGAGGAGCTCGCGTCTGATTAGCTAGTTGGTGGGGTAAAAGCCTACCAAGGCGACGATCAGTAGCTGGTCTGAGAGGACAACCAGCCACACTGGGACTGAGACACGGCCCAGACTCCTACGGGAGGCAGCAGTGGGGAATTTTCCGCAATGGGCGCAAGCCTGACGGAGCAATACCGCGTGAGGGAGGAAGGCTCTTGGGTCGTAAACCTCTTTTCTCAGGGAAGAAGAAAGTGACGGTACCTGAGGAATCAGCCTCGGCTAACTCCGTGCCAGCAGCCGCGGTAATACGGAGGAGGCAAGCGTTATCCGGAATTATTGGGCGTAAAGCGTCCGTAGGTGGCTCTTCAAGTCTGCTGTCAAAGAGTGGGGCTTAACCTTGCCAAGGCAGTGGAAACTGAAAGGCTAGAGAGCCGTAGGGGTAGAGGGAATTCCCGGTGTAGCGGTGAAATGCGTAGAGATCGGGAAGAACATCGGTGGCGAAAGCGCTCTACTGGACGGTATCTGACACTGAGGGACGAAAGCTAGGGGAGCGAATGGGATTAGATACCCCAGTAGTCCTAGCCGTAAACGATGGATACTAGGCGTGGCTTGTATCGACCCGAGCCGTGCCGGAGCTAACGCGTTAAGTATCCCGCCTGGGGAGTACGCACGCAAGTGTGAAACTCAAAGGAATTGACGGGGGCCCGCACAAGCGGTGGAGTATGTGGTTTAATTCGATGCAACGCGAAGAACCTTACCAGGGCTTGACATGTCCGGAATCCCTTGGAAACGAGGGAGTGCCTTCGGGAACCGGAACACAGGTGGTGCATGGCTGTCGTCAGCTCGTGTCGTGAGATGTTGGGTTAAGTCCCGCAACGAGCGCAACCCTCGTCTTTAGTTGCCAGCATTAAGTTGGGCACTCTAGAGAGACTGCCGGTGACAAACCGGAGGAAGGTGGGGATGACGTCAAGTCAGCATGCCCCTTACGTCCTGGGCTACACACGTACTACAATGCTACGGACAAAGGGCAGCAAGCCAGCGATGGCAAGCCAATCCCATAAACCGTGGCTCAGTTCAGATCGCAGGCTGCAACTCGCCTGCGTGAAGGAGGAATCGCTAGTAATCGCCGGTCAGCATACGGCGGTGAATCCGTTCCCGGGCCTTGTACACACCGCCCGTCACACCATGGGAGCCGGTTTGGCCCGAAGTCGTTACCCTAACCTGAAAAGGAGGGGGATGCCGAAGGCCGGGCTGGTGACTGGGGTGAAGTCGTAACAAGGTAGCCGTACCGGAAGGTGTGGCTGGATCACCTCCTTTTTAGGGAGACCTGCTGAATGATGAATGAATAAATAATTCATCAGTTTCAGACATCCCAAGGTCGGTCGAGGAAAAAAACGAAAGCTTTCAAACTATTGAACGGGTTCGGGCATGGGCTATTAGCTCAGGTGGTTAGAGCGCACCCCTGATAAGGGTGAGGTCCCTGGTTCGAGTCCAGGATGGCCCACCTAATTCATCAACAAAGGGAGAAGCCCAACCGCTAATCGATGGCATGATCGGACAAGTTGAGAAGACCGTGAAGGCTTCAGCACCGACTCGAGGAGAAAACCCGAGAGACTGCTGGATGTCAAAGCCAGCCAGAACCTTGAAAACTGCATAGCAATTAGTCAGGTAGTAGTAGGAGTTAAGAGTTAGGAGTGAAGAAAAACCCCTAACAACTAACAACCAACAACTAACAACAGACATCAAGAAAATGTGGTCAAGCTACAAAGGGCTTATGGTGGATACCTAGGCACACAGAGGCGAAGAAGGACGTGGCGACCGACGAAACGCTCCGGGGAGCTGGAAGCAAGCATTGAGCCGGAGATGTCCGAATGGGGCAACCCCTAGTACAGCCTGTTGAATATATAGACAGGCGTGAGCGAACCCAGTGAACTGAAACATCTTAGTAGCTGGAGGAAGAGAAATCAAAAGAGATTCCCTTAGTAGCGGCGAGCGAAGCGGGAAGAGCCTAAACCAGTAGTTTTAACTGCTGGGGTTGTGGGACAGCGACATGGAATCATCTCTACTAGACGAAGCAGTTGAAAGCTGCACCCGAGAAGGTAACAGTCCTGTAGTCGAAAGTGGAAAGATACTAGCTGTATCCCGAGTAGCATGGGGCAGGTGAAATCCCATGTGAATCAGCGAGAACCATCTCGTAAGGCTAAATACTCCTGTGTGACCGATAGTGAACCAGTACCGCGAGGGAAAGGTGAAAAGAACCCCGCAAGGGGAGTGAAATAGAACATGAAACCGTAAGCCTACAAGCAATGGGAGGACGATTCAACGTCTGACCGTGTGCCTGTTGAAGAAT
>Ga0310810_10000749_pt1:0-25000 | contig 32745 bp, 29 predicted proteins | sample NCmetagenome_FD_207641 | JGI IMG/M metagenome (GOLD analysis project Ga0310810, IMG submission 207641) | Soil microbial communities from experimental microcosm in Duke University, North Carolina, United States - NC | ecosystem: Engineered > Artificial ecosystem > Soil microcosm >... | reverse complement strand
AAGTCCCCGCCCAAATAAGTAGTGATGTCGCTACAAAACTCAAAGCCAATCGCAGGTTACTGACTGTTGCTCAGGTTTGGAAGTGCTACCCACGGACTAATCCCCCCTTAGTTGAGCTAGTCAAGTTGAAAAGCCAAGCACAGACTATCCAAGACTTGAAGCGAAAGGGAGTGAATAAGTTTCGCGTGGCAGGACAGGTGGAAGCGATTCAAGACCAAGCCGTAACAGTTCTAATTAAACGAAATGAATTTCCCCCAAAAGGGCAGGAGCTTGCATTTACCCTGACTCTTCGGGGAGATTTGTCAAGCGATGCTGTTGGACAGTTTTGGAAGTTTAATGTCCAGCGGGAGGGATGGAATTGGACGATTACTTCATCGATTTTTGTTGCTCCTACTCCAGAAGTATTGAAACAACAGTTGAGTCAAAGAAAGCGCGTTTTGAGTGTTAGAGTTACAGAGAAAGAGTTCCAAGCTTTAATTGCCTACGCAGAAAAATACAGGAAGAGTCAAACTCAGGTGGTTAGAGCGTTGATTCGGAAATTGCCCACCTATGAACCGGACTCCTAGGTTTGCGATCGCGTGCTGGGACTTATCTGGTACGACCCCTCTGTGAGGGGAATATCCTATCGAAAAAAATCTCTTGCTAAAACATAAATGCTTAACTTGCAGCTCAGCTCCACCGCTGCTTATTTCTCCGTACATCTACGTAGAGAATTTCCGCAGTTTGGCGCAGGTTAAAGAAATTTAATAAGGTCAAAATAGATAGTGTGGACGACAGGAAAAATAATTATGTTACAAGCTATTGATCTATTAAGCAATCCAGACTCTAAATTTTCTTCTAATGCTGTTGTAGATTTCTACAAGCAAGCAAAAAATATTCCCAACACAATCATTTCTATTCAGTACAATTACAACAAACTTCTGACTTTCAAAGTGTACGAAGCGACCAAAGGGGTTATCGTACACAGAGAAAATAAAGAGGCGGCTCTTCAGTGCAAGATTCGCGGGATTAGCTACACGCTTACCCGCGAACACCTCAAGCAAATGAGCAACCGCGAATGCCAGGAGCTGTTTAACCACTTAGGGATTGACGGCAAACAGCTATTCTAAGGGAATTGCAGAGGAGTTCCCGCTCGTTTCCGAGGCTGCGATAATTTCTAGCTAGTGGGCTAGCTCCGTCAATTTCCACCCTTCAACAGATGACACAGACAAACACCATTTTCCCATTCCGCCCATTCATTTGGACCCGGCTCTGCTGGCTTATACTTCGCCCATACATTACCTGACTCTGCTTGGTAAATCAGCTCAATTTCCGCGATGGTTTTTCCTCCCCAAGGGGCTGATACCGAAATCATGTCTCCAGGTTTGAAGACTTCACCCGCTACATTAGTACAGCTCTCCAGTTGAGGGATTACTTGGGGTTTTGGTTTACTTCGTATGGGTCGGGATAATTCCATTAATGAATAGCTCCTGTGGTTCTTTGTTCGAGTTAGGAGGGCGTAGTAGTTGCTATCTCACTACTCAGTGTTTCCAAGCGGCTCGGCAGTAGAGGTGCCGTCAGCTATGCTTTTTTTCAGCCGCAACGCACGCACCCAAATTCATCTATTCAAACAGTTGACCAATGTCTTACCACTGTAGTGGGGCGATCGCTAAGATCGCAACTCAACAAAGCGTGAACAGCGAACGGTGAAGCGATCGCGCAAGTCGGTGAGTTCACTCCGTTTAGTGAGTCAGAATCGTCCCCCCGTGAGGTGATAGGAGCCACGAGTGAGCCAGCCAGTCCACTCGTGGCTCCTAGTCATTGGTAACTGATAACTGCTTGCTGTTGCAAAATGGCGACGCGCGATCGCTTCACGGCGAACCGCCGACTGTTTTAGGCTCTAGCCTGATGAGCAGGCACGCATTAAAATAGTTTCCCTGTCTATTTGACCCAATGTAGTACCTCACTAAAACGAGTTCTTCAACCTAAGACTGATTTAGAGGTACTCAGCAACACTTTTCAACTATTTCTCTGGATTTTCCAAGTTACTGAATAAGGCAGATGAGAAATACTAGCTCAACTCGTTAATCTATAGGTGTTAACAAAAATAGAAAGTTTTTTTGAAGGAATTAAAGCCATGAATTTAGTTGCTTGGCTAGTTTTAGGTCTTCTCGCAGGTGCTATTGCTAAAGCCATCTATCCAGGGCATCAAGGCGGTGGAATTCTTTCAACAATCGTACTCGGAGTTGTTGGTGCTTTCGTCGGCGGAAGCTTGGCCGTATTATTAACAACGGGTAGCTTAGCTTTAGCCGCTCCAAGTCTCAGTCTTCCTGGTATAGTGGTGGCTGTCCTTGGGGCAATGATTGCAATCTTTTTGTGGTATTCTTTCGCCAGCCGCGCTGTTTAATATAAGCTAAAAATGGGCTTAACGGCTGAACCAAAACGAGGGACTGCGTTGATTAAACAACGGTCAGTTTTCTCAATAAAGCTCAGTTCTTTAATAAGTAAAACCGCACCGGATGAGGGTTGTTCCGCTGTGACTCATTGCTAGATATCGAAGGAGAGCGACGGCAGATATCTGGACGGTGCATATAAACGCTGACTAAGGCGGTGTGGAGTTTTTGTCGCTTCCTCCACTTCAAAAGCTACCAATGAGAGGTTAAAGTCTCTATCAGAGCGGTCAGAGGTAGTGGATGCCGAGGGTCAATAAGTAACTTCAGCTTATTACTAGGCTCCGACCGTCTTGGTTGATAACTTGAACCAAGACGGTCTAGCTATAGATGATTCCTTGTTTTTTCCTAAGCTTCACGCGACTCCTAGAATGTCCTCTTCATACAGGATTACGGTAGTTTCAGCTCCAACTCTTCCAAAATCTGGCTCTAAACCCATTTCCATTTCTATGGCGTAAGTCCAGCTATTGGAGTCGGGGCGGAAACTTTTGATTTTCCCTACACCACCAAGAAAGTACACCATTAAATCCTTGCCCCATTTAGGGTGCATCCTAATATTTACATTCATAAATCCCATTTGAGATAAGTTTTACAATTACTCTCACAGTGCTATAAGCACTGAAGCCTAATGAATATAGTTATAGTTAAAAACTAATTTATGGAATCTCTATCGAGAGTTTTAGTTTGATAAAAACAAAGTTAAAATAATTTGTATTAATCGTCACTTCAGTGAATTACAACCTCTTTCTTAAGACCCTAATAAATAATTCTCAAGGATGTGGTTGAACAGCTAGCATTTTGATGATTATTTACTTATCAGACTAATTTATTGTTTTTTTTAAGAGAACGAAGGTATGAACTTCCCAAATAACACCGACGAAATTACACTCTACTTGAATCAAACTCTCACTGGATATGAGGTAATTCCAGCTAACTTTGGCTGGCACATTCATAAAGGCAACAAATACTTCGGAATCCTGCAATATCAAGAAACGAAAGGATGGCAGGGGAGTGCTTTTAATCACCTCCCGACTGAATTGAAAGAGCAACTCAAAAAGTTGGCATTGGGTTCTCCCCTGCCTCAAGTTGCGGCTTAGGCTACAAGGCGGCTAGAACCCGTGCCCTTTCATTCAACCAACCGAATGCGATAATTAAGCGAAAACTTGAGGAATGAGCAGCGATCGCAGAGGTTGCCATGACTCAAGCCATACCCAAACAAGTAACCTTTGCTCTCTTTTGTCACTTTGGGAAAATTCAACGAATTCACGTCGTTACAGCCTACGAAAAATCAAGGTTTCACCCCGGTTTGACAAAAGAGGGCTATTCCATCTTTGTGAGGGGCAGCGCTTGTCCGTCGATTTCGATGGTGTCCTCGGTAGAAGGAAAGTGGACGATGGACTTGGCGACGACTGTATGCTGAACACCGTTATGCTCTAAGGTGCCAGTTAGCAAAATATCATGCGGCAAGGTACGCGACTCGCCTGCCACTTCTTGTCCGTCGAGCAGCAACTTGAGAGTCTTGTTCCAGTTGTTCCGAACGAGTTCGATGGTATGGCCTTCATACATACCGACGTAGCGATCGCCCGTGAGGCTCATGACTTCCTCCAATTCGCTTTCTCAGTAATGTTCGGCTCCATTATGTCATTGGTGGAATTCGTACATTTCAGGCTCTCCACTGCATATCTTAATGAAGTCGAGCGAGTGACGACGGATTGAGTTATCAGCCAGCCTTATCAGTTTCATCAGGAAAGCTATTGTTAACAAGCTTTACAAAACTTAAACAAGTCATTTATTGTGAATACATCATCCAATTCCGACTGAACAAGTCAATCGCACTCATAAAAAAATGACAACCACATTACAGCGTACTCAAAGCGCATCCGTGTGGGAACGGTTCTGCAACTGGGTCACCAGCACCGAAAACCGCCTGTATGTAGGCTGGTTCGGCGTCCTGATGATTCCTACCCTGCTAGCCGCCACCACCTGCTTCATCATCGCCTTCATCGCTGCCCCCCCAGTGGACATCGATGGCATCCGCGAACCCGTTGCTGGTTCATTACTCTACGGAAACAACATCATCTCTGGTGCAGTTGTTCCTTCTTCCAACGCTATCGGCTTGCACTTCTACCCAATCTGGGAAGCAGCTTCCCTCGATGAGTGGTTGTACAACGGTGGTCCTTACCAGCTAGTAATTTTCCACTTCCTGATCGGCGTATTCTGCTACATGGGTCGTGAGTGGGAACTATCCTACCGCTTAGGCATGCGTCCTTGGATTGCCGTAGCGTACAGCGCACCTGTAGCTGCTGCAACCGCCGTGTTCTTGATTTACCCCATCGGACAAGGTTCTTTCTCTGATGGCATGCCCTTAGGCATCAGTGGAACATTCAACTTCATGTTCGTGTTCCAAGCTGAGCACAACATCCTGATGCACCCCTTCCACCAACTCGGTGTGGCTGGTGTATTCGGTGGTTCACTGTTCTCTGCGATGCACGGTTCACTCGTTACCAGCTCACTGGTACGTGAAACAACCGAAACCGAATCCCAGAACTACGGTTACAAGTTCGGACAAGAAGAAGAGACCTACAACATCGTGGCAGCTCACGGCTACTTCGGTCGTCTCATCTTCCAATACGCTAGCTTCAACAACAGCCGCAGCTTGCACTTCTTCCTCGCTGCTTGGCCTGTAATCGGTATCTGGTTCACCTCGTTGGGAATCAGCACGATGGCATTCAACCTCAACGGATTCAACTTCAACCAGTCCGTCATCGACTCACAAGGTCGTGTAATCGGAACCTGGGCGGATGTACTCAACCGCGCTAACCTGGGTATGGAAGTAATGCACGAGCGTAACGCTCACAACTTCCCCCTCGACCTGGCTGCTGGTGAAGCGACTCCGGTTGCTTTGACCGCTCCTGTAATCAACGGCTAATCCGAGCAACTAGCTACTAGCAATTCGTAAAAATCTAACTTAACAAAGAGCGCTCCCTGAAAGGGGGGCGCTTTTTAGATTTAACATAAACCTGCGAGAAATCCCCCAATGCCTAACGGCTTAGGGGGCTGAAAGCTGCGGAAAACGTAAGCACGGAGTTTTCCAAATCTCTTCTCATCTTACTGGAGACCCAAAGTTGGGCGTAAGTCCAAGCTTGGGCATTCCCTCGTGAAGCTAGAAACTGCCTGAGCTGCTCTTGCACTAGCAGCAGTTCATCGTATAAATAACGTATCGATAGGGAGACCAAACCCGAGAAAGAACCGACCTGTCACTAGGATGGTAATTAAGGTCACAAGCAACGCAGTTGCAAGAATGTCCTGCATCAGTCCACTAAGCCCCTCGCGCCACAGACCATAGTTGATTGTCGAATAATAGACCAGGTCATTCATTGCTACAGCTGCGATCGCTCCGGGAATTTTAAACAACTGAAATCCAACCAATACTCCAACCGCCGTGCAAACAAACCTGGAAAAGTTCCCCGCAGCTACATATTGAGGCCTTCCAATTGCCATCAGAGCTGGATCGTTTGTATTGCACATCAGGCGAGGCCAAATCCCTAGAGCCAAGAGCGGTAGCATCCAGGCAGCATCAATATACCTCTTGTCATACAAGAACTTGATCAGGAAATCCCCAAAGCTGACTAGAAAGGCTAATCCAACGGCTAATAGGATTAGCATAAACTTGCGGTTCCGATTGAGCTTGAGGCGAATTTCTTGACGAGGAAGATCCGCAATCTTTGCCAGAGCCGGGAAAATCACCTTCCCGTTGAGTGCCAAGGTAACAGAGCGCGGCAGGTCAGCAAACGTCATAGCCACACCATAAATGCCTAACGTTTCCAAGGGAACCAATTTGCCGAAAATGAGGCGATCCGCTTGCTCTGCAAAAAACGTGATCGCCGTTGACAGAAATATCCACTGACCAAAGGACAAGAGCTCCTTGACGGACTCCTTTTCCCAAGCAAAGTGGTTCGATGAGTTGGGGATTAGCCAATAGCTCCCCACGAGTTGGAGCATGCTCGACACAAGCGATCCAATGACGAGCGCCCAGATGGACTTACTGATGAAGGCAGCCCAGGAGATCGTTACAACGATAGAGATAACCCCCGACGCGAACTCAAAAATTGACAGCTTTCCCACCGCTATGTGGCGGTTGAGCGTGAAAACGGCAGTGGAGTTGAATCCAGAAATAACAGCCGTGAGAGCCACCACGGGCAACAACCAGAGTAACTGTCGCTCGTTGTAGAACATGGAAACTGGCCAGGCAAGCAACAAGGAAAAGAGCCACAGAACGATGCCGCGAGCCGCTTGTAAGGTCCAGGCTGTATTGAGAAAAGCTGGGTCATCGCCGCGCTTATTTTGGACAACGCTCGTACCAATACCGATGTCCGAGAACAGGTGTAGGGCTGTGATGAAGACGTAGACTAAGGCCATCAGGCCAAACAATTTTGGCTCGAGCAGGCGAGTGAGGATTAGGTTACTGCCAAGTCGTAGAACCTGACCTGCTCCATAGCCAGCAATTGTCCAGATTGTTCCACGGATGGCGAGCTTTTTTACTGAGGACATGATTACTTAGTGAGCAAGTGGGAAACAGAACGTATGGGGAAGCGATCGACGTTTAAGCATCAGTTGCTCCCAGCCGTGTGGATATTGGCATAGACACCGCTCGGTGGTACGTCGATTGACGGGTTTTGGGACTTCTCGATGTTAGACCGAAACAGCGTCGCTAATTTGCTGGCTTCGATTGCGGCATCATGCTGCTCGGCAACACGCAAAGCCCCAGCCCTGCCCATCTGTTCCAACTTTTCCACTGGCAACTGCAATGCGTGCCGCATTGCTTCCGTTAATGAGTCAACTGAGCCAGGTGGCACCAACCAACCGCAGGTGACAGGTTCCACCAACTCTGGTATCCCAGCGACATAAGTACTGATGACTGGGCGACCTAGTGCCAGCGCTTCCATAATCACTACGGGCAACCCTTCCGCAAAACTGGGTAGCACCATTGCCCGCGAGGCGAGAAGATGTTGCTGAACCTCAGTATTACTAGCCCAACCAGTAATCTCGATGTGGTCTTGAAGACCGAGTTGTGCAATCCTAGCTTCAATCTGGGGTCGCAGGGGACCATCTCCTACCAAGAGCAGCTTAAACGGCAATCCCTCGACCGCTAACCGACTTGCCGCTTCGAGCAAAACCAGATGACCTTTCTGTTCGCAAAGCCGCCCAACGCAGACTAAGCGGGGCTGGTCGGGTACGGGGATATGTGGCTGAGTTAAAAACAGCTTGTCTACACCACAATGAACCACATGAATTTTTGACCAGTGTTCGCTAGAGCACCACCGATAAAGTTGGCTCTTGCCAAAGGAGCTAACTCCCACAACAAATGCGGCTCGCTTGATTTTTTCTTCTAACGCGATCGCTTTAGCTTTATCAAATTCTTCAGGACCGTGGACTGTAAAGCTGTAGGACGGTCCGCCCAAGGCACGACATAACATCGCCACCGTTGTTGAATTTGTACCGAAGTGAGCGTGAACGTGTGCTACCCCCACCTTTGAAAACCAACCCAAAAGAACACAAGCTTCAGCCAGATAGGCGATATGGCGCAAAACACCTCGCTCTGAAGACCAACCGACTTGGAGCATCAACCCTAAAGCGTTCAAGAAACGAACGGGTCTACTTAAAGCGACGCCAAGTAGGGCAAAAAACAAGCCAATTATTCCAATTCCTAAGACAGGCTGAGTCTTTTCTAGCTCTTGTTTATCCGCTTCGTCAACGAGTTCAGAGCTACAGGAGCGGATTGAAAAACGAGCGACTTGTAGACCGCACGCTTCGACTCCTAAAAGCTCTCGTCGGATAAAACTATGGCTAACCTTGGGGTATTGGTTAACTAAATAAGCAATTGTCATCATGAACTCAGTAGAAATGGTTTTTCTTGTTTCATCTTTAAGAGCTGTTGTGGAATTCGGAGAAAAAGCCTTGTTTATACTTTAGGTATACCTAGAAGTTTTTGACTTCTAGGAGAGCCATCTCCACCTTTATTACTACAGCTCATCTGATGCACTTTCCCGGAGTAAAATTGCTTGCTTGACCTACGCTTCCTTTCTATGAGAGAAAACCCAGTTAATTCTATTCTCATTTAACGAATGGAAGCTTTACCAAGCCTTTATCATAACGATCGTTTCTGTAAAATTTCAGTAAATTCAATAGTGAATTTACTGAAAGCCATACTCATCCACTCGTTCTTCAACGTTTGGAACTTTGAACTGTTACATCCCGAATTTTTTCAATTGCTCTCATGCTCCGGTTATCCCTCTATTTCAGTTAGGGTTACAGCTATTCGTCTGTTGGAGCCAACCCTCGCCCCGAGCAAGCGCTTTGCGGTTTTGTATGAAAAGCGATGGTGCGGCAAGCCTCCTCGCTTCTCTCTCACCATTCGCCGTGTACCTAACCCATGGGGGATAACGCATGAGTACAGTGCGCTCCCCTTCCTCGCCATCGGTGGATGACCCGATGATCCCTCAAAGCTTGCCACTGTTCAATCGCCAACCGATCGTTCAAGTGCAGACTTTAGCGATCGCATCATTGCGGGGCGCTCCGAACCATTGCTCTTTTCTACACTATATTCACTCAAAACTCTAACCCCCCAAGCCACCCTTCTTAAAAACTCCCCATTGTGCCTGTTGAAAAGGCAGAATGTGGGAAGAAGTAACAAAGCGTGGGCAAGCAAACGAGCAAGTCTCACCAAAGCCGATCTGACAAAAAATGGTTTTATTAAGTTTTGTCAAATTATGGAATCTCGTCAATAAAGCTCGTGAAGTTTGATGAAAAAGAAGTAAGCATCACAAGGTGAGACGCCTCCAATATACCCGAAAAGGGTGGAGGGGGGAGTAAATCGCGCACAAGTCCCACCGGCATTACGCTTTAGAGACTTCGATAACTTAGGGTTTTCCGGGGGTGCAAGTCAACAAACTAGACAGAGGTCAAAATGGAAACAGCTCAGGGCTCTCAAATTTTACCGATTAGCAAGCGAGGCAGACAGTTGCAGGAATTGCCATCGATTGACCAAGAGGAGTTTAGCGCTCCGCCCAAAAAAGGCTCGAATCTGCGTCCGCTCTTGAGAACTATCCAGCGGAAAGCCCTGCTGATTATTGGCATCGCAGGTGTTGTGACTTTTGCCGCCTGGTATTCAACTAAAAACGCTAAGCCTAGCTATGAAGGAGGGTTTCGACTTTTAGTCGAGCCAGTCACCAACGAAGCACGAGCCGTCGATCCCTCTACACTGACTCGCTCTGGTGGCGGACAAGTCCCTGGTCAAGATGCGTTTAGGCTGGACTACACGACGCAGCTTGAGATTTTGCGAAGTCCCAAGATCATGTCTGACATCTTTGAGAAAGTTCACGCCCGGTATCCCAAATTCAGCCCCGACGAACTCGTAAATGGATTAAAGGTTGAGCGCTACCAAAGCAAAGATCCTCAGGCAACTGAGCCAACCAAGATGCTCGAAATCACCTTCCAAGGGAAAGACCCAAACGTCGTTCAGTATGTCTTAGAGACAACAGCAAATAGATTTTTAAAGTACAGCCTTGAGGAACGAAAATCCCGCATTAGTGAAGGTGTTAAGTTTATCGAGGACCAACTCCCCGACCTGCAAAAGCGAGTCGGTAGTTTGCAGTCGCAAATGCAGAGACTGCAACAGCAGAATCGGCTGACCGATCCAGAGGCGCAAGGTCAAGAAATCTTTACGCAGGTTCGCGAATCTACCGCCAAACAAAATGAAGCCGAAAGCGAACTAGCTGAACAGAAGAGGCTCTACCTCAGCTTACAGAACCAACTACAACTAACGCCTGATGAAGCCATTGCATCCTCAGCGTTAAGTGAAGACCCCAACTATAGAGAACTCCAGACCAAGATTCAGGAAATCGATAATCAACTTGCGATAGAATCGGGCCGATTTCTGCCTGATAGTCCCACCATTCAGTCTCTACGGGATAAACGGCAGAACTTACTGGCCTTACAGAACACCGAAACTCAGCGAATTCTCGGGCAAAGCAAAGCCAATACCGGAAACAACCCTCAAGTCCTGGCTTACCAAAACTCGGTTCGCCTAGACCTAATCAAACAAATGGTTGATGCCGCTAACAAAATTCAGCTGCTCGAAATTCAAAATCAATCGCTGATACAGACGAAGAATTCTCTCGAACGAGAAGCACAGCGATTTCCGGCTGTTGCACGCCAATACAATGACATCAAGCAGCAGTTGGAGATTACTAAACAGACACTCAACCAACTTTTGACTCAGCGAGAAACACTGCGAATCGAGGCCGCACAAAAGCAAGTCCCCTGGGAACTATTTTCCAAACCTCAAATCGCGCGTGACGAAGACGGTAATCCAGTTCCTGCTCCTGGTAACTCTAAAAAAATGCTGATGGCGGGAGGCGCAGGGGGACTCCTGTTGGGCGTAGGAGTTGCCATACTCCTGGAGAAGTCTCGCAACATCTTCTACAACACGGAGGAGATGAAAGAGGTACTCGAATTGCCGTTATTGGGCGTTATTCCTCCCTATAAGAGCGCTCATCCCTTACCGAGTTCGAGCACTTTGGCTCTGGAAGACGCTGAGACGAGCAATCAAGATGCAGCTCAATTTCTGAAATCCTTCGACTCCCTCTACGCCAGCATTCGTTTCCTATTTTCCGATCGCCCAGTCCGTTCTTTGGCTGTTTGCTCGGCTACCTCTGGAGACGGTAAGTCTACAGTAGCTTTACACCTAGCCCAAACCGCTGCGGCTATGGGTCAGCGAGTCTTACTGGTAGATGCTAATTTGCGCCAACCTCAGCTCCACACGCTGTTAAACCTACCAAATGACAAGGGACTGAGCGACCTCCTGACTAAGAAACTGGCTCTTGACGATCTGATTCCACGAGCGAAAGAAGCTGATAATCTTTTTGTGTTAACAGCGGGTCAACCCCTCCCTAACGCAACCAAACTACTTGGGTCTGCTCAGATGCAGTATCTCATGGAGGAGTTCCAAGCCATATTTGACCTCGTTATTTATGACACGTCTCATCTTCTTAACCGCATGGATGCCAATTTCCTAGCGGCTCATACAGATGGAGTCTTATTGGTTGTGGGAGTCCGTAAAACGAGTCGTTCTGTGGTCAAGCAAGTTCTCGATCAGTTAAACACGTTCCGCTTACCAACCTTGGGTATCGTGGCTAATCATGTCAATAAAAACTCCAATATTCCATATGCCGCTCCAACAAACCCTGAGCTGAAATTATTGGGTGATGAACTGCAAGTTCATCCCCGTGCCTGAAATTTCAATGAGTTCGCTAACGGATTGATGGTTGTAGGGTAGGCTCTAAGGGTAGCGTACCCTACAAAGGTTTGCCTTTAAGTGCAAACACAGAAAGAATTGGTATGAGCCATGACTAGCGATCGCTAAACACACTGCTCGCTACTTGCTGAACGCTGTAGAGAAAGAGGGTAAGGATAAGCAAATACAGCGATTCATCCCAACCTCTCTCCTCGGCTAGAATGAATCGCTGTATTTGGGTAGCTCGTTCAGATTAGTGTTGGAATCTACTCAAGTGTTTCAATCATCTGTTCGCAAGAACTAGCATCAGAGCCAACAGGATAAGACAGTTTGAAAGGGTCTACATAAAGATTCAGTTTTTGCTTTAAAATCAGCCAGAAGAAGGAAGGGCTATGTACCAAGTATCTTTTCCATAACCTTCTTGGCTCAGCTAACAATCGATACAACCACTCTAGCCCTACCTCACTAAGCCACTTAGGTGCTCTCTGAATATTGCCAGCTTCAAAATCAATAGTTGCACCGATCGCTAGGAATATCTTGACGTTCGGTAATTTATCCTTGTACTTACAGATAAAATTCTCTTGCTTCGGTGCGCCAACACCAACAGCGAGAACCGTCGCTCCAGACTGGTTAATTGTTTCAATGATTTTCAGGCACTCTTCCTCACTTTTTTCAAAGCCAAAAGATGGGGAGTGTGCGCCCACTATGATTTCTCTTCCTATTTTTGTATTGATTTTATTTTGGGCTTTAAGAGCTACCCCTTCCCGAGCACCTAAAAGAAAGATTTTGATATCTTCGTTGTCTTTGTGATACTCGTAAAAAGCGGGAAAGAGGTCTGAACCCGAAATTTTTTCTTTGATGGGGGTGCCTAAAAATCTAGAGACAAAAAACAGAATTTTACTGTCGCATATTCTGTAGGTAGCTAAGTTGTAAGACCGAGAGAAATCTCGATCGCCTTGCAATTTCATTAGGTGATCGACATTAGGCGTAACGACAATGCCACTCTTGCATTTTTCCAGAAACTCTGACTGTGACAAGTTGTCAATCGCCACATTTAGTATTTCAACTCGGTTCATCTAACTCAGTCCTACTTGTATATATTCCAACGACTTTGGTAGGTAAAATCCCTAACTCAAGTCAACGAACAAGCTACATCATCCAACTGTTGCTAAATATACGATTTTGTACGGTTGTTTTTCAAGCAAAACAACGCAACTTTGCGATTTCTTTAACATGCCGTCTACACAACTTTACTGTTCCTTCATTCCACTTGAGGGGGCGGTAGCCATCCCAGAAATCCAGCACTAGCAGAAGCGTCTAGGCTTATCCCCTCCCCCTGCATAACCCAGAGCTAACGAGCTTCTCATCTTGGCTTTGGGAGGTGGAATAGGAGAGAAAACACAATCGCTCACACTCATCAAGACAGTCTATCTTGCTCGATTGAAAAGGAGAGTAGAGAGTAGAAACTATTTTTTTTAGCGAATGTATCAACAGCCCTATTAATTTACGCCGAGAGATAGTTGCGGAAGTTTTGGAAATAATCTGATGCACAGTTAATAACTTGCGTATCTATCCACAGGTCTAATGTCAGTGAAGAAAGGTTAATAGCCAGTCGCAATGGACGACTGACTATGGACGACTGACAGCAAACCAAAATGGCAATTGTGAAGATTAAATGTGCAGTAGATTACAATTTTCTATTGCATCAACTCGGTGGGTGAAAGCGGAGCATTCGTTCGGCGGTTTTTGGGCATTTCGAGCTTGAGAGTATTCGGGGGTTCAGGAATGAGCAAGTATCGAGGCCCCCAACCCCCGTTCACATCCTCCAATCGTTGTTCGGGTGGAGTCGTTTGACCCGTCGGTAAGGGAATGGGCAACACTTGACTGACCTGGACAAACTGTCCGCCATCCGCTGTATTGCGGACAATACTACTGACCAGCTTTATACCCTGCTTCTCTAGTCGAGATTCTAGTTCCGACAACTCATCAGTCGGCTCGACAGTAGCAATGAACGTTACTTCAGGGTCTGACTTGAGCGAGAGTCCGAGTTTGGCCTGCTCTAGTTGCCAAGCTTCTTGAAACCGACCATCGGGTGCAACTTTCCAAAGATTCAAGGTAGTTTGCCATTTCCCTTTATTTACCCTGACATCTTGGTAAGCCAAAATTGAATAGGTCAGATTTTGGCTGAGGTTTTCAGAGAGTGACTTATCGGGGCGCAGAGTGCGAACAGCCGCAACAGAGACACGACTATCGTCTGGAAGATTCGTGCTGCCTTCTACCGTATAGACCCCCAAACGTCCAGATGAAGCTACACGCAGTTGAAATTTCGCTTCAGTTGAAAAATCTGGGATTAGAGAGGGTAATTGCTGTACGGTTGAAGACACTTGGGAGCATCCAGCATTCAACATAAACAGCAGAGCGAGGCAAACTAGCCCTCTAAGCGAATACAACATTGGATTAGTTAGTACTTTCTTTAAAACCAGGGGGAAAGACCTACTTAGCATAGAAGATAGCTGAATTAATTGATAAATTGAGCGAGCGAGTTAGGGAAAAAACGACGGAAGCACAGAGGCAAGAGGAGCTAATTCCTCTAAATTCTCTGGTAGGTAAGCACCCCTCTAGTTAAAACACAATCGAAAGCACCTCAAGACCAGTCTCTCGCGCACAACAGGCTTGCGTCTAATACCGAGAGCCTAGAGCAGCGGTTCAGTAATCTAACCTACGACAAAAAATGGACATTTGGGCGTTCGTTGACAACAGAGAATCAAGCTCTTGATTAGTAGTGGACTGGTGCTATAGACATTAGACATCCGACTTAACTTGTTATCTTAGAGCTGACTCGACCTTAGCACATACTAATGTTTTTATTGAGCATAGTTCAGTAGTTTGGAATAACACATGGACGACTGATCTCCTGCCTTCTTTTTATCAACATTCCTCCACAAATTGTCGAGGAGATATTCTTTGAACGGTAATAGGTAATGGGCAAGATACACTGTTACCTATTCCCTATTACCCAAGTCAGCAGGCAGCGTTTGCTCCTCCAACTAGAAGTACGGGGGCAACCCAAAGCAGACGTTCGGCGAAGGCATATTATCCAGTCGTATACCGTCGTTTCCTAGCCTCACTATTTTGCCGCCCCTTGAATATTCAGAGAAAGCCGAACAGAATCGAGAAAGTTTATCCATTCTTTATTTTCTTTTTAAAGTTTTTTACAAACCCTTTATAGATTCAGGTTACAAAGGTATTAGCGAGACAAGAGTGTCTTCCAGCCAAAAAACCGTAACCGCATTGAAACGAGATTCCAACTAAGTCAGGGTTGCGGCTAGTAGTGGAGAGGAAAGAATATGCCTCTAGCCACAACGAACGAAGAGTTATCCGACAAGCTATTCTCTACAGCCGTGCTATCTATATTGAGTTAATCAACCGAGAGAATAGCAGTCAAGCCATTCATCCTATTGTCAATAACAAAAAAGCGTCTACCCTCTCTAGGTTGAGTCGTCTTATATTGTCCTGTTTTTCTCCAGTAGACAATTCATTCCTAGCTAAATTAACGATTAAATAGAGAAAATTAAGAACGCTAATTATCTGGCGATAATCTAGTCATGCTTGTCATTCAAAGTCACAATAGCTTGTTCAATTACAGGAAGAACAAGGGAACAAGTTAGCAACAAAACTGTCTCTATCTATAATTCGCTATTTGACCACAATTGCTAGATTTTTCCGGAGTTTGTTTTAAAGCTTTGGAAAGGGAAATAGCTGACAGTTTTGCCACCCGAGTCCGCCAAAAATGCAACTGTGGTGCTAATGAAAAACATAAATCAAAAAACTAGTAATACTGATAAGCAAATAACACTCGCATTACTGCGAGCTGTTTGGCTGAGTTACTTGCTACCCCTTGGTTCGATTTCAACTGGAGCGCTATTAATCTTTTCAGTTGCTGTCAACCTGGGAACAAAACCAGCCCAAGCTAACCTTTCAGAACGAGCTGCCAGTTTTCCGGATCGGACGGTTCAAGACGAATCAGCCCAGTCTGCCAGTACCGATTCGATCGCGCAGCAGTCCCCCGCCGACTCCGCTCAAGCTCCGCTCCAAGGAGAACCCGTCCAGACAGCCGAGGGAGACATTGAGCAGACAGCAGACAGTCCAAACAGCCAAGCCCCATCCGAGTTAGCCGACACCCAAGGGTTAGACGACTCAGTGGAACTCACGGCAACACAAGCTGAGGCATCTGACATCGCTACCGAGAGCTTCTCCGAAGCCGCTCCGTTATCGCCAGCGACTCTATCGAAGGCAGAACAACAGAGATCGCTTCTTTCCGATTCATGCCAGAAAGCGGATGCCGCGTCAAACTGCCCAGACGCCACCTGCGCTGACGCTCCTAACGTCGCCACCAATACGCGCGACGAGCAGGCTACGCAAACGCAGCAGCGTTTCGCGATCGCTAATCGCTGTACCAGTCAGCTCAAACAGGCAGAGTTCGCACCCACTCAAGGTTCGATCGCTCAAATTCCCGATTCGAGTCCTCCCAGTCAGGACGCAGTAAACGCCTTCCAAAACAACAGCTCGACTGAATTTACCGTCGCGCCATCCGCACTGGATGAAACGCAACCCAAATCAGAAGCAGCCGTTAACGCTGTCCCGATCGCCAATTCGCTATCATTCGCACAACCGGGTCCCATAACGGACAAGAGCAACATTCTCGCTCAAATTCCCCCAGGAACCGAAACCACCACGGTGGCTCAGGCTTCCCCCCCCTCATCAACAGCTTCGGAGCCAGCACCCTACAACGGGCCGGGCGGAGCTGCTCTACTGGGGGGTACCATTCAAGCCCAATCCTCTGGGAAAGACGATCTAGAGTCCACCAAAGACTCGCAGAACGCCGCACAGCTCCAGAACCCGTTAGCACCCTCGCTCGTGTTCCAAGGCGGTTTTATCACCCAAGGGGGAGACACAGGAGCCAGGGCGCGGGTGACTGGAGTTTATCCGATTTCTCCCAATGCCCTGTTTGGTGGCACCGTCGATCTCACCACAGGCGAAGGCTTTTCCGACTCGGAGGGAACGGGATTAGACCTGAACGAGCTGTATTTTACAGGCTCTCTCCCCAGCTATCCCAATCTTCGCTTAACCGCCGGTCTGATGGATTTGACATCCTATTTTGACCGCAATAGCTTCGCGAAAGATTCGCTAACTCATTTCTTTAACCCCGTGTTCCAAACCAACCCCGCTCTCGCGGCGGCAGGAATTGCTTCCCGTCCGGGGGTTTTGTTGAACTGGGATATCTCCGACAATATTCAAGCCAGAGCCGCCGCTTTTTCGTCGCGTAAGAACATTGGAGATTTTGCCTTAGATGCGTATGCAGCGGAACTGGCGTTCCGGTATGGCAATGCGATCGTTCGCGGCACGTTTGCCTCAGATCGAGATGCGGGGAAAAACAGCGGATTTGAGGAAATTTACGGAATTTCTCGGGGCAATAATGAGTTCGGACTGCGGTCAGGCGATCGCGAAAACGCCTATGGCATTAATGCGGAATACTATATTCCAGACATCAAGATGGGGCTGTTCGGTCGCTACGGCCACTACGAAAATACGGCGATAGGAAAGGGAGGCGATACCTTCAGCTTGGGCCTCAACTTCTTAGATCTGTTTATGAAGGACGACCGACTGGGGTTTGGTTACGGTCGCAATTTGTCTAACAACGACCTGCGTCGCGAGCTGGGAAATAAGGTTCCCGACGTGTGGGAGGTGTTCTACGATTTCCGCGTCACGCCTTATCTCCGGGCAGGTGTAACGCTGCAAGCACGGGATGAGTTCTCCGATGTGGTAGCTGGGTTCCGGGTTAAAACTGAGTTCGATCTTCTTGGGATTGGGAGGCTATTTCAATGAATAGAAAGGAGTATTCCCCTATTTGTAGGGACATATTGCAATACGCCCCAACCCCTCGGTGGTCGCGGTTGTGGACTTGCTTGGTGTTAGTCGGATTAGTCGGAGGCCCGACAGTTGGACAGCTCGCTCTCGTCGTCCCAGCCGCACAAGCCGTTCCCGCTGCTGTGCAACGGGGGCAATCCCTGCTACAACGAGGATTAGCCAATGACGCGATCGCAGCGTTCCAACAAGCCCTCCGCAGTTCTCCCAATTCGTTAGAAGCGAAATTAGGACTGGCTCAGGCTTATCAAAAAGCGGGGAAAGACGCGGAAGCGTGGTCAGCTTTTCAACGCGTGTTAGAGCAAGACCCCAACAACAAACCCGCCCTCAAAGCCGTTGGCGTGCTGGGTGGATATCGTGCGGAGTGGCAGGTGCGGGGGATTGAAGCGCTCAACCGGTTATTAGAGCAGACGCCCAATGACAATGAAGCTCGCGCCCAACGCGCTCTCCTCTTGGGCTTCCAAGGGCGTTATACCGAGTCCTTCGCGGATTATCAAGTTGCCTTAGCCAATAATCCTTCTCCCGACACCCTGCTCGGAGCCGCCAAAATCTATACTCTCAGCGGCGATTATCAGCGAGGGCTGGAACTGTTTCGGCGTTACCAAGCCACCGGGAAAAAGATTACTGACTATGCGGCAGGCCCCTACGCACTAGCGCTGCGAAAAACGGGCAATCCCCAGCAAGCCATCCAAATTTTGGAGCAAGAGCTGCAAAAAACCAAGAAACTGGATAATTTAGCCATTCAGCTGCGATCGGACTTAGCCCAGGCTTATGGTGCTACAGGACAGATTGACAAAGCGTTGGCGGTTCTAGAACCCTTGCGAGGCAAACCGGAAGGCCAGTTAGCGTTGGCGCGATCGCTAACGACCATCGGTCGAGAGCAGCGGCGAATGGACTTATACTCCGAAGGGGCAGAGATTTACCGTCAGGTCTTGGCGTCCACGGGAAATGACAATCCCGCCTTGGTCAGGGAAATCGCTGACGTGCTCAGCGAGATTCCGTCGGAGCGTGCCACCGCGCTGTCGTTGTATCAACAGGTGATAGCGGCGCAACCGAATAACAAGAGCTTGGTACTCAAGCAGTTAATCTTGGAAAACCAATTGGGTCAAATCTCCCAAGCTGACTTCCGGCAGCGCTTGCTTTCCGAATTCCAACCCCTACCAACCGATGAGTCCGATCGCCTTGCGTTGGCTCAAGCGTTGGTACCCATCGACCCACCCGACCCGGAACTGCTGCCACTTTACCAGAGTTTGCTGGCATCGGGCGTGGATGCGCCGTTTTTGAATTTGCGGGTGGCGCAGATGTACATCCAGAGCAATCAGTTGACTGAAGCGAAGCAGGCTTTGGCGGCTTACCAAGCTACGGCAGCGGGGGCGTCTGACCTGACGCCGGAGTTATTGCTGGCTGAGATTGACCGTCGCGAGGGGAATTTGGAAGCGAGTGCCAAGCGGTATGAGTCGATTATTAGTGGCAATCCCTCCGATGCGCTGCTCACGAGTGCGCTGCGGGGGTTAGCGGGAATTCGCGTGGCTCAAGGACGTGCGGATGATGCGATCGCGATTTACGACCAACTGCTCCAGCGCAACCCCAACGATTTGCTCGTCAAACTGGGACGCACCAGTCTGGCGTACCAAACCAAGCGGATTACCGATGCGGAAGCCGAGGCTGTTCTCAACGAATGGCTGCAAGCTCGACCGAATGATGCCCCGCCGGAATTGTTCAATCTGGTGGGCGCTCTACCGCCATCGGCTGAGCGTGAGGCGCTGTACAATTCTCTGTTAGCGATCGACCCGGATAATGTAGCAGTACAGCTTCGCAGGCTTCAGGTGATTGCTACGCGAGACCCGGCAGCGGCGAAGGAAGAAGTGGCGAAGTTAATTGCCCGCAATCCCAACAATATTGGGGCTTACTTCGTCCAGGCTGACTTGGCAACGGCGCTGAAGGATTACGAACTCGCGATCGCATCTTACGATGAGATTTTGAAGCGGGAGCCGAAGAATACGGGAGCGCTTTTGGGTTTGGGAGGCGTTCGCTTTACGCAGCAGAAATTTGCTGAGGCGAGGTCGATTTATCAGCGAGTTCTGGAAATCGAGCCGAAAAACTTAATCGCTCGTACTAACCTGGCTGAACTGAATGTCGCTGATGACTATCGCTTTACCGCCTTGGGTCAGTTCAAGGAATTGAACGCGGAGCAACAAGCCGAGAGCGGGGCGACGAATCCCGAACTGGATAACCGGATTGAACGGTTGCAAGTGGATATTCTGAAACGGCGAGGTTTCCAGCCTAACTGGGAACGGTATTAACGAAATTAGAGGGATGTTTTAGATCCCCCCTAGCCCCCCTTAATAAGGGGGGTTTTTTACTATTGGGAATTGGGATCTTCAAGGAGAATCATTTCTCCATTCTTCAAATCTTCGTTGGTGAACAGCGGAATACTTTTTAATTTCATCAGTGATTACCCTTAAAAACCAAGAAATTGTGGGAATGATTTTTCAGTACATTCCTGGTTAAATGCCAAGCTCAGGAACGGTACGGTGAAAAGCATGTAATACCCAAGTAGCAATCATGCCAATCAAATCAAACACCTGGATAAAGCTTTCCGCCATCACCCTCTTAACGTTTTCTGCTGGATGTTCTACTGGTCAACCGCAAGCTACAGCACCATCACCAACACCAGCAGCTTCCGCAGGAACTACAGCGACAGCCCCAACACCAGCAGCTTCCGTGGAGTCTACACCTTCCACAGCCGTTCCTCCCAATTCATTACCCACTGTGGCTTCCTCCACAGCTACCTCTCCCGTAGCAGTTATGCCTTCACCAACAGTTTCAAAAGACCTTGAACGGCTACAGCGGAATCAAGCTTGTCCAGGATGTGATTTAAGTGGGGCTAATCTTGCCGATGCTGACCTTAAAAATATTGATTTTAGTGGTGCAAATTTAAGTGGATCAAAGCTAGATCGTGCTGACTTAACGAGTGCAAAATTAGTTAACGCAAACCTAACTAATGCTAGCTTTGAGGGGACGGTTTTAAACGATACAGACTTAACCAGTGCTAACTTGAGTGGCGCTATTCTTAATAAAGCACAGTTAAGTAGGCTTACGCTAAATAAGGCTAACTTGAAGAACGCACAACTAAGTGGAGTTAAGTTCTCTGGTCATTTTAATGAAGCAGATTTCAGTGATGCAAACTTAAGTGATGCAGATTTAAGTGGTGAACCTGCTAATGCTACTTATCTGGAGAAAGCAAACTTAAGCGGTGCAAATTTAAATGGTGCAAACCTAACACAATTATCTCTAGCGAACGCCAATTTAACTGGAGCGAACTTAAAGAGTGCAAAGCTAGATCAGTTCACTTCAGGGCAACTGAAAGATAGCTCCATGCAATCAAATCTGAAAGGAACAATAATGCCTGATGGAACAATTCATGAATAGCCCCTAAATGGATTTGTTCCTAAATATCAAACAGCATTTATTTGAAATTTCTTCAGGAGACATACAATGACTTTATCCAAAGCACAAGCGAACTTGAATCTTGCTTTATGGCAAGCAGAGGCAGATTCAATGAGCAGTAGTGACTTGTATGCATGGGTAGTGGATAGTGGTTTGCCTCACGAAGTAGCAATCAGATTACATGAACTTATTAGCGTCACCAAAAATGTAGGAAATAAAGTATTTGCTATTGGGAAAATTGTCATCATAAAAATCATTGATTTTGTCAAGGCACATCCTTTTTTAATCATAGGTGCTGGGATAAGCGCTGCTGTAGGAACTGCTGTAGCTACTTTGATAACTTCCGTTCCCTTTATCGGACAATTATTAGCCCCAGTAGCAATTGCTCTAGGAATAACGATTACCGCTGTTGGTGCAGTAGTTGGGCATAGACTAGACAAAAGTTTCAAAGGAGCCGGGGAAGATATTTTTGAAATTGCAAAAGAGTTTTTTAAGCTAGTTACAGATGTCTTTAAGGAAATATTTTGCAATGTCCTAACTGCCTAAATCCTCAATTCATTCACACCTGGAGTTCTGAGATGTTCGGAGATAGAACTTTAACGAAAGAACAGCTTCTCAAAGCAATAGAACAATTAGAAAGAAATCCTACTGATAAGTTAGGAATCTTTGCTGATATTGGAATAGCTGGTGTTGGAGCAGCATTAGGTGTTGCGGGGGCTGGGACTCTAGCAACAGCAGCAGGAGCAACATCTATACCAGTGCTTACGACTGTTGGCTCATGGGTTGGGGTGACTTTAGTAGGAGCGACACCCATAGGATGGGTTGTCGGAACAGCAGCAGCGGGTGCAGCTGTTGCTTATGGTGTATCAAGGTTGGTGAAAGGCAGTGGTTACAATGAAGGAAAAACCAAGCAACTGTTAATTCAGTTGAAGGAAAGATCAGAGGAAGTCGAAGCAAAAGAAAGAACATCTAGCATTGGAGATGAAGACAAGACCCAGTTCCACATTTTATTAAAAGAACCAGTAAGACTCGATCTCATTAGTCCGAAGCAAGCTCAAGATTTAATAACGGCTGTAGAAAATGGTCAACTTCCTTTAAAAGAAGCATACAAATTAGTGCAAGACGTGATTGAGTCCGCCAAATAACACTCAATTCACTCCCTAGTTTTACTCATGTCTGTCTACAGAATTTATTCTTGGACATTGGCTTGCGATCATTCACCCTCTCTCTTCAACTGGGCAATCTCTGCCACAATCCGCGCCGATACCTTCGGCTTGAGCCGATGAATGTACGCAACCGCCTCATCCAGGCACGCGAGCAGGTCAGCGTTTCGCTGTTTGAGAACGGCAATTTCCTGTTCTAGCTGTTCTATTTTCAGTTGTTGGAGTGCTTGCGTGGAGTAGACTTCGTTTCCGGTGTAGATGGCTTCATATCGTCCTCCTCTTTCTGACATCGCCTTCGAGTAATTAAGTGAGGAAGTGGCAAGCCTGCCCGTACTAGCTCTGGCTATTTCTCGAAAGCATAACGATCGCATCCTGCGTTTTCCCCGACACAGGACTGACACAACAGGACTTACAGGACTAGGAGTCGATGCCCTTGTATGACTAATGCAAACGTTTGCGCGATCGCTTTCGGATTAGTCCACCCGCTAGCGAGGAAGCATTTTGGATAAAATGCTAGGGAATAGTATAACATATTCACCAATAAATGACCAAGAGCTTCTTGTTATTCTGGATAGGATGCTAAAGAATGCCCCTAAAAGATGCCCAAAACGAAGCACGCGGAATACGGAGAAAGCAAAAGCGGGGTCAACTTTGCCTTGACCCCAACAAGTCTAAAGGGGCTCACCAGAATGGCGCAGGAGAGGAAGATCAGCCGCTCAGAACTGGTGGAGAGAATTGGTCGCGGTCTGATTCCGATCGCAGCCCCGGAGGCACAACAATTGGGGGAATTTTGCGCGAACTGATTGATGAAGTCGATCAACAGTCGGCTTATCTCAGTTCGCAGTTGAAAAAATTAAGCGATCGTCGCCGTCAGCTTGAAGACTTTTATCGAGAGCTGCAAGCTCAAGCTGGGCAAGGTAACGATGTGGAATCAGAAGATGAGGGAGAGTAGCCAAATTCCATCAACTAAAGTTCTTTCTTTATCGGCTACTGCTGATTTCCACGATGGCTTCGCCTTGTCGCAGTCTTTCCAAGGCATCAGGAAAAGTAATCGTCAAGAGTTGCTGTAAATTCCGGTTGGTAACATTGCCGCAAGTCAGCCAAAGGATTTGAGGAGGTGTCCCTAATCGGCAGACCAAATCAATGAAATCACTATCTTTGGTCATGATGACCGCATTGGCAACCCGTGCGGCTTCAAAGATTTCAACGTCCTTAGCATCTCGCAATCCCAAGTCTCGCAGTGCTATCGAACTGACTTCAAATGTGTTGTTTAGCCAGCTAACTAATGTTGGAGGTAACTGAGCGTCAACCCAAATATTCATGCAGTCAATCGAGGGAAATCAGTACGCCGTGCAGCAAATAGCAAGCAAGCTTGAATATCTTCGAGTTCTAGATCGGGAAAATCCTCCAAGATTTCTTTGACACTGACATTTTCAGCCAACATCTCTAAAATATCGCTCACTCGAATTCTCATTCCTCGAATGCAAGGACGACCACCACACTGACCTGGAGTTTGGGTGATACGAGTCAACAACATTGGTAGCTGGTTCATTATATGTATCTAGATAATGAGTCAAATTTGCTGTCTTCATAATATAAGCCTCGTGGCTGCTGACCCTTTAGGAAATTTGTATATACTATGTGTATACAAAGCCAGCAATATGCACACGAGTAGCCATGGCAGCACTGGATAAAACAGAAAAGCGTCAGCGCTCCGAGGTCGTGAATATGCGGATCGATCCAAATCAGCTCGACCTCATCGATGCTGCGGCGAGTCTTTGTGGTAAGAGTCGGAGTGCCTTCATGCTAGATGCGGCGTATCGAGCAGCACAGGAGGCAATGCTCGATCGCAGATTGTTTTGTCTGAGCGATGAGCAGTGGGAAGCCTTTAACAAGGCTCTCGACACTCCTCCAACAAAAAATGAAAAGTTAACTCAGTTGCTTACGACACAAGCACCTTGGGAATGACCTACACCCCACCAGAACGTATTCAGCCGACACACGATGTAGAGACGTTCGATTGCGGTAAGCCAACTCTAAATGACTGGTTGAGGAAACGCGCTCTTGAAAACGAGTCCAAAGCGTCCCGTACATACGTTGTCTGTTGCGGGAAGACGGTAGTGGGGTACTACAGCTTAGCGAATGGCAGTGTCATTCGTAATGAAGCTCCTAGCAAAATCCGAAGGAATATGCCCGATCCAATTCCAGTTATGGTACTGGGCAGACTCGCCGTTGACATTAACCACCAAGGGCAGGGAATTGGTAAAGGTTTGGTCAAGGATGCAGTGATGCGTACTTTGCAAGCATCAGAGATTGCAGGGATTGCAGCTATTCTGGTTCACGCCATTGATGAGGAGGCGAAAAAATTTTATGTGGAGCGGTGTGGCTTCATCTCCTCTCCAGTTCATCCCTTCACCCTCATGGTGACACTCTCGGATGTGAAAAAGAGCCTTGGGTGAACCGTATAGCTCTCTCTCAGTAAGACTTAGATGGTTTTTAAATTAAAAAAGCGCCCCCCTTGCGGAGAGCGCTTTTTTTATTAAGTTAGATTTTGATGGATGGCTAGTAGCTAGTTGCTCGGATTAGCCGTTGATGACAGGAGCGGTCAAAGCAACCGGAGTAGCTTCACCAGCCGCCAAGTCAAGGGGGAAGTTGTGAGCGTTACGCTCGTGCATCACTTCCATACCCAGGTTGGCGCGGTTGAGTACATCCGCCCAGGTTCCGATTACACGACCTTG
>Ga0310810_10000748_pt1 | contig 32754 bp, 33 predicted proteins | sample NCmetagenome_FD_207641 | JGI IMG/M metagenome (GOLD analysis project Ga0310810, IMG submission 207641) | Soil microbial communities from experimental microcosm in Duke University, North Carolina, United States - NC | ecosystem: Engineered > Artificial ecosystem > Soil microcosm > Unclassified ... | reverse complement strand
CTCCAGCACCACGCGCTTGGTCTCGCCGCTCATCGCCCGCTCTCTCCCCCCACCGGACGGCCCGCCGTCGGAGCCGCGCGGTAATAGTCCCAGATCGCGTACACCGCGACCGCGGCCGTGGCCCACGCCATCGGACGAAGCTGCGGCGAGTCGGTCAGGAACGCGATCAGCGTGAGCACCTGCGCGACCGTCACCGCCTTCCCGCCCGGCCGCGCCGGGATCGCGCGCGGGCGATGGAAGACGAGCGTCGCCACGAAGGCGATCGTCGCCACCAGATCGCGCAGGAGCACGCCCAGGATCTCGTACCACTCCAGCTCGCCGGAGAGCGCCACGACCCCGAAGGCCGACAGCATGAAGAGCTTGTCGGCCACGGGATCGATCACGCTCCCGAAAGCGGAGCTGCCGAACCGGCGCGCCATCTGGCCGTCGAGCAGATCGCTGGCGGCGGCCGCCGCCAGAAGCGCGAGTCGCCATCCATTGGAAACGAAGGGGAAAGCGACGGCGAGCGGAATGCGCAGCACGCTCAGCACATCCGCGGTCGTCCATCGGCGTCGGGGTTGCTCCCCCCTCGGGCGAGGACTACTTTCGGACACCTTGCTCCTTTCGCTGGCAGGGGGCCGGGGACCGCGGCGACCTGGCGTGGAAGATACTCGTCGCCCCGTCCATCCGCTGACTATGCTGGATACCGCGGTGATCCCCTGCGGCGGACTCGGTACCCGCCTTCATCCGATCAGCCGGTGGCTGCCCAAGGAAGTGCTGCCGGTGGCGTTGCGTCCGGTGCTGCACTGGGCCTTCGACGAAGCCGCCGACGCCGGTCTGCTGCGCATCATCGTGGTCACCAATCCGCACAAGCCGATGCTCGAGGCGGTGGCCCGGAGCTACACCGGTCCGCTCGAGCTCGAGTTCGTGCCCCAGGATCACCCGCGGGGCCTCGGTGACGCGCTGCTCCGCGCGCGCGATCATCTCTCGGGTTCGGCCTTCGCCGTCATCCTTCCCGACAATCTGTTTCTCGGGCCCAACCCGACCGCGGCGGTGCTCGCGGTGCATCGCGCCACCGGCCTCGCGACCGTGCTGCTGGCCGAGATCTCCAGGGAGCAGGCGGAGACGAAGGGCGCCACCGGCCGGGCCACGGTGGAGCGGTCGAACAACGGGAGCTATCGCGTCGTAGCCATCGCGGACAAAGGGAAGGGCCGGTTCGACCCGGGCCAGGGCCGGGCGTTCACCCCGATCGGCCGGATGGTCCTGCCGGCCGGCAGCTTGGAGCGCTTCGAAGCGATGGAGCGCGAGCTGCCCAACGGTGCTGAGCTGGACGACGTGCCGGTGTTTCAGCAGTTGGCGCGCGAAGGCGCGCTCGCGGGAGCGCTGGTGGAGGCCCGCTTCTTCGATGTGGGCATTCCCGAGGGCTATCGGGAAGCGGTCACGGCCTTTCCGGCGACGGCACCGTGAGCGCGGGCTTCTCCCATGCGGCGGCGGAGCTGACCGGACTGATCTCTAGCCTCCTCTCCGATGCGGATGGGTTGTCGGCCGTGGTGGTCTCGGCCGCGGGCGCGGCCGGGATGCCTGCATTGGGACCGCCGCTGGTGCGGGAATGGCCACGCGGCCTCGCGATCGCCATGCTCTGCCGCGAGGGCCACATCGTCGTGCACGCACTGGCGTCCGAGGGGGTGTGTTTCGTGGACGTGCTCATCCGGGCGCCCGCCGAAGCGGATCGGGCGATGGAGGTCATCGCCCGGCGTCTCACCAACGTCTGATCAGCCCTGCAGGGCGACGACCGGAGGCCGCGCGGCGCCGGTCCCCCGAACCACCCCTTCGGCCCGGCGATGCGCGGTCAGGTACGCAGCGGCGATGCGCTGCACCTCTTCGGCCGTGACGGCCCGGTACTTCGCGGCCGGGTCCGCGAGCTCGTCCAGGCCGGTGCCGGCGAGCCAGGCCTCCAGGATCTCGCCCGCCACCGCGCTGCCGTTCTGGCGATTCACCTCGGCCTGGCCCGCGAGGTAGTTCACCGCCTGCGCCAGCTCCGCCGGCGAGACCGGTTCCCGGACGAACCGCTCCAGCTCGAGCAGCATCTCCTCCCGGGCTTCGTCTTCCCGCTCGGGCGAGGTCGCGATGTAGCTCAGCAGGGCGCCGGCCCGCGCCTTCTGCCACGCGGTCGCCACGACGGTATATGCCAGTGAGCGACGCTCGCGGAGCGCCTCGAAGAGACGCCCGCCGAGGCCGCTCGCCACCGCGGCCCAGACCTGCGCGGCCGCGTAGTCCGGATCGCGCCGGCTCGGGCCGGGGAACGCCATGGCGAGCGCGGCCTGCGCCTTGTCTCGCGTCACCAGCCGCGTCGCCGGCTCGCCGTCCTGGCCTGCTACCCACTCCATCGGCGCGAGCTCCCGCACGCCGGCCCGCGCGGGGCAGCGCCCGAACACCGCCGCCAGCTGGTCCGAGGCCCGCTCCGGGTCGACGTCGCCCACGGCGATCACCACCGGACGAATCGGAACCAGCGCCCGCCCGTGCCAGCTCCGCACCTCCGCGGGCTCGATGGCCGTCAACGTCTGTGGCAGACCGCCCACCGGAAGCCCGTAACCCCGCTGGCCGAACGCCGCCGAGAAAGCGAGCTGGAAGGGGTAGCGGAACATGTCGTCGGCCACCCGCTCCGCTTCGGCCACCATGAGGCTCAGCTCAGCGCGGACGTCCGCCTCGGCCAGATGCGGCTCGCGGAACACCAGGTCCAGCAGCACGGCCGCGTCCGGCAGCCGCTCGGCCAGCACCGAGGCACCGAAGCCCAGCCAGTCGGAGGCGCTCCCCGGCGCGATGCTTCCGCCCAGGCCCTCGAAGGCGAAGGCGAGCGCACCCGCGTCGTAGGCGCCGGCGCCGCGAATGGCGGAGCGGATGGTGAGCGCGCCGAGCCCGGCCCGGTCCGGCGGGTCGGTCTCGGGCTTGGGGACATAGAGGCCGAGCGCGACGAGCGGCACTCCCGACTTGCGCCGCACCAGCAGGTCGGCCCCCTCGAGCCGGGTGTGCACCACCTCGGCCTCACGCCGGCGTGGCGCGGGGGACGGCTGTGCCGCGGGGACAGGGATGGCTGGCGGTGACGAGACGGCGCCCCGATCCAGCCCGGTCACGGCGAAGACGCGCGCCAGCCGATCGGCCGTCAGGTCCTCGCCCTGTCCCGGCGGCAGGTACACCACCGCGGACACCGCGTCCGGATGGAGATAGCGCGCGGCAGCCTCGCGCACCTCGTCGGGTCCCAGCGCCAGGATCGCGGCGTATTCCCGGTCGAGCAGATCCACCCCGTCCAGGGCCTCGGCAGCGGCGAGCGCGCTGGCCCGGCCGTCCATCGACTCCAGGCGGCGCGCCCACCGCGCCTGCAGCAGGGTGCGCGCGCGGGCCAGCTCCTCCTCCGTAGGGCCCAGCAGCGTGAGCCGGGAGACGGACTCCGCGATCCCGTCGAGCGCCTCGGCCACCCGAGACGGGCGGAGCTCCGCGCTGACGCTGAACACGCCGACTTCGGTGGGTGCGTAGTGATGCGCGGCCGCCCAGGTGACGATCCCCGGCTCCCGCAGCCGCCGGTAGAGCCAGCTGCCCCGCCCCGAGCCCAGAACCATCGCGGCGACGTCGAGGGCTGTCGCGTCGGGATGCAGCGGCGGCACCGCGCGCCAGCCCAGCACCAGCTCGGCCTGGGCGACGTCGCCGCGCAGCGTCCGCGCCCGCACTTCGCGGTGGGCCGGCTCCTCGGGCGAGGGATCCACCGCCCCCGCGGCCGGCGGCCAGCTGCCGTAGGCCGCCCGCGCCGCCGCGAGCGCCGCATCGGGCTCGACGGCTCCCACGATCGCGACGATGGTCCGCTCGGGGACGTATCGGGTGCGATAGTAGCCGAGGAGGTCGGCCCGGGTGAACCCCGCGAGCTGCGCCTCGTGCCCGATGCGCCAGCGCCGGATCCGGTGGCGGTCGAACATCACCTCGTGCAGCGTCTCGTACGCAACGGCCGACGGGGTGTCGAGCTTCCGCTTGGCTTCCTGGATGATGACCTGGAGCTCGCGCGCCAGCTCCTCGGCGTCGATCGCGGCGTGGCGCAGGGCGTCGGACTGGATGTCGAGCGCCTCGGCCAGCCCCGAGGCCGGGAGCACCGTGAAGTAGCTGGTGTGGTCGTAGGTGGTGCTGGCGTTGAGATAGCCGCCGGCGCTCTTGGTCTCCCGGGCGATCGCGCCGACGCCGCGGCTGGGCGTGCCCTTGAAGAACATGTGCTCCAGCACGTGGGAGATGCCGGTCCAGCGGTCCGGCTCGTCGAAGAAGCCGGCTCGGACGTGGGTGACCACCGCCACCACCGGCGCCGAGTGATCGGGTTGGATCAGGACCGTGAGGCCGTTGGGGAGAACTTCGCGGCGGACGTTGGCGGTCCAGACGGGCGAAGGGCGAAGGGCGGCAGGCGAGCCCTTCGCCGTCCCGTCGGTCACTGCAGAATCCTGAGCACGCCAGCCTCGGCGCTGCCCCGGATGAACGCCTCCGCGTCGGTGGTGGGAATGACGACGCCGGTCTCCGCCTGACCGCGGCGGGCCAGGCTGTTCATGAAATCGTTGAGCGAGCCGTGGGCCCATTCCCGGTCCGCGGCTTTCATCTGCAGGAGGATCTCGTCCCAGCTTCCCCGGATGGTCATGCCGGCCAGGGTCACCACCTGGTGGGATTCCCCCAGCGCCGGCTTCTTCTGCATCGCGTGCAGCTCGCTCAGCAGCGTGCCGAAGAGCTCGAGCTGGTGCGGGTCCCGAATGCCGCCGTCGCCCTGCTGCGCCTCCACCTCCGCCAGCAGCATGTCGATCGGGTCGGGATCGCCCGCCACCTCGCCCAGTCGGCTGAGCCACGGGGTGAGCTCGGGGTCCTCGTCCGGCAGACGGTAGATGGCCTTCTTGAGCTCGATGTGCCGCCAGATGCCGAGCTCGTCGAAGTGGTCCTCGGGCTGGGTGCGCTCCAGATGGTGCAGCGCCGCTTCGGTCTCGCCGCGGTCGTAGAGCAGGTTGGCGAGATAGATCCGCGCCTCGCTGTAGCCGGCCTCGATCTCGAGCGCGCGGCGAAGCCAGTAGAGCGCGCCGGCATCATTCCCCAGCCGGTGCGCCGCGTAGCCGAGACACGCCGCCGCATCGGGCGACTCGGGGTGCGCCGCCGCGGCGAGGTCGAAGAACCGGTGCGCCGGCGCGATGAGTCCCTCACGGAACAGCGCGCGCCCGATCTGCAGCATCAGCTCGTGGTCGTCCTGGAAGCCCAGCTGAAGAATCCGCTCGCAGGCCCGCATCGCGCCGGGCCGGTCGCCCAGCTTGAGCAGGGTCTCCCCGAGCCCGGCCAGGCCGTCCTCGTGGTCGGGGTCGAGCGCGAGCGCCTGCTCGAAGCTCCGCCGGGACCAGGCGTATTCCTCCCGGGCCAGGTGGGCATATGCCTTCCCTATATGGAGTTCGACGGCGTGGGGATAGAGGAGGATACCTTCGTTCAGGACGGCCAGCGCTTCATCGTATCGGCCTTCGTTGTAGAGTTGATGGGCTTGTTCGTCGAAGTCGTCGGAGCTGAGGAATGCATCCGACATCGGCCGGCCTCCCTCGGGTAGGTTGGTGTAAGCTAGGAACTTCCGTAGGCCGAGGCAATAGAAAACTGAGGCATAGGGTGGCCTTGTCGGACTGGTCGATCCGTCTACTTTACTGACCAGTCAGTTACTAAGGTTCGTTCTGGTGGTTGATTTCCACTCCCTCTCGTCCGGTGAGCCCCGTTGGCAGCGGCGGCCGGACGCCCGCCCCGAAGAGATTCTCGAAGCGGCCAAGCACGTATTCGGCGAGAGCGGCTACGCCGGCACCAAGCTGGAAGACGTCGCCCGGCGGGCGGGCGTCAGCAAGGGCACGCTCTACCTCTACTTCGATTCCAAGGAAGCGCTCTTCCGCGAGATGGTCCGCGCCAAGGTCGTGGCGGCGCTGGCCCACGCGGAGGAGACGGTACGCACGTTCGACGGCTCGTCGCGCGAGCTGCTGGTCATCCTCATCAGCAGCATGTACCGGCGCCTCCGCGACGAAGGCATGGCCAGGGTCGGCCGGGTGGTGCAGGCCGAGCTGCCCAGCTTCCCGGAGCTCGCCCAGTTCTACTTCGAGGAAGTCATTCTCCGCGCCCGCCGCCTGGTGAGCCGGGTGCTGGAGCGCGGCGTCGAGAGCGGCGAGTTCCGCGAGGTCAGTCACGGGTTCGCCGCCCGCGGCCTCGCGTCGCTGCTGGTCCACACCGCGCAGCTGCAGTGCTTCTTCCACGACTTCGACCCCGATCAGCTCTCGGACGAGGCCGCGCTCGGCGGGCTCGTCGATCTCTACCTCCACGGCGTGCTCGCCCGCCCGGACGAGCCCGCGTGAGGCCGGCCATGCATCGTCTCGTCCTCCCGTCCCTGCTCCTCGCGGCTCTCGCGGCTCCGGCGTCGGCGCAGCAGCCCGACTCCGCTCCTCCCGGTCCCCTGACGCTGATCCAGGCCATCTCGCTGGGCCGGCGGCAAGGAGTGGAGGCGGCGGTGGCCCGGCTCAATCTCCGCGCTGCCGAGGCGCGCACTGGACAGGCGCGGGCGGACCTCCTCCCCGACATCAGCGGATCCGCCTCGATCACCCGCCAGCGGCTCAACTTGGACGAGTTCGGGCTTCCCATCGCGACCGGCGTGACCGATCCGTTCAGCCTCTGGAGCGTGCAGCTCCGGGCGAGCCAGACGGTGTTCGACGCCAGCGCCATCAGCCGGCTCCGGGCGGCCCGCGACACGGCCGTGGCCTTCGGCTACGACGCGCAGGCGGTGGGCGCCCTGGCCGGCGCCACCGCCGGCCTCGCCTATCTGCGGGTGCTCAGCGCCGACGAGACGGTGCGGGCCCGACAGGCCGACAGCGCCATTGCCGTCTCCCTCCTGGATCAGTCTCGGCGGCTGGTGCAGGCCGGCGTGAACCCCGTGATCGACCAGACCCGGAGCGAAGTGAGCTTCGCCTCGGTGCGCACCCAGCTCGAGGTGGCCCGGAACGCATCGGACCGAGCCCGGCTCGATCTCCTCCGCGCGCTCGACCTGCCGTCGGGAACCCGCCTCGCGCTGGCCGACTCCCTGACGCTCGCCGACCTGGACCTGCCGAAGGACCCGGCCGCGGCCGCCGCCTACGCCCGGGAGCACCGGCCCGAGCTCGCCGCGGAGCGGGCGCGCACGACGGCGGCACGGCGCTCGCTGGCGGCCATCCGCCAGGAGAACCTGCCCAACCTGAGCCTCGGCGGGCTCTACCGTGAGACCGGCCAGCACAGCAATGACCTCGCCGGCACGTACAGCCTCCAGCTCCTTCTGAACGTGCCGATTCTCGACGGCTTCCGGCGCCAGAACCGCGCCAAGGAGGAGGCTGCGCGGGTGGAGATCCAGCAGGTGCGCGAGCGGGATCTCGCCAACCAGGTGGAGACGGAGGCCCGCCAGGCCGTGCTCGACCTGGCATCGGCCCAGCAGCAGGTGACCATCGCCGACGAGCGACTCCGTCTGGCCGAGCAGGAGCTGGCCCAGGCGCAGGAGCGCCTGGAGGCGGGGGTGGCGGGGACGGTGGAGACCACCAACGCCCAGGGATCGGTCGCCTCGGCGCGCGACGCCCTGATCCAGGCGCGGGTGAGCTACGGGAGCGCGCGGGTCACCACCTATCGCGCGCTCGGGGCGATCGACCAGCTGCAGTGAGCGGGCGGCGCGGCGCCGGCCGGGGAGCGGCGCCCGTGACCCTCCGATTTTCGCGGTATGTTTGACGCGTGACCTTCCAGCGAAAACTCCTGTTCGGCTTCTCGCTGATGGTGCTGCCCGCCCTCCTGGTCGGGGCGGAAGCCATCCGCAGCAACGTCCTGGAGCGGCGCGCGCTCGAGGCGCTGGGCCGGAGCATGGCCCGCACCCGCACCTATGCCGAGCTGGAGACCGCGATGTTCGACCAGGGCGAGATCATCTGGCGCGACCTCAGCGGCCTCGATTCCTCGGCCCGGAAGGAGTTCACCCTGACCGGCGAGGTGGTCCGCTACTGGCAGGATCGCTGGCGGGCGGAGCTGGGACCGGGCGAGGGGGGGCTGGCCGACGGCGTGGCCCGGATTCAGGAGGACATCGTGCTGGTGGCGGACAGCGTCTTCGCCCTGGCCGATGCGGGTCACCGGCCCGAGGCCTACGCGCTGGCCCAGCGGGAGCTCAAGGGTCGCCTGCAGCCGGCCCTCACCGCGATGAACCGGGAGGTCTATCGCCGCGCCCGCGAGTCGAGCGTGCGCGGCGCCTACACCGGGCTGGAGGAGATCCTGGCGAACGAGGGCCGCACCCTGGTCGCGATCATCGCGCTCTCCCTCGCCGCCGGGCTGCTGGCCTCCTGGGCCATCAGTCGCGGGCTCGCCCGGCCTATTCGCCAGCTGACCGACGCGATGGCGGTGGTGGGCTCCGGACGGCTGGACCACCCGGTTCCCGCGGGGTCGGGCGACGAGATCGGCGACCTGGCCCGCGCCTTCGACCGGATGACCCGGAGCCTGCGGGAGAACATCGGCCAGCTCGAGCGGACCCAGGCGCAGCTGGTGCAGTCGGAGAAGCTGGCGTCGATCGGCGAGATGTCGGCCGCCGTGGCTCACGGGCTCCGCAACCCGCTGGCGAGCCTCCGGGCCGCCGCGCAGCTGGTGCGGCGCCATCCCGAGTCGCCCGCCGCCAAGGAGCACCTCGACGCCATCGTGGAAGAGGTCGACCGGCTCGACCGGCGGATCAGCCACCTGCTCAGCTTCAGCCGGCCGGCGCCGTTCCATCCGATGCCGGAGCATCTGTCCCGCCTGGTCGAGCAGCTCCTCCCGGCGGTGGCGGAGCCGGTGCGGGAGCACCGGATCGATCTCCGCGTCGAGCTGCCCGGTGACCTCCCGCAGGTGCGGGTCGATCCCATGCAGCTCGAGCAGGTGTTGCTGGAGGTGCTCTCCAACGCCGTGGACGCGATGCCTGACGGAGGCACCCTGCGCCTCCGCGCACAGGCCGCCAACGGCGGACCGGAGCCCGGTATGGTACTGGTCGAGGTGACGGACACCGGTCCCGGGATCCCCGAGCAGGTGCTGCCGTCCGTCTGCGAGCCCTTCTTCACCACCCGCTCCGAGGGGACCGGCCTGGGCCTCGCGATCGCGAAGCGCTACGTCGAGCAGAACGGCGGCCGGCTCGAGATCGAGAGCCGGCCCGGGGCGGGCACCACGGTGCGGCTCCGGCTGCCGACGGAGACCCCGGCATGAGCGGCACCGTCCTGATCGTGGACGACGAGCGCACCCTCGCCCGGGCGATCAAGGCCTTTCTCGCCGAGTCGGGGTACGAGGCCGAGGTGGTCGGCGACGGGGAGCAGGCGCTCGGCCTGCTCGAGAGCCTGCGCCCCGACGTGGTCTTTTCCGATGTGCGCCTTCCCGGCATGACCGGCATCGAGCTGCTGCGCCGGATCCGGGAGTTCGACGCGGCGATCCCCGTGGTGATCATGACCGCCTACGGCACCATCGAAGGGGCGGTCGAGGCGGTCAAGCTCGGGGCGTTCGACTACCTCAAGAAGCCGGTGGACCTGGAGGAGCTCAAGCTTCTCGCCGACCGGGCCCGCGAGACCTCGCAGCTCAAGCAGGAGCTCTCCTACTACCGGAGCCGAGCGGCGCAGCCGGTGCGCTTCGGCGAGGTGATCGGGCAGTCGCCGGCCATTCGCGGCGTCCTGGAGCAGGCTCGCCAGATCGCTGCACTCGAGGAGACGCCGCCGGTCCTCATCGTGGGTGAGACCGGGACTGGGAAGGGCCTGGTGGCTCGCACCATCCACGCCTCCAGTCCGCGCTCGGCGCGTCCCTTCATCGAGGTCAACTGCACCGCGCTTCCGGCCACGCTCATGGAGGCGGAGCTGTTCGGGCACGAGCGGGGCGCCTTCACCGACGCCAAGGAGTCCAAACTCGGCCTCTTCGAGGCGGCGGAGGGCGGCTTCCTCTTTCTGGACGAGGTCGGCGATATCGAGCTCTCGCTCCAGGGCAAGCTGCTCAAGGCCGTGGAGGAGCGGAGCGTGCGCCGGGTGGGCGGCATCCGCGACCGGCGGATCGACGTCCGCATCCTCGCGGCGAGCAACCGCGATCTGGAGAAGGACGCGCAGGGCGAGCGGTTCCGCCGCGACCTCTACTTCCGCCTGGCGGTGATCATTCTCCGGCTGCCGCCGCTGCGCGAACGGGGGGAGGACATCCTCTTTCTCGCCGAGCACTTTCTCCGGCGCTTCAACGCCAAGTACGGCAAGGCGGCCCACGGCTTCGATCCGCGGGCTCGCGAGCGGCTGCTGGCGTATCCCTGGCCCGGCAACGTGCGGGAGCTGAGTCACGTGATGGAGCGGGCCGTCCTCTGGAGTCGGGGCGACCTGCTCGGCAGCGAGCATCTGTCGCTGGAGATCCCGGCCACCCCGGCCGAGCCGGCGCCCCAGGCCGATGGCCGGGGGGCCTCGGAGAGTCTCCCGCCCCCGGGGACAGACCTCGAGTCCTGGGAACGGACGCTCATCGAGCGGGCGCTCCGGGAATCGGATGGCAATCAGACGCGGGCGGCCCAGCGACTGGGCATCAGCCGGGACACCCTTCGCTATCGGCTGAAGAAATACGGGATTCAAGGGTAAACCACGGGTGGGTGACAACACCCAATCCTGGGTTTCCTCACCCACCGCCGCCCAGTGGTGATCGCGGCCGGCGATCCGGCACCTGTCCCGCAAGTCACCGCCAATCAACAGACTAGAGGAAGGAGTCGGCTTCGCGTCGAGAATGGCACACGGTCTGCGTAATCGCGGGCGTCGTCGGGCCCGTAGCGGGTCCGGCTGGGTGAACCCACCCACCGCTGGGCCGCACGGCCCGCCGAACTCCTACTCTGGAGGGTGAACAATGAAGTGGACCAAGCCCGAGGCCGAAGTCGTGGCCGTCACGATGGAAGTCACCGCTTACGTCGCGACGCTCTAAAGCGGAACACCATCACCGAGGGGCTCGCGCAAGCGGGCCCCTCGTTGTTTTCAGTGCAGATCGTCCTTCTCGGTACCGCCGCCGGCGGCGGCTTTCCCCAGTGGAACTGCTGGTGCCCCTCTTGCCGGGTCGCCCGGCAAGAGCCGTCGCGTGCCCAGCGGCGAACCCAGTCCTCCGCCGCCGTGAGCGCCGACGGGACGCGCTGGTTTCTCCTCAACGCGTCCCCCGACGTGCACGCGCAGCTCGGACGCTTCGAGGCGGCGCCGCCCGTCTCCGCCCCCCGGCATGTGCCGGTTGAAGGGATCGTGCTCACCGACGCCGAGCTGGATCACACGCTCGGCGTCGTGCTGCTGCGCGAGGCCCGGTTCCTTCAGGTCTGGGCCACCGAGGCGGTCGCGGGGATCCTCGAAGCCGATTCCCGGATCCTCCCGGTCACCAGGGCCTTCGCCCAGGTGCACCTGAGGACGCTGGGCCTGGACGAGCCCACGCCGCTGCTCTACCGGGACGGCTGTCCCAGCGGGATGAGCGTGCTCGGCTTTCCGGTGCCCGCCGGTCCGCCTCGTTTTGCTGCCGAGGAGCGCGCCGGCCATACGGTCGGGCTGCTGGTTCGGGACGACGCCACCGGCGGACTGTGCGCCTTCGTCCCGGGCTGCGGCAGTCTCGATGCCGGGCTGCTCGAGCTGCTCGGCCGGGCGGATCTGATCCTGTTCGACGGGACCTTCTGGACCGACGACGAGCTGATCCGGCTCCGCATCGGTGAGCGCACGGCGCGGCAGATGGATCATCTGCCGATCGCCGGCCCGGACGGCAGCCTGGCGGGCCTGGCCGGCCTCCCCGCGCGGGAGCGGGTCTACACCCATATCAACAACACCAACCCCATGCTGATCGAGGACGGCCCCGAGCGGGCCGAGGTCGAAGCCGCCGGGCTTCGGGTAGGCTTCGACGGCATGCGGTTTACCCTCTAGCTTCCGACCATGACCACTCTCGCCCCTTCCGAGCTGGCCACCCCGCCCCGTCCGCCGATTCCTACGCTGGCGCAGCCGCTCGGGCCCGACGAGCTCGAGGCGGCGCTCCGCTCGTTTCACGGCTCCTACTACGTGCAGCATCCCTTCCACCAGCTCATGTACGAGGGGAAGCTCTCCCGCCGGCAGTTTCAGGGCTGGGTGGCGAACCGCCTGGCCTACCAGCGCGTGGTGCCGAGGAAGGACGCCGCGATCCTGTCCAACTGCCCGGACCCGGAGGTCCGGCGCGAGTGGATCGGCCGCATCATCGATCACGACGGCACCGAGGCCGGCACGGGCGGCATAGAGCTCTGGATCCGCCTGGGCATCGCGCTCGGCATGCCGCGGGAGGAGATGGAGGACGAGCGCCACGTGCTGCCGGCCGTGCGGCTCATCTGCGAGTCGTACGTGACGTTCTGCCGCACCAAGCCGTGGCAGGAGGCCTGCGCGTCGTCGCTCACCGAGCTGTTCGCCCCCAAGATCCATCAGCAGCGCATCGAGGCGTTCCCCAGGCACTATCCCTGGATCCCGCCCGAGGCGCTGGACTACTTCAAGAGCCGGCTGGTCCAGGCGCCCAGGGACGTGGGGCATGGGCTCCGCATCGTGAAGGGTTGGGCCACCACGCCCGAGCGGCAGCAGCGGGTGTTCGAGGCGCTGGCCTTCAAGCTCGAGATGCTCTGGGCGATGATCGACACCATCCACAACGCGTACCGCGAGGAGTGAGGGTGACGCTCGCCCTCGACACCGTGCCCCGCCTCTGGCGGCTCGCCCGGCTGGATTACGATCCGGCGCGGCAGCGGCCGGTGTTGCTGTACCCCGAGGGCGCCGTCCTGCTCAACGACACCGGCCTCGCCATCCTGCAGCTGGTGGACGGCAGCCGCAGCGTGGCGGAAATTGCGGCCGAGCTGGGCCGCCGGTACGGGACCGACGTCACCGCCGACGTCACCGACTATCTCTCGCGCCTGGCGGAAAGAGAGTTGATCCAATGACCACCGACCGGCCGACCACCCTGCTCGCGGAGCTGACCCACCGCTGTCCGCTCCGCTGTCCCTATTGCTCCAATCCGCTCGACCTCATCCGGGCCGAGGCCGAGCTCACCACCGAGGATTGGAAGCGGGTGTTCAGCCAAGCCCGCGCGCTGGGCGTGCTGCAGCTCGGCCTGTCGGGCGGAGAGCCCATGGTGCGCAAGGACCTCGAGGAGCTGGCGGCGCACGCCCGGAGCCTCGGGCTCTACAGCACCCTGGTCACCTCGGGGCTCGGGCTCACCCGGCAGCGGGCCGAGCGGCTTCGTGCCGCCGGGCTCGAGCATATCCAGATCTCGATTCAGGACGTCGACACGGCGAGTGCGGAGCGGATCGCGGGGGTCAGCTCGGTCAAGCAGAAGCGCGCCGCGGCGGCCATCGTCCGGGAGCTGGGCTTCGCCTTCACCGTCAACGTGGTGCTCCACCGCGCCAATCTCGACCGGATCGGCGAGATCATCGACCTGGCGGCGAGCCTGGGGGCGGACCGGCTGGAGCTGGCCAACACCCAGTACTACGGCTGGGGGCTGGAAAACCGCGCGGCGCTCATGCCCACCCGGGATCAGGTGACCCGCGCACAGGCGATCACGCAGGAAGCGATGACCCGCTATCGGGGAAAGATGCAGATTCTCTTCGTGCTCCCCGACTACTTCGAGCAGTACCCCAAGCCCTGCTACGGCGGCTGGGGCAAGCTGTACCTGGTCGTGGCGCCCGACGGCAAGGTGCTGCCCTGCCACGGCGCGACCCAGATCACCACGATGACCTGGCCCAACGCGAGGGAGCACTCGCTGGAGTGGATCTGGCAGGAGTCTGCCGGATTCAACGCCTTCCGGGGCGACGCCTGGATGCGGGAGCCCTGTCGCTCGTGCCCCCGGAAGACGGTGGATTTCGGCGGGTGCCGCTGCCAGGCGTTCGCCCTCACCGGGGCCGCCGAGAACACCGACCCCGTCTGCATTCTGAGCCCCGACCGGGGCATCATCGACGCCGCCGTGGCCGAGCCGGGCGACGTCCAATACCGCTACCGCATCCTGGCGGGCGAGCCGCAGCGGGCGTGACCGAGCCGCCGGCCATCGCGTGCGAGGGCCTCGGGCGGGACTACGGTTCCGTCCGGGCGCTCGACGCGCTGGATCTGGTGGTCCCCCGCGGCACCCTGGTCGGCGTGCTCGGCCCCAACGGCGCGGGCAAGACGACCGCCATGCTGCTGCTCGCGACCCTGCTCGCGCCCGATCGGGGAGCCGCGCGGGTCTTCGGTCACGACGTCACCAGCGAGCGGGCGGCCGTCCGACGCAGGCTCGGCCTGCTCTTCCAGGAGACCAGCGTCGACGGTCTCCTGAGCGTGCGGGAGAACCTGCTCTTCGCCGCCCGATTGTCGGGCATGGGCGGGCGGCTCGCCCGGGCGGCCGTGGCCGACGCGATCGAGCGGGGCGGGCTCGGCGCGCACAGCGGCCGCTCCGCGCGCGAGCTCTCCGGCGGGTGGCGTCGGCTGGTCGACATCGCCCGCGCCACGCTCCATCGCCCCGACCTCCTCATCCTCGACGAGCCGACCGTCGGGCTCGATCCTGAGCACCGCGAGATGATCTGGAGCATTCTGGACCGGGAGCGTCGGGAGCACGGCACGACGATTCTCTTTTCGACTCACTATCTCGCCGAGGCGGAGCCGGCGGACCGGGTGGTCCTGCTGGCGGCGGGGCGGGTCGTGGCCCAGGATGCGCCCGATCGGCTGCGAGCCGGCCTGGGCGAGGAGATGGCCGAGATCGAGGGGCCGGGCGCCGAGCGGCTCACTCGGGCGCTTCGCGGCCTGGGGGCGGCGCGCACGATCCTTCGGACCGGCCGGGGGTACCGGGTCGGGTTGGTAGGTCCGCGCGAGCCGGTGGTCGAGCTCGCCGGCGGCGCCCCCGAGGTCGCTCGCTTCGCGCTCCGGCCGGTGAGCCTGGAGGACGTCTACTTCGCCTCTACCCGGAGCGCCGACGAGGCGGCGGAGGCGGTGCCCGCGTGAGCGCGTGGAGCGCGGTCTACGGCATCGTGGCGCGGGACCTCACCCGCACTACACGGCAGACCAGTCGGCTCCTGGGCGGCGTCGCCCGCCCCTTCATGTGGCTGCTCCTGGTCGGCACCGGATACAACGCGATCGCCCGGCTGGAGGGTGGGCTTCCCTACCAGGCCTACGTCTTCCCCGGCGTGGTCGCGATGGCCGCGCTGTTCGGCGGGATGCTGACCGCGGTGTCCACGGTGTACGATCGTGAGTTCGGCATGCTGCGGCTCATGCTGGCGAGCCCGGCCGGGCCCGGGGCGGTCCTGCTGGGGCGGGTGCTCGCGGCGAGTCTGGTCGGCATCCTGCAGGGCGGGGTCGTCCTCGCCGTGGCGCCGCTCGTCGTGTCCGTCACGGGAGAGCGATGGCTCTTGGCGCTGGGGGCGCTGGCCGCCGTGGCCGCGATGAGCGCCACGCTGGGCCTGCTCGTCGCCGCCCGACTCCGCTCGGTGGAGAACTTCGCCGGGATCATCAACGTGATCCTGTTTCCGCTCCTGTTCCTGAGCGGAGCACTCTATCCCACCGCCGGGATGCCGCCTGCGCTGCGCGCCGTGGCCCGGCTCAACCCGGTGACCTACGCCGTGGACCTGCTCCGGCACGCGTTCGGCCAGGCCGAGGAGTTCGCCCTCGCGACCGATGTCGTGGTGGTGCTCGGCGTCATGCTGGTCGGCTTCGCCGCGGGGACGCTGCTCTTCGACCCCGAGCAGCGGTTCACCGCGCGCGTCGCGCGCCGGCCGCCGGACTCCGCTCCGGCATCGCCGTAGCATCGCCTCCCAGCGCCGCTCAGGAGCAGGGCCGGGGCGGTAGCCGCGTCAGGGTGACGTGCTGGACGACGCGGGAACGGACCGGCGTCCGGATGCGGCCGGCGGCGGGGATCGAGGTCTCGATCAGAATCTCCCGCCGTCTCTCCACCAGTCCGATCGGTGGATCCCAGAGCAGGGTGCCCTGCTCGGTCGTCGTCTGCGTGAGCGCGACCGGGATGGTATCGCCACGGGGAGTGGTCTCGCTGGCTCGGCGGCGCAGGTCGAGGGCGAAGTGGAGCAGGGTCCGTCCGCCCACCAGCGTGTCGGCCAGCCGGGCGATCGTGCCGTTCGCGCCCTGCCAGGAGGCACCGGGCGGGAGCGGCGCGGGAGGAAGTGGGGGGAAGAGGTCGTCGAGCGCGGTGGAGAGGTCGGCGACCTCCGCCACTTCGTCCGGGATGAAGGGGCGGGTCGCGGGCTCGTAGTGGCCGATCGAGTCGAGGCGCCCCCGGTACCTCCCTCCGATCAGACCATCGGTGTCCGGGATCAGCTCCCCGGCCGGCGTGCGCCGCCGGATCGCGAGGCTGTCGTACCAGCCTTCCAGCGCTACCGCACCGGCGCTGTCACCCGCCCGAAACTGCCAGAGCCCGTAGCGCTCGGCCGCGCCCTCTCCCGAGGCGCGGGGTGTGCTGGTGGTGATCTCGCTCCGGGACGATTCGGCGAACCGGGCGCACTCGAGCTGCGCGGCGCGGTAGCGGGGAGCATCCCCGGTCTGTGCCGGGCGCGGCGGCGGCAGTGCCGCGGCGACGAGCAAGACCGCGGCAACGGTGCGGCTCAGGCCTCCGCCATGAACGGGTAGGTGAAGTCGGTCGGCGGCACCGAGGTCTCCTTGATCACCCGGGGCGAGACCCAGCGGAGCAGGTTGAGGATCGAGCCCGCCTTGTCGTTGGTCCCGCTGGCGCGAGCTCCGCCGAACGGCTGCTGCCCCACCACCGCGCCGGTCGGCTTGTCGTTCACGTAGTAGTTGCCCGCCGCGAACCGGAGCGCCCGGTCGGCTTCGGCCAGGGCGCAGCGATCGCGGGCCCACACCGCGCCGGTGAGCGCGTACGGCCCGGTCCGGTCCACCAGCGAAAGCGTCTCGCTCCACTTGGCGGCCGGGTACACGTAGGTGGTGAGCACCGGCCCGAAGAGCTCCTCGCACAGGAGCCGGTACCCCGGGTCGGTGGCCTGGAGCAGGGTGGGCTGCACGAACCACCCCACCGAGTCGTCGGTTCCGCCGCCGGCGAGGACTTTCACGCCGGGATCGCTCTGGGCCCGCTCCAGGTGGCCGCGCAGCCGCGCGAAGGCGCGGGCATCGATCACCGCGCCCATGAAGTTGCGGAAGTCGGCGACGTCGCCCATGCGGATCTGGCCGATCATGGCGACGACCCGGTCGCGGACCTCCGGCCAGAGCGTGTCGGGGATGTACGCCCGGGACGCCGCGCTGCACTTCTGTCCCTGGTACTCGTAGGCTCCGCGCACCATGGCGACGGCGAGGGCCTCGGGATCGGCGCTGGGATGGGCCAGGATGAAGTCCTTGCCCCCGGTCTCCCCCACGATCCGGGGATAGCCCCGATAGCGCGCCATGTTCTCGCCGATCGTCTTCCACAGGCTCTGGAATACCGCGGTCGATCCGGTGAAGTGGATCCCGGCGAAGTCGGGGTCGTTCAGCAGCACCCGACTCACCTCGACCGCGTCGCCCGGGACGAAGTTGATCACGCCGGGTGGCAGCCCCGCGTCACGCAGCAGCTCGAAGAAGTGCCAGTTGCTGAGCGCCGCCGTGGATGAGGGCTTCCAGACCACGGTGTTGCCCATGAGCGCGGGCGCGGTGGGCAGGTTCCCGCCGATGGCGGTGAAGTTGAACGGCGTGATGGCGTAGACGAAGCCCTCGAGCGGCCGGTGGTCCATCCGGTTCCACGCCCCCGGCACCGACTCGGGCTGCTCCTGGTAGATCCGTTCAGCGAAGGCGACGTTGAACCTGAGGAAATCGATCAGCTCGCAGGCGCTGTCGATCTCGGCCTGGAAGGCGGTCTTGCTCTGCCCCAGCATGGTGGCCGCATTGACCAGCTGCCGGCGTGCTCCGGCGAGGAGGTCCGCGGCGCGGAGGAAGACCGCAGCCCGGTCCTCGAAGCGCCAGTGGGCCCAGTCGCGCTGGGCCTCGACCGCCGCCCGGACGCCCGCCTGGATCGTGGCGGTATCGGCGTGGTGGACCCGGGCGAGGACCCGCTGATGACAGTGGGGCGAGACCACGTCGTGGGTGCTGCCGCTGCGGACTTCCTGCCCGCCGACCACGACGGGGATGTCCACCTGCTGGCCCGCCTGGCTCTTGAGCGCGGCCTTGAGTGCGGCCCGCTCGGGTGAGCCCGGGGCATAGCTCAGCACCGGCTCGTTACGGGCCCGGGGGATGTTCGAGATACCGCTCATTGAGGCACCCGGATGAAGGATGCCGGAAAATAGCAGGGGTATGCTAGAAGGAGGTGTGGTAGCCCAGGCCCATCCCGCCGGTCGGCCCGGCGATGAACGAGGGCGCGCGGATGCCGAAGACCCGCCAGCGCCCGGAGGCGAACTTGGCGGAGGTGATGCCGATGGCGGCCCCGGCCGCCACGTCGCTCAGCCAGTGCCGGTTGTCGTTGATGCGGGACCAGCCGACGGCGGTAGCCGCCGCCAGCAGACCGTAGCGCGCCACCGGCTGGTGGAGCTCGTCACCCAGGGCGGTGGCGAAGGCGAAGGCCATGGCGGTGTGGCCCGACGGCCAGGACGCGTGGCCGCTGAACAGCGAAAAGTCGTCGGGATCCTGGTCGAGGAACTGATTGTCGGGGCGGCCCCGCCCGGCGACCATCTTCAGGCCGTTGGTGGCCACGCCCGCCACCGCGAGCGCGCCCGCGAGGCGGGTACCCGTCCGGATGAGACGCGGATTATGGCTCACCAGCCCCGCCGTCAGGATGCCCGCCGTGACAGTGCCGTAGACCTCCGGCTGGCCAAAATGGCGCACCGACTCGGCGAAGCGGTCGCCGGCGGAGGTCCGGTGCGCCTGCGCATCCTGCCGGACCGTGCCGTCGAGCAGCATGAGGGCCGACACCCCGCCCAGGACGGCGGCGCCCTGCCACCAATGGATCGACGTCTGCTTGGGGAACGAATCGACCGGCTCGGAGTGGAGCGACTGGGCGGAGAGCGCCGCCGGGCACGCCACGGTCAGGGCGAACAGGCAGCACAGCCCCCCGGACCGGATGGGGGAGGCGCGCAACGGGGCGATCGGCATGGCCATCCTTACACAATGGTGAATGGTGCGGGTATGGCAAATCCCGTCGGCGTATTACCTTCGGGCGTGTCGTTCTGGGAAATCCACTCGCTGAGGCTGGGCCGATGATCCGACGCGTCGGTGTGCTACTGGTGCTCCTCGCGGCGCCGTCCTGCCGCAACTACGACCTCTACTCCCGGGTGTCCTCCGCCGACGGCTCGGTGCCGGGCGACCAGTACGCTCGCTACGGCAAGGAGCAGGCCGAAGCCGTGGCGATCGGACGGCGGCTGGCCGAAGTCGGCCCTGCGGGGACCGACTCCGCCGTCGCATATGCCCGGGGGCTCCCGGACGTCGCAGACGTCGATGCCGATCCTCTCGGGCATCGCCTGACCGTGGGATTCAGGAGCGGGTGGCGGGTCGGAATCGTGCCGCTCGCCGATGGCAAGAAGCCGGCCGAGACTCCCGGACTGGGCGCCCCGGCCTCCCGGTAACCCGTCCGAAGTATAGCCGCCTCCGGAATGCCGGCCGCGACGGGGTGCGTTCAGGTCAACACCACGGTGCCCGACCGCGCCACGGCTGACCGGGTCGCGAGCGTCGCGGTCACCGAGCGGCTCGCGGCCTGCGCGCACGTGGACGGGCCGCTCCAGAGCACCTATCGCTGGCAAGGCGCGGTAGAGACCGCGACCGAGTGGAGTTGCCGGCTCAAGACGACCGTGCAGCGGCTCCCGGCCCTGGTCGCCCGGATCCGCGAGCTCCACCCCTACGACGTACCGGAAATCGTCGCCCAGGACGTCGCCGACGGCGACCCCGCATATCTCCGCTGGATCCAGGAGTCCGTCGCCATCTAAGGGGGCCTCCGTGACCGCCCTCCCGACCCCGCCCTCGCCCGAGCTGCTCTACCTCCTCGCGGGCGACGAGGAGGACCTCCTCGCCGCCGTCGAGAACCTCCGCCCCGCCGACGTGGCCGAAGCCCTGAACCAGCTGCCCGTCGCCGGGGCGGCGCGGGTGGTGGCCGCGCTTCCGTTCGAGCTGGCCGTGCAGCTGCTCGACGAGCCGGAGCTGGACCGGCGAGGCGACATCTTCGAGCTCCTCGACGAGAGCCGGGCGATCCCGCTGATCGAGGCGCTCTCCTCCGACCAGCAGGTCGACCTCTACCGCACGCTCAAGGACGCCGACCGCGCCCGCCTCTATCACGTGCTCGACGCGCCTACCCGCGAGGCGCTCAAGCTGCTCCTGGCCTTCCCGCCCACCAGCGCGGGGGGACTCATGACCACGGAGTTCGTGGGCGTCCCGGCCACCTGGACGGTCGAGCAGGTGCGCCGTCACGTGAGCGAGGTGGGGCGGGCGAAGGAGACGGTCTACGCGATCTATGTACTGAACCCGCGAGACCAGCGCCTTGTGACCGTGGTGTCGCTGCGGGAGATCATGCTGGCCGACTCCGGCCAGCGGGTGGACACCCTGGCAGTGGGACGCCGCGCGATCAGCGTCGGGCCGCTGGTGGACCGGGAGGACGTGGCCCGGCTGATCTCCAAGTACAACCTGCTCGCCATTCCGGTGCTGGACGACGCGGGCCGGGTACTCGGCATCGTGACGGTGGACGACGTGATCGACGCCCTGATCAGCGAGCTGTCGGAGGACGTGCAGAAGTTCGGCGGCATGGCCGCGGTAGACGAGCCGTACCTGCAGATCGGCCTGGGCGAGATGGTCCGCAAGCGCGCCGGCTGGCTCTCGGCGCTCTTCCTGGGCGAGATGTTCACCGCGGCCGCGATGGGCCACTTCGAGCACGAGATCGGCCGGGCGGTCGTGCTGGCCCTGTTCATCCCGCTGATCATCAGCTCGGGCGGGAATTCCGGCTCGCAGGCCACCTCGCTCATCATCCGGGCGATGGCGTTGCAGGAGGTCCGCCTGCGCGACTGGTGGCGGGTCGCGACCCGGGAGATCCTGGCCGGCCTCGCCCTCGGCGCTATCCTGGGGGCGATCGGGTTCCTGCGCATCGTGCTCTGGCAGCGGCTGGGCTGGTACGACTACGGCGCCCACGCGCTCCTCATCGCCGCCACCGTGTCGCTGTCGCTGGTCGGGGTCGTGCTGTTCGGCTCGTTCGCCGGCTCGATGCTGCCCTTCGTCCTGCGCCGGGTGGGCTTCGACCCGGCCAGCGCGTCGGCGCCGTTCGTGGCCACGCTGGTGGACGTGACCGGCCTGGTGATCTACTTCACCGTGGCGCTGCTGCTCCTGCGGGGAACGCTGCTGTAAGCCGGCTCAGGAACCCGGCGATCTCGGGCAGCGGCAGGACCGAGGTCGCCCCGCCCCGCTCCCAGGCTGCCCGCGGCATCCCGTACACCACGCAGCTCGCCTCGCTCTCGGCGATGGTGAGTCCGCCCCCGGCCCGGATCGCCTGCATCCCCTCGGCGCCGTCCTCCCCCATGCCCGTGAGCAGGATGCCCAGAACGCGGCCCGGCCGCGCCCGCTCGGCCGACTTCATCGTCAGGTCGATGCTGGGCACGTGGCGCGCGCCGGCGGGCTCCGCCGAGAGCACCAGCGCGAGGTTGCCCGTGATCCGGAGGTGCACGCCCGCGGGAGCGATCCGCACCTTCCCCGCGGCGAGCCGCTCGCCTTCCACAGCTTCGGAGACGTCCAGCCGGCAGAGACCCCTGAGGCGGTCGGCGAAGGGCCGGGTGAATCCGACGGGCATGTGCTGCACCACCACGATCGGGAGCGGGAAGGTGACGGCGAGCGGCTCCAGCAGGCGCTGAAGCGCGGCCGGCCCGCCGGTCGAGGCGCCGATCACGCAGAGCGCGCAGTGCGCCGCGGCGGAGGGCTCGAGCGCGCCAGGAGTGCGCGCCCCGCTCGCCGGGGTGGCCCGACGGGCGCAGGCATCCATCTTCTCCACCACCTCGCGCCGCAGGCTCTCCAGATCCATCACGTTGAAGCTGGACTTGTCGATGAAGTCCACCGCGCCGGCCGACAGCGCCTCCACCGTGGCCGCCGCGCCCTGGCGGGTGTGGGCCGAGAGCATGAGCACCCGGAGCCTGGGGTTCCAGCGCAGCAGGGCGCGGAGGAGCTGCAGGCCGTCCATTCCCGGCATCGCGACGTCGAGGGTGACCAGATCGGGGTCGAGGGCCGGGATCCGCTCCAGCGCCTCCACCGCATCGGCCGCCTCGCCCACGACGTGGTACCCCGTGGCGCGATCGAGAATCCGGGTGAGGGCCCGGCGCACGAAGGCGGAGTCGTCCACCACGAACACGCGCCGGCTCATGCGGCCGCCCGCTTGCGGTACACCACGCCGCCCGCCGCCGTGACCGGCTCGAACTCGGTCACCCGGTCGAGCAGCGATTCGGAGTGCCCCAGGAGGAGGTATCCGCCCGGGCGGAGCGAGCGGCCGAAGAGCTCGATGAGGCCCGCGAAGGCCCGTTCCCCGAAATAGATCAGCATGTTGCGACAGAAGATCACGTCGTACACGGCCCAGCCGAGCGTTCCCCCGGGCGTGCGCAGGTTGGCCTCGAAGAAACGGGTCCCCTTCCGGTGCCGGTCGCGCAGCCGCCAGCGCCCGTCCGCCTCGCGGAAGTAGCGCCGCCGCACATCCTCGTCGCAGACCCGGAGCGACCCGCCCTCGTACAGCCCTTCGCGCGCCTGGGCGATGCGGTCGGGGTTGAGGTCGCAGCCGTCCACCTCCCACGCCGGCCCGGTCAGCTCGAATCCGGCGTTCTGCAGCGAGATCACGATCGAGTAGGCCTCCTCACCCGAGGAGCAGCCGGCCGAGAGGATCCGGAGCGGCCGCCGCTCGAGCTCGGACCGCCGCTCGGGCACCAGCCGGCCGGTCAGGAGCTCGAAGTGATGGGGCTCGCGGAAGAAGTAGGTCTCGTTGTTGGTGAGCCGGCCGCCGAGCTGCGCCAGCTCGGCCTCGCCGTCGGGATGGTAGCGGAGGAAGTGGTAGTACGAGCGCAGCGAGTCCAGGCGGTGGGCGCGGAGCCGGGGCTGCAGGCGCGTCTGCAGGATCTCTCCCCGGACGCCGTCGAAGGCCAGGCCGAACCGCTCCTCGATCAGATCGGTGACGAGCTTCCACTCGGCCGGCTCGACCCGGCTCATGCCGTCCGCCGCACCTGCCTCGCGGGCTCGGACCGGCCGGCCAGCTGATCGAGCGACTGCCGCGCGGTCCGCGCCACCACCGGCTCGACGTCGCGGGCCAGGGTGAGCAGCGCCTCGCGGCCGTCGCCGGCGCCGCACCACGCGAGCCCGCGGGCCGCTTCGTTGCGGATGCCCCAGTCGGGATCGCGGGCGAGGCGGCGGAACGTCCCCACGTCGGCCGGATCGGCCAGGTCGGCCAGACCTCGCGCGGCCAGCCGCCGGATCTCCACGTCCTCCTCCATCAGCCGGCCGCGCAGGAAGTCCGGCAGCTCCGGTCCGCCGATGCGGGTGAGCGCCTCGATGATCTCCAGCCGCTCGTGCAGCGGCGAGGTCGGGTACAGCCGGTGCAGCCGCCCGACCGCGTCGGCGGCCTGCAGGTGTCCCAGCGCCCGGATCACGTGATAGCGGAGGGAGTCGCCGGTGCCGAGCAGGGCCATGAGCGTCACCGCCGTGCGCTCACCGCCCCGGCGGACCAGCAGCTCGAGCGCCTCCAGCTGGACCGGCTGGTTCCGGTCCGCCAGGGCGCGGAGCAGGGTGACCTCCGCCCGGGAGCCCGGCACGCGCGCGGCCGCGCGGAGCGCCGCCCGGCGGAGCGGCATGCTTCGGCTGGTGGCGAGCTCGAGGATCCGCTCCTCCAGCGGCGGGTAGGCGCGAACACCGAGGACGCCGAGCGCCGCGATCATCTCGTCCTCGGACGTACCGGGCGCGAGGCAGGCGGCCAAGGCGGGAAGGAGCTCCTCCGGACCCCGGGCGAGGCCATCGACCGCGGCGGCGCGCTCGGCGGGGCTGCCGGTCCGGAGCAGCGGGATCAGTCGGCCGGACGCTTCGGGGCTCCCGGTGAGCGCGAGGGCCCGGCACGCGGCGGCCCGCACCTCCACCACCGCATCGTCGAGCAGCGGCAGCAGGCGCGCCGCGTCCTCCGGCTCGGGGACCAGCGCCACGAGAGCGCCGCGCCGCACCCGGGGGTCGGCGTCGGCGAGGTGCTGGTCCAGGCTCACCCTGAGCGTCTCGGGCCGCGGCCGGAACACCGCTTCGGCCCAATGGGGGGCGTCGGGCCCGCCCAGCCGGGCGAGCAGAACCGGCACCAGCGGGGCGATGTCGGCGCGAGCCACCAGCGCGGCCGCCGCGCGGAACCGTTCCTCGGCGTCGAGATCGTCGCCGGACGCGGGCGCGGCGAGGACCAGCCGCAGGTAGCTGGCCACCGCTCCCGCGGGATCGAGCCGCAGCTCCTCGCCCCACGCCCGGGTGATCGGCGCGGAGTCGCCATGGAGATCGAGCACCACGCCGATCGCGAGCAGCAGCGCATCCTGGAGGTTCCGCTCCCGCACCAGCCGGAACCGGGCCAGCATCGGCCCCAGCGAGCCGGGATCGGCCAGCCGCTGCAGCGCCAGTACCGCGGGCTCCGCCATGATCGAGTCGGGGATCAGCTCGATCAGCGGCCCGACCGCCACCGGGTCGCCGATGGCGCCCAAAGCGTCGATCGCCGCGAGCTGCAGCCAGATCTCGCCGCCCAGGAGCGTGAGCAGCTCCGGCACCGCGTCCCGGCTCCGGAGCCGTCCCAGCGCCTCGATGGCGGACTGCGCGATGTTGAGCTGGGGGTGGCGGATCAGCGGCAGCACGGCGGGCGCGGCCGCCGGGTCGCCGATCCGGGCCAGGATCTGGAGCGCGAACATCACCACGTCCTCGTCGGCCAGGCTGAGCATGGCCTGGAGGTACGGCAGGGCGTAGGGCCCCTGGCACTCCAGCGCGGCGAGCGCCGCGTTGCGGCGGACCGCGTCCGCCCCGTCCGCCACCATGGCGCCCAGCACGCCGGGCTCGACGTAGCGGGCCGCCAGGCGAATGGCGCGCTCGCGCACCGCCGGCGACTCGTCCTCCAGCGCGCGCAGGATGGCCGGCTCGCGGGCCGCGTCGTCGGGCAGCGCGTCCAGCGCGGCGAGCCGCTGCGCGACGGTCGGGGGTCCGTTCGGCGCCATCCGGCCTCCTAGATCGTGAACTGCTCGACCTGGGTCCGGAGCGAGTCGGACTCGCCGGCCAGGTTCTTGGCCGCGGCGTTCATCTGCTCCACCGCGGCGAGATTCTGTCGGGACACCAGGGCGATCGCCTCCACCGCCTTCACCACCATCTCGCCGCCGCGTTTCTGCTCGCCCACGGCCTCCGACATCTGGTGCGTCAGGTGGTTCATCTTCTGGGCGGCCACGCTGATCTCCTGGGCGCCGCAGGCGTTCTCCCGGACCGCGCCGGCGATCTGGCGGGCCAGGGCCTCCATCTGGTTCACCGTCTGCAGCACCTCGCGGGCGTCGGCCGCCTGCGCGTCCGCCGCGCGGGAAGCTTCGGCCACGAGCGTGGAGGTCTTGCCGATGGATTCCACGATCCCGGCGAGCACCTGCTCCATCAGGCCAACGGCGTGGCGGGTGTCCTTCTGGACCGAGTCGATCACGCCGCCGATTTCCTGGGTGGCCTGCACCGACCGCTCGGCCAGCCGCCGCACTTCGTCGGCGACCACCGCGAACCCCTTGCCCGCGTCACCCGCGCGCGCCGCCTCGATCGCGGCGTTGAGCGCCAGGAGATTGGTCTGATCGGCGATCTCCTCGATGACCTTCACGATCTTGCCGATCTCGTCCGAGCGCTCGCCGATCGTGGTGATGGAGATCTGGAGCCGCTCGCCGTTCTGGCGGGTGTCGCTCACCGAGCGGCGACTCACCTCGTCCACCGTGTGCATCCGCCCGGCGATCTCCCCCACGCTGCCGATCATCTCCCCCAGCGTCCCCGTGGCGGTCTCGACCGAGCGCAGGAGCACCTCTCCGTTCTGCGCGGTCTGGGTGAGGGTGACGCTCATCTGCTGGATCGACGCGGAGGTCTGGTCCACGTTGGCCGCGAGCGCCTCGGCGTTCCGGGCCAGGTGCTGCATCTGGGAGGCGATCTCCACCATCGTGCTGGAGGTCTCCTCGGTGGAGCTCGACTGCGCCTCGGCGCCGCGCGCCATCTGGGTGGAGCTGGCCGAGATCTCCTCCGCGCTGGTGGCGACGGTGCGGGAGGAGGTGGAGATCTGGGCCACGATCGACCGGAGGTTCTTCACCATCTGCCGCATCGAGTGCTCCAGCCAGCCGATCTCGTCCCGCGACTGGCTCCGGATGTCGGCGGTGAGGTCGCCCTTGGAGACCTGCTCGGCGAGGATGCCGAGACTGGTGAGCGGGTCGGCGATCAGCCGCGCCAGGAGCAGCGCGATCCCCACGCCGAGCAACGCGGTCACCAGCATCACCAGCAGGAGACTGGTGCGCGCGTCGCCGTAGATCTGGTCCGCCGCGGCCGTGGGCAGAGCGCCCTGCACGATCTGCGCGGAGGCGACGTTCATCCGATCGAGCCCCCGCAGCGCGAGCCAGCCGAGCACCGCCGTGCACGCCAGCACGGCGCAGAAGCCGGTCAGGATCTTCCGCCGGATGGTCCAGTCCTTGATCGTCTGTTCGAGCCGACCCGCCATATTCGTGTCCCCGGTTCGATGTCAGCGTTGCAGGAGCAGGACCGCGTCGAGGTCCAGCAGGATCAACAACCGGTCCGGCCGCCGGGCCACGCCGGCCAGCCAGTCGGCCTGCGGCGTCAGGATGTCCTCCGGCGGCGGCTGGACCGAGTCGGCCGGGATTCGCGTCACCTGAAGCACGGCGTCCACCAGCAGGCCCAGGATCCGTCCGTGCGCCTCGGTCACCACGATCCGGCTCTTGGGCGTGACCGCGGCCGTCGCGAGGCCGAGCCGGCTGCGAAGCTCCACTACCGGGAGAATCCGGCCCCGCAGGTTGGTGACCCCGCGCACGTGCTCCGGCGCCTGGGGCACCCGGGTGATCTCCCCGACCCGGATGACTTCCCGCACCCGCTGCACCGGGACGCCGTAGGCTTCGCGGTCGAGGGTGAAGGTGACCAGGTGGATCTCGGGCACCGGGGCGGCGACCTCCGCCGGCCCGCTGCTGCCCAGCTCATCGGCGAAGCGCAGGAGTGCGTCGCTCACGCCGGCACCCGCTGCTCGAGGATCCGGACGGGGTCGAGAATGCAGGCCACGCGCCCGTCGCCCAGGATGGTCGTGCCCGACACTACGTCGGGACGCCCCAGCGACGGATCGAGGCCCTTCACCACGACGTCCTGATGCCCGATCAGGCGGTCCACCAGAATTCCCCGCCGCCGCCCGCCCGAGCTGATCACCACGTAGAACCGCCGCCCCCGGTCGGACCGGGCGCCGGTGCCGAGCAGGGCCCCGCCGTCGGTCACCTGAATGAGCCCGCCGCGCCAGACCGCCACCCCGCGATGGTTGATCTCGTGCAGCGCCTGCGGCTCGGCTCGGACCGTCGCGGCCACCTGCGCGATCGGGACCGCGTAACGCTCCTGGTCCACCTCCACGATCAGGGAGCGCACGATCGCCAGGGTGAGCGGGATATCCAGGAGGAACGCGCTGCCCTCGCCCGGCCGGGAGCGCACCGCGATGGTGCCGCCGAGGGCGCGGACCGCCGCCGCGACGACATCCAGTCCCACACCACGGCCCGCCAGCTCCGACACCCGATCGGCGGTGGAGAAGCCGGGTTGGAAGATCAGCGCGTGGGGATCGCTCTCTTCCCCCGCTGAGGTGAGCCCCAGCTCCACGGCACGGTCGAGAATCCGCCGCTCGTTCAGCCCGCGGCCGTCGTCGGCCAGCTCGATCGCCACCCGGCCGGAGCGGGACACGGCGGCGAGGCGCAGCGCGCCCTCGTCGGGCTTGCCCGCCGCCCGCCGCTCGGCGGGCGTCTCGATCCCGTGCACCACGGCATTGGTGAGCAGGTGCAGCAGCGGCTCGCCGAGCCGGTCGAGCACCGCCTTGTCCATCGCCGTCTCACCCCCGCTCGTCTCCAGGCGGACCCGCTTGCCCACCCCTTCCGCCACCCCGCGCAGCAGCCTGGGGAAGCGGCCGAACACGCTGGAGATGGGAAGCAGCCGGGTTTCCATGACCACGCCCTCCAGCCGCTTCATCGTCTTCTCCAGCGCGAGGATCGCATGGTCCAGCTCGGGCAGGCCCGGGGTCGATCCGGCGCGCCGCGCCACGCGCCGGTACGCCTCGGCCACGGCGGCCTGTTCGATCAGTCCCTCGCCCAGGACCTCCAGCAGGGTGTCCAGCCGGCGAAAATCCACCCGGACCACGTTGGCGGCGCCGTCGGCCTCCGCGCCGCGGCGCCGCTCGCTCCGGCGTCGGTCCGCCGCCTTGCCGTTTCCGTTCGCGGCGCCGCGGGCGGCCGCGGCCGCTCGGGCCAGCCACCCCGTTGCCCCCTCGACCGTGCCGCCGGCGGCGGCTCCGCGCACCTGGTCCACCAGAAGGCCGCCGCCTTCCACCAGCAGGGCCAGCAGTCCGTCGCCGTCGTCACCGCCACGCTCGATCAGGGCGGCGCACAGATCTTCCAGCGCGTGGGCCGACTCCTGGATCGGGGTGAGGCCCATCATCGCCGAGTTGCCCTTGACGGTGTGCAGCCAGCCTTTCACCGGGCCGAGGAGCTCGTCACCTCCGGTTCCCGCGCGGCGCCGCCGCTCGACGTCCACCAAGGCGTCGGCCGCCCGCTCGGCCAGCGGGAGGCACTCGACGACGTACTCGTCGATCAGCTCGCGGAAGGCGTTGTCTTCCGCGCTCATCTCAGGCGGCGCTGCCCGCGGCCTCGGCCAGCGCCCGGGCCACCAGGCGCTCGACGTCGGCCGGCTGAAACGGCTTGCGGAGATAGTCCCAGGCTCCTGCCGAGCGCGCCCGCACCTCATCATCCTCGGTGCTCTCGGTGGTCACCAGGACGATGGGCACCTGGGGATGGAGCCGCTCGGCCGCGCGGCGGGCCAGCACCTCGAGTCCGTTCATCTCCGGCATGTTGAGGTCGAGGAACACCAGGGCCAGCTCGGGATGCTGCGCCAGCAGGGCGTAGCCCTCGCGGCCGTTGGTGGCATGATAGAGCGTGTTCCCGGCCAGCGCGCCGCGGGAGAAGATGAGCCGGTACATCTGATGGTGGAGCGCCGAATCGTCGACGAACAGGAAGGCATGTGCCATGTCACATCCCCGGGGCCGAGACTGCGGTCTGGACGACTTGCCTGAGGTGCTGCGGCTTCCACGGCTTCTTCACCACGGCGGTCACGCCGAGCCCGGTAGCCTCCACCAGCATCGGGGAGCCGTCCGGCTCGACCGTCGTGAGCACCACCGGCAACCCCCGCAGTCGGGGACTGCGGCGCAGCTCGCGCAGGAACGCAACCCCGTCCATGTCGGGCATCCGGAGGTCGAGCAGGATGAGATCGAACCGCTGAGCCGGGTCGGCCAGGATCTCCAGCGCGCGCCGACCGTCCTCCGCCGTCGTGAGCTCGTGCTCACGCGGCGAGAGCGCCAGCCCGTACATCTTCCGTACGAGCGGCGAATCCTCCACGATCATTACCTTCACGCCGGCCTCGCGTCCGCCCGCCTCGGCGGGCAATCCGTATGCTCAGGGGGATCCGAGCCACTCCCAGGCGCCGTAACCGCGATCCGGGGGGCAAAAGGTGGACCGAGGCGCCGCAGGGTGACGCAAGTGACGTTGCATACGGGAGCTACGCGGTAAATCGGCGGGAGCCTGACTGTTCATGCCCTGGTCGGTGTGAAGGAATCTGCAATGCCCTTTCGCGCCGACAGTGAAATTCAGATATTGCGGAGCGCCCCGCCTCCGGCGGCGGCGCCGTCCCGCGGCACCTGACCCAATCCCGTTGAGCCCATGACTTCGCGCACCCGCATGGTGACGATCCTCGCGGTCCTCGCCTTTGCGGCTTTCCTGCTGTACTCGACCATGTCGTCCCAGCGGTACGAGTGTACGGTGACGGTCGAGTTCCAGGGTGGCCGCCAGACCGCCACCGCCTCGGCCGCGACCGAGAACGCCGCCGCCGAGCAAGCGCAGACCGCGGCCTGCGGCCCGCTGGCCCGGGGAATGGACGAGAGCATCGGGTGCGGCCGGCGGCCGCCCGTCAGCCGCTCATGTCGCACGCTGTGAGCGGGCGGGCGCCCCGCGTCCGCTTTCCCCATCCGCTCGCCCTGCTCGTCAGCTGCATCCTCCTCGCCGCCGCCCTGACCTGGATCCTTCCAGCCGGGAAGTACGAGCGTCGCGAAGACCCGGTGACCGGCCGGAGTCTCGTCGTCCCGGGCACCTACGCCCCCGCCCCCGCTACGCCCGTGGGTCTCCTCGACGCGCTCGACGCGATTCCCAAGGGGATGATGGATGCAGGCCTGATCGTCTTCTACGTGTTCCTGGTCGGGGGAGCCTTCTCGGTCGTGGACCGGACCGGGGCTCTGGCCCGGCTGGTGAACTCGATGGTCCGAGCCCTCTCGGGGCGAGGCATCCTGGTCATCCCGATCGCCGGCCTGGCATTCGCGATCGGCGGCATGCTGATCCAGATGGAGGAGGAGCTGATCGCCTTCGTCCCGGTCCTTCTCCTCCTGACCCGGCGGCTCGGCTTCCGTCCGATGGTGGCCGTCGCCATGAGCCTGGGCGCTTCGCTGGTCGGCGCCAGTTTCAGTCCGTTCAATCCCTTCCAGGTCGGGATCGCCCAGAAGGTGGCCGACCTCGAGCTGGCCTCCGGCTGGCAGTTTCGAATGGCCTTCCTGATCCCCGCCGTCGCCATCTGGCTGGCGGCGACCATGCTGTACGCCAGGCGCACCCGAACCGAGCCCGAGGTCGTGGAGGAGGACGCGGGCCCCGGCGCGGGCTGGCGTCACGCGGCCGTTCTCGGCGTGGTGCTCGTCGGCTTCGTGGTGTTCGTGGTGGGAGAGCTCAAGTATGGCTGGGACTTCGATCGCCTGGCGGTGGTCTTCTTCACCATGGGGGTCCTCGCCGGCCTGATCGGCGGGCTCGGCATCACCGGCACGGCGGAGGGATTCGTGGACGGGTTCCGGGCGATCGCCTACGCCGCGCTCCTGATCGGATTCGCCCGGGCGATCTACGTGGTGATGGATGAGGGAAGCATCGTGGACACGATCGTCCACGGGCTGTTCACGCCGGTCGCCAACCTGCCTGTCACCGTGTCGGCGCTGGCGATGATGGGGCTGCACACGCTCGTGCACCTCCCGGTCCCGAGCACCAGCGGGCACGCGGTGCTGACCTTGCCTGTCCTGGTGCCGCTGTCGGACCTGATCGGACTGTCGCGGCAGGTGACCGTGCTTGCCTACCAGTATGGCGCCGGACTCACCAACATGCTCTGGCCCACCAACGGGGCCCTGATGGCGATGCTGGCCGCCGCCGGGGTGACCTTCGACGCCTGGCTCCGATTCGCGGTGCCGGTGCTGCTGGGCCTTTTCGTTCTCGCGGCGGTGGCGATCGGGGTGGGTGTGGCGGTGGGGGTGTGACGCGGTGGCTCAGGCCAGGCCGACCAGCCGCTCCAAGGCAGGCAGGTCGGCGACGCCGATATGGCGGCCCCGCTCCTTCCCGTGCTCGAAGGCGATCAGGGTAGGTATCCCCCGGATGCCGAGTCGGGTGCTGAGCTGGGGGTTGGCATCGGTGTCGAGCTTGAGCACCAGCACCTCGCCGGCGTGCCGCTGGGCGAAGTCATCGAGGGCCGGCGCCATCATCCGGCAGGGGCCGCACCAGTCGGCGTAACAGTCCACCAAGATCGGGGCTCCGGCACCCTTGATGGTCTGATCGAAGCTCTCGTCCGCGGTCTTGATCGGCCGGTCCAGCCGGATGGGGCGCCCGCAGCTACCGCACTTGGGCCCGGCCGACAGCCGGGCCAGGTCGACCCGATTGGGTGTGTTACAGAAGACGCACCGCACCACGACGGGGCGCGCGGCCATGTCCGCTCGATCGTCGCCGTCCGAGTCCATTCCGCAAGGTATTCACCCGAGCGCCGCTGGCAACGGGATCTTCCGGAACACGGAGCGGGTCGGGAACCGTTACAACACTGGGCGGCACACCACGGGTGACCCTCCCCACAGAGGGCGGAGCGGAGTGGCACTAGTGTTGCACTGGAGTTGGCGTCCCCCAGAAGGCCGAGGAACCATGAGCGAGCTCTCGATCCGGGAAATGGAGCAGGACGGCGATTTCGCCGCCTGGTACTCCGAGCTGCTCGAGCAGGAGGAGGAGGCGAGCGGCTGGTCGGGGTCCGTGGAACAGCGCTACCTCATTCTCAGCAACGAGATCGGCGACTGGATCGGGGGCCTTCGCTACTGGCTCCGCGGCGGGGTGGCCCACCTGGAGGACGTGGTTGTCCTCCCCCAGGAGCGCCACCGGGGCCATGCCCACCGCCTGCTGGCGGCGTTCGAGCAGCGGGCGCTCGACGCCGGCGCCCACCTCGCGGAATTCTGGACCGATGACACCCGCTCCGAGGGGCTCCTTGCGGCACTGGGCTGGCGCCGGGTGTTCGAGCGCGACAACTACATGGGACACCGACACTGGAGCCTGATGGAAAAGGCGCTCTAGTCCGTCCCCCCTGCCGAATGGCGCTCCCCGGACCGGCCCCGCTATCTTAAGAGGCTGGTCCGTCTTGTCTTGTCTGGTACAACGTCCCTGGAAGGAACGGCATGAGCACCCCCGTCATCACCGATACAGAGCGGGATCTCGCTGCCAAGATGGAGGTCCTCCGGGACATGGAGGACCGCGTCCGAGAGCTCATGGAGTCGCACGAA
>Ga0310810_10000747_pt1 | contig 32756 bp, 46 predicted proteins | sample NCmetagenome_FD_207641 | JGI IMG/M metagenome (GOLD analysis project Ga0310810, IMG submission 207641) | Soil microbial communities from experimental microcosm in Duke University, North Carolina, United States - NC | ecosystem: Engineered > Artificial ecosystem > Soil microcosm > Unclassified ... | reverse complement strand
ATGGCCAAGGCCAAGTACGAGCGGACGAAGCCGCACGTGAACGTGGGGACGATCGGGCACATCGACCACGGCAAGACGACGCTGACGGCGGCGATCACGAAGGTGCTGCACACGAAGAACAAGCAGATCGCGGTGCGGGAGTACGGGTCGATCGACAACGCGCCGGAAGAGCGGGAGCGGGGGATCACGATCGCGGTGGCGCACGTGGAGTACGAGACGGACAAGCGGCACTACGCGCACATCGACTGTCCGGGGCACGCGGACTACATCAAGAACATGATCACGGGGGCGGCCCAGATGGATGGGGCGATCCTCGTTGTTGCCGCGAATGACGGTCCCATGCCCCAGACGCGTGAACATGTGCTGCTCGCGCGACAAGTGAACGTGCCGTTTCTGGTGGTGTTCATGAACAAGGTGGACATGGTCGATGACCCCGAGATCTTGGACCTGGTGGAGCTGGAGGTGCGGGAGTTGTTGAAGAAGTACCAGTTTCCGGGGGACGAGGTGCCGGTGATCCGGGGCTCGGCGCTGCAGGCGAACGAGAAGCCGGAGGACCCGAAGGCGAACGAGGCGATTTTCAAGCTGATGGAGGCGGTGGACAGCTACATTCCGACGCCGCCGCGGCCGGTGGACAAGCCGTTTTTGATGCCGATCGAGGACATTTTCTCGATCACGGGGCGGGGGACGGTGGTGACGGGGCGGGTGGAGCGCGGGGTGGTGAAGGTGGGGGAAGAGATCGAGATCGTGGGGATGGCGGAGACGCGCAAGTCGGTGGTGACCGGGGTGGAGATGTTCCGCAAGCTGCTGGACGAGGGGCAGGCGGGGGACAATATCGGGGCGCTGCTGCGGGGGGTGGACAAGGACGACGTGCAGCGCGGGCAGGTGTTGGCCAAGCCGGGCTCGATCAAGCCGCACAAGAAGTTCAAGGCGGAGGTGTACGTCCTGACGAAGGAAGAGGGGGGGCGGCACACGCCGTACTTCAACGGGTACCGGCCGCAGTTTTACTTCCGGACGACGGACGTGACCGGGGTGTGCACGTTGCCGGCGGGGACGGAGATGGTGATGCCGGGGGACAACGTGACGATGGCGATCGAGCTGATCACGCCGATTGCGATGGAGAAGGAGCTGCGGTTCGCGATTCGCGAGGGCGGGCGGACGGTGGGCGCGGGCGTCGTGACCGAGATCACCGAGTAAGGACATGGTGACGCTGACCGCCGATCAGAAGATCCGCATCCGCCTGAAGGCGTACGACCATCACCTCCTCGATCGGTCGGTCAAGGAGATCGTCGAGACCGTGCGCCGCACCGGCGCGCGCGTCGCAGGCCCCGTGTTGCTGCCGACGATCATCAATCGGTGGACGGTCCTGCGCTCGCCACACGTCGACAAGACGTCGCGCGAGCAGTTCGAGATGCGCACCCACAAGCGCCTGCTCGACATCGTCGACCCGACTCCCCAGACCGTGGACTCCCTCATGAAGCTCGACCTCCCGGCCGGCGTCGACGTCGAGATCAAGCTCTAGGGACGCCAGAGACCCATATGGCCCAAAAAGAAGCGCTCATCGGCCGCAAGGTCGGCATGACCCAGATCTTCGGCGACGACGGCAATCACGTGCCGGTCACGGTGGTTCAGGCGGGCCCGTGCACGATCGTCGGTATCCGGAGCAAGGCGAGCCACGGCTACGATGCGCTCCAGCTCGGCTTCGAGCCGGCGAAGAAAAACGTCTCGAAGCCTCGCGCCGGGCACTTCAAGAAGGCCAATGTCGCGCCCACGCGCATCCTGCGCGAGGTCCGGCTGGACAAGGTCGAAAAGACGTACGAGGTCGGTCAGGCACTGACTGTCGAGCTCTTCGCGCCGGGCGAGATCGTGGACGTCGTCGGCGTGACGAAGGGCAAGGGCTTCCAGGGCGGCGTCAAGCGCCATGGCTGGCTCGGCGGCGAGGCGACGCACGGCTCGATGTTCCACCGCGCGCCGGGCTCGATCGGGGCATCCTCCGATCCGTCGCGCGTCTGGCCGGGGCACAAGCTGCCGGGTCGGATGGGCGGCGAGCAACGCACGGTCCTCAATGTAAGAGTCGCCCGCGTGCTGCCGGAGCAGAACCTCATTCTGATCCGCGGCGCCGTCCCCGGGGCCAACGGCTCGCTCGTGATGGTGCGCAAGAGCATCAAGACCACGAAGGCGCAGCAGAAGGCCGCGGAGAAGAAGTGATGCCGAGCGTGAAGGTCGTCGACGCGAAGGGACAGGACAAGGGCGCGCTCGATCTCGCATCCGACGTGTTCGGTGTCGAGATCCGCCGACCGCTACTCCACCAGGCCGTCGTTCGCGAGCTGGCGGACCGGCGCGCGGGCACGCACGATACGCGCGGTCGGAGCGAGGTGTCGGGCGGCGGCAAGAAACCGTGGAAGCAGAAGGGCACGGGCCGAGCCCGGCAGGGCAGCATCCGCGCCACGCAGTGGAAGGGCGGTGGCAAGCCGTTCGGGCCGACGCCGCACAAATACACCAAGGCGCTGCCGCGCGAGATGCGGCGTGAGGCGTTGCGCGCGGCGGTTGCCGCACGGATCGCCGATGGCGCCGTCCGCGTCATCGAAACGGTGACGTCCGACGGCAAGACCAAGGCGCTCGTCGCGACGCTCGCCGCGCTCGGGGTGGCCGGCGAGGCGACGTTGCTCGTGACGGCCTCGCTCAGCGAGCCGCTCGCGCGCGCGGCGCGCAACGTGTCGTGGCTCACCGTCGAGCTGCCCGCGCACGTGTCCGTCTACCAGCTGCTGCGCGCGCGCCACGTGGTGTTCGAGCGTGCCGCGCTGAGCGCGTTTGAGGAGTCGTTGAAGTCATGAGGGATCCGAGGGAAGTCCTCATCCGGCCGGTCATGACCGAAAAGACCATGCGCGAGAAGGAAGAGCGGAACACCGTGGCGTTCCGCGTGCGTCCCGACGCCAACAAGATCGAGATCCGTGCCGCCGTCGAGAGCGTGTTCAACGTCAAGGTGGCCGCGGTCCGGACGGCCTCGTACGAGGGCAAGCTCAAGCGCATGGGCCGCTTTGCCGGCCGCCGGCCCGACTGGAAGAAGGCGGTCGTGACGCTGCAGCCGGGCCACAAGATCGATCTCGTCGAGGGAGCGTAACGCGTCATGGGCATCCGCACCGTCAAGCCGACGTCGCCCGCGCGCCGGTATCTCACGTACGTCACGTACGACGAGCTCACGAAGAAAGAGCCCGAGAAGAGCCTGCTGTCGCCGAAGCGGCGGACGAATGGCCGCAATGCGTATGGTCGCATCACCGTCCGCCACCGCGGCGGCGGGGCCAAGCGGATGTTGCGTGAGGTCGATTTTCGGCGCGACAAGTTCGGCATTCCCGCGCGCGTCGCGGCGATCGAGTACGATCCGAACCGGTCCGCGCGTCTGGCGCTGCTGCACTATCGCGACGGCGAGAAGCGCTACATCATCGCGCCGCTCGGCGTGAAGGTCGACGACGTCCTCATGTCCGGACCGCAGGCCGACATCCTGCCGGGCAATGCGCTGCCGATCCGGAACATCCCGGTCGGCACGCTCGTGCACAATGTCGAGCTGCAGAGGGGCCGCGGCGCGCAGCTGTGCCGCAGTGCCGGCGCACAGGCGCAGCTGCTCGCGAAGGAAGGCGACCGCGCGACGCTGAAGCTGCCGTCCGGCGAGGTCCGCTACGTCGCGCTCGAGTGCATGGCCACGATCGGCCAGGTCGGCAACCTCGACCACGAAAACGTCTCGGTAGGCAAGGCGGGTCGCGTCCGCTGGCGTGGCTTCCGGCCGACGGTGCGCGGCACCGTCATGAACCCGGTGGACCATCCGATGGGTGGCGGCGAGGGCAAGGGCAAGGGCAATCACCCGATGACCCCGTGGGGCAAGCCCACCAAGGGCTACAAGACCCGGCGGGGCGCCCGGCCGTCGGATGCCATGATCGTGACCCGGCGAAAGAAATAGGAGCGGGGCATGGGACGTTCGCTCAAAAAGGGTCCGTACATCGACGAGAAGCTCTACGAGCGCATCGAAGAGCTCAACCGATCCCGGCAAAAGAAGGTCCTCAAGACGTGGTCGCGTCGCTCGACGATCGCGCCGGAGTTCGTGGGACACACGCTCGCCGTGCACAACGGCAAGAAGTTCATTCCCGTGTACGTGACCGAAAACATGGTCGGCCACCGTCTGGGCGAGTTCGCGCTCACGCGGACGTTCAAGGCGCACGGGCAGGCCGAGAAGGCCGCCGCGTCGCCGACGGGCAAGTCATAGACCGATGATCACGAGCGCGCGTGCCCGGTTTGTTCGCGTTTCGGCGCGCAAGGCGCGTCTGGTGCTGGATCAGATCCGGGGCAAGTCCGTGGGCGAGGCGCTCGCGACGCTCGAATACACGCCGCGTGCCGCGGCCCGTCTCGTCGAAAAGGTGCTGCGCTCGGCGGTGGCAAACGCGGAGCACAACCATCAGGTGCGCAATCTCGATGATCTGCGCGTGGTACACGCGATCGCCGACGGTGGCCCCTCGATGAAGCGCGTGCAGCCGCGGGCGATGGGCCGCGCGTTCTTCATCCGCCACCGCACCAGCCACCTCACGATCGGCGTCACCGACGAGCCGGGCCGCACGACCATGCGGGCGCCGGCCATGGCCGGCGCGGCCGCACCGGCCGCCGCCACCGCGGCGACGGGCAAGCGCGACGCCGCCAGGGAACGGACCGCGAAAGCACCCGCGCGGGGTGGTCGCCGATCCAAGGAGAAGAAATAGACGATGGGTCAGAAGACGCATCCGATCGGCTTCCGGCTCGGCAGCACGCGGACGTGGTCGTCGCGCTGGTTCGCGACGAAGAACTACGCCGACCTGCTGCACGAAGACGTCAAGATCCGCCGGTTCATCAAGGACCAGCTCTACCACGCGGGCATCGCGAAGATCGACATCGAGCGCTCGGCGAATCGCGCGCGCATCACGATCTTCACCGCGCGACCGGGCATCATCATCGGCCGCAAGGGCGTCGAGGTGGAGAAGCTCAAGAACGAGCTGCAGATGAGGACGGGCAAGGAGATCTACCTCAACATCGAGGAGGTCATCCATCCCGAGCTCGATGCTCAGCTCGTGTCCGAAAACGTCGCGCTGCAGCTGCAGAAGCGCGTGGCGTTCCGCCGGGCGATGAAGAAGGCGGTCACCTCGGCGCTGCGTCTGGGCGCCGACGGTATCCGGATCGCGTGCGCGGGCCGGCTCGGTGGCAGCGAAATCGCGCGCCGCGAATGGTATCGCGACGGTCGCGTGCCGCTGCACACGATTCGGGCCGACATCGACTACGGGCTTGCCACCGCGCACACGACGGCGGGCACGATCGGCGTGAAGGTCTGGATCTTCAAGGGCGAGGTGCTGCGACCCGCCGCCACCGCCGAGGCGTAGGAGCCCTCCGATGCTGATGCCCAAGCGCGTCAAGTACCGGAAGGCCCAGCGCGGCAACATGCGCGGCAAGGCCCAGCGGGGTTCGAGCTTGTCCTTCGGTGAGTACGGGCTGAAGGCGATGGAGCCGGGCTGGGTCACCAACCGCCAGATCGAGGCGGCGCGCGTGGCCCTCACCCGCAGTCTCAAGCGGGGTGGCAAGGTCTGGATCCGCGTGTTCCCCGACAAGCCGGTCACCAAGAAGCCGGCGGAGACGCGCATGGGCAAGGGCAAGGGCAATCCCGAAGAGTGGGTCGCCGTCGTCAAGCCGGGCCGGATCCTGTACGAGATGCAGGGCGTGCCGGAGGACGTGGCGCGCGAGGCGTTTCGGACGGCAGCGAACAAGATCGGCATCACGACGAAGTTCGTGATGCGGACGCGGAGTCTGTAACCCCATGAAGGCGGCGAAGTGGCGCGACCTCTCCGAGGAGGAGCTGACGCAGAAGGCCCGCGATCTGTCGGAGGAGATTTTCAATCTCCGCTTCCAGCTCTCGATGGGCGTGGCCAAGAACCCGTCGCGGATCGGACAAGCGCGCCGTGACCTCGCGCGCGCGTACACGATTGCGCGCGAGCGCGGTGGTGCGCCGCTCGTGGTGACGACACCCGCGGTTGCGTCGCCGGCGGACCGCACCGAGCCGCCTGCCAAGAAGGCCGCCAGGACCAAGGCCAAACCCGCCAAGACAACGGCGCGCGGGAAGACCGCCAAGGCTCCGAAGGCCGCCGCCAAGAAGAAGACAGCGAAAGGGTAAGCCGTGGGCGAGCGCAAGAGTCGTGAGGGCGTCGTGGTGAGCGACGCGATGCAGAAGACGCGCGTCGTGCGGATCGAGCGGGTCTTCCGCCATCCGCGCTATCAGCGCGTGGTGCGTGTCTCCAAGACGCTGAAGGCGCACGACGAGGCCAACGAGAGCCACGTCGGGGATCGCGTGCTGATCGAGGAGACACGGCCGATGTCCAAGGAGAAGCGCTGGCGCATCCGGTCCGTCCTCACGAAGGCCGTGCAATGATCCAGCCTCGCTCGATGCTCGACGTCGCCGACAACTCCGGTGCGCGCAAGGTCCAGTGCATCCGGGTCATGGGCGGCGCCAACAAGCGCTACGCCTCGCTCGGCGACACCGTCATCGTCGCCATCAAGGAGGCGTCGCCCGACGGTACCGTGAAGAAGGGCGACGTCGCGCGCGCCGTCGTCGTGCGCACGGTGAAGGAAGTTCGCCGCAAGGACGGCTCCTACATCCGGTTCGACCGAAACGCCGTGGTGCTGATCAAGCCCGACGAGAACCCGGTCGGCACGCGGATCTTCGGCCCCGTCGCGCGCGAGCTGCGTGAGCGGCAGTTCACCAAGATCATCTCCCTGGCCCCCGAGGTTCTGTGATGCGCACCGTTCACGTCCGTCGCGGCGACACCGTCGGCGTCATCTCCGGGCGCGAGCGCGGCAAGCGCGGCAAGGTGCTGCGCGTCCTTCCGGAGAAGGGTCGCGTGCTCGTCGAGCACGTCAACATGATCAAGAAGCACCAGCGGCCGACGCAGAAGCTGCGTCAAGGCGGCATCATCGAGCGCGAGGGACCGCTGGCGCTCTCCAACGTCCTCGTCGTGTGCGGACGCTGCGACAAGCCGTCGCGCACGGGGATCAAGATCCTCACCGACGGCCGCAAGGTACGTACCTGCCGCCGCTGCGGCGAGTCGATCGACAGAGGCTAGACCATGGCGAAAGCGGAGACGACGAAGCCCGCGGCCCGGCCGCAGGCGCAGGGCGGTAAGCCGGCGCAGGCGAAGGGCCAACCGCGACGCGAGAAGGGGCCCGAGACTGCGCCCGCCATCGCGAAGGGCCGCCCCAAGGGCACGGGTGAGATCCCGGCGCGCCTCAAGGACACGTACGCGAAGACGGTCGTGCCCGCGCTCATGAAGGAGCGCGGTTATGACAACGTCTGGGCCGTGCCGCGCCTGAACAAGATCGTCATCAACATGGGAGTGGGCGAGGGGCGGGACAACGCCAAGATCATGGACTTCGCCACCGCCGATTTGCAGGCGATCACCGGACAGAAGCCGATCGTCACACGCGCCAAGAAATCGATCGCGAACTTCAAGCTGCGCGAGGGCGTGCCGATCGGCGCCAAGGTCACGCTGCGCGCCGCCCGCATGTACGAGTTCCTCGACCGGCTGGTCAACATCGCGCTGCCGCGCGTACGCGACTTCAAGGGCGTGCCGCCCAAGGGTTTCGACGGCCGCGGCAACTATGCCCTCGGCCTGCGCGAGCAGCTGATCTTCCCGGAGATCGTCTACGACAAGATCGACAAGGTCCGCGGCATGGACATCATCTTCGTGACCACGGCCCGGACCGACGAGGAGGCGCGGGCGCTGCTCACGCACCTCGGCATGCCGTTCAGGGAGTCATAGCGTTATGGCCAAGACGTCGCTCATCATGAAGTCCCAGGCGCCCGCGAAGTTCAAGACGCGCGCGTACCACCGGTGCAAGCTCTGCGGTCGCCCGCGGGCCTACATCCGGAAGTTCCAGATGTGCCGCCTGTGCTTCCGCGAGCTCGCCCTCAAGGGCGAGGTGCCGGGCGTCGTGAAAGCGAGCTGGTAGATGCGCAGCGATCCCATCGCCGATCTGCTCACCCGCATTCGCAACGCCAGCCGCGCCGAGCATGAAAAGGTCGATATCCCGTCGAGCAAGCTGAAGGTCCGGATCGCGGAGCTGCTGAAAGACGAAGGCTTCATCAAGAACTTCCGCGTGCTCGAGGACGGCAAGCAGAACATGCTGCGCGTCTATCTGAAGTACGGCACCGCCAACGAGAAGATGATTTCCGGTCTCGTGCGGGTGTCGACGCCGGGACGGCGTGTGTACGTCACCCATGACAAGATCCCATCGATCCTCGCCGGTATGGGCGTCGCGCTGGTATCGACGTCCCGCGGCGTCGTCACCGACCGCGAGGCGCGCAAGCAGAAGGTCGGCGGCGAAGTCCTCGCGTACGTTTGGTAGGAGCCGAACCCATGTCGCGCATCGGTAAGAAGCCGATCCCGATTCCCCAGGGCGTGAAGGTGCAGGTGACGGACGGCACCGTCCGCGCGGAGGGGCCGAAGGGCAAGCTGAGTCAGCCCATTCCGGTTCCACTCTCGGCGACGGTCGACGGCACGACGCTGACGATCGGACGCCCCGACGACGATCGCCGTGTGCGCGCGCTGCACGGTCTGACACGCGCGCTGGTCGCGAACATGGTGACGGGCGTCAAGGACGGTTTCGAGCGCAAGCTGGAGATCGTCGGCATCGGCTACCGCGCGCAGATGCAGGGCAAGGCCATCCAGCTGGCGCTCGGCTACTCTCACCCCGTCATCTTTCCGTTGCCCGAGGGTGTGACCGCAGAGATCGACAAGCAGGTGGCCATCACCCTCCGCGGCGCCGACAAGGCGCTGCTCGGTCAGACGGCGGCCAAGCTGCGCGCGCTCCGCAAGCCCGATCCCTACAAGGGCAAGGGCATTCGCTACGCCGGCGAGTACGTGCGCCGCAAGGTCGGCAAGAAGGCGGGCGCGAAGTGATTACCAAGGACCGACGAAGCCCGCGCGACAAGCGGCACTATCGGCTTCGGCGCTACGTGCGGGGCTCGGCGGGACGTCCGCGCCTCGCGGTGTTCCGGAGCCTCGGTCACATCTACGCGCAGCTCATCGACGACGACGCGGGGCGTACCGTGCTGGCCGTCGACAGTCGGGGCAAGAGCTTCCTGGCGCAGCACAAGACGGGCGGCAACGTCGCCGCCGCCAAGGCCGTGGGCACGATGCTCGCGGAGAAGGCCAAGGCGGCTGGTCTCCAGAGCGTCGTGTTCGATCGCGGCGGCTACAAGTATCACGGCCGGGTGAAGGCGCTGGCGGACGCCGCGCGCGCCGGCGGCCTCACCTTCTAACGGAGCAGGAGACAACCGAGTGGCGGAAACGAAAATCGATCCCAGCGTGCTGGAGCTCAACGACCGCGTCGTCTCCATCAACCGCGTGGCGAAGGTCGTCAAGGGCGGCCGGCGCTTCTCCTTCACGGCGCTCGTCGTCGTGGGGGATGGCCGCGGTCACGTCGGCGTCGGCCTTGGCAAGGCTCACGAAGTTCCAGAAGCGATACGCAAGGCGGTCGAGCACGCGAAAAAGGACCTGATCTTCGTTCCGCTGCGCGAGACGACCATCCCGTGCGAGATCATGGGCCATTTCGGCGCGGGTCGTGTGTTCCTGAAGCCGGCGGTACCGGGCACGGGCGTCATCGCGGGCGGCGCCGTGCGTCCGGTGCTCGAGGCGGCCGGTGTGCAGGACATCCTGACCAAGACGCTCGGCACGAACAATCCCCACAACGTGCTCAAAGCCACGATCGACGCGCTCCGCCGCATCAAGCGCCTTCAAGATCTGCACGCCGCGCGTCGTAAGGGCGCGGCGGATGGCGGCGGCGTGGAGGAGACGGCCGGTGCCCGGCAAGAAGCTTAAGATCACGCTCACGAGGTCGATCATCGGGCTGTCGCCCAAGCAGGAAGCCACGGTGAAGGCCCTCGGCCTTCGCCGAATGCATCAGTCCGTCGCCCACGACGACACGGCGACCATCCGCGGGATGATCGCCGCCGTGCCGCACGTGCTGCAGGTGCGCCATGAAGCTGAGTGATCTGCGACCCGCCCCGGGTGCGGTCACGCGCCGCAAGCGCGTGGGACGCGGCCCAGGCTCCGGTCACGGCAAGACGTCGACCAAGGGCAACAAGGGGCACAACGCACGCTCGGGCGGCGGCAAGGGCGGCGGGTTCGAGGGCGGTCAGATGCCGCTGTACCGGCGGTTGCCGAAGCGCGGCTTCCTGCCGTACGGCGGCCGAGAGGACTACGCGATCGTCAACCTCAAGTCGCTCGGCTCGTTCGCGGCGAATGCCGTGATCGACCCCGACGGCCTCGTCAAGGCCGGACTGATCAAGAACGGGGAGCGCGGCCGCATCAAGATCCTCGGCAACGGCGAGGTGGAGCATGCGCTCACCGTGCGCGTGCATGCGGTGAGCGAGTCGGCGAAGGCGAAGATCGAGGCCAAGGGCGGTCGCGTCGAGGTGCTCGAGATCAAGAAGGCGTCCGCATCGTGATCGAGGGGCTGGCGAGCTTCCAGAACGTCTTCAAGATTCCCGAGCTGAAGCGCCGCGTCCTCATCACGGCGGGGCTGCTCATCGCCTACCGTATCGGCGCGCACGTCCCGACGCCCGGCATCGACGGCCACGCGCTCGCGCGCGTGTTCGATCAGGCCCAGAACACGCTGCTCGGCATGGTCGACCTGTTTTCGGGCGGAAATCTCAGAAGGCTGTCGATCTTCGCGCTCGGCATCATGCCGTACATCTCGGCGTCGATCATCCTGCAGCTGCTCACCGTCGTGATTCCCGCGCTCGAGCGGCTGGCCAAGGAAGGCGAGGCCGGACGGAAGAAGATCACGCAGTACACGCGCTACGGCACCATCGTGCTGTCGATCGTGCAGTCGCTCGGCATCGCGTACGGCCTCGAGTCGATGCGACCGGACGGCGTCGCGATCGTGCCGAACGCGGGCTGGGGCTTCCGCCTGCTCACGATGGTGACGCTGACCGCTGGCACCGCGCTCATCATGTGGATCGGCGAGCAGATCTCCGAAAAGGGCGTCGGCAATGGCATCTCGCTGATCATCTTCGCGGGCATCGCCGTGCGGCTGCCCTCGGCCGTCGCGGCCTCCTACACGCTCATCGCCAACCGTGAGCTCAGCCTCTTCACGTTCGGCATCATCGTGGCCGCGATGGTCGCGGTGACGGCGGCCGTCGTGCTCATGCAGGAAGGGCAGCGCAAGATCCCCGTGCAGTATGCCAAGCGCGTGGTGGGCCGTCGCGTCTACGGCGGACAGTCGACGCACATCCCCCTGCGCATCAACACGGCGGGTGTCATCCCGGTCATCTTCGCGTCGTCGCTGATCCTCTTCCCCGCGACGCTGACGCGGTTCGTCCCGCACCCGTGGATGCAGGCGGTCTCGGACGCGCTGTCGCCCGGGCGGCTGACCTACACGCTGCTCTACATGGGCCTGATCGTGTTCTTCACGTACTTCTACACGGCGATCGTGTTCAATCCGATCGACCTCGCCGACAACATGAAGAAGTACGGCGGGTTCATCCCCGGCGTGCGGCCGGGCAAGAAGACCGCGGAGTACATCGACCGGACACTCACGCGCATCACCCTGCCCGGGGCGCTGTTTCTGGCGCTGATTTCCGTGCTGCCCGACATGCTGATCCGGTTGTTCAACGTGCCGTTCTACTTCGGCGGCACCAGCCTGCTGATCGTCGTGGGCGTCGCGCTGGATACCGTACGGCAGATGGAGTCCCACCTGCTGATGCGCAACTATGAAGGCTTCTTGAAGCGGTCGCGGACGCGCTCGGGCGCGTTTTCGAGGACCTGAGCGTGCGCGTGGCGTTTCTTGGTCCGCCGGGCGCCGGCAAGGGCACGCAGGCGCGCGAGCTGGCGCGCGAGTGGGACGTGCCGCACATCGCGACGGGCGACATGCTGCGCGAGGCGGCCGCGGCCGGTACGCCACTCGGGCGCGAGGCCAAGGGGTACATGGACCGCGGCGCGCTCGTTCCCGACGACGTGATCATTCGCATGATCGCCGAGCGTCTGCGTCAGCCGGACGCCCGGAAGGGCTTTTTGCTGGACGGCTTCCCGCGCACGATTGCTCAGGCCGAGGGGCTCGAGCGGTTGTTGAAGGACCTCGGACAGTCGCTGGAGCGCGTGGTGTACTTCGACGTCTCGGAGCCGGAGCTGCTTCGGCGGCTCACCGGTCGCCGCGTGTGTCGAAACTGCCAGACGGCGTTTCATCTCGTCTCCGCGCCGCCACGGACGCCAGACGAGTGCGACCGCTGCGGCGGCGAGCTGTACCAGCGCGAGGACGACAGCGAGGCGACGGTGCGCAACCGGCTCGGCGTGTACGCGCGGCAGACGGCGCCGCTGCTCGACTGGTATCGCGGCCGCGCGATGCTGACATCGGTCGCAGGCGAGGGGGCGATTGCCGAGATCCGGCGTGGCGTCCGTGCCGCGGTCCAAGGAACGCCGGCATGATCGAGCTCAAGTCGCCGCGCGAGATCGGTCTCATGCGGCGCGGCGGTCACATCCTGGCCGACGTCGTCGATCGACTGCGCGAGACGGTCAAGCCGGGTATGTCGACGCTCGAGATCGACGAGGACGTCGAGAATTTCATCGTGGCGCGCGAGGCCAAGCCGGCGTTCAAGGGCTATCGAGGCTTTCCCGCGACGGTATGCATCTCGATCAACGAAGAAGTCGTGCACGGCATTCCGTCCGCGCACCGCCGGATCAAGGAGGGAGACATCGTCGGTCTCGACCTGGGGTGTATCGTGGATGGGTATTACGCCGATTGCGCGGTCACGCTTGCGATCGGCGACGTGCCCCCGAAGGTGCAGCAGCTGCTCGACGTCACCCGCGAGAGCCTCGACCAGGCCATCCAGGAGTGCCGCACGGGCCGGCGCCTGTCCGACGTGTCCCACGCGGTGCAGGTGCACGTGGAGCGTCACGGGCTTTCCGTCGTCCGCGCATTTGTCGGGCACGGGATCGGGCGCGCGCTGCACGAGGATCCGCAAGTGCCGAACTTCGGTGAGCCCGGGCGCGGTCCGCAGCTTCGCCCCGGCATGGTGCTGGCGATCGAGCCGATGGTGACGATGGGAAGCTGGGAGGTCAAGGTCCTCGACGATGGCTGGACGGCGGTGACGCGCGACGGCAGCCTGGCCGCGCACTTCGAGCACACGATCGCCATCACCGACGCGGAGCCCGAAGTCCTCACGAGCCGGACGGGGCACTCCGTCCGCCAGGTGGCGTGACCCGCATGGCGAAAGAAGACGCGATCGAGGTCGAGGGAACGGTGGTCGAGCCGCTGCCGAACGCGATGTTTCGCGTCGAGCTCGAGAGTGGACATCGGGTGCTCGCGCACGTCAGCGGCAAGATGCGGATGAACTTCATCCGCATCCTGCCCGGCGATCGGGTGAAGGTCGAGCTGTCGCCCTACGATCTGACCCGGGGCCGAATCACGTACCGGTTCAAATAGTCGAAGGGGCGCGAAAAGCATGAAGGTTCGACCATCGATCAAGGTGCGCTGCGAGAACTGCAAGATCGTGAAGCGCAGCGGTGTCACGCGGGTGATCTGCAAGAACCCGAGGCACAAGCAGCGGCAAGGCTAGAGGAGAGCGCGGCATGGCGAGAGTGGCGGGAGTGGATTTGCCGAGGGAGAAGCGGGGCGAGATCGCGATCACGTACATCTACGGGATCGGCAAGCCGACCGCGCAGAGCGTGCTCCACAAGGCCAACGTCGATCCCAACAAGCGGGTGAAGGCGTGGACGGACGAGGAAACGGCCCGCGTGCGCGAGATCATCGAGCGCGAGCTCAAGGTCGAAGGTGACCTGCGGCGCGAGATCTCGATGAACGTCAAACGCCTCATGGACATCGGCTCCTACCGTGGCATCCGCCATCGCCGTGGCTTGCCCGTGCGCGGTCAGCGCACACACACCAATGCCCGGACCCGGAAGGGCAAGACCCGCGGCGTAATGGTCAAGAAGAAGCCCGTGGCGGCGGCCCCGGCTGCGCCCGCGGCGGCGCCGAAAGCGGGAGCATAAATCATGGCCGAGCAGACACCGGGAAAGCCGGCGACGCGCAAGAAGGGCGGTAAGCGCCGGGAACGGCGCGAGGTCCGCACCGGCGTGGCGCACATTCAGGCGACGTTCAACAACACGATCGTCACGCTCACCGACAAGACGGGCAACGTCGTGTCGTGGTCGAGCGCGGGCAGCGCCGGCTTCAAGGGCTCGCGCAAGTCGACGCCGTTTGCCGCGCAGACGGCCGCGGAGCTTGCGGCACGCAAGGCCATGGAGCACGGGCTGAAGCAGATCGAGGTGTTCGTGCGCGGACCGGGCGCGGGGCGCGAGGCGGCGATCCGATCGCTACAAGCCGTCGGCCTCGAGATCACCGCGATCCGCGACGTGACCCCGATCCCGCACGACGGCTGCCGGCCGCCGAAGCGGCGGCGGGTGTAGGGGGCGACGATGGCACGATATAGCGACGCGAAGTGCCGGCTGTGCCGGCGCGAGGGCCAGAAGCTGTTCCTCAAGGGCGCACGCTGCTTCACCGACAAATGCGCGATCGAGCGCCGCAACTACCCGCCCGGGCAGCACGGTCTGAACCGCGGCAAGCTCACGCCTTACGGCATCCAGCTACGCGAGAAGCAGAAGGCCAAGCGGATCTACGGCGTGCTCGAGTCACAGTTCAGGAAGTATTTCCAGTGGGCGGAGCGCGAGAAAGGCGTGACCGGCGAGAACCTCTTGAGGCTGCTCGAGCTGCGCCTGGACAACGTCGTGCATCGGCTCGGCTTCGCGGCCTCCCGCCGCGAGTCCCGGCAGATGGTGGCCCACGGGCATTTCGCGGTCAACGGCCGCAAGGCGTCGGTTCCCTCGATGCTCCTCAAGGTCGGTGACGCCGTGCAGCTGCGCGCAACCTCGAAGATGGCGCCTCGAGTGGACGACAACGTCAACGCCGGCCGCGGTCAGTTGCCGCAGTGGCTCGAGATCGAGCCGAACGAGCGCCGCGGCGTCGTCCGCAGCCTGCCACTGCGCGAGGACATCCAGATTCCCGTCACCGAGCAGCTCATCGTCGAGCTGTACAGCAAGTAGGAGCCGATCGCCGATGCCGCGTATTCCGTTTCAGAAGCCGAAGAAGGTCGAGTGGGAGATCCTCAGCGATCGCTATGGCCGGCTCGTCGCGGAGCCGTTCGAGAAAGGCTACGCCCTCACCGTCGGCAACTCGCTGCGCCGGACGCTGCTGTCGATCGTGCCGGGCGCGGCGGTGTCGTGGGTCAAAGTCGAGGGCGTGCGGAGCGCGGACACGAAGATCCCCGGCGTCATGGAGAGCACGGTCGACGTCCTCTTGAACCTCAAAAAGCTGTCCGTGCAGGTGCCGTCGCAGGAAGCGCGGGTCGTTCGTCTCGAAGTGACCGGACCGAAGACGGTCAAGGGCGAAGACGTTCCGGAAACCGACGTCGAGATCATGAATCCCGAAATCACGCTGTTCACGGTCGAGTCGGGCGCGCGGGTCTCGATGGACCTTGGCATTGGCGTCGGCCGTGGCTATGAGGCCGCCGATCACAAGCGCGACGTTCCTGCGGGCGGGCTCGTCGTCGATGCGGCGTTCTCGCCGATCACCCGCGTCGCGTACAACGTCGAGATGTCGCGCCTGGGCAAGATCACCGACTACGAAAAGCTCGTCGTGGAAATCTGGACCGACGGATCTGTCGGCCCCGACGACGCGCTCACACGCGCGTCGACGTTCCTGCGCGATCACTTCGCGCCGCTCACGACGGGCGCACCGCCCGAGGACGAAGAGGCCGAGGCCGTGGCCGGCGAGGCGTTCCTGCGTGATGCCCTCGGCAAGACGCTGGAGGAGCTCGCTCTGCCCGCGCGCGCCATCAACGCGCTCAAGGGTGCGGATATGCACCTGGTCGCCGACCTCGTGCAGAAAAACGAGACCGACCTCGTCGACGTGAAGAACCTCGGCGAAAAGTCGATCGACGAGATCAAGACCGCGCTCGCCACGCTGGGACTCTCGCTCGGCATGCGGATCGACCCCAACGTGCTGGGCGCGCTCGGGCGTGGCACGGCGGGAGGCCTGCAATGAGACACGGGAAGGCCAACTACAAGCTTGGCCGGCTCACCCAGCACCGCTGGGCGCTGTTCCGGAACCTGCTCGTTGCGCTGTTCCGCCACGAGCGCATCACCACGACCGAGGCGAAGGCGAAGGCCGTCCGTGGCGCCGCCGAGCACATGATCACGCTCGCCAAGCGCGAGAATCTGCACGCGCGGCGGCAGGTCATGACGATGGTGCCGGACGCGGCCGTTGTCGGGACGCTGTTCGACACGATCGCCGCGCGGTTCTCGGATCGGACCGGCGGATACACGCGCATCATCAAGACGGGTCGGCGACCGGGCGACAACGCGCCCATGGTGATCCTCGAGCTGGTCGACCGCGCCGAGACCGGCAAGGACAGCAAGGGCGGCGACAAGAGCAAGAAAGAGAAGACGCCGAAGGCCGAGGGGGGCGCGGCGGCCGGGGGCAAACGCAAGAAGAAGGACAAGGCGGCGGCGGCCTCGGCCTGACGAGCGTCGCGCGCTGGGTGTCGCGCCGGCCGGCGCGGATGGTGTCGTGGGCTGCTGGCACCCGGGCCCTGGGGCAGTAGCCCCGCGTTATACTTGGCGGCCATGACAGCCGAGGAATGGTTCGACGGCGTCACGGCGTCGCTGCTGGCGGAGAGCCCGTTCCGCCGATCCGACTACTTCAAGCGCTTCGCCTCGGGAACGCTCACCAAGACCGAGGTCTGGGGCCACATCGCGCAGCACTATCTGCTGATCGCCGCGTTTCCGCGGATCTTCAGCGGCATTCACACCCGCTGCGACGAGCTCGACGTTCGCAAGGACTGCGCGCGGCACCTGCTCGTCGAGGACCTCGGTTACTTCCAGGGGCGTGTCGGCGGCACGCCGGATCACGACGAGCTGTTCCGGCGCATCGGCGACGACCTCGGGTACGCGCGCGACGAGTACGCGCGCATCGTCGCGGTGCCGGAGATGGCCGCGATCCTCGCATTCTTTCGTCGGCTGGCTCACGACGTGCCATGGGCTGCCGCGCTGTGCGCCACGGCGCTGCTCGAGGAGGAGGTGGTCGAGATCGCACGCACCGTCGGTCGTGCGCTGGTCCAGCACTACGGTGTCCGGCCGGAGTGGGGCGGCGCCAACTACACGGCACACGAGGCGATCGAACAAGAAGAATCCGGTGAGACGAAGAAGACGATCCTCGGCCACATCACGACCGCCGAGGATCGCCGCGCCGCCGAGGCCGCCATGCGCGAGATGCACCATCTGCTCGTCGCATACGCGGACGGTCTGGCGCGCCGCTATCCCGCGTAACAGGCTCGGAACCGAACCGGAGTCCGAATGGAGGGGCAACGATGCCTCACTACCTCAGCGCGCATGAGCTCGGACAGACGTCACCGGCGGAGCTCGACCCGGTCGAGTCGCCGATTCCGACACAAGTCGTGTCGAATGGCGAATACAACCCCTTACCCCAGACGCTCGAGCAACGGCGTGTCCAGGCACGCATCACGCAGCTCGCGGAGGATCTGGCACCCAAGCACGGGCTGAGCCGGCGGGGCTTCCTGGCCAGCAGCGCGGGAATGGCCGCCGCGTTCCTTGCCATGAACGACGTGTTCGGCCCGGTCTTCGACGTGTCGCGCGCGGAGGCCCAGCAGCCCGGCGTGGCCGCCGAGCGCGCGGGCGCGCTGGCCGGTCAGTTCATCGTCGACGTGCAAACCCACTTCGTGCGAGACGATTTCAAGCAGGCGGGGCTTCTGGACCTCGCGAAATACGCCAAGCAGAACTGGAACCCCGCCCTCGCCGGCGAGAACGACCTCGCCCGCTACAAGTTCGAGAACTACGTCCGCGAGGTGTTCGTCGACAGCGACACGAAAGTGGCGCTGCTCTCGGGCGCGCCGTTCGACGATTCGACGTGGGATCTCCTCACCAACGACCAGATCGCGGCGGCGCGCGCGGGCGTCAATCGCATCGCCAATTCCCGGCGCATGCTCTCGCACGCCGTGTTCACGCCGAAGAAGAACGGCTGGATGGCCGAGGTCGATCGCGCCATCGCCGAGCTCAAGCCCGACAGCTGGAAGGGCTATACCATCGGCGACCCGCTGTTTCCGTCGAAGCTCGGATCGTACTGGCGTCTGGACGACGAGAAGCTCATGTACCCGTTCTACGAGAAGATCGCCAAGTCCGGCATCAACACCGTCTGTATCCACAAGGGGCTGCTGCCGCTCGACTACGAGAAGTCCTGGCCGAACGTCTGGGAATACGCCACCGTCAGCGACCTTGGCAAGGCGGCCAAGGACTGGCCGCAGCTCAACTTCGTCATCTATCACTCCGCGCTGCGCGCGTTCCTCGAGCCGCCCGATGCCGCGCTCGCCGAGTTCGACCAGACGGGACGGATCAAGTGGGCGACGGACCTCGCCGAGATCCCGAGCAAGTTCGGCGTCAGCAACGTGTACGGCGAGGTCGGGACGTCGTTCGCGACGTGTGCGGTGGCGAATCCGCGTATGGCGGCGGCGTTGGTGGGCACGCTCGTTCGCGGGCTCGGCGTCGATCACGTGCTGTGGGGCACCGACTCGGTATGGTATGGCTCGCCGCAGTGGCAGATCGAGGCGCTGCGTCGGCTCGAGATTCCCGATGAAATGCGTCGCAAGCACGGATTCACGCCACTCGGGACGGCCGACGGTGCGACGAAGGCCGCCGTTTTCGGAGGCAATGCCGCGCGGCTGTACCGGATCAATCAGCGCGCGGCGCTTGGCGAAATCACCGGCGACAAGATCGCCGCGATCAAGGCCGAGTACGTGGCGGCCGGCGGGATGCGGACCAATCGTCGCTACGGCTACGTCTCTCGCGTGACCGCGTAGGCCTGGGCCGCGGCCGGGACCACACCGGTGTGGTCCCGGCCGCGGCCGTTCGTGCGTCCGGGGCGTCGAGTTACTTCAGGTGCTGTGGCGCGTCGAGTTACTTCAGGTGCTGTCGAAAGAGCGCGAGCGTCCGTCGCCACGCGTCGTCCGCCGACGCTTTGTTGTAGACGTCGGGACGCTCGTCGTTGAAGAAGCCGTGGTCGACGTTCGGGTAGATGTGTATCTCCGACTGCTTGCCGGCTTTCTTGATCGCCGCGTCGGTGTCCTTTGCCGTCTGCGGCGTGACGAAGGCGTCCTTCTCCGCGAAGAGGCCGAGCACCGGACCGGCCAGCTTCCCGTAGTCGGGCTTCACGTTCGGATGGATGCCGTAGAAGTTCACCGTGGCGCCAACGCTCGGGTTCAGCGTCGCCGCGAAGAGGGCCAACTGGCCGCCCATGCAGAAGCCGACCGCGGCTATCTTGTTGGTCGACGACTGCCCGGCCAGGTACGCGACGGCGCCGCGAAGGTCTTTTTCGGCCTGGCCGATGTTGAGCGCCATGAACAGCTTCCCCGCGGTGTCCGGCTCGCTCGCCGTCTGCCCGTGATACAGGTCGGGCGCGAGCGCCGAGAAACCCTCGGCGGCAAAGCGCTCACAGACGTTCTTGATGTGGCCAACGAGGCCCCACCACTCCTGGATCACGAGCACGCCGGGACCCTTGCCCGATGCGGGCGTCGCGAGATAACCGGACGTCGTGCCGCCGTTCGACGGGAACTGCACCATCCTGCCTGCCATGCCGATCTCCTTTGCTTACGAGGTGAACTGGGCACCCGCCGCCGGCGGGGGCGTGACCTTGACGGCTGTCACGTGCCGCTCGTCGGCCTCGAGCACGGTGATGGTATACCCGTCGACGTTGAACATCTCGCCCCGGCGCGGGATCCGATGCAGGGTGGCGAGCACCAGGCCGGCGACCGTTTCGTAGTCCCGCTTGGGCAGCGTCCAGTCGAGCGCCTCGTTCAGCTCTTCCAGATTCGTGCGCGCGGCCACCAGGTAGCTGCCGTCCGGCAGTCGCTCCACGGCGGCCGGCGAGCGGTCGTGCTCGTCGTGGATCTCGCCGACGATCTCCTCGAGGATGTCCTCGAGCGTCACCACGCCCGTGGAGCCACCGTACTCGTCGACGACGACTGCCATGTGATTCCGTGAGCGCTGCATGTCGCGCAGCAGGTCGTCGATGCGCTTCGTTTCGGGCACGTACACCGGAGGCCGCATCAGCGCGGTGAGCGCGTTGGTGTCCCCGCCGCGCGCGAGGATATCCATGGTCCCGACGACGCCGACGATGTTCGTTTCGCGCTGCCGATAGATCGGCAGGCGGGAGAACCCGCGACGCTGCACGAGGGCGATGGCGTCGTCCGTGGTCGCGGTGTCGGCAACCATCGCCACTTCGACGAGCGGCACCATGACCTCGCGCACCGTCGTGTCGCCGAGATCGAAGATCTTGTCGATCATCTCCGCTTCCTGCGTCGTCACCTCGGCCTCGCCCGGCTCCATGGCGAGCAGCGCCTTCAGCTCCTCGCGGGAGACGAAGTGACGCGTATCGGCGCGCGGGCCCCCGAACAGCCTCAGCACGCCGGACACGATGACGTTGGCCGTGAAGACGAACGGGACGAGCAATGTCGACGCGGCACGCAGCGCACCGAACAATCTCAAGATGAGGCTGGTGGCCCACTCCCGCGCGACCGCCTTCGGGATGATCTCGCCGAATACGAGCATGACGGGCGTGATGACGGCGGTGGCCACGACCCAGGCCCACGACCCGAAAGCGGGCAGCAGCACGAACGTCGTCACCGACGACGCCACGATGTGCGAAATCGTCACCCCCATCATCGCCGTCGAGAGGATGCGCTCCGGGTGCGTGAAGGCTTCCAGGTAGTGCCTGGCCGTCGTGCTGCCTTCCTCGGCCAGATGGCGCAGGCGCAGCCGGTTGGCGGCGATGAACGCCATCTCCGCCGCGGAGAAAAACATCGTCGTCAGCAGGCACACCGCCGCGAGCCAGGTGAGGCTCATGCCGCCTTCTCGGTCGGTTGTGGCGTGCGCAGCGACAGCAGCACCTCGACGACCCGTGTGCGCTCGATCTTTTCGACCGTCACCGAAAGCTCCGACGTCTCAAGGCGCTCGCCTCGACGCGGCACGCGGCCGAAGAGGTCGAGCACCCAGCCCCCGACGGTATCGTAGGCCTCGTTGGAGATCGCCAGCCCGGTGGCGGCGTTCAGATCGTCCACGGGAAGCTTGCCGGCCACGCGGTAGGTCTGCGCGTCGAGCTTCTGAATGAGGCGCTCCGGCTCGTCGTGCTCGTCGGCGATCTCACCGACCAGCTCTTCGAGCAGGTCTTCGAGCGCCACGAGCCCCGCCGTGCCGCCGTACTCGTCCACGACGATCGCGACGTGCAGCTTCTTGGCCTGGAACTCCTGCAGCAGCGCGTCCGCCCGCTTGGACTCGGGGACGAAGTACGGCGGGTGCAGGTGGGCCCGGAGGTCGAAATCCACCGGCAGCCCGCGCACGTACGGCAGGACATCCTTGGTGTAGAGCACGCCGACGATCACGTCGATCGAGCCCTCGAACACCGGCACGCGCGAGTGCAGCTGCTCGCGCAGGGCGGGCAAAATCTCGGCCGTCGGCGTTTCCACGTCGAGACAGAACATGTCCGTGCGCGGCACCATCACCGAGCGTACGAGCGTGTCTTCGAGCTCGAAGACCTTATGGATCATCTCGCGCTCCTCGCGCTCGACGATGCCCTCGCGCGCGCCGACGTCCACGAGCGTGCGCAGCTCTTCCTCGCTCAGCGCCGCCTGCGCTTCGGCGCCTCGGCCGAGCAGGCGCACCGTCAGCGTCGTGAGCCCCGCGAGCACGCCGCGGATCGGCGCCAGCAGCCACGCCAGCCAGCGCACGGGCCGTTCGACGATGGCGAGGAACCGCTCTGGATATTTCACCGCGAGCGTCATCGGAAGAACCTCGCCGAAGGTCGTGAGCAGGACGACCATGGCGATCAGCTCCACGAGCAATCCCCACTGGGAGCCGAACAGCGTATGAGCGACGTGGGTGGCGAGCGCGGAAGCGCCGATGTTGATCAGCGTGATGCCGACCAGCAGCGTGACGAGTAGCTCGTGCGGACGCGAGACGACCGGGGCCAGCGCGCCCTCGGGCCGGTCGGCGGCGACCCGGCGCAGACGAGCGCGTCCGAGTGAGAAATAGGCGGCCTCGGCGCCGGAGAGCAGCCCGGACGCGACGATCAGCGTCCCGAGCAGCATGAGCTGCAGGACGATGGTGTCACCCACGGAAGTGCTCGAATCCCGCCTCGACCGCCATAACGCGGCCCGATGCGTCGAGCCACTGAACCCCGGAGCCGGCGACGATCTCGCCCACCGCCGTCAGCGACGTCGCGGTCGCGGCCATCAATCCGTCTCGCAGACTCGGAAACGCGGCCGCCTCGCACACGACCAAGAGCTCGTAGTCCTCCCCCCCGCCGGTGGCCCAGGCAACCGCGTCCAGACGCAGCGCGTCCGCGACCGCGCGAGTGGACGGGGCAATCGGCAGTGCCGCGACGTCGACGCGCGCCGCGACCCCGCTCTCGAGGACGAGGCGCGGCAGGTCCGTCGCGAGCCCATCGGAGAGATCCATCATCGCGGTCACGCCACCGGCACCGGCGAGCCAGCGGCCTTCGGTCGCGCGTGGCCGCGGGCGCAGGTGCGCGGCGGTCACCTCGTCGAGCGCCTCGGCATCGGCGCCCCCCGGGGCGACTCGGCGCTCGAGCACTGCCAGGCCGGCGGCGGCCCGTCCGAGCGTGCCGGTGACCGCGATCACGTCACCGGGCCGCGCGGTCGCGCGGCGGATGGGGTGGACGGCTTCGCCGAGCAGCGTGACGTTCACGAACCAGCCGCGTGGCGACGAGGACGTGTCGCCGCCGACGATTGCGACACCATGAGCGTCGGCCACCGCGAGGGCGCCCTCGTAGAACGCCTCGATCTCGTCGGCCTCGGTCCCCTGCGGACACGCCAGGCCCACGAGCGCCCAGCGCGGCGTCCCTCCCATCGCGGCGACGTCCGACACGTTGACTGCGATGGCTTTTGCGCCGATGTCAGCGGGCTCGGCCCATCGACGCCGAAAATGCACGTCCTCGATCAACAAATCGGTCGTCGCGAGCAGGAAGGCGCCGGGAGGGACCTCCAGGATCGCGCAGTCGTCTCCGACGGACGCCACGACGCCCGATGTATTGCGACGGACGAGAGCACGAATCAACCGGACGAGGTCGTCCTCGCCCGGTCTATCGGCGGTCACGGGGCGACGGCGTGCGTGCCCAGGAAGTTGCCGAGCAGCCGCTTCCCCTCGATGGTCAGGATCGATTCCGGGTGAAACTGTACCCCCTCCACCGGCCAGCGACGGTGACGGACACCCATGATCTCGCCGTCGTCGGCCCAGGCGGTCACTTCCAGCGTCTCCGGAACGGTGTGCGGCAGGACCACCAGCGAGTGGTAGCGCGTCGCGGTGAACGGATTCGAGAGACCCGCGAAGACGCCCGCGGCGTCGTGCCGGATCTCCGACGTCTTTCCGTGCATCTGGGTCTTGGCGCGGGCTACCGTTGCCCCGAACGCCTGGCCGATGGCCTGGTGACCGAGACACACACCGAGAATCGGTATCCGCTCGCCGAGCCGACGAATGACCTCGAGCGACACTCCGGCGTCATCGGGCGTGCCGGGGCCGGGCGAGATCACGATTCGTTCGGGCGCCATCGCGGCCACCGCGTCCACGTCGACGGCGTCGTTGCGTACCACCCGCGGGTCGGCACCGAACTCGCCAAGGTACTGAACGAGGTTGTACGTGAACGAATCGTAGTTGTCGATCACGAGGATCATCGAGGCGGCCCCGCCGCGGCCATGCGCAGGGCCAGGATCAAGCCTCGCGCCTTGGAACACGTCTCGAGCCATTCGGTCTTGGGGTCCGAGTCGGCGACGATACCGGCGCCTACCTGGATCGAGGCCCGCGCGCCGTGGCACACGATCGTGCGGATCGTGATGCACGAGTCGAGGTTGCCCGAATACGAGACGTAGCCGACGGCGCCGGCGTAGGGCCCGCGGCGAGTCGGCTCGATCTCGTCGATGATCTCCATCGCGCGGATCTTCGGGGCGCCCGAGACCGTCCCGGCCGGGAAGCAGGCACGCAGCACGTCGAACGCGTCGGCGCCGCGACGCAGCGTGCCGATGACGTGACTCACCAGGTGCATGACGTGCGAGTACCGCTCGGTGACCATGAACTCGGTGACCTTCACCGACCCCAGCTCCGCGACGCGACCGACGTCGTTGCGGCCCAGATCGACGAGCATGACGTGCTCGGCGCGCTCCTTGGGGTCGCTCTTCATTTGCTGCTCGATGGCGACATCCTGCGCTTCGGTGGTGCCGCGGGGATGCGTGCCGGCGATCGGGCGCTCTTCGACGCGGTCACCCTCGACGCGCACGAGCACTTCGGGCGATGACCCGACGACGGTCGTCTTGCCGAGCCGCAAGAAAAACAGGTACGGCGACGGATTGATCGTCCGAAGCGCACGGTACACGGTGAAGGGGTCGGCTGGCAGGCGGCAGTCGAGACGTCGTGACAACACGATCTGATAGGCGTCGCCGGCGGCGATGTACTCCTTGGCGCGGCGCACCGCGTCGCCGAACGTCTCCTCGTCCATCGTCGACGTGAATCCATCCTCGCCGAGTGCCAGCAGCGGGCCAGGCGCCGCCAGGGGCAGGGGCGCCGGCGCTCGCGCGGGGCGCGCGAGCTTCGCGAGCGTCATGCCGATTTTCAGCGCGGCGCGATCGTATGCGGCGTCCAGCGACGCCGGGTCGCGCTTGCCCACGTGCGCGTTCGCGATGACGAGCAGACGATGCCGGAGGTTGTCGAAGACGAGCAGTGTGTCGCTGAGCATGAACACCGCGTCCGGCAGGTCCAGATCGTCGTGCGCGGCGGCGGGGATCCGCTCCATGTGGCGGACCATGTCGTAAGCGAGATAGCCGACCGCGCCGCCCTGGAAGCGTGGGAGACCGGGCACCGCGACGGGCTGGAAGTCGCGCAGCAGCCCGCGTAAGGCCTCGAGCGGATCGCCGTCGGGTAGGCGTTCGGTCCGGCCGCCACGCCGCAGCGTGATGCGCCCGTCTTTCGCCGACAACACGGCGTGTGGATCGCTGCCGAGGAACGAGTAGCGCGCCCACTTCTCGCCGCCTTCGACCGATTCAAGCAGGAATGCGTAGGGGCCGGGCCGGAGACGAAGATACGCGGACAGCGGCGTGTCGAGGTCGGCGGGAAGCTCCGCGAACACCGGCACGAGATTCCCCCGTGCGGCGAGATCGCGAAACTCGTCGCGCGTGGGAGAAAGAGTCGGGATCGCTAAACCGGCGGCGCTGATGCGGTGAAAAGCGTTGACGCGCTAGGCGAGCGCGTCCAGCTTCTCCTTGATCTTCGCCTTGGGCACGGCACCGATGAGCTGATCCACGACCTTTCCCTCCCGCAGGAAGAGAACCGTCGGGATCGATCGGATCGAATAGCGTGCGGCGAGGGCGTGGTTCTCGTCGACGTTGACCTTGGCCAGCGTGATGCGTCCGGCGGACTCACGGGCCAGCTCCTCGAGCACTGGCGCGATGGCCCGGCACGGCCCACACCACTCGGCCCAGAAGTCGACCATGAGCAGGCCGTCGTGCTGAGCGAGGGTCTCATCGAAGTTCTTTTCCGTCAGGTGGACGGCGTCGGCCATGCGGGCGTTCCTCCCTGAAAAGTCAACCGTCACGCTAACATACCAAGCGCGAGCGCGCAACTTCGACGCCCGTCAAACCCAATGTTTCCTTGTCACTTTGACACCCTGAATGCTAGAGTCGAAGTTACATGGAACCCGCAAAGATCCTGGTCGTCGACGACGAACGCTCGATTCTGATGCTGTTGAAAGAAGCGCTCGGACAGTGGGGGTACCAAGTTACAACCGCGGCGTCTGCGACCGAGGCGCTCGGCATTCTAAAGTCCGAGCTCTTCGACGCGCTCATCACCGACATTCGTATGCCGGACATGAGCGGCCTCGAGCTTTTGCGCGAGGTGAAGAAGCAGGACGAGTCGATCGAGGTCGTCATGATGACCGGCTACCCGACGATCGCCTCGGCGGTGCAGGCGTTGAAGGAAGGCGCGTACGACTATCTCTCCAAACCGCTGATCCTCGACGAGCTGCGCCACCTCATGTCGCGAATGATGGAGCGCAAGTTCCTGCGGGGCGAGATCCATACGCTGCGCGCGCGGCTGGGGGAGGAGCTGACCGTCAACGAGCTCATCGGCACATCGGTGCCCATGGAGCGCGTGAAGGAGATCATCGGCAAGGTCGCCGTGACGGACTCACCGGTCCTCATCGAGGGTGAAAGCGGCACGGGCAAGGAGCTCGTCGCGGCGGCGATTCACCGCCTCTCGTCGCGCGCCAAACGACCCTTCATCCCCGTCAACTGCAGCGCGATACCACAAGACCTGCTGGAGTCCGAGTTCTTTGGCCACGTGCGTGGTGCGTTCTCCGGGGCCGTGGCCGACGCGCTCGGCCTGTTCCGCGGGGCGGACGAGGGCACGATCTTTCTCGACGAGATCGCCGAGCTCTCGCCGGCGCTCCAGGTGAAGCTGCTACGCGTGCTGCAGGAGATGCAGGTGCGACCGGTGGGATCGACGAAGGCGTTTCCCGTCGACGTTCGCGTCATCGCGGCCACGAACCGCGACCTCGAGCGGGCGATGACCGAAGGAACGTTTCGCCAGGACCTGTTCTACCGCCTCAACGTCGTTCGCGTACTGCTCCCGCCGTTGCGCGAGCGGCGCGAGGACATCCCGGCGCTCATCAATCACTTCCTGCGCCGCTTCAACAAGCGCTTCCATCGTGATGTCCGGGGCGTGGCGCCGGAGGCGTTGGCCGCGCTCACGGCCTACAGCTTTCCCGGGAACGTGCGCGAGCTCGAGAATCTCATGGAGCGAGCGTTTGCCATGGGCGCACGCGAGCAGATCGCGCTCAACGACCTGCCGAGCCTCAGCAAGGCGCCCGTTACCGCGACGCCCGTGACGTCGCCGGAGACCGTCCCTGCGCTCGCAGACATCGAGCGCGAGCTGATTCTGAAGGCCCTTGCCGTCTTCAAGGACGACAAGGAGGCCGCGGCACGGGCCCTCGGCATCTCGCGCCGTACCATCTATCGGCGGCTGAAGGAGTACGGCGTCCTTTAAGAGACACCGACGAAACGTGTCACCCGGTGTGTGTCGGACGGACACCGCGGACGCGCGAATCGCTCCGAATCGTTAGTATTTCTCGTCGTTTCCGCTTTGGCACTGGCGGTGCATCATCCGCCGCGGCATGACGACGACACTGAGCGGGCTGTCTGCCTCGACGCTGGAGATCGGTGTTGGATACGCCTCGGGTGGCCGCGACGCCATAACGCGCGCGGCCACGGTTGCCGCTGCGCGTCTGCATGGCGCGACGCCGGACCTGGCGCTCGTCGTGACGGCCTCACACGCCGGCGACGCCACGGACGAGGCGCGGAGCATCCTCGGACGGATCCAGCTCGCGGGCGGCGCGTCCGCCTCGCTTCTTACGGATGACGGCCCCATGAAGTCCGGTGCGCTGGTCGTTTGCGTGTCGAACGCAGACGGCGCAGCGAGCGGGGTCGCAGCCACGACTGGTCGGGATGTCGCTGAGGCTGGCCAGGCCGCGGCTCGGCTGATGCTGTCGGGCTGGCCGTTCCGCGCACGCTATCCGCGCGGTCTCGGTATTGCCTTCGCGCGTCCGGACGCGGGAGACACCGCGCTGCGGTTCCTCGATTCCTGGCGTGACTTCATGGGGCCTAAGATGCGCACAGTCTGCAGCGTTCTCGGCTCGTCCGTGCTCTACGGCACGGGCAAGCCAGAGCCGCGAGTGAGCGTGGCGTGCCTGGAGGCGTCGTACGCGACCGGTCTCGGGTGGAGCGACGCGACTGGTGACCCATCCGCGCACGCGCTCGTGCACGGGGCCGCGGATGCGACGCTGACCGCGGTCAAGCGACTCGACGGTCGTCCGGCCCGGCTCGTTCTCGTGGTCGAAAGCGCCTCGCGTCTCGATCGGCTCGGGAGCGCCGCGCGGGACGAGTGGGTGGCCATTCGAAGTCGTCTCGATGAGACGACTCCGTGTGCGGGCTGGCTGGTCGACGACGTGGCCGCGTACGGTCGTGGCGTTCAGCCGACCGCGGCGCCGGGCGCGCTCGTGATCGTCGCGATCGGTGATTCGCCGCGCGGCGAGTCGTCGCGCGCCTGAACCAGCGCCGACGGCGCGCCCTGAACCAGCGCCGACGGCGCGCCCTGAACCAGCGCCGACGGCGCGCCCTGAACCAGCGCCGACGGCGCGCCCTGAACCAGCGCCGACGGCGCGCCCTCGCAGCGCCGTCGCGTCAGAGTAGTCGCGCCGGATCTCCGCGGCGAACCAGCCCCGGCGTCAGGACGCGCGCACACACGCGGCTCTGGCCGGGGTGCCGCTTCTCCGAAACGCGGCTGTAGTCGTCGTTGCGGAATGCCGTGCGGATGTTCAGGCACGGGGTCGTGAAGCGCGTGATCTCGAGAACAACTTCGTCACCGAGGCTCATGCGCGTGCCCGGCTGGACGGCGGACCAGTCGAGACCCTCCACCGTCACGTTCTCGCCGAGCTCACCCGGCGCCACAGGGTGCCCCTCGGCCTGGAGCGCACGGATCGCCTCGACGGCGAACAGACAGACCGCGCGATCGGGACCGCCGTGGTGCTTGTGATTCCGGTGGGCGTCGCCCTCGAGACCCAGCGCCGTCACACGCGCGGCCTCGACCGCGTGCTTGGGAACACCGCCATTCGACACGCTCAGCTGCATGACGCGGCCGATGCCGCTCACGCCGCCCTCCGCTTGATCATGCGCTGCAAGCGGGCCTCGAGCACCACGTCGTCGCGCTGATTGAGCACGCGATGGCGGTAGGTGACGATCCCGCGATCGGCCTTCTTCGTCTCCCGCTTGTCGACGATTTCGACCTCGACGCGGATCGTATCGCCTTCGAGCACCGGCGCAACGATGCGGAGCTCGCCGCCCAGATACGCCATGCCCGTGCCGTGAATCAGGCCCGTCTGCATGATGAGTCCCTCTGAGAGCGCGAACGTGAGCGCGCCCGGGGCCGCTCGACGCGTGAACACGGATTCCCGCTTGATGTACTCCATGTCGATGAACAACGGCTCCACGAACCCGCACAGATTGACGAAGCTCACGATGTCCGTCTCGGAGACCGTGCGCGCGAGCGTCCGATAGACGTCGCCGACCTTGTGACCGTCGTAGTCCAGACCTTCGGTTCGCATGCGTCTCATTCTCCCAGATAGGCGCGGCGCACCTGTGCGTCTTCGGCCAGCTGATTTGCGGTCCCCGACAGCACGATGGTGCCCGTCTCCAGGACATAGCCACGATGGGCGATCGACAACGCCATAGCGGCATTTTGCTCGACGAGCAGGATCGTCATGCCCTGCTGGTTGATGGAGTTGATCGTCGCGAAAATCTGCTCGACGAGCACCGGAGCCAGGCCCATCGACGGCTCGTCGAGGAGGAGCAGCCGCGGCCGCGCCATCAGGGCGCGCGCAATGGCGAGCATCTGCTGTTCGCCGCCCGACAACGTGCCCGCCACTTGCGTGATGCGTTCTTGCAGGCGCGGAAACAGCTGGAACACGCGATCGAGATCGCCCGCGATATCGCCGTCCGAGCGCAGGTACGCGCCCATCGCGAGGTTTTCGCGGACACTGAGACGGTTGAATATCCGCCGTCCCTCGGGCACGTGCGCGATCCCGCGCGCGACGATCTCGTGCGCGCGCACGCCGCCCAGCGGACGCCCGTCGAACACGACACTGCCGCGCCGCGGCGCGAGCAGCCCGGAGATCGTCTTGAGCGTCGTCGACTTGCCGGCGCCGTTGTTGCCGAGCAGCGCCACGATCTCGCCGCCGCGCACATCGAGCGCGACGCCGCGGAGCGCGTGGATCTCACCGTAGTACACGTCGACGTCGTGCAGGGCGAGCATGGCTCAGGGCGCGGCGCGGCCCGGTGCGGCACGCCGGCCTAGATAGGCCTCGATGACGCGGACGTCGGCCTGGACCTCGCGCGGCGCGCCTTCGGCGATCTTTTCGCCATGGTCGAGGACCGTCACGCGGTCCGACACTTCCATGACCACTCGCATGTTGTGCTCGATGAGGATGATGGCGATGCGCAGCTCGGCGACGAGACGGCGCAGCAGGCCCATGAGCGTGCCGGCCTCGCCCTGCGTCATGCCGGCGGTCGGCTCATCGAGGAGGAGCAGTGCAGGATCGGACGCCAGCGCGCGCGCGAGCTCGAGGCGACGCTGCTCGCCGTACGGCAGGTTGCGGGCCACCTCGTTGGCCTTGCCGCGCAGTCCGACGCGCTCCAGCAGCGCGACCGCCCGCTGCCACAGCCCGCGCTCGATCGTGTTGAAGCGACGGCCACGCGACAGCACGTCACCCAGCCCGAGCTCGATGCGCGTGTGCATGCCGACGAGCACATTCTCGGCCGCCGTCATGTTCGCGAACAGCCGGATGTTCTGGAACGTGCGGCACACACCCAGCGCGGTGATCTGGTCCGGGCGGAGCCCGACGAGCGGCTGTTCGCGAAAGCTCACCGTGCCACCGTCCGGCCGGTACAGGCCGGTGAACACGTTGAAGAGCGTCGTCTTGCCGGCGCCGTTAGGGCCGATGATCGATGCGATCCCGCCGTCGAGCGCGAAGCTGACGCGCTGCAGTGCGGTGAGGCCGCCGAACGTTTTCGTGACCTCGAGCGCTTCGAAAAGCGCGCTCACCGCTCGCCGAGCTCCCGCTGTCGCCGCCGGGCGGGGAAGATACCCTGCGGTCGGAAAATCATCATCAGGACGAGGATGAGCCCGAAGATCATCCGCTCGTACTTCGCCGGCTCGAGCTGCGTCGGCAGTGTCGCCAGGTTGTACCCGAAGATCGTCACCCCGGCGTTCTTGAGCTCGTTGAGCCAGAGCGACAGGCCCTTCAGCACCTGGAGATTCAACACGGTCACCACGGTCGCGCCGATGATCGCGCCGGGAATGCTGCCCATGCCGCCGAGAATGACCATGGCCAGCACACCGATCGATTCGAGAAACGTGAACGACTCGGGATTGATGAACACTTGCTTGGCCGCGAACACCACACCCATCACGCCGGCGAACGAGGCGCCGGACGCAAACGCGAGCAGCTTGGCTCGGACGAGCGGCACACCCATTGCCTGGGCAGCGAGCTGGTCTTCGCGCATCGCCTCCCAGGCGCGGCCGATGTGCGAGTCCTCGAGCCGGCGATTGACGAGTATGACGACGACGACGATCAGCAGAACGAGGAAGTAGAACCCGACCGCATACGAGACCTCGGCCGGCAGCGGCGGGCGCGAGATCGGGGTGATACCGCGCGGCCCGTTCGTCACGTTGATCGGCTTGTCGAGATTGTTCGCGAGCACGCGAATGACCTCGCCGAAGCCCAGCGTCACGATCGCGAGGTAGTCACCGCGCAGCCGCAGCACCGGCAAGCCGAGCAAGACGCCCGTGCCGGCCGCGAGGGTAAGCCCGAACACCAGGAACGGATAGAACCACCACGAGGCGAGGGGAAACGGACCGCCACCGAATAGTACCGCCGCGTGGGGCGAGCCGAAGATTGCCCATGAATACGCGCCCACCGCGAAGAACGCGACGTAGCCCAGGTCGAGGAGGCCGGCCAGACCGACGACGATGTTCAAGCCGAGCGCCAACGCTACGAAGATTCCGACCTGGGTCGCGACTTCCAGGTAGTAGCCGTTGTAGGCGCCGATCAGCGGCATGAGCACGAGCAACGCGATTGCCAGCAGCGCGGCCCGTAGCCTGCCCGGAATCCGAGCCACATACGCATAGAGGACACTGCCCTGGAACAGCAGGAATACGAGAATCGAGCGTGGGAACACCGCCACGGCGGCGCTGGATAACGCGATGAACGCCACCGCCGCCGCGGCCGCCATCACGCCCGCTCTCGGACGACTTCGCCGAGCAGCCCCTTGGGACGAAAGATCAAGATCAGGATGAGCACCGAGAAGGCGAAGATGTCCTTGTACTCCGCGCCGAACGCGCCGCCGGTGAGCAGCGACATGTACGACGCGGCGAACGCCTCGAGCAGGCCGAGCACGATGCCGCCGAGCATTGCGCCGGGGATGTTGCCGATGCCGCCCAGCACCGCGGCGGTGAACGCCTTCAGCCCGGGAATGAACCCAGTATAGGGATTGATGAGGCTGTACTGCACGCCGAACAGGACGCCGGCGGCGCCGCCCATCGCGCCGCCGATCAGGAACGTGAGCGAGATGATTCGGTTCACGTCGATGCCCATCAGGCTCGCCGCGGCTTGATCCTCCGCGACGGCACGCATGGCCGTCCCGATCCGCGTCCGGTTCACCAGCGCGTGCAGCGCCCACAGCATCAGCAGCGCAGCGACGATGACGACGAGCGACTTCGCCGAGACGTCGATGGTCGAGGTCAGCTCGAACCGCTCATTGAGCGGCTCCAGCGTTGGATACACCAGGTTGAACGCGTTCCGCCAGAGCGACTCCACGAGGCGGATCACGTCCTGCAGGAAGAAGGACATGCCGATGGCGGAGATGAGCGGAATCAGCCGGGGCGCGGCTCGGAGCGGTCGATAGGCGACGCGCTCGATCGAAACGGCGAGCAGGCCGCTCGCGAGCATCCCAGCCAGCATGACGCCCAGCAGAAGGAGTGGCCACCATCCGGTGTCGAGCGCGCCCACGCGCTTGAGTCCCA
>Ga0310810_10000746_pt1 | contig 32772 bp, 35 predicted proteins | sample NCmetagenome_FD_207641 | JGI IMG/M metagenome (GOLD analysis project Ga0310810, IMG submission 207641) | Soil microbial communities from experimental microcosm in Duke University, North Carolina, United States - NC | ecosystem: Engineered > Artificial ecosystem > Soil microcosm > Unclassified ... | reverse complement strand
TTTGCGGTAGCACCGGCGCTACGGCAGCGCCCGAACCGGCACCCCGTCCGGAAGTCGCGTCAGTGCGAGCCGCTGTCGGTGGTTGCGACGGCGCTTCCGTCGACTTTGTCTTGCTCCCACCGGCGGCAGGCTCCGGCTCAGGACGGACCGGCGCATCGGGCTTGCCTTGTTCAGGCAGCGTGACGCGTTTCGCCGTCGTCGAGGGCGCTTCCGACTGCGAAGTCCGACGGACCAGCAGCGACGATTGCTCACGGCTCAATAGAATCACCAAGGTCAGGATCGCAATGCCGATGGCAATGGCCACCGCCTTTCGATTGGCTTGACGTTTTCGTTCTTCTTCCGCCTGTCGGACCTTGAGGCGTTCACGTTCGTCCTGCTTCTCATAAAACGCTCCGGCCGATTGGATAAATCGATGGATCGCGTCCTCTTCATCCAATCCCAGAGAGCGTGCATAAGACCGGACGAACCCGCGGGCAAACACCTGATCCGGCAGCTTGGCGAAATTACCTTCTTCGAGCGCTTTGACGAAATCCGTCCGGATCCGGGTCTTCGAGGCGACCTCGTCCACGGTCAGTCCCTTGGTTTCCCTCACCTGCTTGAAAAAATCTCCGATCGAGTCCATGCGTTTCTCTCTACGGTTTCAGACGAGCCAAAATTTCTTTCGCCGCGGCGGCATGTGGGCCGGTCTTGTCCAAGGTCGTGACTTTTGTCAGCGCATCCTTCGCGCGGCGTTCAAATCCGAGCTTGTAATACACTTTCCCAAGCTCGAGCTGGAGCATCGCCGGCGGCACGTTGGGCGGATTGACGGCAAGAGCGTCTTCAAGGGCCTCCATAGCGCCCTGATAGTCGCCCTCGTGGGCCAACGCTTTACCGAGATGGAAACGGGCGAGGTCCGGCGTGCTGTAGAGCGGATTCGTGAGCGCCTGTCGAAACTCGCTGATGGCCTCAGGCCAGCGATCCAGATACGTCAAAACCTGTCCCAGATAGTTGTGGGCTTCCGAATAGTTATCATCAATTTTGATGGCTGCCCGAAACTCCGCTTCGGCCTGGGGGAGCTTATCCTGGAGACGCAGAAGGTGGCCAAGCCCGTAATGCGCTTCCTTGTTGTTAGGATCGAGTTGCACTGCCTTCTGGAAAGCGACGTAGGCTTTCTGGGGGTCACGATCCATACTGGCCATGCCCTCTTGATAATAACCCTGGGATTTGTGCTTCGTTTCTTCGGAGGTGGTGGCACAGGCTCCGTGGAAAAACGCCATGAGCATCAGGAATGCGACGAAGGCGCCGCCCGTGTGCGGATGTGCACGTAACTGTTTCACGGAAGGTCCTCGAAATGGGTGAGGCGCTTAAACGCCTGGAACCGATCCTGGATCTCTTTGTAATCCAGGACTCGCAAACGGTCAAGACTAAAGGATTCTACGGTAAAGGAGGCCATCACGCTTCCGAAGATGATCGCCTGTTTGAAGGAGTCCACCGACCGGTTGCCCGTCGCCGCGAGATAGCCGAGAAAACCGCCCGCGAACGTGTCTCCGGCGCCGGTCGGGTCACGAACGTCCTCCAGCGGAAAGGCCGGCGCTCCGAAGACCTGATTTCCGTTGAACATGAGCACGCCGTACTCACCACGTTTGATGATGAGGTGCTTCGGCCCGCGCGCCAGAACCGTATTGGCCACCTTGACGAGATTGGAGTCTCCACCGAGGGCCCGCGCCTCTCCGTCGTTGATGATGAGAATGTCCACCTTTTCAAGCACGCGCCACAAGGCATCTCGCTTGCCATTGATCCAAAAATTCATCGTATCGCAGGCCACCAACGGAGGCCGAGGAAGCTTGGTCAATACATCGAGCTGCAATTCCGGATCAATGTTGCCCAAAAACAGCACCTCCGGCGACCGATAGGACTCCGGAATCTTGGGACGGAAAGTTTCAAACACATTCAGCTTCGTGTCGAGCGTGTGAGCTTCGTTAAGCTGATGACTGTACTCGCCCTTCCAACGGAACGTTGCACCGGCGCGGCGCTCCAACCCGGTCAGATCAATCTTCCGGCTTTTGAGAAAGGCCAGGTGCTGCGAAGGAAAATCTTCTCCAACCACGGCAATGAGATCGACCGTGGTGAAATAACTCGCTGATGCGGAGAAATACGTCGCCGATCCGCCGAGCACCTCGCTCGCCTCCCCGAACGGCGTCTTCACCGTATCCAATGCGACCGACCCGACAACCAGCAGTTTACCCATGATTCACCGCTTTCCTTTCACTGAAGGGAGAGCTCGTTCCGTCAAGAGTGCCAGCTTCCGGCGAAGCCGCGCCGGGATGGCATTCGGCGCCGTAACGATGGCGTGCTGGAGCGCCTGCTGGCATGGACAAGCCGTCACTGACGCCGCGGATTTGACGGCGGCACGGAGCAGCCGCTTGGCCACCTCCACATTCTGACAGAGCGTTGCCAGAATGGCCTCCACCGTGACAGGCTTTTCCGTCTGATGCCAGCAATCGTAATCGGTCACCAGCGCGACCGTGGCATAGCAGAGTTCGGCTTCTCGGGCAAGCTTGGCCTCAGGCAGATTCGTCATGCCGATGACGCTCACCCCCCATTGCCGGTACAGATACGACTCCGCTTTCGTCGAGAATTGCGGACCTTCCATGCAGACGTAAGTACCGCCTTGATGAACCGTGGCCCCGACAGACAGGCCGGCGCCAAGCAATGCTGCGGCAAGCGACGCACAGACCGGATCGGCAAATGCCACGTGAGCCACGACCCCGCCTTCAAAGAAGGTGGAGATCCGTCGCTTGGTCAGATCGATGAACTGATCGGGCACCACCACATCTCCGGGTTTTACCGATTCTTTCATGCTGCCCACCGCGCTCAACGAGATGACCCGACGCACGCCGATGGCTTTCAGGGCATAGATATTCGCGCGATAGTTGATCTCGGAGGGGCTGAACCGGTGTCCCTGGCCGTGGCGCGAGAGGAACGCGATCCGAACGCCGTCTAATTCGCCGAGCAGGACAGCACTGGAAGGTGAGCCGAACGGCGTCGGAACCGTCACGCGCTTGGCACGTTGCAGTCCATCGATGTTATAGAGCCCGCTTCCGCCGATAATGGCGATGTCCGCACGGCTGGGCTTTGTCTGCCTGCCCATGATCTCTTCAGTCTCCTTGCTGCGCCTCTGAGGGACTTGCCGTTCCCTCGCTGGCCTCTAGCGTCGAGAGGAAGGCATCGATCTGTCGCATCACGCGATCCACCGTGATATCGAGGGGTTCGGATTCCGGAATCATCAGCCAGGTCGTCGCGTCTTGACGTCTGAACCATGTCATCTGCCGCTTTGCAAAGCGTCGCGTGTCGCGTTTGAACAGCCTGATCATATCGTCCCAATCGCACGCCCCGGCCAAATAGGCGGCGACATGCTGATAGCCTAATCCCGTCAGGGCGGGCCCGTTCCGCCGGCAGCCTCGAGCGAGCAGATCACGGGTTTCTTCCAGAAGGCCGTTGGCCAACTGCCAGTCGATGCGCTCTTCTATGCGCCGATATAGCGGCTCGCGCTCTCGATTCAGGCCGATGACCAGCGCCGCAAATGGCCGTTCGGCAAAACCATGTGCCGCCTGGAACGAAGACATCGGAACGCCGGAAAGACGATGGACCTCCAGCGCTCTGATGATCTTTGAGACATCGCGTGGATGCAGTTTTGCCGCAGTCAACGGATCAGCGACAACCAGGCGCGCATATAAACGATCGTGCCCTTGTTCACGGACTTCATTGCGGAGTTGCGCCCGCACCGCCGGATCGCTCGCCGGCGCTTCACACAGACCCTGCAGAAGAATTCGGACATAGAGGCCCGTGCCTCCGACGACCAGCGGAAGCCGCCGCCGTTGGTGATGCGCCCGGATGAGCTCAGCGGCCTGTTGGCGGAAGAGACCGGCATTGAACGGCTCGTCCGGATCGACCAGATCGATGAGATGGTGAACGACGCCTTGCCGTGCGGCGATTGACGGCTTGTCGGTTCCCACATCCATGCCGCGATAGACTTGCCGCGAATCGGCCGTCAGGACATCGGTTTCGAGCCGTTTGGCGACTTCAATCGCCACGCGGCTTTTCCCGACTGCGGTCGGCCCGAGGATAACCACCAGCGGTTTCCGGCGGACTTGTGCCGCGGTTAGCGAAGCCATCCTGTGCAGAGGACAGGTCGTCACGACCATCCGGTCCGGCCGAAGAGTTTGTCGAGTTCGTCTGAAGAAAAACGGAATGCCGTGCGCCTTCCATGCGGGCAGGTCGTCATCAATCCTTCGTCCACCCAGTCGCAGACGAGACGCTCAACCTCAGGAAGCGTCATGGTTCGCCCGGCCTGCACCGCGCTCTTGCATGCCACGGTCGCAAACACCGGCTGCGCCCGCGCGTCCAACGATGCGGTCGTCGCCCATTCGGTCATATCCTCGAGCAACTCGCGAACGAGCGATGCGCCGTCGACGGGGCCAAGCCCAGCCGGCACGCCTCTCAGCAGTACGGCCGACGGACCGAACGGTTCAAGCGCCAGCCCCAGTTGTTCCAAGTCCGCCAGATGTTTCTGCAGAAGCGTCGCCTGTGCGACGGTAAGTTCGATCGATTCCGGAATCAGGAGCGGTTGGATGACCATCTCTCGTTGCATCCACCTCCGCCATAGGCGTTGGAACAAGACGCGCTCGTGCGCCGTGTGTTGGTCGATGACGTGTAGTTCTCGCCCGACTTGGGCGACGAGATAGGTCCGGAGCACCTGACCGAACGGAACAATCGCCACACCCTGCGAATTAGCATACGATGCCGGCGATTCGCCCACGTACAGCGAGTCGGAGGCTGCCGCGAAGGGCCAATGAGAATGCTCGCTTACGGTGGTCTGTCCCGGTCTTAAGAGGGTGCCTGAACGTGGCCGCTCCGCCATCGTGTCCGGAGATGCTGTTTCCGCGACGGGCTCCTCCGATCCCATCCCAAGCACCAGCTTCCGTTCAACACCGCTGAACGCATGACGCACGGTCTGTCGTACGAAGCGGTAGACCATTTCCTGATCCGCGAACCGGATTTCTCGTTTCGCCGGATGCACGTTCACATCGATGCGATCCGGGTCGATGTCTACAAACAGCACGTAGGTGGGATGATGGCCTTTCGCCAGCAAAGACCCATATCCTTCGATCACTGCATGAAAGACGGTGGCGTTTCGCACCGGCCGACGATTCACGAACAGATCTTGGGGCACCTTCGACGACCGCGCGTAGACCGGATCTACCATCGTGCCGCTGAGCGTACAGCCGGCCATCCGGCCCCGCACCTCCACCGTCCTGTCCAAAAAGCCAGGTTGATACACCTGTAGAATTCTCTCGCGTTCTGACATTGCCGTTGAGTAGTTCAGCACCTCATGCCCATTATGCGTGAGGCGGAAATGGACGGAAGGCCAAGCCAGAGCAGCCTGCTGGACAATCGCGCTGATGTGCGACAATTCGGTCGAAACGGACTTCAGAAACTTTTTTCGTGCCGGTTGGTTATAGAAGAGATCGATGACCTCGATGTTGGTGCCGACGACCGGCGGTGCATCGGCCATTGCCTGCTGCACGCCTCCGATCAGGGACAAGCGGGCACCGATCGTATCCTCCCTTGTGGAGGTGGCGACGTGAACATGCGAGACGGCGGCGATGCTCGGAAGCGCTTCACCTCGGAATCCCATGGTCGCAATCGAGGTGAGATCGTCGTCCGAGCGGAGTTTGCTGGTAGCATGACGCTCGAAGGCAAGAGGAAGGTCGGCGCGCCGTATACCTTCGCCGTCGTCGGTGACACGGATGAGGGCGCGGCCCCCCTCCTTGATGTCGATGACGATGTGCCGGCTGCCGGCGTCGAGGCTGTTTTCAACGAGCTCTTTGACGACCGCTGCCGGGCGCTCGATCACCTCGCCGGCGGCGATACGGCTCACCACCTCCCCAGGAAGCACTTGAATCGTCGGCGAACAGCGCGCAGCGGGCACCGGATTACGCTCCCCAGCCCTTGCCCATCATCGGATTTCGGCGAGTTTGTTTTTCGCCAACTTGGCTTCGTCCGAAGTGGGAAACTCTTCAAGAACCCGCTTCAAATTTTTTTTTGATTTCACCAGATCCCCGGTCTCCGCGGCGGCCAAACCCAGCTTGTACAGCGCGGCCGGGACCTTCTCGTTGCCGGGGAATTCCGTCGAGACATACTCAAACGACTGCATCGCCCGCGCATAATCTTTCTGCTGATAGTACGATTCGCCAAGCCAGTAGTGGGCATTCGGCGTCAAAGACGTGCCCGGAAAATCCTTGACGAAACGTTGGAAGCCGGAAACCGCCAGATCGTACTTGCCGTTCAGGTAATCGTTATACGACAGATTGAATGCCGAAGTCGGCGTGATCGCGGGAACATTCGGAATCATGGGATCCGCCGCTCCGGATTTTTGCGACTTTGTCGGCTTCACCACCTGGTCAGTCTGCATTTGATCAAGCTTCGGTCCGGGGGATGCCAGTGACGCCTCATCAGCCTTCGCCAATCGGGCTTCAAGTTTTTGCATGCGCGCGCTCAGATCGTCGAGCTTGGCCTTTGAGGGTTCGGCATCTTTCACTCGTTCCAGGGAGTCCAGACGCCGTTGCAGCGCGTCCAACCGCTTCTGGTCCTGATCCTGTGATTTGGCGACGGTGGCCAGATGGTCGCGCAACTCGACAAAATCCGCATGCTTAGCGCAACCTGCGATGACGCCAAAGGCTGCAGCGGTCATAAATCCGAGCCCGAGTCGTATGACGCCGAGCGAAACGGTCACCGCAGCTCCTTCATTTGATTCAACTTATCGTAGGCTTTTCCAGCTTCCGGACTCTTGGGATAAAGGGTGACGACCTGCTTGAAGGCCGACGACGCACGTTTCTTGTCTTTCAGCGCAAGATAGGCAAAGCCTTTTTTAAGAATCGCGGCCGGCACCTTCTCGCTCTGCGGATAGTCCATTTCCACTCGGTCATAGGAGTCGATGGCCAGCTTATAGTCCTTTTTACCGTAATGAGATTCCCCAAGCCAATACCGGGCGTTCGGAGCCAAGTCCGAGTTCGGATATTCGGCCAAAAACGCGGAAAATCCATCCCGGGAACCGTCCAGATTGCCTTCTTTGAAGTAGGCGAGAACCCGTTCATATTCGACCCTGTCCGTTCGTTCCGAGGGACGGACCGCAGCAACGGCGACGGGTTCCGGCGTTTCTTCTGCAGCGACAGGGGCCGTCGTCCGTTCCACCGTATGGTTGTTCACCTCCGGCTCCTGCCGGGCCGCCGGAACGGACTCTTGACGCGCGGCGGCCACCGGCTCCGGCTGGGGACTCGCATCCGCCGGGACCGTTATCGAGGACCGTGGCGCCGACTTCGTTGTCGTCGTCTGAACCTGGCGTTGGCCCTTCGTATTCGCTCCTTTTGTCTGAACTTCCTGCGTCACATGATCCACATTCTTGGCGAGGCCGTCGACCCGACGCTCCTGGTCGGTCATGCGCGCATCAAGACGGGTCACGTTCTTATTCATTTCTCCGAGTTGCTCATCGATCCTGGCCGCGAGCTTCTGCGCCACGGCAGAGACGCTCTTGTTCACCTCGCCCAAGTGACCGGACATGGTCTTGGTCGTCTCGTTGATGTGCAATGTGGAGGCCTTGGTGTCGGCTTCGATCTTCGCCGCGAGAGCCTTGTTCGCCTGCTCCTCCTGACCGATGCGTTCATTCATGGTGGTCAGTGAGTCACGGAACCCCCCCAAGGCCTGGTTGAACTGGGTGAATTTTGCCGAAAGCTGCTCGGTACGAGCTTGAGTCTCCGCCAGGGCTTTGCGCTGGTCGTCCATTTTGACATCGATGCTCTTGGCGGACGCCGTATTGGTTTTCTGCACGACGTCGATGATGTCCTTTCGCAGCGCCTCCATTTGACGGTTGACGTCATCGAGGCGCGTATTCACATCGACGCGCAGCTGGTCGCGGTCAGCTTTATTTTTGACGTCCTGAGCGTTCAGACTCTCACGCACCTGTGCATAGCGGTTGGCGCTGTCCGCATCCAGCTTCGCGGACAACTGCTCCAGTTTCCTGGTCTGCTGCTCAATCACCGCCGACCGTTGGCGAAGATCGTCCTGGGCTCGTTGAATTTCCTGGGCTTGATGTTGCGCCTTTTCCAGTTCTCCGCGTAGCTTGGGAATTTCCTGGCTCTTCAGCTCTTCAAGTTCCTGCCGCTGTTGGGCCCCTCGCTGGGCCAACGCCTCGTTCGATTCCTTCATCCGCCGCTCGGCGCTCTTCAAATCGGCTTGTTGAGCCACACACCCGTGCAGCAGGAGGGTCGTCAACAGACATCCCAGTGTTCCGATGCTCCGCACATGCCACGCGATATCCATGGTGCCACCTTCGCTTGACACGTTGTTCCTTACTTCCCCGTCTTCACGACCAAGTGTCCTCGGCGGTTTTGCTGATAGCAGGATTCGGCATGATCCAGACAGGACGGACGCTCTTTCCCGTAGGAGACGACAGACAGACGATTGGCGCTAACCCCCAGTTCGACGAGATAGTTGCGCACCGCCTTCGCACGCTTTTCTCCGAGGACCAGATTGTAGGCTGAAGTTCCGCGTTCGTCGCAATGCCCTTCGACTTTGACGACCGCGCTGCCGTTGGATTTCATCCAATCGGCATCGCGATTGAGCGCCTGCCGCTGATCGTCTGAAATCGTCCAGCTGTCATATCCGAAAAAGATGTCCCGCAAGCCTGCGGCAGCCGAAGCCGCCTGTTCCGCGCGGATCTCATCCAGCTGTCGGCTGGCCGTGTCGGAGGTATCCGCCTTGGCTAACAGGGCGCCGGCTCCTGCCCCTGATCCTGCTTCTGATCCTGCTTCTGCACCTCCACCGATCCCGTTTGCGATACGTTCTTCGGACGGATTCTTATCCAAACCTTTGAGACCGGAGCCTCCCTCCCCTGACTGCATGCTGGTATCGGGGAAGTTGCCGACGCCGGATTTGCTACTTTCCGTACTTTCGATTTTCGCCGTCTTTTTTTGCTGCGACGATTGGGTATCGCCGCCGGATTGCACCGATTTCTTGGAGCAACCCGAAACGCCCAGGAAGGCGACGCTGGCCACGAGTGCCAATGCGATCCTGAAGGGTGTAGTGCCCATACGCATGTCTCCTCTTGCTAAAATGTGTGTCAGCAGTTTACCTGGTAAGAGGTCATTGGCTAAGACGCCGGAGACCACGACGGGGCGCTGTTGTGGGTCCCCTCAAACGTCAGCCGTTCAAGGTCCTTTCCGTCCGCATCAATCATATAAATGTGACTTTTGCCGTCCATTGTCGAGCTGAAGACCAAGTGCCGTCCGTCCGGAGACCAGGAGGGTGAGTCATCGATACCACCCCCTGTAGTCAATTGCATACGCTTTTGACCATCCGGGCTCGTGAGGCATAATTTGTACTCTTTACGGGGTGTGCGGCAGACGAAGGCGATCCAATTTCCTCTGGGAGACCAGGCAGGCGCGGCGTTGTAGTCACCTTCGAACGTCAACCGGCGTACGTTGGAGCCGTCGGAACTCATTAAAAAGACCTGGGGCCCGCCACCGCGGTCGGATACAAAAGCAAGTTCTCTACCAGTCGGAGACCAGCTCGGCGACAGTTCTCCGGCCGGATTCGTGGTAAGCCTCTGGATGGCTTTCGTCCTGGTGTCCAGCCGGTACAGCTCCGAGTTCCCCTCATGGCTCGAGGCAAAGGCGAGGAAATTGCCGTCCGGCGACAAGGCGGGCGTGATGTTCAGCCCCCCGTAAGACACCAGGGTCCACCGCTTCCCCGACGCGAGTTCGATCATATCGATGTCCTGGGTATTCCGATCGCGATAGGCGGTAAACACGAGGAACCGGCGATCGGGGGACCACCGCGGCATCAAATTGAGGAATCCGTCCGCCGTCAATTGGCGCGTGTCATAGCCGTCGTAGTCCATCACGAACAACTCTCGGGCCGCTCCATGGGCGGAGACATAGGCGATTTTCGTTCTGGCAATCCCCGGTTCGCCGGTGTAGCGGAAGACCAACTCATCCGCGAAACGGTGAGCCATCAAACGGACAACGGAAGGCGATCCGGCATACCGCTTTCCGCCGACGACCTCATCACTGCCGCTGTCATAGACGAAGCCTTCCATATTCACGTCGTCTTCTTTTTCACCCTTCTTCAACCCCGCCTTCCCCCACACCAACACCGACACGCCATTCTCCGCCGCCTGCTTGAAGACGGCCTTCGACCCGTTTCCCATGCCATTGCCGACGTCTCGAACCTTGATCCCGAGACTCGGAAGGTCCATGAGTTCGAAGACCAGCGAGCGCTTGACATCCTTCTTCAAGACTTCTTCAAGGCGGCCGCCGAGCCAGTCCGGCCCTCCGTTGTTCTCGATGCTGACGACGCCGAGCGGAATTTTTTGAAAGTCCGGCCTCGTCGCTTCAAGAAAGACGTCTGCCGCGCCGACGACGCCGGCCAATGCACACACTCCGCAGAGGACAAGTATGACAAAAGTCCGTTGATTCATCCTGCGTTCTCCCCGACTCGAAAGACCATTTCTACGTCCTGATACGCTTCCGTCATATCCGAAGAAAACACGGGAAACTGGCGCGGTTTGAGGATCGCCCGTTTCCCAGCGTCATCGAAATAATTGTTACCCGACGGCTGTTGAACCGCCACCTCCTTGACCGTGCCATTTCGATAATATCGAAATCGGATCACTGTGCTGTAGGCGGTCCCGGCGACGTCGATGGGAGGCGGCTCCCAGTTGCTCTTGATGATGGCCTCCACTCGTCCCCAAAATGGATTCGTGCCGGAACTGCCGGACGTTTTCAACTGTGTTTGAGGCGCCTTGACCTGAGGAATGGCTGCCTCTTGTTGAGGAGCCGGCCTAACCGGCGCCTCTTTGGGAATGTCCAACTTCGCGGCCGGCTTATATTCCTTGAGCTTTTTGAGCTCCTCCTCCAACTCACGGTCAACTTCTTCGCTGATGGAGGTTCGCGGTGGGGCCTTCACGGTTTGATCCGGCATCACATCGGGGACGCGAGGCAGGTCGGGAACCTGGATCTTTGCCGGAGACTGCATACGCGGCTGCGCAACGGTTTTTGCCGGCGTCAGCTCTCCAAATTTCGGCGCATCAGGCGGGAGTTCAAGATCCTTCAAGATGTCCTTTGCAACGCTCGCACGCGCAGGGACCGGAACGGGCGTCGCCACGGGCGCAGGCGTCTTGACCGGAGGGGTAGGAGCGCGAACCGGAACAGGAGCGGGAGAAGGTTTGGTGTCCACGTGCTTGAGGGGTTCCACGGGCTTGGACTGTTCGACGGTTTTCACCGGCGTCGGCAAATTGACGAGATTGACTTCGACGGCCGCCAACGGCCGTTCGCCCTTGGGGCTCAACCGGATGCCCATCACGACCAGCAGAATTACAAGGTGCAGGGCAAGGGAGATCGCAAGCGTCCGTCCCAGGCGATGGAAAAACCGGTCCTGGTCATCCCGGTCGAACCAGAACGCCGCATACACCTGTGCAGGAGCGACCATCCCAACCCCTCTCACGATCGACGGTGTTAACTCTTACGAGAGGGTGCGCGCGGAATCGGTGCCCCTCCGACCCGCTCCGGTCCCACTGGTTCAGTCACCATGCCGATCTTCTCGATTCCGGCTTTCTTCACCCCGTCCATCACTTGGACGACGACTCCATACGGCACGTCCCGATCCGCCCGCAGGTAGAGCGACACATCCGCATGCTCATGTTTCAAATTCTTCAACTTTTGCTCCAACTGCGCGACGCCGATGGGATCTTTATCGAGATAGAGCCGTTGATCTTTTTCAATGGTCAGCACCGTCCGCATTTCCGGCTTGATGGTATTCGTCGCAGACTTGGGCAGGTTGATGTCCATGCCGCGGTACAACATAGGAGCCGTCACCATGAAAATCACAAGCAGCACCAATACGACGTCCACCAGCGGGATCACGTTGATCTCCGCCATGAAACGGCGCTGACGCGATTCGAACATCATCGCTGCGCTCCGACCGGAATCGGCTTTGTCTTTATCATGGGAACCGACAGTGAGGTCATCAATTCAATTGTGACCGTGTCCAAGCGAAACGCCGTTCGTCGTATGCGGCTGAGAAAATAGTTATAGGCGATGACCGCGGGGATCGCCGTGAACAATCCTGCAGCCGTCGCGATCAGCGCTTCGGCGACACCGGGAGCGACCGCCGCAATACTTGCAGTGCCTTGTGCGCCGATTTCACGGAACGCGTCGATGATGCCCATGACCGTTCCTAATAAGCCGACAAACGGCGTGATGTTGCCGGTTGTGGCCAAGAACGGCAGATAGGATTCAAGCCTTGACAACTGGCTGCTGGGCAGATCCAGCCCCATCCTGGCCTCGCAAGCCCGTGACACGGTCCATCACACCCTCGAAGAGCACCGCCGCGGGACTGGACTCCATACGCCGCACTTGCCGGCATAGATCGTCCAAATCTTTGGCTTTCGCGAGCAGCGCCATGAACTGGTGATCCATACGGTCCGCCGCTGAAAACGCACGCCACTTCAAGAATATGATCGCCCAGGAGACGATGGAAAAGATGAACAACAGCAGCAGGACGATCTTCGAGACTGCGCCCAAAGACCCCAGCAGACCTGTCATGCCGACTTGGAACATTGGTCTATACCCTTTCCTGCTCGCTTGAGCACTCCACGAGCCTGACATCGAGTCTAGCAAATGTCGGAGACGCTGGCAGGTTCACCGCGCTCACCTTGTCTCTGATGCAACTCGTGGCGACAGTTGTGGGCGGAGGCGGCCTGCGGGAGTCACCTGCCGCAGGTGTCTTTTCACGTCTGTCAATGCGGGACAACACACATGGCGGGGCCGACGGGATTTGAACCCGCGACCTCCAGATTGACAATCTGGCGTCCTAAACCAGGCTGAACGACGGCCCCTCGTGACTCTACCTATAGAGGATGACTTGATCGACAAGACTATATATAGCGGACGGTCTGTGCTTCGTTGTTTTGTGGTTCCTGCTCACCGCCTGAATCCGCATCCCTTCCGTGGTAGGCGGAACAGGGATCGAACCTGTGACCTCTGCCTTGTAAGGGCAGCGCTCTACCAACTGAGCTATCCGCCCGATTTTCTTAGCAAGCTGGCGGATGCTACCAAGTCCATCTCGCCTTGTCAACCGAATCTCGCACTATTCTTGCAGATTCTGCGGCGATTTTTTCCCTTGCTAGTGTAGGGATTTTGCCTTGCGACGCGGCTGGCGGGGGAAGAACGTCGCATGTACCTCTTTCAACCGTTCGCGTTCAACATGGGTATAGATTTGCGTCGTGGCGATGTCGGCATGTCCAAGCATCGCTTGCACCGATCGAAGATCGGCACCTCCTCCCAAGAGATGCGTGGCGAACGAATGCCGCAGCATGTGGGGGGAAACGGCTTTCGTCAATCCTGCGCGCCGCGCCCGCAAGCGCAGCAATTTCCAAAATGCCTGTCTGGTGAGCGAGATTCCACGTCGTGAGACAAAGAGCACGCGCGAAGGCCGATGCTTGAGTAGTTGCGGTCTGATGACTTGGACATACTCGGCGAGAAGCCGCTGCGCCGGCGCGCCCATTGGTACGATGCGCTGCTTGGATCCCTTGCCCGTCACGCGCAGATAGCCCACGACTATGTTCACATGCGCAAGTTCCAGAGACACCAACTCTGAAACGCGGAGCCCTGTCGCATACAGCAGTTCTAACATTACCCGATCTCGCCGGTCCTCCGCGGTCGCATGGACTGGAACATCCAGCAAGGCAGCCACTTCCTGCGCCGACAGTGTTCTTGGTAGACGTGTGCCTCGGCGGGCGGGCGTAATGTCGGCCGCGGGATGACTATCGATGACGCCTTCATTGTGCAGAAACCGAAGCCAGCCGCGAACGGCGGAAAGGCAACGCGCCGAGGAGACCGGCGACAGCCGGAGGGCGTGCAGGGACTCGAGAAAGGAACGGACCGTGTCCTGCGTCATCTGTCCGAGGTGGCCGATCTTGCGCTGCCGGAGATACTGCTGAAATTTTTCCAGATCGCGCCGGTACGCGTCGATGGTATTGCGGGAGAGGCCGCCTTCGACGCGGACATGATTAAGATAGCGCTCGACTAGCGCGTCTGTATCCATCGTGGCGATGATAGCCAATCGTTTCTGTGAAGACAACGCGACCGCGATGCGCCAGAATCTTGACACCCTTCGGGGATTCCGATACTAGTCACCCTTGACGATTTTCATGCGTACGAACGAGCGCTACCTTGCCGACAGGGCTCAGCCGACCCACGGCCGTTCCCCTCAATTGAGATCACTTGCCGCAGTCTGTGTCGTCCTCACCTTTGTCCTGATGCTGATTGGGAATTGCGGCTGGCAGTCCGCGGCGGCGGCTGAACCCGCCAAACGCGCGCCTGCGAACCATCCGTCGCTCAGTCAAGCGAAGCGGTTGATCGATGCCGGGCAAGCCGAAGAGGCCATCACCATTTTGCGAAGGTTTCTGAGCACCGATCCCAAACCGGACCTTCTTGACGACACCTACCTTCTGCTCGGAGCCGCCTTGTATCGGGCGCAACAGTATGGAGAAGGACTGAAATATCTTCAGCAGCTCCAGACCGAGTTTCCCTCCTCCGAAGTGGCCGACCGTGGAAAGTTGATGCTCGCGCGGACACATGCGGCCATGGGCAATCCTGACCTGGCGTTGCCGATTTTGACCGGTTTGCGGACAATGTCGCAAGACGATGTGACCAAGCGCGAAGCGGTACATTTGAGCGGCGAACTGTACTTTCAGAAGAAGGAGCCTGCCCGGGCCATTGCCGCCTGGCTCGATGAAATCGCGTTGAGTTCGGACGACCAAGCCGAGGAGATTCGCGCGAACATCACGACATTGATCAATGAATCGTTCGACAAGAAAATGCTCGAGCGGATTAAGGAGGCGTATCCGAAAAGCTTCCCGGGAGATCTAGCCGCCCTGCGCTTGGTCGATTTGTATATGGGGCGGGGCGAAGACCATCAAGCCTCGAGGCAGATCCAGCAGTTCCTCGCGCATTTTCCCTCGCATGCGCAGAGCGGCCGCCTCTCGGAGATGTTGGACATGCTTCACACTAAGCTCAAGTCCAGCCAATACCTGATCGCGGCCATGCTCCCGCTCTCAGGGAAACTCTCGTCATTCGCGAATGATGTTCTGAGCGGCGTGCAGCTTGCGGTCGAGTCCGCCGCGGATCGAACCGGTGGGGCTTCGATCGGGCTGTTGGTGAAGGACGCCGAAGCGTCGCAAGCCTCGTTCCTCGACGACTTTTCCAGTCTGTTGGCCAACGACCATCCCGTCGCCGTCATCGGCCCGCTCCTGTCAAAAAATCTTCCGGTCATGGCGGAGTTGGCTGAGCGGTCGCATACGCCGCTCTTGACGCCGACCGCCATGCTTCCGAACGTTCGCCGCCTCGGCAGCTATACGTTCAGTACCGCGCTGACCTACCAATCGCAGGCACGCAAGATTGCGGGGTACGCCACGGGAGACCTGGGATTTCGTCGCTTCTGCATCCTTCACCCCGACACGGCTTATGGACGCGAAATGGCCCGCCTGTTTGCCAACGAAGCCAAGCAACGGGATGGAGAAATCATCGCGATCGAGTCCTACAAGGAAGGCGACTCCGATGTCGGCGCCCAGTTGAAGCGCATGAAAGCCGAGGATTTGAAGAAATACGGGCTGGCGGTCCCCGTCGATCCGACGAAGATCGGCGGTAAGCTTACCAAGCTCGATAAGAAAGTGTTGTATACGCCCGGCTTCGACGCAGTCTTCATCCCCGGACGTGCGGCGGATGTCGGCCTGATCGCCGCTCAATTGAACTTTCACGATATGAAAGTGCCTTTCCTGGGCAGCAACGGATGGAATGCTCCCGACTTCGCCCGTACGGCGGATCAATCCATGGACGGCGCGGTGTTCGTCGACGGGTTTTTTGCCGATAGCCCAAACCCCAACGTCCAGGATTTCGTCGAGCGCTACAAGAAACGGTTTCAGAACCCGCCGACGCTGTTCGCCATGCAGGGATACGACGCGGCAAAATTCGTGATCGACGCCATCAAAAAAGGGGCGACGTCCGGCGAGGCGATCCGCGATTATCTGACCTCCCAACAGGACCTCCCCGCGCTGGCGGGTCCGGCTTCCTTCGCACCGGACGGCACACTGAATCGGCCTCTTTTCCTGATTCAGGTCAAGCGCGGCCGCTTCACGCAGCTTGATTGATCTCCATGAACGATCTCGCTCACACATTGTTGTCCATCTCCTACAAGGCGCTGCCGCTGCTCTTTGCCATGGTGTTGCACGAATACGCCCATGGATGGGTCGCCGATAAATGCGGCGATCCAACCGCGAAGCTCCAAGGACGTCTGACCATGAATCCGCTGGCGCATATCGATCCGTTCGGCACCATCATCGTCCCGCTGATCTGCCTCATGCTGCCTGGCAGCTTTCTGTTCGGATGGGCCAAGCCGGTGCCGATCGATCCGCGGAACTTGAGAGCGCCGCGACGCGACATGGCGCTCGTTGCCGCGGCCGGACCAGGCATGAATTTTCTGCTCGCGATATGCAGTGCGGCTTTGCTGTCACTGCTGCTCTCGATGAATTCCTCCCTCCTCGCAACGGACCCGCGCGATACGGTAGGAAGGCAGGACGCCTCGTTTGGCGCGATCGTGTTGTTGCCCGTCGCCGTCATGGCGATGTATTCCGTCCTCATCAATGTCCTTCTCGGCATCTTCAACCTGATGCCGATCCCGCCCCTCGACGGCGGCCGAATCTTATTAAGTCTGCTGCCTGCACGGCCCGCACTGGTGCTCGCACGATTAGAACCCTACGGCATGATGATTCTGGTCGGACTGCTCGTCTTCGACCGCGAGCTACGAATCATCCACACCTTTACCAGTACATTCGTCTCTGGGCTTTCGGGTACAATCCTCTCGACCGCAATAGGATTGTCGACAACTACGTCGCCATGACGAGCCAAGCGAAAAAACGGGTGCTGAGCGGCATGCAACCCAGCGGGCTGTTGCATCTGGGGAACTACCTCGGCGCGCTTCAGAATTGGAAACAGCTCCAGGCGGAATATGAATGCTATTTCTTTGTCGCAGATTGGCACGCGCTCTCGACCAATTACGCCGATACGAGCCGTATCCGGGAATACGTCCGCGAGCTCCTGATCGACTGGCTGGCGGCGGGTATCGATCCAAACCGCTCCGTCGTGTTCATCCAGTCACGCATTCCCGAACACGCGGTCCTGCACCTCCTGTTTTCCATGATGATTCCCGTGTCCTGGCTGGAGCGCAATCCGACCTACAAGGAAAAACAGGAAGAAATAAAGGAAAAGGATCTCAGCACCTATGGCTTTCTCGGCTATCCGGTGCTCCAAGCCGCCGACATTCTCCTCTACAAACCGCAGTTTGTCCCGGTGGGAAAAGATCAGCTGCCGCACCTGGAGCTGACCAGGGAGCTGGCGCGACGATTCAATGATCTCTACAAACAGCAGGTCTTTCCCGAACCCAAGGAGCATCTCACTAAGTTCCCGAAAGTTCCCGGGACCGACGGCCGCAAAATGAGCAAGAGTTACGGCAACACGATCAATCTCTCGGACAGCGAGCCGGTCGTTCGCCAAAAATTGAAAACGATGGTCACGGATCCAGCGCGCGTGAGGCGCATGGACCCCGGCAATCCTGACATCTGTCCGGTATTCGATTTTCACAAGATGTTTTCGCCGCTACCCATCATTGAGCAGATCAACCGAGAATGTCGCACTGCCGAAATCGGCTGCATCGACTGCAAGAAGTTGGTCGCCGACCGAGTGGTCGACACGCTGGCGCCGATCTGGGAAGCGAGAGCCGCTCTCGTCAGCAATCCGTCAAGGATCGAGGAGATCGTACAGGAAGGCAGCGGAAAAGCCGGCATCGTGGCGAAGGCCACGCTCCATGAAGCGACCGAGGCCATGAGAATCTAGCCCGCGGCGGCTCAGGTGAGTGGGACATGAAACGGTCGGCCAGCACCGTCATCATGGTGGGCCTGGGTGTAGTGGGTCTGGGTCTCTTGGTAGCGCAGGCCTGGGCCGTCGATCCTCCCTGCGATGTCTATCCGCCGGCCAAACAGGCGCGATGCATGGAGATCTGGAAGGATCTCTATAAGGAGGACGGGCCGGTCATCGCACAGTTTGGATTGGACCAATTAAAGAGACGCGAGCAGGGACAGATTACGGCAGAGCAGCACCTCGCGCAGAATATGGACTTCATCAAGCAATCGACCGAGAAACGACTCGCCCGCCTGAATCAACGCATGGCCAAGGAATAGCTCCGGCTACAGATCCTGCGGCTTCGCCTTCTCTTCAACTACGCCCGCCGAATTCAGTAGGTCACGACCGACGATGATCGGCGCCTTGAAATGTATCGCCAACGCAATCGAATCGGATGAACGGCTGTCGAAGACTTTGACGTCGCCGCCGGATGCAACGCTCAGCGCTCCATAATAGGTCCCGTCCTTCAGTGTGATGACCGATCGCGTCACCTTGGCGCCGAAGGCTTCCATGATCGTGTGCATCAGATCATGGGACAACGGGCGCTGTAGCTGTTCGCCATTCAACGCGCCCTGGATGGACACGGCGACCGTCAAATCGACAAAAATGGGAATCGTCTTGCCTTCCGCCTGCAGGAGCACCACGGGACCGTGATCGGAAATGCGCACTTTCACCTCGGAAATGGTGACCTGATCGTTTTGTGAAGAGACCTTTTCCGCGAGCACGAGCGGAGAGCCGCAGGCGAAGGACAGCAGGAACATCATCAGCCATCGAGCGCTTGTCCTCATAAGTACCTCCTCATCCGTTCATGCGCGGACGAATTGATTCCTCTCCTTTTCCACGCCGATTTCAGTCTCAGGCCCATGTCCCGTGACGACGAGCGTCGAGTCTGCAAGGCTGTAGAGCCGGTCACGAATCGAGCGCTCGATCGCATCAAAATCCCCGCCCCAGAGGTCTGTTCGGCCGATGCTCCCCCGAAACAACGTGTCGCCGGCCAGAACGAGGCGGCCTTCCGGCACATGAAAACTCATGGAGCCCGGCGTATGTCCGGGCGTGTGAAGGGCGATCACCGTCACCTGGCCGATGGGCACCTTCTCCTCGTCCATGAGCCAGTAATCGGGCGGTGGAACGGACACGTACGGGACGCCAAACGCACGGCATTGGACTTCCAGCATCTCCCACAACTCGAGATCGTCCTGGTGCAGGCACAAGGCGGCCCCGGTGGCCTTTTTCATCTCGCCGGACGCCAGGAAGTGATCAAAATGGGCGTGGGTGTGAAGAATCTTCATCACATTCAATCCGAGTTCCCGAACCTCGCGAAGGATCCGGTCCGGCGAGCCGCCGGGGTCCACCACGATGGCCTGTTTGCTCACAGGATCGCCAATGATGGAGCAATTGCATCCAAGCGGCGGTACCGAGAAGGTTTTACGGATCAATCCTGACATCGTACGGTCGTCATGAAATATGCTACCGCCCGATTCAATGGCCTGCAACCGAACAGAATTCACGCGCAGAGCGTACGTCGTTTCTATTGCGTCCGAGCCGCCCACACCAACTCGCTGTCAAAAATGCCCCACCGCGCCCCTGATGAGCGAAGCCAGACGGCGAACCCGGCGCCGCTCCCGTCCGGCCGATTGTATTCAACATAGATGAAGGCATGCTCATGCCCGAAGCTATAGGCTACACGGGAGAAGCTGAGCCGGTCGATGACCGGGGGCGGTTCGTCCAGAGACTCTTCCTGCAAATGATGCGGCGCAGCAGCAGACACGGGCATAGGCGACAGAGACGTCTCCTGTTGCTCGGTTCCGTCGCCCAAGACGAAGCGATAGCGTGCTCCGAAGCCGAAGTGCCCTTCGAGTTTCGAAGGCGTTTGGCTCTTGAAGACAAAGTCCCGTACCAGATCGGCGGGAAGCCGTCCATCGAAGATCTCATATTCTTGAAACGTCTCCGCACGAACCGGCGCCGGCTGCTCTGGATGCAGTCGAGTCAGGGTCTGACGCTCGAGCAAGACCAGTTTACTTTCTGGAGTGAGAAATTTTTCGTCCACGATGAGATCATAAAGCGGATAGTCTTCCAGCGGCACCACGGTAGAGCCATCGGGCGTCGGCTCTGCCGGCTTGGCGGAAGTCGGGCCGATGAAGGACGCGCTGATGAAGATGACCGTGAGGGCCCATGTACCAAGCGTGCTCCGCATGTTCGAAGGATAGCCCGGCCTTCAAGGGACGGTCAATGACATGGATCAATTTGCGATGGACAAGAGGCACAGAAGCATAGATAATCCCCTCAACCCATGTGGCAGCGTTCGAGCCGCTTCATCGCGCTTCTTCTCTTGCCGACGCTTCTCTCCTTGTCCGGCTGCAAACCGGATGATACGCCCTTCAGAGCCGAGAACGATGCGCTCAAGAAGCAGGTGTCGAGGCAGGAGTCTCTCGTGACTTCGCTGCAGGACGGCAACAAGATTATGCAGCAGCAGATCGATCTCTTGAATCAGGAAATCCGCGACGCGAAGAAGGCGGCTGAGAGCGCGAAAGCCGAGGCCAAATCCGCCGCCGACCAGCTCGAAAATCAGCTGGTCCAAGCGAGAAAATTGACTGCGGACATCAAAAAAACCGCCATTGAACAGGCGGCCCAGAACATCCAGATTGAACAGAAGGGTGCACAGTTCGAAGATCTTCCCAGGCCGTTGACCGCCGTCACGAAAACCGTCGAGGAAGCGCTGGCGCGCAATGGATATCAGGTCAGAGTCAGCATCAAAGCCGACCACAAAGCCGTGATTGTGACAGACCGTAAGGTCTCGAACCCCGCCTCGCTTGAGGTGGCCGGCTTTCGAAACCAGTATGTGATCGCCGTCCAAGCCCAACCCTTGAACGTCACGCGACTGAGCGTGAAGGCCGAGTTCGAAAAACTGGCGCAGGGCGGACGGATTTTGAGCGTCAGCGCGGAAGAAACTGCGGAAATCGAACGTCGTCTCATCGGCGAAGTCAGCAAAGCCCTCGCAGCTCCTAGCAAGACGTAATGTGGCCCGCCCTCATCGGGGCCGCGCTCCTTGCCTCTCTGTTCACGACGACGAGGGGGGCACCCGACCCCAAGCCTGCTCCGCAATTAGCCCGACACCTTGCGGCCATCTCAGGATTGGCACAGACCGCCCCGGTCGTCGTCATCCCGGCGGGCGAGTTCACCATGGGCAGCAAGCGGATCGATGACGATCCATATGGGTTATGGACGCAGTTCGATGACACGGAACTTCCGCAGCAGCGTGTCTGGCTCGATGAGTTCTCGATGGATCGCGATGAAGTGAGCCTGGGAGAATACCTGACGTATCTCGCAGGGAAGAAGCGGCACCCGCCCGAGGAATTGCAAAAATTGATCTGGCATGTGATCACCGTGCATTCCATGACCGATGAGACGCTGGCGCGGTGGCCGGTTCTCTATGTCACCTGGCACGACGCGGCCGGATTTTGCACGTCACAGGGCAAACGCCTGCCGACCGAAGCCGAGTGGGAAAAGGCCGCGCGTGGACCGAACGGTCTTTTGTTTCCATGGGGGGACACCGCGCCGGACCGCGAGCGGGCGATGTTCGGCCAGCATCATGTCCATGAGATTCCGATCCTCGCCGCCGTAGATTCCCTGCTTGCTGGCCGAAGTCCGTACGGTGTTCACCATATGGCCGGCAACGTGGCGGAGTGGGTGCAAGACTGGTTTGGACTCGACTACTATGCCTATATGCCGAGCAGAAATCCCCCAGGACCAGGCGATGGCCGATACAAGGGTGTACGGGGTGGTTCCTGGAAGAGCAAGGTCGTCATGCTGCGGACCGCCACCCGCAGCGGCTTCGGTCCAGATCAGCGCTCAGCCACCATCGGCTTTCGCTGCGCTCGATCGTCCTCCGGCGAGAGCGCGACACGGCCATAAGCAGCTGCATGCTCACACAGTTCTCAAAATGTCGGATTGCTTTGGTCGCTGCACTGTGCCGTGATACGTTCATCTGGGGTTTTTACCGCATGTATCCGCCTGACGTCTCCATGAGCCGAATGGTGTTGATCGGATTTATTGTCGCCTTTGCGACGTTGGTCGGCTGTGCCACATCCACCGAAGATCGTTTGTCCGCAGATCGCTCGCCGCAAACCGCCAGCGAACCGCCCTGCTGTAAATCGATTGAGGCCTCCTCCCGGCGGGCCGCCATCGTGCGGACGGCATCTAACCTGGTCGGAGCAACCGCCATTCAGGTCAACGGTAAATGGATCGCCTATGACTGTGCCGGCGTGACACGCGCCATCTTTCTCGCGCATGGCATCGATCTCTACGGCAGCGGTTCACCCGATTCAAAAGCCAACGGAGTCCGGCTCATCCAACATCACATTAGGCGGCATGGCAAAATGCACCAGGGACCCATCGCCCGTCCGGGAGATCTCGTCTTCTTCGACAATACTTGGGATTACAACGGTGACGGGCTCGTCAATGATCCCCTGACCCACGTGGGAATCGTTGAGCGGCAGGAGCCGGATGGTACGGTGATCTTTATTAGCCGAGTCGCCGGGGCGATTCAGCGCTATCGCATGAACCTCGCGCTTCCGCATGTCCATCGGACAGCGGAGGGGCGCGTTCTCAACGACCATATCCGTCGGAAAGATTTTAGGGATCAGGCCGATACCACCTATTTGACAGGGCAGTTGTTCGCCGCCTTCGGCAGTGAGTCCGGCCTCTAGGACCTTCCTCTTCCTAACCCCTGGTCAAGCAGTTTTGCGCAATTGCGCTATACTTGAGTCGTCCCTTCATTGGACATCCTGTAATCGACTTTTCATGGGGAGGTTCTATGGGAAAGACAGCGACCTACTGCAGCGACTGCTATAACAAGGTCGGACGAGTCGAAGACGCGCAAGTCAAAGCGGCGGAGGCTTCAGGACAAACGCCCATGACCGGGCAGGGCACTTGCTGCAAGTGCAACAAGGCGACCGTCGTCGTTTTTTACGAAAGCTGAGCGACGATTGAAACGCCGGAGGCGGAAACATCATTCGCGTCACGCGTGACCGCCCTCCTCCGTCTCATCGAACTCGCTGATCAGTTCCTCGAGTTCGTCGAGTTCATCCGGCCGGACGTTTTCGAATTCAACGCCGAAGGTCTGTTCTGCCACCCACCGTACCTTTGCCTCGGGGATCGACACCGAAGATTGCGCCCCGGGGACAAGCAGACGAACCATGATCGTCTTGCCGGGACACACCGCCAAATCGCTTTCAAATCTGGCGCCGCCGAGCGAGAGATCCAGTGTGTGGCCTTCAATCTCGTGTGAATTTCCCAACAAAAATCCTTGGATCTGTAGAGGCACACGCCGATGCTTTCGTCGTTCCATAGGCACTCCTCCGGCCGGTTACAGCCCAGGAGAATAGCGCGGTTGAGCGCCGAAATCATCTGCCGTCTTCGGAGCCGCCTCATCGCCACTCCGCACTGGCCGATTCACGCAAGCCTGCTACACTTGGATGTATGAGAGCGTCATCCGAGTCGACCGCGCTCATCTCCGTCGATCCCCGCAGGCGCATCATGCGCTCGATTCGGGACAATCTCGTCAAGCTTCACGGCGCTCTGATCGTTGCCGAGCAGCAGACCTATGAACGCGTGAGCGGGCCGGTTCCTTCCATGGAAGCGCTCATCGACCTCTTGCAAAAAGATCCCTGGTTTACCTGGCTGCACCCTATCGCGGATCTGCTCGTACGCATGGACCAGCTTCTCGAGGACGATACGTACGACATCTCCGAAGAGATCGTTGCTCATCTCACGCACGAGGTTGATGCGTTGCTTCATCCGTCGGTAGAGGGTGAAGGCTTTGAACGAGCCTATTATGAGGCGTTGGACCGAGCGCCCGACGTCGTGCTCGCCCATTTTCGTGTGAGAAAGCTGTTGCCCAAGGCTGCCTGACCGGCTGCGCTCTGTTATGATGAGAGGCAACTTCTTGACGAGGTTGCCATGGCCGCGCAGAAACTCGCAGGTATCATCGCCACGGCCGGGCTGCTGATGGCTGCGGCCTTTTCCGAAGCCGGCAATGCAGTCCGGGTCGAACCGCTCGAGAGCATGCAGACCGTCACCAGCTCGGCGGGCGCACCGGAGATTCGTTCACAACATAGTCCGCTTCTTCCAAGTGATTCTCAATCGTCCGCGTTTTCGTCCCCTCAAGGCGATCCATCTTCGCGGACGACGACGCCGTTCGGTCTACCCTTGCCTCCCAACCAATTGACGCCGGCTCCAGTGCTTCCGTTCAATCCCAATCGTTCGCTCGTCCCATCACCATCCGCTCCTTCACACCATCCCAACCCTGCGCGTGCCGAGACGCGCGCTAACCCTCCTCCCTATTCCGGCAGCGGGCGCCTTGGCCGCTGATCCGCATGGCTCGGCGAGTTTTTCTTCGAGAGATCACATTTTTCGTTCGACCTGATACAATGAAGTCATGACGAGATCGTCAACAGAAGCTCGGGAAGGCCTCAGACGGATGCTGGTCGAAGTGCGCCGAGGCCTGCTCGCTTTGCATAAAGCGCTCATCATTGCCGAGCAGCTTACCTACGAACGCATCAACGGCCGCGTCGGCTCAACCGGACAACTGCTTCAGCTCGTGCTGAGCGATCCGTGGTTTACTTGGCTGCACCCGCTATCCCAACTGGTCATTCGTGTGGACGAATTGCTGGACGAAGGCGAGGAACTGACGACCGTCGAAGTGGAGCATTTTCTGGCCGACGTGCGCGCATTGATTCGTCCTTCAGAAGAAGGCGACGGATTTGAACGCAGCTATTATGAAGCGCTGCAGCGAGAGCCCGACGTTATTTTTGCGCACGTGGAAGTGAAGAAGCTCGTCACGAAAGCCGCTGCCTGAACTGCCCATGGATGAATCCGGGCGGCCGGTTCTCGGTGAGCCAGCCGCCCGCACTCTCTTCCCTCCCTACCGATCTCCTTGCTTCTTGCTCGTCTTTTTCGCGTGCCCTCTGACCTTTGCTTTCCCTTTGCTCTTGCTTGTCTTCGCAGGCTTGTCAGTTTTCTTTTCTTCTCCCAGACCGGGAACCTCAGCCGACGGTTGTGCAGGCGGCGAAGCCATCTCTTGGGCCGATGCCGGCATCTGGCCAGGGACCGGATCGGATGCTGGAGCCTGGGCAAACGCCGTGACATACACGGCAATGAACACGGCAGCGGTAAGAGCGGAAATCGTGTTTCTCATCTTGTCCTCCTCGTGATTTTCCCAATCGCGGGGCCAATCCCCCGGGATGGGCGTCACACTTCAGAGCAAACCAGATGCCAACTCCGGCGTCATGAGCAATCCCTGGTTCTACATGGAGTTTCGATTTATAAACCGCCTGAACGCTGTATCTTCGGCGAAGCAAGACGGCTGCAGTCACGGTCAATAGGGCACACCCTGCGGTCCTTACCCGAGGAATGAGGCCATTACGCATCGCTTTCAGAGGATGCGTCATCGTAATATTTTTCGCGAAAAATCGGACAAAGTCCCTTCCCCTGTATGATGCCCGTCACGTCTGTGATCATCCCGCTGTTCCCACATAGATAGACGGCCAATCGCTTCACCTCATGGATCTCCCGTGCGACCAAAGTCGTTACTCGTCCCGAAGGCCCTGTCCATCCTGGATCAGGGCGTGAGAGCGTGATGAGGTGCGAGTTGCCGACAACATCGCGGCTCAAGCGTGCCAGTTCGTCCTGATAGTAGAGATCACGCTGGTTTCGAAGTCCCCAAAATACCCTGGCCCTGCTCGGCTCCGGTCGCCCGACATTGGCGAGGAGCATCGACCGAAACGGTGCAATGCCGGTTCCTGTGGCGACGAACAACAACTCTCTTCCCGGATCGTCTCTCAAGTAAAAATTCCCCGCCGGCCCGGCGAATGTTGTCTCGTCACCTTCCCGCAAGCCGAAGAGATAGCCAGACCCCGGTCCGTCAGGCACCAGGTTCAGCAGCAACGAGATCGAATGAGAAGAGCTTGGCGGCGATGCGATCGAATACGGCCTGGTCGCCGTCCGGCCCGTTCGGCCGTCCGGCACTTCAAACGAGACGAACTGGCCGGCCTTGAACATGATTTCGGACGGCTCGATCAACTGGAAGTCGATCTGCCGGACATCGTGCGTGAGCTGCCGCACAGCGATGACTTTCGCCTTGAAGTGTTTGATGGACGTCACAGCGGTGCACTCCGTTTCGCAAAGAAATCATTGTACCAGGAGCGATGCGAAGGCGTGGTGGAGGGTTCGTGTTACCAGCGCCGACTCGAGGCGAGCAGCGTGGTGATCTCGTCGGGGACAAGCGGTTTGGCGAAGAAGTACCCCTGGCCATATTCGCAACCAAGCGACCGCAAAATCACGAGGTGCTCAGCGTTCTCGACGCCTTCGGCAATGACTTGCCGGCCCAATTGATGCGCCAACGCAATGATGGTTTTCACGATTGCGAGCGCGTCGTCCTCGGTCCCCAGCCGGCGGACGAACGACTGATCAATCTTGAGAAATCTGATCGCCAACTGCTGCAGATGGCTCAACGAAGAATATCCGGTTCCGAAATCGTCCAGGCAGGTGTCGATCTGTTGTGCCTTCATGTCGGCAAGCACCTTGCTCACCGCCTCGGGGCTTTTCATCATCTCCGACTCGGTAATTTCTATTTTGAGACTCGAGGCCTCGAGACCTGTATGCTCCGTGATCGTTTTGATCAGGGCCAGGTGGTCCTGAGCGAAGTGCTGAACGGAACAATTGACACTAACGGTCATGGGCCGGATTCTGGGGAATTGATCCTGCCAGGTCTTCAGCTGACGACAGGCCTCACGTATGGTCCATTCGCCGATGCTTTTCATCAGCCCGAGCTCCGTGGCAATCTCTAAGAACCCATCCGGTTTCATCAGGCCGTTTTCCGGATGCTGCCATCGGAGCAAGGATTCGAAGCCCGCCACCCGCCCTGCGGCGAGGTCAATAATAGGCTGGTACGCGAGCCGAAATTCTTTGCGATCGAGCGCCTGACGAAGATCTCCTTCGATTTTCAAGCGGGCCATCGCCTGCTGATGCATCGCCTTGTCGAAGATGACAAAGCCGGCGCGGCCCATTGCCCTGGCCTGCAACATCGCCGTGGTCGCATCACGCAGCAAATGTTCCCCGTTTTCGTATCCGGCGTGACTGCAGGTGATACCGATGTAAGGCGTGAGGAAAACCTCACCCTGCTCAAGCACAAAGGGCGCGGAAAATTCCTCCTGCAGGCGGTCGGCCACACGCGTGGCATTGCCGACCGCCTTCAAGTTGTCGATGAGCAGCGTGAACGCGTCTCCCTCCATCCTCGCCACCGTGTCGGCGGACCGGACTCGGCGCAAGATCCGCTGGCTCACTTCGATCAGCAGGCGATCGGCGGAAGACGGTCCGAGTCCGCTGTGGACCATTTTGAATCCGTCCAAGTTCACGTTCAGAATCGCAAACACAAGCCCGGGTTGACGGCGGCTTTGCAGAAAGACACGCTCCAACCGGTCCATGAACAAGGCTCGATTGGGTAAGCCGGTCACCGAATCATGGAACGTCTCGAGGAACAACCGCTGCTCGGCTTGGCGCTTCTCTTCGACGAGCCGCTTGCGCTCTAAAGCTTGGCCGACGGCATGTCCCAGCCTCCCTAGCCGGTCCTTGAGCAGGTAGTCCGCGGCGCCGGCTTTCATGCATTCCACCGCCATGTCCTCGCCGATACATCCGGAGACGATGATGAAGGGAAGATCCAATCCACGCTCCTTCATCAACTTGAGAGCATCCTGGGCGGTGAATTGGGGCATCGAATAATCGGACAGAATGAAGTCAGGGGGTTGATCGAGCTCGTGAAGATACGCGTCCTTGCTGTCGACGCGGCGGAAGGTGGGGTCAAATCCCGACTCGCGAAGCGCTTCGATCATCAGCTCCGCATCGGCCGGCGAGTCTTCGAGCAATAACAGATTGACGCTTGTGGACATACAATCTTGAAACCAGTAGCGCCGCGCTTTTTTCGAGCGGTGACTATTCGTCAGTATAGTGGGAGAACCGCCGGCAGCCTATCAAAAGTTCTGAACCTCAATCTCTGGGAGTACCATTGGTAGAACACTAGTGGACACGAAGTCGGCAGGATTCCAAATTGACCGGAAGAACGGTCTTGGGACAATTGGCCCGGATTGACAAGGGACCGCACGCGATGAAGGGGTGGGCATCGTCTCACAGGTGGCTCTTGATGTATTCATTGATCCGTTCGACATCATCATAGACGAGCCTTCTCTGTCTCAGCAGCGTCATGGTCTTGGCTCGAATAGGGCGTAGATACGTCTGATAGCGCGCGACATTTCCGCTGTGTCCCTGCCCGAGCATTCCTGCTGCCCCTGCTGCTCTTTCTACCGCGTGATAAATCCGCTGAACACGGTAGTTGCGCAGCACCTGTGTCAGGATGGTCGAACCGGCGAACAAGACGGACAGGTATGTTCCTATGCCGGCGAGGATTTGTGGGTTCAGGAAAAACGGCGGGTCATGACTGTAGAAACTCAACGCGCCTTCGTGCAGAGGATAGTATAATTCTCGCTGGGGATCAGTGTCCGTCACTTTTGTCGCGTTGAACGGAATCCCCTTAATCAGATCGTGCATGTGTTCCGACAGCTTGGTCGCGATCTGATACACCTCGTACTCGCTCAGGTCTGTCGAGGCCGCGAGCATCGTCCTGGTGCCAATCGTCGTCACTTCCTTCGGCACCGCTTTGTAAATCGCGGCTGGAATTGTCAATGCATCAAGAAAGGGATAGAGCATCTTCAAGGCGGGAGCATGATCGATCGAAAGCAATTGAAGGTCGTGAGTCTGTAAAAGGTGTTGCATGACTTCACCATTCAACGCCACAATAAAAAAGCCGACCTCAAAGTCTCCGGCGGCGACTTTGGCCGCCCCTTGACGAAAATCCAGATCGGCGCCCTGCCGATCGACGACGAGACCGTCTTGATCGAGGACGAGTTGGGCGAGTACTTCGGTCGACCCTCCGGCGGGCCCGAGATACGCCTTGGCATGGGGACGGATGTCGCGCAGATCCGCCCAGCCCAAGCTTTTTCTCGCCACGACGTGTACGGGAGATTTGTACAACGGCATGAGCGCCCGGATTCTGACCGACTCGTGCGCTCTTTTCGGGACCAGCTCCCCCATGGACAAAGTACAACTCGGCGGCCGTTCAAAATGCAGCGGCAGTCCATCTTCGACAAACGCGAGATGTGCAGCCCCGGCATTCATATAATAAATACTGTCCTGCGAGCCGCAGGATTGCTTCGCAACAAAATCCGGGACGATGTTCAAATGCAGGAACCGCTCGAGCTTCGTCGGCATATTGAGCACATCGACGATGCGCGGTCCAAGATGGTCCGCCGTGCTACCGGGAGGGCCGGTCAGGAGATAATGGGTCGTATGAGTTCGGACGGTCATCGTTCCAACGAGAACGGCCAGGGGAATGACGAGCAGAAAAAGGACCGTCCACCAGGCCGTGTTGGCCAACAAATCTCGCCAAATGGGTTTATGCGAAAAGCGACGCCACCGCCTGTGGACATGTTTCAAAAGATGATAGGACCCTGCACTGACCATTGCCGCCATGGTACGGATTCCGGAATTCTAGATCAATGCATCCAACGTCCAGGAAGATGTGCGCCGAAGGATTCTTCGTCCAGCCTTGGTCGATCGATGAACGTGTTGTGTCGGTCGACGACACTAAGATGTGGTGATGGTCCGGGCCTCGGCCTGCCAGCAGGCGTCCACTCGCAATCCACCGACTGGATGGAAGTACAATCGAGGCGGCCCGTAATAACAAGCTAGATACGGTGTTCGTCGAGCTCGATGACCTCAGCCCAGGTCGAGACCGCAGGAAGAGCGCCTACCGGCACGCCGCGCTTGGCGGCGATCTCGTGCAAGCGGCCCTGAAAACGCTGACGAGCAGCGTCGTCTTTCGGGTGCGAAGACAATAGAATTGTGTTCCATCGTGCGATGTCTTCCGGTGTCCTGGCCTCGCCGTGCGCCTGCGTCCAGGCCAGAAAGTCCTCGTCGGATCCGCCGGCCAATACGCGTGTCTCGAAGGCTTTGGCATCGATCTTCAAGAAATCGATCAGCTGCTTGTCGAATCCCACAGTGATGTAGTTGTAATCCTGAATCAGTCCTGCGTTGCGCATCCGAATTTTGTCGATGAATCGGGCCAGATGAGCGATACCCCCGAGAAGCGTTTTAGGACTGCGAGGGTAGGATGGTCGACTCACGGCTGGAACTTGCAGGCCAACGAAGAAAAAGTATAGAGCCTGAGAAAAGTCGTTTTCAGCGGCCGGCTTTGGCGGATTTTCCGGCTTGCAGATACTTATCGATCCCCGCGGCCATTTTGCGGCCTTCGGCGATCGCCCACACGATGAGGGAGGCGCCGCGCTTCGCGTCTCCTCCGGCAAAGACGCCATCGAGGTTGGTCATGAAGTTGCCGTCGACGGCCACACTCCCCCGCGCGTCGTATTTCACCCCGAGGCTGTCGAGCAGGCCGTTCTTCACTGGGCCGGTGAACCCCATGGCGAGCAGAACCAGATCCACATCCATTTCCAACTCAGTATTCGGGATCGGTGTAAACTTGCCGGCCTCGAACTTCACCTGCTGCGCTTGCAGTTTGGTCACGTGGCCGTTGTGGCCGAGAAACTTGGTCGTCGAGAGACACCACTGACGGTTACAGCCTTCTTCATGAGCATGGGATGTCCGCAACTGCATCGGCCAGAGAGGCCAGGGCGTCGACTCGGCGCGCGAGGGAGGAGGCTCCGGCAGTAGCTCGAACTGATGCACCTCGAGGCAACCTTGCCGGTGCGTGGTGCCGAGGCAATCTGATCCAGTATCCCCGCCGCCGATAATGACGACGCGCTTGCCCTTGGCGGTGATCGGCTCGTCGCTGATGGGAATACCGGCCGTCCGTTTGTTCTGCTGCGTGAGATAGTCCATCGCCAGATGCACGCCCTTTAACTCCCGGCCAGGAATCGGCAGCTCACGGGGCTGCTCGGCGCCCATCGTGAGGCCCACCGCATCGAACTGGGCGCGTAATTGTTCACCGGTGATATCTTTGCCCACGGTTACGCCTGTTTTGAATTCGACGCCCTCCGCCTTCATTTGCTCGAGCCGGCGGTCGATCACCCATTTTTCCATTTTGAAATCGGGAATGCCGTAGCGAAGGAGGCCGCCGATCTTGTCCGCCTTCTCGAACAGCGTCACGGTGTGGCCGGCGCGAGCCAGCTGCTGCGCCGCCGCAAGGCCGGCAGGCCCTGATCCCACGATCGCCACGGTTCTCCCAGTCTTACCTACAGGCAGGACAGGGAACACCAGCCCTTCGTTGAAGCCACGGTCGATGATGTTCCATTCGATCACACGGATGGACACCGGCTCTTCGTTGATCCCGAGCACGCAGGCGCCTTCACAGGGAGCCGGGCAGAGTCGGCCGGTGAACTCTGGAAAATTATTGGTCGTGTGCAGCGCCTTCAGCGCGTCTTCCCACCGGCCTCGATACACGAGGTCGTTCCATTCGGGAATTAAATTCACGACGGGGCAGCCCGTATTCCCCTGACAGAACGGCACACCGCAATCCATGCATCGGGCGCCCTGGATCTTGAGCTTGTCCTCGGAGATGGGCTCGTACATCTCCTTCCAATCGAGAACGCGCAGCTCGACCGGCTTCCGCTTGGGGCCCTCGCGGGCGTATTTCATGAAGCCTTTTGGGTCACCCATGGCGTTCTACTCTTCGTATGCCAATTGATCCCATACTCAGTTTGAACTGAAAACCCAACCCTGCGCAGGCCAAGACCTCCGCTTTACCCAGGTTGGATCACCAATTTTTAGTGCACGGCGCTCTTTTTGCGCTTTCGCTCTTCGAGGACGCGCTTGTAATCGACGGGCATGATCTTCACGAATTTCGGCAAGGTGGCGTCGAACGTATCCAGCACCTGCTTGGCCTTGCGGCTGCCCGTATACATGAAGTGTTTCGTGATCAACTCGTGCAGCTGCTGCTTGTCTTCCTTGGTCGAGACCGGCTCCAGCTCGACCATCCCGGTATTGCAGCGGCTTTGGAACTTGCCCTCATCGTCCAATACAAAGGCGATGCCGCCCGACATGCCGGCGGCGAAATTTCTTCCCGTCCGGCCGACCACGACCACCACGCCGCCCGTCATGTATTCGCACCCGTGGTCACCGGTGCCTTCCACGACGGCTCGCGCACCGCTGTTCCGCACGGCAAACCGCTCGCCCGCCATCCCGTAGAAGTAGGCCTCGCCTTGCGTCGCGCCATAGAGCGACGTGTTGCCGATGAGAATGGTTTCCTCGGGCGAGAACAAGACATTCTTCGGCGGAAACACGATGATCTTGCCGCCGGAAAGCCCCTTGCCGATGTAATCGTTCGATTCCCCTTCCAAGGTCAGCGTGATCCCTCTCGCGAGGAATGCTCCGAACGATTGCCCCGCTGAACCGGTGAATTTGATCGAGATCGTATCTTCCGGCAAGCCTTCCAACCCGTATTTTTTCGCAATGCGGCTGGACAGCATGGTGCCGGTCGTGCGGTTCACATTCTTGATGGGCAGATCGAGAGTCACTTTCTCGCCTTTCTCGATTGCCGGCTTGCAGAGATCGAGGAGTTTCTTGTCTAGAATCCCTTCGAGTCCGTGATCCTGCTTCTGACAGCAATAGCGTGGAACTTCAGGGCCGACGTCCGGCATCGTCAAGAGCGGCGTCA
>Ga0310810_10000744_pt1 | contig 32813 bp, 32 predicted proteins | sample NCmetagenome_FD_207641 | JGI IMG/M metagenome (GOLD analysis project Ga0310810, IMG submission 207641) | Soil microbial communities from experimental microcosm in Duke University, North Carolina, United States - NC | ecosystem: Engineered > Artificial ecosystem > Soil microcosm > Unclassified ... | reverse complement strand
GCCGCCAAGAGAATACCGAGCGCCAGGAATACGCGCTGTATTTGCGAAGTTCGCGACCAAAGGATCCAGCCCAAAAGCAATGAGACCAATGCCAACACCACGGTCGCGAGCGGGGCGATAGCTTTTACTTCGAAAGCCAGCGCGAGCGCGCGTGGCGACTGGTATCGGAACGGCCGAATGATGAAGGCTGGGATGAAAAAAAGAGCGAACGTGCCAAAGGCGAAAATCCAGAAGATGAGCTTAAGGCCCGGGGCGAGTCGAACATTGGCTTGCATGACTGTTTCTTTATGGTGCCGCTGCTTATGGTAAACCGTCAACCTATGCGAAGGTTGTTATGTGCAGAGCTGCAACAGAGGAATCGGATGCACCGGGTTCTGAACCCGGACAGCGTGGTTTATTTCGATTAGCGAGCTTTCGCGGCCATGCTGCGGTTGTTCTTCGCGACTTGTCGGCGCGTGCTCGGCACATAAGCGCAGGAACGAAAATCGTAATGGTCCGCGAGACAATGTCCGCACAGGTGCACGTGGTGTACGCGGCAGTGGATGACTGGGGTCTCGGCTTTGCATTTCTCACAACCGCCGGACTGAGGGCGCGGAGCTGGTGGGGCACCCCCGAACTGGGTCTGCAGGGCTCGAGCTTTGAGATAGAAGCCACTGGCAATCATGAGAATGCCAAGCGAGAAGATACAAGCGCCGACCGGCAATAGATGCTGGTCGGTGGTGTCGGCCATCGTGGCGGCAAGAAGGAAGAGCGAGAATGCAACTACAACACTGCCGGAGCCAATCGCCCAGGTACTCGCATTTTCTGGCATGGCAGAAATCCTTGTGAGAAGGCGTTATCTGGGTCAGTAACTTGCGGAAGGTGACCCTCAGAAACACTAGATGTCCCTCGTGAAAGAGGCTAGATAACGAAAGTTTCAGGCACAAAATCTGGAGAAGAGGGGATCACTTCTATGACTTGAGTAACTTGTCGGTACCCTCGCAACAAAACTAGGATGAGCGGCAGGATGGAATGGCGCGTTCTACTGCTGTGCAGTGATCCCGGAACCAGCGATCTTCTACGCAAAGTTCTGGTCGAGCAAGACATGGTCACCGATCATGTCTCTTCGGTCGAGGAAGCTCTGGCGATGGTCGTTGACCGACGCTATGACGCACTGGTGCTCGACGCGCAAGATGAGCAAGGCGCGAGCACGGTGATCTCGAAAGCACATCATTCAAAAATGAATAGTGGGACACTCGTTATCGCACTGGTCGGGAGTGCGAACAATGTGAGACACCTGTTCTCACTAGGAACCAATTTCGTCCTGTATAAACCGATCTCTGAAGAAAGAGCGAAGGTAAGTCTTAAGGCTGCTCAGGGTCTAATGAGACGGGAGCGGCGTAGAGTGCCGCGCATTCCGGTATACACGCCGGCGAATCTGGCATACGCGAACGTTGAGGACTCTAAGAGCACAATGCTCGATGTGAGCGAAGAAGGAGCCGCGATTCAAAGCGAGCGGAGACTTCCGCCCGCTTGCAAGGTTTATTTTCAATTCACCCTTCCCGGACAAACGAAATTGGTACGGCTTTCTGGTGAAGTGGCTTGGCAAGATTCCACCGGGCGCGTTGGCATACGGTTTGTCGATGTTCCTCAGACCTCGCGCCGGATTCTTAACGAATGGCTGCTGCACAATAATTTTCGGAAAGAGAACTCTGCGCCGAAAACGATCACCACGCCGCTGGCAACGCCGACGGCCGCGTCAGATGCGGAGCAGAGCGCGATGCAGCGGCTACGCTCATTACCAGGGAACCGCCGTGGGGAATCGCGCCATGCTTGCAGCCTTGGTGCTGAAGTTTATAGGTTAGGCAGCACGGTACCGAATCGCTGCAGCCTTTCAGACATCAGTAGCGGCGGATGCTACGTAGAAATGCCTACGCCGTTTGAAGCAAATAGTCCGGTAGAAATTATTGTTCGCACGCAGAGCATGAAGATTCGGGTGCGCGGTCTGGTTCAGGCGACACATCCAGGATTTGGGATGGGTGTGCGATTCTCGCTGAAAGATGCGCCTGAGCGCGAACAAGTGCAGCAACTGATCAACGTCGTCTCCGCAGGTCCCACTCTGGAACCGACCTTCTAATTAGCCAACGACTGAACAGCTTTTTTGAAATATTCGAGAGAATGTTTCAAGCCCTCTTCCAAGCCAACTTTCGGATCCCAACCGAGGAGAGTCCTTGCCTTCGTGATGTCCGGCTGACGCTGCTTGGGATCATCCTGTGGGAGAGGTTCTTGTCGAATGGAACTTTTCGATCCGGTGACCTCGATAACGCGCTTCGCGCATTCAAGAATTGTGAACTCGACGGGATTACCAATGTTGACTGGGTCATGCTCATTCGATCGTGAGAGCCGCATGATGCCATCGATCTCATCACTTACATAGCAGAAGCTGCGCGTCTGTGAGCCGTCGCCATAGACGGTGAGAGGTTCGCCCATCAATGCCTGCTTCATAAAATTCGGTATGACGCGGCCGTCATTGAGTTGCATTCTGGGTCCATACGTATTGAAGATCCGCAAAATGCGTGTATCAACCTTGTGATAACGGTGGTAGGCCATCGTGACTGCTTCTGAAAAGCGTTTCGCTTCGTCGTAAACGGAGCGGGGACCGATCGGATTCACATGCCCCCAATAGGTCTCCTTCTGTGGATGTTCCAAAGGATCGCCGTAACATTCAGAGGTGGAGGAAATGAGATATTTGGCGTGATACTTTCGCGCAAGTTCGAGCGCATTGAATGTGCCGAGGGAACCCACTTGTAGGGTTGCGATGCCGTGTGTCATGTAATCGATCGGGCTGGCTGGGCTGGCGAAATGAAATACATAGTCAACGGGACCTAAATCGAATGGCGCGCAGATGTCGAGTTCGCGAAACTCGAATCGGCCATCGTTTCGTAGGTGGCTTATGTTTTCGAGTCGGCCCGTGATCAGGTTATCGGCAGCGATGACATTGAAACCATCCGCTATCAAGGCGTCGCAGAGATGCGATCCGAGAAACCCCGCTCCACCCGTTACCAGCGCACGTTTTGACATTCTCCTCCTCTGGGTCCCAAGACTTGTAACATCACATCCCAAGAGCAACAGAACTCAATGTAATCGAACAGCCTGGTATCGGTCATCACTCGAGGTTTCCGGGCTCACAGCAGTTCGTGATTTGCATCACCGTACGTGCGTGTCCAGCGGGGAAGAATAGTCTCGGGAGGCTCATATGCCGATCCTGATGCTTGCTCTTATGGCGCTGGCGGCCTTCGGAGCGATTGGAGTCTTGCTGGCCGTAGCTGCTTTTTCTGAAAAGAAGGGATAGTTCCAGGCTCGGAAGAATGCGAGGTCGAAGACTGATTCCTTAAGCGACCTGTTCGGTGCGATGGAAACTTTTGCCTTTCTTCTCGGCTCCCATCAAAACGATCAATCCAAGCCCGAATATCGTGACTACTTCAAAACCCGCCAAAGCCCACTGATAGCCCCATTTGTCACGCAACGCATACTCGATATTGTTGGTGGGCGCGGCAAGCAGAATTCCCAGTTGATAAGCAAGTCCTGGCATCAGACCGCGGACGTTATCGGGAGACAACTCATTCAAGTGAGCTGGGACGATTCCCCATGCGCCTTGTACGCCTACCTGCATCAAGAATGCTCCGACAACCAAGACTGAGAGAGACTCTCCGAAAGCCCATGCGGGAATTACGATCAGTGAAAGGAAGAGAGCGAAGATGATCGATCGTCTGCGGCCCAACTTTTCCGAAAGATGACCAAAAAGAATCGCACCCAGAACGGCTCCGATGTTGTAGATGATGGCAATGTACGACACGGTAGAAGATGAAAACTGATGGACAGTCTTCAGGAAGTGTGGGTACAAGTCCTGAGTTCCATGCGAGAGGAACATGAAAAGCGTCATCATCAGCACCAGAAAAGCGAGGGTCTTCCATTGGGAAGCGGTGGTCGTGAGGATTTCGCGGAAGCTGGCGGCGCGATGCTGGTGCCATGCCTCCGATTCGCGCACTTTTAACCGGATATAGAAGGCGAGCAATGCTGGTACTCCGCCTGCCCAAAACATTGCTCTCCAACCCCACAACGGGAGGATGATTCGGGCAGCAACGGCAGCCAGGAGGTAACCGATTGAATAGCCGCTCTGGACGACACCAGAGAGAATCCCGCGCCATTTGGGCGGGGCACTCTCCATGGCCAGCGACGCCCCGACGCCCCACTCGCCACCCATACCGATGCCAAAGATAGCGCGGAGTATGAGAAAGGTGGTGTAGTTGGGAGCAAACCCGCAAAGAAGTTCCATGGCCGAGAAGAACACGACATTGGCCATCAGCGGCTTTCGACGACCATACCGGTCCGCCAACATGCCAAAAAGAACCGCACCGATTGGGCGCATTGCTAAGGTCGCCGTGGTCGTCCAGATGATCTTTGCGGCCGAAACATGGAACTGAGCGGCCAGGATATCGACCAGGAAGACCAGCACAAAAAAATCAAAAGCGTCGAGGGTCCAGCCGAGGAAACTCGCGGCCACCGCATGCCACTGGTCGCTGCGAGTTAGCGCCTTGTTGGAAGTGGCCGGAGGGTGCATGCGTGTCGAGATTGTACATGGCAGTTATGCTGTCCGAATTGTCGGATTTTCTTGGTGTGACCCCACTTCGGCAAGCTTTCAGGTGCACTGTACAGATTCTTCATTGACTTCGAGGCATGTTCCGAGTGAAACTCCGCTCAGTCCGGTCTACTTCGTCCTCCGTCGCATTTGAGGGAAGGGAAACTGCAAAACGCCTCTGTGACGGCGAAAGCCGGCGCGTTATCGTATGCCCTTTTACTCGGTCGTGCCGCCAGAACCTGATCCGCAGAAAGCACGTCCATCTGCGCCGGACATTCACTTGTCTCTGGAAGAAGACGAGAGCGGTAACGTAGAGCGTTTAGTCGGTGCGCTGGCAACGACTGGCGGCGGGGAACTCACCTCAGAGCTTGCACTGGATCTAGTCCTAAACAACATCGTGGAACAGGCTCGACTGGCTACTGGTGCCAGTGGTGCAGCGATTGCCCTGATGCGCGACGGCGAAATGGTTTGCCGAGCAACAGCTGGCGCGACGGCGCCGGATCTCGGAATCAAAATGGATACTCGCTCTGGGCTCTCCGGAGCATGTGTCAGCACAGGCCAGATCCAGCTTTGCGATGACACTGACACCGATCCGCGAGTGGACGCCGAGGCGAGCCGACAACTTGGAGCACGCTCGATCCTGATCATTCCGCTATTCGAAGACGAAAAAATTTCCGGAGTTTTCGAGATTTTTTCTCCGCGCGCAAGCGCTTTCAGCGAGCGGGATATTCATACCTTGCAGGCCCTTTCGCGAAAAATTCAACAAGATCGGGATGCGGCAGTCAAACGCATCACACAGCCGCCGGAGCCGGAACCGGCCGAAATTGCGCCGCCACCCGATCAGCGTTTTGAGCTGCCTGAAGAAAAAGAATTGCCTCCGCTGCCCAAGAGATTCGCCAATGAAGATCCGGGATTGAGCGGCTACAGCTGGACGCACGGCCCACGACGGCAACCCTGGTACGAACCGGAACAGCGGAGAGCCAATGCCATTCCGGTGAGATCCGAAAGCTTTCAGGCGCAATGGATTCAACCGAGCTTACCGGCTCCTCGACAACTGGATTTCACGACGGCGGTCATGACTGTCCTTGTAATTGGGGCCGGAGTTGGGCTTGGAATTCTTGCGGGATGGCGATCAGGAGTTCTAAGTGAACGTCTTATGCAAGGGGTACCGCAACAAGCGGCAGCCGCCGCTCAAAAACCTGCTAAGGCGAGCAAGGTGGAAAAGCCCTCGTCTCGGGTCACTACCGCCAAACGGGAGAATTTGGGTTCCGTGCAGGATCGCGAGCAGGCTTTGCGCGCCGCCCGGTCGTCAGGCAGTTTGGTGGTGTATGAGGACGGCAGGGAAGTCTATCGAACCCGCCCTGAAAACGCTGCTCTGAAGGAATCCGAACCAGGTGCAGCCGCCATACCCGCCTTAGACGAGAGTACGGCCAATGAACGGCTCATCCACCGGGTGGAACCGGAGTATGGCAGCGATTCAATTGCCTCGGACCAGCCGATTGTTCTGCAGATTACCGTCGACAGGGACGGGTCTGTCGGAAGTGCAACGGTGGTTTCTGGAGATCCAGTGAGGGCGTCAGCCGCTTTAGCCGCGGTTCGAAAGTGGCGTTACGAACTGCGTGAGAATGAAGCGCGAACGGGTTTTCAGACCCGGGTTACCTTCCGGTCTGCCGCTGTCCAACGGTAGCCGTTTCGTTTCAGTATCTACTCCACTTGCAGAAGGCAACTCCCGCCTTTTAAAGTTTAAGAGATCAGGACCTAAGCGCTAACGAATCACCGATCGGCTGCGTTATCGGAGCCTGATGATTGGACATAACGCTCGAATGGCGGATTCCAAAGAAAATCAAACAACAGGCGCAAGCCCATCGGAACTCCAGTGGTACGCGCTACGCACGCGATCGAGACACGAGCGCGTGGTGAACCAGCAATTAATTTCGAACGGTTTTGAGACCTTCTTACCGACCTTGACCGAAACGCACCGCTGGAGTGATCGCAAAAAGGTGGTCGAGGTGCCTCTGTTCTCGGGTTACACGTTCGTGCGCTTTACCTATTCGCACGAGGAGAGAATCCGAGTGTTGCGGTCCCATGGCGCGGTGGGATTGGTAGGTGTGCAGGGTGCTGGAGTGCCCATTCCTGACTCGCAAATTGACGACATTCGTAAGCTGCTAACGAACAAAATTCCACTTCGAAAGCACGGGTTTTTGCGTATCGGTCAACGCGTACGGATCCGAGGCGGAGCCCTCGACGGTCTCGAAGGCATACTCGTGGCAGAAAACGGGGATCGCAGTCTTGTGATTTCTGTCGATCCGATCCAGCGGTCATTATCGATCCGCGTCGAAGGCTACGAAGTCGAGCCCGTCTGAGATCAGCTGTACGCTAGCTCCTTAGCTCTTTGAGCTGCCTTGACGACCGCTTTAATGAGCGTTACTCGTAGCTTACCTTCTTCAAGTTCAAGTATCCCATCAATCGTACAGCCGGCTGGGGTCGTCACCGCATCCTTTAGCAGTGCTGGATGATCGCCGGTTTCCAACACGACCCGTGCTGCGCCGAGAGCGGTTTGAGCTGCGAGTAACGTGGCAACATCGCGCGGTAAGCCGACCTTCACGCCAGCCTCCGCAAGCGACTCGAGGATGATGTAGATGTAGGCAGGACCGCTAGCGGAGAGACCGGTGACGGCATCCATGTGTTTCTCATCCACCACGACAGTTCGGCCTACAACCTCGAACATGGAGCGAGCAAGCTCGATGTCCGAAGCACTCGCGAATTGGCCTGCACATATGGCAGTCATTCCGGCCCCGAGAGCGCAAGGCGTGTTGGGCATGGCGCGAACGACAGGCGTTTTTTTGCCGATAGCCTTTTCAATGTCGCTCGTGGGGACAGAAGCTGCGACAGAGATAACGAGCTGTTGCGGGCTTAATTGTCCACGGATATTTCGCATTACTTCGCTCACCACTTGAGGTTTTACGCAAACAAAAACAATGTCTGCACCTTTGACCGCGTCCACATTGCTGGTTGAAACGGGAATATGCAGCTTCTTTTTGAGAGCTTCGGCGCGATCAGCGTGGCGTACGGTGGCCCGGATGTTGTCGCGCGACAGGAGATCAGCCTTGATCAATGCCTGAATAAGAATGCTGCCGAGCTTTCCGGCGCCCAGGACTGCAACTTTCCTCTTCTGAGGTTTGGTCCCCATTACAGAATGCTCCTTGGATGAACGGATGCCAATAAGAGTAGCAGCGATTCGTTACGCGTGTGCGGGCGGATACCAGTTGGCCGGTATGCTCCGTCTCGCCTGTGGGCCTACTGAACGTTGACGATCACCGTTGTGTTTTGCGAAAGAGATCCGGATGTAGCCGTCACCTTAACGCTGTAGCTGCCGGGAGGCGTTCCAACGTGTCCTTCGCCAGGTCCTGGTTCACTCAGTCCGCCGCCGCAATTTGGGAACATAGTGATTGCACACGCGACGATTGCAGTGAGAGCAGTTCTACGAAGTGAGCGAGATCCGCGAGACATTCCTAGCCCCAGCAATGGAATGAGGAAGGCATAAATCAGTTTTGGAGCCTGGGCGCTCGCAGAACTTGTTGCCGTGGTGGCGATGTCCACTCTGACGGTAGTGGCAGGCGAGCTTGCAGGCAGAGTGGCGGGTTGGAAGATGCATCGCGAGAGCGAAGGAAGCGAAGAACAGGAAAAGGAGACACTGTTGTTGAAAGAACCACCGCCGGGTACGAGTGAAAGAAAAAAAGAGGCGGTTCCACCTGCAGGAATTGTTTGACTATCGGCATCACTACTCATTGAGAAGTTCGACACACTGTTGAGGGTTACAGGCAGTGCGTGTTGGGTGCTTGCGGCATCTGTGCCTCGGGCAATCAGATCAAAGTGAAAAGTCTGCGCGGATGAACTGCCAACTTTCACACGGAATTCGGTTCCAGCGGAAGTAGGAATGACCGAACCACCTGTACAGGTGGAGGGGGCCCCAGTGCCGCAGGAAATGGTTACTGACTTCGAATACCCTTCAACGCTGGTCAGTGTTCCGACGAAATCTGTGGTGTCTCCGGCGGGAACTGACAATGTCGAAGAATTTACAGCGAGATGAAAATCTGGGGCAGACGAGACGGTCAGTGCCAGTGAGGTCTTCTTGGAGGCGGGCGCTTCGGGCGTATCCGCTTCAATCGTGATCGGGAAGGATCCGGCGGGAGTTTCCGACGTGGTCGTGATTGTTAGAGTTACGGCTTCGGATGACTGTCGCTTGGCGTGACTGTCGCTCGAGGCGAAAACAAGCAAGCGGCGCCGGATGGAAGACCACTCGCACAGTTCAGGGTGACAGTTCTGTCAAAGGGACCTGAGGCACTCACGCTAAACGTTGCCGGAGTGGACGTGCCTGCTTTCGTAACTGTGATCGTCGCGGGAGAGGCGTTGCTCAATCCGAAGTCGACTACCTTCAGCGTGAGCGCTGAATCGTGAGTCGTGGAGTCAGTATCTGCCCCACTCGCTCGAAGAGTGAATGGATAGCTGCCGGGCGCGGCTGAGGCGATTACATTTACCGGTATTCCTTCCGAGATTGGAACTATTTGGGAGGGAGTGGGCTTGCACGTCGATAGATGTTCAGCTGCTATACAAGCAAGATTCACTGAACTGCCGTATCCGTAATTTGCGGATAGTGTTCCAGAAAATCTTGCTTCTTGACCGGCGAATACGGTGAGAATGTTGGGGTTGAAGGCAACCCTGAAATCTTGCGCAGCAGCCAACACGTATTCCCAGACACCTCTTCCATACGTGGCGGCGCGCAGCCTCTTGTTTTTGGCATCGGGGCGAAACAGCAGGAGCGTCGTCACTGGAACATTTGGAAGATGGCCCGAGCCTGAAGCGGGCCCGACTTCTCCCCATGACGGCGTCGTCGTGGAACTCACAAACACTCCACCATCTGTGCCGAGATAAACCTGGGCCGCTTCAGAATCCACCAGTACGGAGTTTGCGGGAGTGTCGGGCAGTCCTTTCGCAAGATTCCCGAACACTTGCCAAGTCGTCCCAGCGTCGGTTGTCTTGAAGACATGAGGAACTCCGAAGCCCATGACTGAGATGAATGCGGTACGTCCGGTGGCATCCGAGGAATCGATAGCAACGCTTGAGATCGGATACTGTTCCGGGTTCAGTGAACCTGTCATGTCTCTGAACGTCGACGTTGCGGTATCTGCGTTTGTGGAAACGAAAATTCTTCCGCCAGCGGGACTGGATGCGGCGAGTGGTCCAGATCCGTAAGTCGTGGCGTAGATAACGTTTGAAAAGCCGTGATCGCCTGCCAGCCCTCCCGCGGCGATTGCACGAACCAGATTGGCTTCGCTCCCAGAGCAGTTGCCAGAGCCGTTGTCGAAATTATTGCTGAGCTGGCTTACGGAACTTCCATCGACCGCAGCACGCCAGATTCGACAAGTGCCAAGCAGCAGCTGGCTTGTTGCGCGAGGATCGAACGCGAAGGGAACGTAGTAGGCACCATCGTCTCCAGCCAAGTCGACGCTGGAAAGCAAAGTTGTGAAATTTCCCATTCTGCAATCGACACCTGAGTCGCATGCGCTTATGTTGAGACCGCTAGGCGGCAAGTCTCCAGTAGATCCAAGCCACCGCGTTGAGCCCGGAACCATTCCGACGGTGCCGCCGTCCCCAGACATAACGTTCACGAACTCAGAGCTGGATGTGGCCTGGTTTGTTGCAGGAAAGCCGTTGCCCTGTGCTCCTCCGAGCAGCGTGTTTGCGTCAACAGGGTCTTGTGCAAGCGATACAAATTGCGTGAGAGATCCGATCGTTTCATTTAAGCTATCGAAATGATTGCTGCCGCTGCACGAACCGTTTACTCCCGCAATTAGGCCAAGATATCCGTCAGGTGTGCGGTAAATGCCACCATCGTTCGCGAAGTAGCCGATTGCCTTTCCCGACGAAATGATGAAATCTGCAGCGTGTTGGTGAGGATGAATCTTTGCTATCTCACTGCAGCCATATGCGTGTGACAGATTGAGCCATGCGCCTCCACTGCAGCTTGTGGTGCTGGTGTCGTTCAGCGAACACTTGAAGAGATTTGTTGCTCCGGCGTAAACGTCGGTGGCGATTGCCCCGTTCGGAACTGCGTTAAGGGTAAGAGCGTAGTCTCCGCTGTCGGCGCCACAGCCACTCGAATCGCCGCAGAGAGTGAAGCCCGCGTCGGAGATCTGGATCCATGGACCGCCATTCACACTACGCCAGATGCCTCGGTCTATGGTCGGACCCTGATTGGCCGGCAGATCGACGAACCATACGTAGACCTCATCTCGCCCAGGCACGACGGCGATCTGGGCTCGATATATAGGACATGCGTAGGAGTTGGTTGCAGCATCGGGTGGACATATTGTGGATGTCAAAGCGCCTGGTCCGCTGGCTGCCCCTGGTTGGGATGCCAAGCGCGACCAGTTGAACCCGTCCGTGGAGGAATAGATTCCATGACGCCGGATTGCTGCAAAAAACTTGTGTGCAGCGGCGTCATAAGCAACGCTCGTTACTGATGATGGTGTGATCGCTGTGCTGCCATCTTTGATGGATGACCACTGCCAGGTTTGGCCGCTGTTGCTGGAGACGTATATTCCGCGATTTGTGCGCGAATCGAGTCCATCCATGCTGCCTTGCGGGGCGGCGCCGGTTGCAGCAACCACTAACGAAGTATTTGCGCTGCTGAACGCAATCTGACTAAAGCCGAGACCTTTGAAGGAGTGACCGTCAGAGCTGGAAGGGACTTGACTCCAGTTTGCGCCGGCATCTGTGCTTCTGAAGATGCCCAAGCCGTAGTAGGAGTCTGTCGAACTGTTGCTCTCGCCTGTCCCAACAAGTATGACACGCGAACTGCCCGGCTGCACAGCCATTGCTCCCACGGCAAGCGTTGGCTGATCATCGAAGAGCGGTATCCAAATGACATCCGCTGCTAACGGAGTCGACGCGTTGGTCGATTTCCAAACACCGCCGTAGGCAGCGCCGAGATAGACAGTATTTCCAGTGATGTCGCTTCGATCGATAGTTACTGAAGTCGCTCGTCCGGAAACCCATCCGTAATCGTGGAGTCCGAAGCCGCTCGCGTCTGATGCCAGTGGTGCGGGCCCAAGCGGAACCCACCCTTCCCCGCCAGCAACAACGGAAGTTTGTTGTGAAAAGACTCTACGACTATCAGTGGCTTGTAGTCGGAATTGGTGTGCCCGTTCTCGAAAATCCGCACCGGATTGTCCCCTGGGCGCAACTCGGCCGCTCAAGAACCAATCCGTCCTGACGTTCCTCGCTCTTTGATCCGTTGCGGACGATTCCTGTCCATATGAAGCCAGACTAATGAAATAGAGAAGCCCAAGGCAGGCAATAAGGAAGGAAGTTTTCATCGAGGTGAAAAGAAAACAATTCCAACCTAGTCATGGACGGAGAAGGAGGCTGTGCGGAGAAGCACGAGAAATCGTGATCCGCTGAACATTGTAAGTTTCAATTTGGAACCGATGAAACGAGGCTATTAGATACGCGTTCTCGATCGCTCCTGGATCGTGCGAACGATCGATGTTACGAGCTTTCGAGGGGCTATGCGGACAGCCTGCGCCATCACACGATTCTGTAAACCTGCAATGACAACTCGTCGACCAGCATTCATGCCGCGGTACCCGATCTCCGCTACTGAGGCGGCATCCATTCGGCCAAAACGCAACAGACGACTGTCTTCCATGTCTGCGCGCTTGTGAAACTCCGTCGTAGTCGGTCCGGGACATAAACAGGTGACGGTCACACCCGATCCCTGAAGTTCATTGGCGATCGCTTCTGAGAAGCTCAGAACGTAAGCCTTCGTGGCGTAGTAAACGGCCATCAAGGGACCAGGCTGATAGGCCGCGGTAGAAGCAACATTCAAAATACGGCCGTAACTGCGCTCCATCATGCCTGGCAAATAAGAACGAGTGAGTTGTGTGAGGGATGTGATGTTCAGCTGGATTTGCTGCGTCATCTCGCGTGGATCAGACAAGGCAAACATTCCGTACTGACCGAACCCGGCATTGTTGACGAGGGCATCAATCGTCATTCCCGATTTTGTTGTCTGGTCGACAACCAGATCTGCCCCTCCTGCTTCCGAGAGGTCAACAGCAACGATCAGAGAATTGGTACCGCATTCTTTTTTCAAATCAGCGGCAAGTTTGACTAACTTGTCGCGGCTGCGAGCCACTAGTACCAATTGATACTGATCGCGAGCGAATAATCGCGCGAGTTCATATCCAATGCCTGATGACGCGCCAGTAATGAGAGCTGTCTTCCGATCGGGCACAGTCTTCTCCTCAAACAAAAAGGGCGGGCTCACGCCCACCCCTAAGGTGATTCGGCACCCATGATTTCAGACGTTGTAAATCGAGTGCCAGGAAGTTGCCGCCTTGAGTTTGTCGTTCACGTTATTGATGTTCTTCACGCCTTCGGTTTCGAGCCACTTGCGGAAGGCAGATGCACCCTGCTTCGCATAAACGGGGATGCCTTCTTTCCATGTGGCTCGTCCGCAAAGAACGCCATTGAACTTCACGCCGGATTCACCGGCCAACTCCAGCGTCTCTGAAAACTCCGAATTGCTCACACCCGCAGAAAGATAGATGAACGGCTTGGTGGCAGCAGATGCGGCTTTATGGAACAGATCGATCGCCTCTTTTTTCGAATAGGCTTTCTGTCCGGCAAATGATTTCGTGCCTTCGACGAACTTCATGTTCACGGGTACTTCAACTTTCAAGACGTCGACACCGTAACGATCTTCGCTGAATTCGCGCATGCTTTCTGCCACGATGCGCGGTTTCTTCTGTGCATAGTCGAGTCCTTTTTCATCGGCACCTTCTTCGTACCCCACAAACTCGAGAAAGAAGGGAATATCGTTCGCGCGGCACTCATCGCCGATCCGCTCAACCCAGGCATGCTTGTGATCGTTGATCTTTTTGGGATCATCCGGTGTGTAGTAGAGAAGAATTTTTACGCAATCCGCGCCAGCTTCTTTGAGTCGTTGGGCTGACCAGACGTCGAGAAGATCCGGCAGGCGGCCGGGCCCAGTTTTGTCGTATCCCGTTTTTTCGTACGCAAGGAGCAATCCGGCATTCTTAGCGCGCCGTTTGGAGGCGGGCAGTCCCCACTCGGGGTCAAGCAAGATGGCGCTGGCATGAGGAGTGAGAACTTCAGTCACGAGTGATTTGAACTCCTCCATCATGGCGTCTTTCACTTCGCCACCTTTTTCCTTGGCGAGTGATTTCTGCAGAGATCCCCGCTGGTCCATGGCCGCCGCGGCAATCACGCCGCGATCATTGGATACGGCCTTCAGACCCGCTAACTTTCCGGGGGTAAGTTTCATGGAATCCTCCGATAATTGCGGTATTAGACGGCCCATCATTGTAAACCAATGCTGATGGTTGAAATTGTGACGAGAAGCACAGAGTAAGCGTGTCTTAGCGGTGGGCTTTCGATGCGTTCAAGACTGCCTGTTGTTTTTCGACCAACGTTTGAACTCCCTTTCGCGCGAGGCCGATCATTTTGGCGAGACGTTCGTCATCAAAAACCTGGTGCTCGGCTGTAGCTTGCAATTCAACGAACTTGCCGCTTGCCGTCATCACGATATTCATATCTACGTCGGCACGAGAGTCTTCCTCATAGTTCAGATCGAGCAGTGGTTCGCCGTCGACGACGCCTACGCTGATGGCTGCGACGAGCTCTCGCAACGGCAGCGTAGTTAGCGTTCCAGCGTCCACCATCCGCTCGAGCGCTAAACCGAGCGCGACAAAAGCACCCGTAATGGATGCAGTCCGTGTGCCGCCGTCAGCCTGGATAACGTCGCAGTCGATGAAGATGGTACGCTCGCCGAGTCGATCCATATCCGTAACGGCGCGCAAGGACCGACCAATGAGTCTTTGAATCTCTTGAGATCGTCCGCTCGGACGACCTTTGCTCGACTCGCGAGGCGTGCGTGTGAGCGTGGCACGCGGGAGCATGCCATATTCACCGGTGACCCAGCCTTTACCTGAATTTCGCCGAAACGAGGGGACAGTTTCTTCGATCGACGCAGTGCAAATCACTCTTGTGTTTCCTACCTCGATCAGAGCGGAACCTTCTGCGGTAGAAATGAAGTCAGGGATGATGTTCACAGGACGAAGCTGGTCTGGAGCACGGTTATCGTTGCGAAAAAACATGATGAGCGATTGTACGGTATTGAGTGAGAGCTTTACTTAAGTGTCTAGAAGCCGCTCTGCAATTGCTGAACGAGTTGATTTACGGAAGAGGTTTCGTAGGGGCTTGAAAGATCGATGTGGCCGGCCAAAGTGTCGCGTGTTTTGCCATCAATCAGAATCTTCACGCGGCTGATTCCCTGGATGTTTGCTGAGAGAGTCTGAATCATCGATGCAACTGTAAGCTCTTCGACGAGGATTCCCGAACGATGTCCATCGGCAAAGGCAGCGTTTACATCGATGACCGCTACTCCAGGATCGACGAGGTAGACACTCTTGACTTCAGACCCGGCTGCCAGTGGATGCTGAGAGGCCTGGTCGAGGTAAATTGCCATCAATGCTCGAAGCAGCTGCTCTGCGCGCTGCTGTCGTGCAGATGACAAAGGAACTTTCGTCGTTGTGGCCCGGATCGTTCCGGGATCGTCATAGGCCACATAGAGCGTCACGCTTTCTGTAGGTCCGGACACAGGAGGCGTGAGCGGCCGAGAATCGGTTTGCGTTGGTTGCAGATCGGTGACGCGATGACGCATGTGTCCAACGTAGAGGCCCATGATCACCACGACTGCGACCATTACGATCAATCCGATTACTAATTGGCGAGAGATCACCGTGCCGCCTCCAGTCGCGCTTTCTGTGTTGCAACGAATTCGGCAATTGCTGCGGCAATCGGCTGTTGGTAAGGCTCGGAATTTACATCGGCAACGTTGGCAGAAGGCGGAGCAAGCTCAATTGCGATCGCAGGCGACACGATGTTGTTTAACGGGCGAAGCGGAGCTGGGAGGATTCGTACCGCTATTCGCCGCTTTTGCAGTTCTGAAGCCGCTCCCATTACCAAGTCCCGGCTGGTGGGAAGGGCGCTAGTTTGTGCAGTATCCCAGTCGATCCATGCGCCGCGATTCCCTGAACCGCCCGGAATACTAGCTGAATAGAGGCGAACTCCGGTGCCTTGGCTTGCCGCATGGATGTTCACATAGAGAGCAGAGCGCCTGGCATTCGCCATTGCGGCGCGCTGATCAACCGTCAGCAACGAATCTGAATCTCGCAACATCACGACCGCAATGCCCCGGGCTTCGAGTTCCTTGCGAAGCACCCGCGCAAATGCGAGCGTCACGTCTTTTTCAGCTAAGTCGTTCGTGAGAGCTGCTCCTCTTTCCGCACCGCCGTGACTCGCGTCGATAACAATTGCAAATGATGGAGGACTGCCTCCTACGAGTGGAGGAGCGGCAGCGGAAGATCCGGGTGGGGGAGCTGTAGTGCCGGCTCGAGCTGCGGTGTTGGGTGGGGTCGGTGCGCTCAGAGGCGGCGGGTTGGTCACTGTTATTGTCCTGCCTCCAGCCGTGAAGCTCGCCATCAGTGAAGCAGCGCTGTTTACTGTGATCTCGGCAGCGCCGTTGTTCTCCGTAAAGGTTGCAGAAGGGATGCTCTGGTCATCGAACTTCCACTGCGTGTTGCTCGCGACAACTGGGTCGCGAGTGAAAGCCATACGCAGGTGTCCGGGTTCGGTCGAGATGGTCGGGTTCACAGGAGCACTGAAATTGAACAGGACACGGGCCGGCGTGGTTTTCACAAGGTTCACTGTGACCTGAGTGGACACACCCCCGATGAACAAACGGCGGCCGCTCTCACGCAATGTGACAGGGCCACCGAGAAATTTCGGGAGAATCGTTGGCAGAGAGGAAAGGGGGACAAGGCCTCGCCCATTTTCCAGGATGAAAGGGGCCGTCATGTCGGTTTCGCGTCCGGCAATTCGCGCGCGCGTCTTCTGAACGGTGAACTCAGCTTCGATTTTCTTGTAGCGCAGTTTCCAGCGTTGGCTATCGATACGCGAACTTACGCTTCCGAGAGGCTCAAGAATTTCAAGCAATCCGACGTACTCCCGTCCATCGCGGTCTACAACCGGCAAAGTGTAATTGGCAAGTGTCGAATAAATCGAGATGCGCTTTTCATCGGCAGAATCAACGATGTGTGGCAAGAAGAGGCAGGCAGTCAGAAGCGACAGAACTGTCGCGGACCTACTCCAGCGCATAAATGGTCAGACCGCTGAGCAGCTTGGGATAGAAATCGGTCGATTTCTGAGGAAGCACTTCGCCGGCGAACGCGATGTCCCGTACCTGTTCCATCCGGACGGGGTTCATCAAAAACGCGGCATTCGCCTCTCCGGCTCGAACCTGGCCGATCGCTTCACCTGCATCGCGAAGATAGCGAACATTCGTCTGATCCCGCACGGCCTCTGGAGAAATGCCTAAGGTCTGTTCAAGTATGCATTTGTGCAGCTGAACCACGTCGAGCGATTGTTGCCGGAGTGAATAGCCCTCGAAGTTGGAAGTTCCATTTGCCTTGGGTCGGTCGAGCAAGAATGCCCGATCTTTGAGGATGGCTAAAAGCGCTGTACCGGTCTGGCCGGCGCGTTGCAGAATCGTCGAATACCTCGCCTTATCGGCGTTGGGATCTACTTCCTCGACGGAGAAATATCGTCCAGCTTTGGAACGTAGGACATCCGGTGACAGCGTCTCCAATCCGTGAACCACCCGGTGAGTTGGTAGAACAACCAATCCTTTGCTGTTCATATTCACGAACGTCATCATCACCATGTCGTATGGTGCGATCTCGTCCCGTGTGCTTCGATCTGGAGTTCGTTCACGCGGCAGCGCTCCTGCTGGCAGGGAAGCCCTGCGTTCGTTCCGATAGTTAAGGGCTGTTTCGTAGCGATGGTGTCCGTCCGCGATGATTAGTTTCTTATCGCGCATCTTCGCTCGGACGAGGTTGATAATGCTCGGGTCCGAAACCTTCCAAACGCGATGCTGCACGCTATATTCGTCTTCCAGATCAAGCGCAGCGGGCTCCGACGGTTCAAGCAAAGAGTCGATTTCTCCGCTGTCTTCATAAAGCATGAAGAGCTGGCCGAAATGCGCGCAGGTAGCCCGAAGCAGGTCCAGGCGGTCTGCCTTCGGCTTGGCAAGGGTTTGTTCATGCCGGAAGACGACTCCAGTCCCATACTCCTCAATTTTTCCGAGGGCGATGAAGCCCCGGCGCTCGGCAATCTGCGTGCTACCAGGCACTTCAAACCGTTGGATGTAGGTGTAGATCGAGGGTGCCTCATCCTGACGAAAGATGCCTTGGCGCCGCCAATCGTGGAAACAGGCCGCGGCTCGGGTATAGGCATTTTCCTGAGGCGTATCACTCGGCTGGCGCTTGCCGAGGATAATACGTACAAGATTGTAGGGACTGGCCTCGTAGTAGCGGTCCTGCATCTCAGGAGTGATTTTGTCGTAGGGCTGCGTCACTACCGAAGCAATTTCAATCCGTTGCCGGTCGTAGCGAAGGGCACGAAACGGAGAGATGTAAGCCATGGAAGAAAAGCATTGTAACAAGACCGGTCCAGCTACCCTGCTTTTCCTCTTCCGTGCAAATTGTTGCGCTCTGGGTCGTGACAGGAAATTGACATTTGTTAAGTCGAAAAAGGTGGAAACAGCCCCAGACAGCTATGGTAGTATCCGCCTTAAGAGGAGCTTTCCTATGGCCCGCCTTAGTGGGCGCGGGTCATGTCGCCCGAGATTCCATTACCGGAAGTTCTCTTCGGCCCTGACGCCCTGCGCACAGACCTTTTCGCGTTTTTCCGCATTCACACTAGTTGTTCTCGCTTGCTTGGTTTTCGTTTGTAGCTCTGCGATTGCGCAGAACCAAACAGACGATGTCCACATCAATCCACGCATTCAGCCGGAGCAGCCTAAAGACCCATTGGCCACCATCGATCCTGCGCTTCGCACGCACACGAAGCCGATGAAGGTGGACGTCAACATGGTGCTGGTTCCCGTGACAGTAACTGATCCGATGAACCGCCTTGTTACCGGTCTTGACCGCGACAACTTCAGTCTGTTCGAGGGCAAAGAGCAGCAGGAAGTCCGGACCTTCTCGAGCGAGGATGCGCCAGTTTCCCTGGGTGTGATCTTCGACATGAGCGGCAGTATGAGCAGCAAGATCGAACGGGCCCGGGAAGCCGTTGTTGAATTCTTCAAGACGGCAAACCCCGTCGACGAGTTTTTCATGGTGACTTTTTCGGACAAACCCGAGGAGATTTCCGATTTCACCAGTTCGATTGACGAGATTCAAGGCAAGCTGATTTATACCGTTCCCAAGGGACGCACCGCTTTGCTCGACGCCATTTACCTCGGCCTGAGCAAAATGCGCCAGGCAAAATATCCCAAGAAGGCCATGCTGATCATTTCTGATGGCGGCGACAACCACAGCCGCTACACCGAGAGCGAAATCAAGTCGTTGGTGAAGGAAGCCGATGTCATGATCTATGCCATTGGAATCTACGATCACTACATGTCGACGCCGGAGGAGCAACTTGGTCCGTCGCTGCTCAGTGAAGTGACGGAACTCACGGGTGGCAGGGCATTTACGATCGACAATCCAAATGATCTTGGCGATGTTTCCACAAAAATCGGCATCGAACTGCGCAACCAATATGTGCTTGGATACCGTCCAAAGAATCCAGTGAAGGATGGCAAATGGCGTAAGATCAAAGTGAAACTGTTACCACCAAAGGGTTTGCCGCCTTTACGGGTTTATGCCAAGACGGGATATTATGCGCCTACGGAGTAGCCGCCTTTTTCTTGCGGCGGTGTTGTTTCTTGTTTTGCCCTCGCTAGTGGCGCAAGACTCTGCCCAACAGCCTCCTTCTTCGACTGCGAATTCATCGCAGCAAACCCCGGATGCGACCAAATCGAGTCCGGCAGCGCAGCAACCGAATGCTCCGCCGAGCACCTCACCTTCACAAGAGCCGGTTCAGCCGCCTCGAACGTCTACGCCGCCCGCCGGTCAGCAAGGCGCATCGCCATCTCCCGCAAACCCAAATGGCTCGACGCAAAGTGGCGACACTCAACAGCAACCTGAGAGCAGCGATTCCGGTGTCTTCGTGTTCCGGAAGGATGTGGATGAAGTCGTTCTTCATGCCGTTGTCATCGATGACAAGCAGCACATGGTAACGGACCTGGATCGAAATGCGTTTGCGGTGTACGAGGATGGCAAGTTGCAGAAAATCACGTCGTTCCGGCATGAGGACATTCCAGTTGCCATGGGCATCGTGATCGATAACTCCGGTTCCATGCGCGAGAAGCGCCAGAAGGTGAATCAGGCGTCATTAAATCTTGTGCGCTCCAGTAACCCTCAAGACGAAGTTTTTATCGTCAATTTCAGCGATGAATACTATCTCGATCAATCGTTCACGAGCGACATCAAGAAGCTTCGTGAAGCGCTCGAGAAAATCGATGCGCGTGGTGGTACGGCGCTCTACGACGCTGTGGTGGCATCTGCTGACGAGTTGAAGAAAAATGGCCGCTTGGACCGAAAGGTTCTGCTTGTAGTAACCGACGGCGAGGACAACGAGAGTCGCGAGTCACTTGAGCAGGCTGTCCGCAGGTTACAGGAAGAGAATGGTCCCACGGTTTACGCGATCGGTCTTCTCGGTGAAGAGAAGCAACGGCGGGCACGACGCGCTCTCCAGACGATGTCTGAGCGAACCGGCGGAATCGCGTTCCTTCCCAAGAATCTGGACGAAGTGGACAATATCAGCAAAACGATCGCACACGACATCCGTAGCGTTTACACCATCGGATACCGGCCCACCAACCCGCGCAGCGCGGGTGGATATCGCACGATCCGCGTCGAAGCCAAGGCCAAGGGATACGGCAAGCTGAATGTTCGCACCAAAAGCGGCTATTATGCCGGCGCCAGCCGATCCAGTGCAGGCGGACAATAGTTCTCCCGCGTTTGACGCTCTTCTGTTTTCTTCCGTACCCTAAGTAGTGCGAATGCGAACTGCTGAGAACTGTTCTTTACGCGTTGCTGACGACATCACCAAGCTCGTCGGCCAAACACCTCTTTTGAAACTCAAAAAAATTGTCCCAGACGGATATGCGGACATCTTTGTCAAACTCGAGTACCTGAACCCGGGCGGCAGCATTAAAGATCGCGCCGCGATTGGCATCATCGAACGTGCCGAGCGGGAAGGAAAGTTACGTCCTGGATCGACGATTGTCGAGGCCACCGCTGGCAACACCGGAATCGGCTTGGCCCTTATAGGTGTGAACCGCGGTTATAAGGTGCGTCTGTTCGTGCCCGAAAAGTTCTCGGAAGAGAAGGTCATCATCATGTCTGCCTTGGGAGCGGAGGTCACGCGGACCCCAGACGCAGAAGGTATGGCCGGTGCGATCAAGCGCGCGGCCGAGTTGGCTGCTTCAGACTCAAATGCATTTTTGGCGGCACAGTTCGACAATCCGGCAAATCCCGATTTCCATTACGAGACGACTGCGAAGGAACTGTTCGAGCAGATGGAAGGGCGAATTGATGCAGTCGTTGTTGGGTCCGGGACTGCGGGGACATTCACCGGGTTGGCGCGGTACATCAAGGAACGGCTGCCTAGTGCCCTTGCGATTGTCGTTGAAACAGAGGGCTCTGTGCTCGGTGGGGGCAAACCGGGCCCGCATAAAGTCGAAGGTATCGGAAATACTTTCGTGCCCGGAAACTTTGACCGCTCGGTGTGCGATGAAATCATCATGGTGACTGACGCCGACGCTTTTGGCACGGTGAAAAAACTGGCCGAGTTGGATGGCGTGCTGGGTGGATCAAGTGCCGGGGTGAACGTATTTGCGTCATTGGCGGTCGCAAAGCGGCTGGGAACGGGGAAGCGCGTCGCGACACTGATTCCCGACTCGGCAGAGCGTTACCTTTCCAAGAAAATTTTTGAAGGCGGGATCTAAACGGAGCGCGGCGGCACCGCGTTGCTCTATCGCTCGATCGAATCCACATGAACAAAAACAAAATGAAGCAGGAAATGGGTTTCTCAACCAGGGCCATTCACGCTGGACAAGAGCCTGATCCCTTGACGGGCGCAGTGAGCGTTCCAATTTATCCGACATCAACGTATGTGCAGGAAGAGATCGGCAAGAACAAGGGGTACGAGTACGCCCGTGTATCGAACCCGACTCGCGATCGCCTGGAGACGAATCTGGCCGCTCTCGAAGGAGGGATCGGCTCAAAGGTTTTCGCCAGCGGTATGGCCGCAATCAACGCGATTGCCAGCATGTACAAAGCCGGTGATCACGTCGTCTGCGGACACAACCTCTATGGTGGAACGCCTAGGTTGTTCAACCAGGTCCTTGCGAATTTTGGTATGGAGTTCTCCTACGTTGATACCTCGGTCGCCGGCAACGTCGCTAAAGCAATCCGCAAGAACACGCGGATGGTGTTCGTAGAAACGCCCACGAATCCGCTGATGGCACTCAGTGATCTTCGTGCGATCAGCAAAGAGTGTCACTCGCGGAATGCGGAACTCGTGGTAGACAACACTTTCATGTCGCCATACTTTCAGCAACCGATCGCGCTCGGGGCCGATATGGTCGTGCATTCCACGACGAAGTTCCTAAACGGTCATAGTGATGGCCTAGGTGGAGTTGTTGTCTGCACCCAGAAACAACAGCTTGAGAAGCTGGCGTTCTTGCAGAAAGCAGCTGGGGCGATTCTCTCGCCGTTCGAGTGCTGGCTCATCCTGCGAGGCGTGAAGACACTCGCGGTGCGTATGCAGCAACATGATCTGAACGGCCGTGCCGTGGCATCGTTCTTGGAAGCGCACAAGAAAGTGAAAAAGGTTTTTTATCCCGGGTTGCCCGATCATCCTCAGCATGAGTTGGCTCAGAAGCAGATGTCCGGCTTCGGTTCTATGATCACGTTCGAAACCGGATTGCTGGCGAATGCGAACAAAATGTTGCGCAAGGTGCGCGTCTGCTCACTGGCGGAGTCGTTGGGAGGAGTCGAAACTCTCATTTCACACCCAGCAACGATGACTCATGCAGCGGTCGGCGTTGAAGGGCGCAAGAAGATCGGAATCACGGATGGCATGGTCCGCATTTCGGTGGGTGTCGAGGATGTGGATGACATCATCTCTGATCTCGACCAAGCACTAGCAGCGATCTAGTATTCGTGAGTTTCGAGAAACCAAGATCGCGAGAGTGGGACGCCTCCTCCTACCATCGTGTGTCCGGCCCCCAAACCAGCTGGGGCGCCAAGGTCTTGGCTCGCATGGACCTGCGCGGAGACGAAACAGTGCTGGACGCTGGCTGCGGAACTGGCCGTTTAACCGCGAGTTTGCGTGATCTTCTCCCGCGAGGCCGAGTCATTGGGCTCGATCTTTCGGAGAACATGCTTCGACAGGCCCGCACGCATCTGTTGAGCGATCCGGGAGCGCGGGTTGGTTTTGTCTGTTCTGATTTAGTACAGCTCCCATTCAGTAAAAGCATCGATGTGGTTTTCAGTACAGCCTCCTTTCACTGGGTTCTCGATCATCGGCTCTTATTTCGGAGTATCTTTGGCGCGCTTCGACCTGGTGGCTGGCTGGTAGCGCAGTGCGGGGGAGCCGCGAACCTACAGCGGTTCCGGGCAAAGATTGTCCAGCTATCTCAAGAGGCGCCGTTCGGATCGTATCTCGGAAAGTTTGAAGAGCCCTGGCTCTACTCTGACTCTCACACGGCCGCTAAGAATCTCAGTGCGGCGGGTTTCGGGGAGGTTGAGACCGGGATTGAAGCCGCGCCCACTCGATTCAAGAGTGCAGAACAGTTTTCAGAGTTCGTGCGCACGGCGATTGTCCACAAGCACCTGAATCTCCTCCCAACAGACAGATTGAAGCGCGATTTTGTCCAGACACTTACTGCGCAGGCAGGGTCGGAGGAACCCGCTTTGGAGCTGGATTATTTGAGGTTGAATATTCGTGCGCGCAAGCCCGCATGAAGTTCTGACACTCTGCAGCTACTTCAACGAGTCGGCAAGCCATAGCAGGTAAGGCGAACTCCCTGAATCGATGCTCACAGCAATGAACTCAGGAACATCGTAAGAATGAAGTTTTTTTATGACTTCTTCGAGTTCTCGTAGAGAGGATTTCTGAGTCTTGACGACGAGCAGCCATTCGGCAGCTTGCTCGACTTTATCTTTCCACCGGTAAATTGACTGGATGCCTGGGATGATATTCACACATGCTGCCAGTCGTTGCTCGACCAGAGAGTGTGCGACTCTCTGCGCTGCTTCCAGGGAGTCTGTCGTTGTTAGGACGATTTTGTAATCGGTCATATAAAATCTTGCTCCGGGTTCGAAACCACATCAAAGATGATTCAACATTACGCTTACTATGCCTACTGAAATAAAGTTCGGGACATCGGGATGGCGTGCCATCGTCGCGGAGGAATTCACCTTTGCTAATGTGCGTCGCGCGGTGACCGGAATAGCTCGCTATGTTGCCTCCCAGAAGCCTTCGGGCGCCAAGGTCATTGTTGGCCGAGATCCGCGATTTTTAGGCGAGACGTTTGTCGGAATGGCAGCAGAAATTCTGTGCGCTCATGACATCACGCCGCTGGTAATTGCCGATCCCGCCCCGACTCCGGCTATCTCCTACGCCGTTATCAATTCTGCTGCCGATGGCGCTCTGAATTTCACGGCCTCGCACAACCCGCCCGAGTACAACGGGATTAAGTTTTCCACTCCCGACGGGGCCCCGGCTTTGCCCGAGGTCACCAAGAAGATCGAGGCGGAGATTGCCGGATTGAATGGTGGGTCGGCGAGTTCCAGACCCAATAAGCTGGCGCCCCAGAGCCTCGATCCGCGCCGGACGTACCTCAGCCGCCTGAAGGAAATCGTCAACCTCGAACTTATACGAAAAGTCGGACTGCGTATCGCCTTCGATCCTCTCTGGGGTGCAGCCCGCAGTTATCCGGACACGCTCTTGGCGGACGGCGGCATCGAAGTAAAAACGGTCCACGACCATCGCGACGTGCTCTTCGGCGGACACGCACCCGAACCCGACGATCATCTGCTCGAAGATCTTCGAAAGCAGATGAAAGTCATGCGGGCCCACATTGGGATAGCAACTGATGGAGATGCCGATCGATTTGGAATTGTCGATCGGGATGGAACTTTCATTCAGCCGAATTACGTCATCGCGCTTTTGTTTCACTACCTCGTCGAGAGTCGCGGCTGGAAGAACGGCGTGGGGAAGTCGGTTGCTACGACGAACCTGATCAATGCCCTCGCCAAGCATCACGGTGTTGAACTTCACGAGACGCCAGTCGGGTTTAAATACATCGGAGAACTCATCAAAGAAGACAAAATCCTCATCGGCGGCGAAGAAAGTGCCGGCCTATCCATTCGGCACCACGTTCCGGAGAAGGATGGCATCGTTGCCGGCTTGCTGTGTTGTGAGATGGTCGCAAGCACGGGCAAGTCCATTTCGGAACTTTTACGCGACCTATTTGCCAAAGTTGGTTCCTTCTATCCTATTCGGGAGAACTTCCGCTTGACGCCCGAGGTGAAAGAGAAGTTCACTGAAAAGTTGCGAAAAGATCCGACGGATTTCGCGGGCCGAAAGGTCTCTGAAGTTAATCGGAAAGATGGCTTGAAACTGGTTCTTTCCGACGGTTCATGGGTCTGTTATCGCTTGTCCGGCACGGAGCCAGTGGTTCGCGCGTACTCGGAGGCGCGGACTGAGGCAGATCTAAAGAATTTGAGCGCAGCAGCGAAAGAATGGATTTTTCAGTGAAACGGATCGCGAGACTCAGGACCCTTCCGAAACCCGAAGAGGGTTTCCGTGCAGTTATGGAGCGCGCCCCCCAAGCTGAGGCGATGGCTGCTCGGGCCATTGAACAAACGCGTCCAGTTTGGACGTGGATCCATGAAGAGCGACGTCGGGTAGCCACCGCGGGTGTGCTAGTTTTAACGGTCTGGCTCGGGCTACACGTGATGTTCGGCAGCAACGGAATGGTCATTTATCGGCAGAAGAAAGCGGAGCTCAAGGATCTGCAAGGCGAAGTGCAGCAGATTCAAGAAGAAAACGATCGTTATGTGCAGCAGATCAAAGAACTGAAGACCGATCCCAAGGCTATAGAGCGAGAAGCCCGCGAGCAGATGCACTACACCCGTCCCGGAGAAGTAGTGTATGTCCGTCCCACGTCCCCGCCTCAGTCGAAGCCGCAGATCGACTCCGCTTCAGGCAAGCATTAATCCATCTTGACACGACCTATCCTGTCACTGTGGTAACCTACTGCCAATTAGCGCGTCTCTCGTCTAGTGGGTAGTTCTTAAAGCAGGCCTTATAGGGCTCCATGTGCCGGTGCATAGGCAACCGCCACGGGGAAAGTTCGCAGCATAACTGCTGCACAAGGAGAGTCATTCAATGAAAAAGTTGTTTGTACTGTGTTTGCTGGTCTGCGTGGCATGTCTGCTGGTAGGCGCGGTATTCGCGGGCGACATGTCGAAGAGCGAAACCGTTAATGGCTGGGTCAGCGACTCCAAGTGTGGCGCAAAGGGCGCGAATGCTGGAGCTGCCGACTGCACCAAGAAGTGCCTCGAGGGCGGGGCCAGTATGGTCGTCGTCACGGATAAGGATCAGAAGATCCTGAACGTCGACAATCCAGATGCGTTGAAAGACCACATCGGACATCACATCGCGGTGACTGGACATGTCGAAGGCGACAAGATCCACGTCGAGAGCGCGAAGATGTTGTAAGAGTTTGACCAGCCAAAAGGGCGGGCGAAACCGCCCTTTTTCTTTCGCTAAAATAGAAGCTAGCGCACAACACCTTCCAAAGGAGAACTCGCCGTCGCATAGAGCTTCTTCTGCATGCGCCCGGCCAAGTAGGCCTGTCGTCCCGCCAAGACGGCATTTCTCATTGCTTCAGCCATAAGGACCGGCTCTTGGGCACCCGCAATCCCAGTATTCATCAGTACCGCGTCGGCCCCGAGTTCAAGGGCGATTGCCGCATCAGATGCGGTTCCAACTCCCGCATCTACGATCAGCGGCACATCTGTAATCACTTCACGCAAGATGCGGATATTCGCTTCATTCTGGATGCCCATCCCGCTGCCAATCGGAGCGCCGAGCGGCATGACGGCGGATGCACCTGCATCCAACAGACGTTTCGCGAAAACGACATCATCCGATGTATACGGCAATACGGTGAACCCTTCCTTGACGAGAACGCGTGTAGCCTCCAGCGTAGCCTGAACATCCGGATACAGTGTCGCCTGGTCGCCGATCACTTCCAGCTTGACCCAGTCTGATAACCCAACTTCTCGCCCGAGGCGCGCCGCGCGAATGGCCTCATCTGCCGTGTAACAACCGGCGGTGTTGGGAAGCAGAAAGTATTTCTTCGGATCGAGATAATCGAGCAATGATTCCTTGCTGCGATCAAGATTCACGCGCCGCACAGCCACGGTGACCATGTCGGCCCCGCTTGCCTCAAGTGCACGAGCTGTTTCTTGGAATGATTTGTATTTCCCCGTGCCCACGATCAGCCGGGAACGGAACTCTCTTCCAGCAATTATGAGTGGGTCCATGATGTCCCTATTGTAAAGAAAAAGGCGGACGGATGGTGCTAGGTAACTGCTGGAAATTCGGCAGCTTCGTAAACCGCTTCGATCTTTTCTTTGAAATGCTGTTCGATCCCGCGGCGGCGCAGCTTCAGAGTATGGGTCAGTGTGCCGGTGGCGACCGAGAATTCTTCATCGACGAGGATGACCTTCTTGAGCTGTTCAAAGCGCGCCAAGTCACGGTTCGTCTCGGCGATAATCCCGTCGTACAAAGCTTTTACTTTTTCGTTCTCAACTAGCTCGGTTCGAGATCCAAATGCCACGTCATTGGCTTTAGCCCACTCTTCCAACAGAGGGAAGTGCGGCGCAATCAGTACGGCTGGAAACTTGCGCTTGTCTCCAACAACCACCGCGGTCGCGATCAATGGATTTAATTTCAGGGCATTCTCGATCGGGGCCGGCGCAATGAACTTCCCACCCGACGTCTTAATGAGATCTTTCTTGCGATCCGTGATCAACAGAAAGCCGTCTGCATCTAGATTTCCGATATCACCAGTTTTGAACCAGTCACCATCGAACGCCTGACGCGTTTCTTCCGGCTTCTGCCAGTAGCCTCTGAAAACCGATGGCCCTCGCACCAGGACTTCGCCATCATCGGCGATCCGGACTTCAACATTGGACAGCGGTTTACCGACAGTACCCAGTTTGTGAGCACGCGGTGTGTTCACTGCAATCACCGGCGACGTCTCGGTGAGCCCGTAGCCTTCATGAATACGGATTCCAATCGTGGCGTACCAGTCCGCGAGTTCTCGGCCCAGCGGCGCTCCACCTGAAATGAACAGTTCCACCTGGCCACCCAATCCAGCTCGCACCTGCGAATATACGACGCGATTAGCAACTCGCCATGCGAGAGAACTCGGAGTCCGGCCAGCAAGAATCTCCGGCTTATGTTTTCGGCCAACTTCAAGTGCCCACTCGTAGATTGCCCGCTTCGGGTGCTTCCGAGTTTTCTGCAAAACTTGCGCGTAGATCTTCTCGTAAACTCGTGGGACCGCCACGAAGATGGATGGCCGGACTTCCGCAAGCGCGCGCGGGAGTTTTTCCATCTCCGGACAGTATGCCAACGTCACACCGTGATACAGCATTGCGAAATCGACATGGCGCGCCGTGACGTGCGAGAGAGGAAGAAACGACAGGCTGGTCTCGCCCTCGCCAACCCCGAACTCTCCAAGCGAGCATTCGATATTTGACGCCATATTGCCGTGGGTGAGCATGGCTCCCTTCGGAGTACCTGTCGTTCCCGACGTGTAGATGATCGTAGCGAGATCGTCCGGTCGAATGCTTGCGGCCAACGCTTCGAATTCGGGGTCGCGCTGACTCGGACCCGCCTGCGCCATGCGCGATAGAGAGAAAGCGTGGGCAGACTCCACATGATCCATAACCAGTATGTGCTCGACGGGCGTTTGATCACGCACGCTCTGCACTTTATCCAACTGCTGCTGCGTCGAAAGAACGATCGCGCGAACACCCGAATCGCAAAGGAGCTCGGCAGTTTGTCGATCCGTAAGGGTTGCGTAGACTGGAACAACGACCGCGCCGATTGATAGACATGCGAAATCCGTAATCGTCCACTCGGGTCGGTTTTCGCTGAGAATGGCAACCCGATCGCCCTTTCGTAGACCCCACTCCCGCAGGCCCCGAGCGATCCCGGCCACCTTCTGATAAAGCTCCGCCGAGGAAATGGAAACCCAGTTGATCGACTCTCTTTGCATCATGACACGATCACTTCGTCTGTTGACGATTGCGGTCAGAATGTCATTGAGTGTCTGAAGCTTCATGAATGCGCTCCATGAAGAGGCGCACGAAGCATTGTGTTTTCAGGAGGCGCTATTCGAAACAGAGCAGTTAGGGCCTTGGATCCGCGTCGCAGGTTCACCGGATTAAAAATCTAGTCCTAATTGCGACGACCGGCAATGTCAAAAAGACGCCCTCGGATTGCATTTTCGGCTCTACGCAAGATAGGCTTGCAGCATTGGGGGAGGTCCAGTTATGAAATGTAATCGCAGACTTCTGATCTCGTTCTGCACCGCTGCCATTCTCAGTGCCGCCACCCCGCTCCTGTCTGCTCAAGCGAAAGCCGCCGAGCCGATGTCGCTCAAGGTGGGACAGGACGCGCCTGACTTCAAGCTGCAATACTTCGATGGCACCGATTTGAAGGACGTATCGCTCAGCCAGTATCGAGGTAAAAAGAACGTCGTGCTCGCGTTTTACGTTTTTGCTTTTACCGGTGGTTGAACGCAGCAAATGAAAAACTTCCAGCAGAATCTTCAAAAGCTGGAAGCAGCCGACACCCAGGTCCTGGGTGTGAGCATGGATAGCCCGTTCGCCAACAAGGCATTTGCAGACCAAATCGGCGTCACCTTCCCGCTGCTTAGCGATTGGGGTGGCGACGTCACTCACAAATACGGCATCTACGTAGATAAGTACAAAGCCGCGAGGCGCGTCAATTTCTTGATCGGGAAAGACGGCAAGATCTTGGAGACACAAGTGGATAAAGAAGCCATCGATCCGACCAAAATCGTCGCCGCCTGCGAGCGACACAAAGTGAGCCGTTGATCGGTAAGTTAAATTGCAAGAGAGGACCTGTTCAGCATGGGGAGAGTTGTTTTCGGCGTAATTTTGGCTTTAGTCCTTTTAACCTTAGTGGCTTTGAGCTTCTCCCTGTTGGGACTCGTGAACAGCGATGCCGATCAATTCCCGAGTCGTGCTGAACGCTGGCTCGCCTCGCGAGCGCTGGACGCATCCGTGGAACGGCGGGCCTCAAGAGATGCCAATCCCGTTCCCATCAATGATGCGGCGCTGATCGAGGGCATGAAGACCTACGTTACGGCTTGCGCGGAATGCCACGGCAACCTCGACAAAAAACCCAGCGCTTTCGGTGCGGAGCTTTATCCGCACGCGCCACAGCTGTTGATCCGTCCCATGCATGATCCGGAATGGCACATCTTTTATGTGACCAAACACGGAATTCGGAACACAGGCATGCCGGCCTGGAAAAACCTGATGTCGGATACGGACATCTGGAAAGTGACAGGCTTCTTAAGCCGTATCAATAAACTTCCCCCGGCAGTGCAGGAGGAGTGGAACAAATCGCTCCAGCACCACTGACGCGGGGAGCTAGCAACTGGTGTTCTCAGTGTTCGTGTTGCGCAGTTCTAATCTTTCGTAGAGAATCTCACAAACTTTTAGCCTTTTGTTGCGTGTTGCTGGAGTAGAGGATGGCCGGACAGGATCTTCAACGTCGGGAAATCTTGCGCATCATGGCGCTTGCAGCAGCAGCCGCACCATTTCCCGGCTTCAGTCGCTGGTCTTTTGCATTGGGACATGAAAGCCGCGGAATGGAACAGATTCGCCCTGCGAATTACAAGCCTCAATTTTTTTCCGATGGCGAATATGCAGTCGTCGAACGTCTCACAGAACTCATCATTCCAACGGATCAAACTCCCGGAGCGAAAGAAGCTGGCGTCGCCGAATTCATTGACTTCATGATTTCTCGCGATCGCGAACAGCAATATCCGTTTCGCACGGGACTTTCATGGCTGAATGCGCATTCGGAACGTCTTCTCGGAAAGCCCTTTCTTGGACTTTCTGACAAAGAGCAGATCTCGATCCTCGAACCATTGGCTTACAAAGCGAAATACCGAGAGGGCGAAGAAGATGGGCGAGAGTTTTTCCGCCGCATGAAGGAAATGACCATCATGGGTTTCTACACAACCGAAATTGGTTATAAAGAACTCGACAACCCTGCGTTGAAGTTTTATGCAGAATCACCGGCCTGTCCGCACAAAGACGATCCGGAGCACAAACATCTTCCACCGCCGAAATGGTAACCATGGCCAAACAGGAATATGACGTCATCGTAATTGGAACGGGAGCCGGCGGCGGCATGGCCATGAAAACCTTGTGCGAAGCCGGTCTCAAGGTTTGTGCACTGAATGCTGGTCGAAAGCTGGATCCCGAAAAAGACTTTCGCAATCACCGCATGCCATGGGATATGAAGTACCGAAGCTTTGGTGATCCCGCAACCCGTTCCGAATCGATTGGGTTCATGGATAGCGAATACGTGGCCGGTGTCTGGGATCACGAAATAAAGTTCACAACCGCTCCTGGTTCGAAATGGTTTTTCCCACGCTGTCTGGCTGTGGGTGGGAAAACGAACTTCTGGGGCCGCTCGTCAGCCCGTTTTGGAGATATCGATTTTCGCGCTGCATCGCTCGATGGGCACGGCGTGGACTGGCCACTTACCTACGCTGAAATTGCTCCCTACTACAGCCGCGTCGAGCGGATGATTGGCGTCGCGAGCAGTGTCCAAAATCGTCCAAGTAATCCGGACGGGGAATATCTGCCGCCCTTCAATTTCCGATGTTTCGATAACATCCTTGCAAAGGGAGCGGAGAAAGTCGGTGTTCCGTATCTGCACGATCGGATCGCCCAACTCACGCGCGATCACGAGGGACACCCCGCCTGCCATTTCTGCGGGGCCTGCACAACCGGATGTGACACGGGTTCATTTTTCTCAACGCACTGGCGGTTTCTGCCGAAAGCTGAGGCGACCAAAAATCTTGAACTTCGTACTAACGCTCTCGCCAAGGACATTCTTGTGGATGAGAACGGGATGGCGAAGGGAGTCGCCTACATCGACCGTGGTACGAAACAGGAAGTTGAAGTGTACGGGCGCGCGGTTGTGGTCGCCGCAACCTGCGTTGAAACAGCGCGGATCATGCTCAACTCGAAATCGCGCTTCTGGCCCAATGGAATCGCAAACTCCAGTGGCCAACTCGGCCGCAACTTGTGCGACCACCTTTATGGAGAGTCTGCTCGCGGCTACTTGCCGCAGTTGCTAGGCCAGCCTTCGTTCCCTGATGGCGTAGGCGATAACACGATCGTGTGGATGCCTCGGTGGCAAAACCTGAAGAATCCCAAAGAAGAATCGTTCGTGCGCGGCTATTCAGTCTATCCATACGGCGGCTGCTCCGAATACCCTTGGTACGCCATGCAAGCGGAAGGCTTCGGTTCTTCCTACAAGCGTGAAGTAAAGCGCCGATACCCCACACCGGTAAGCTTCAGTATCCAAGCGCCGTCACTTCCTCTCGATACCAACTTCGTTGATATCGATCCCGAAGCAAAAGATCCGTATGGCATTCCGCTGGCCCGCATTCACTTTCAATGGGACGAGAATGTCCTAAAGATGTGGGAGCATTCGAAGAAGGTGTGTGCCGATGTGATTCGTGCCGCTGGTGGCGTCTATGAAGGTTCTGCGGATGAACCCGCCGTTCCAGGCTGGAGCTTGCACGATACGGGTACTTGCCGCATGGGCAACGACCCAAAAAAGTTCGTGACGAATCCGTTTGGGCAAACTCACGATGTGCCGAATCTGTATGCGTGCGACGCCAGTATCTTCCCCAGTCCGACGGATAAAACAACCACCATCAGCATCATGACCTTTACGCTTCGCGGTTGCGAACACATGCTCGAAGATTTCCGTTCCGGGAAGCTCAAGCGTGCCTGAATCTCACACAAGTCTTGACAAGCCGTAGAAATCAAGCTTTCATAGCTTCGAA
>Ga0310810_10000743_pt1 | contig 32827 bp, 25 predicted proteins | sample NCmetagenome_FD_207641 | JGI IMG/M metagenome (GOLD analysis project Ga0310810, IMG submission 207641) | Soil microbial communities from experimental microcosm in Duke University, North Carolina, United States - NC | ecosystem: Engineered > Artificial ecosystem > Soil microcosm > Unclassified ... | reverse complement strand
GTTGAAAGCGGGCAAGTCGGCTGAGGAAGCGATGAAGGCGTTCAAGGTCCCCGACGGCAAGTTCCAGGGCTACAACGTCACGCCAGGCGGAGGACGCGGTGGTCCGGCCGGCAACGTCGGCATCATCTACGAGGAACTGAAGGGAACGAAGTAGGGCTGCCTTCAGGCGGCCCTGTTCTGCATTCCAATCTCCGGGAGGATCCTGCCGTGAAGCAGCCCGCGCTCGGACTTGTCGCCAGTGCGATCGTGATCGCGATCGCACTGGCCTTCATCTCGCTTTTCTCCGTCGGTACATTCCTCGGCTGGGCATCGCTGTTCATGCTCGGCCTGATTCCCATGCAGGTGGTGGCCGTCGTGATCTGGGGCGGCAATCCGAGCTTCGTGAGCGGCATGAGCCAGCCATTGAAAGGGCTGGCGCTGGTGCTGCTCACGGTCGTCGTTTCGGTCATCGCGACCGCAGCCGTGTTCGTGGTCGTCGGGGAGGGCGTCAGTCCTCCCGGTCCGATCCCGTCGCACTTCGCTGTCGTCGTCGTGCCGACGACGTTCTGGCTGGCCATCATGATGGGTGGCTGGCCCGTGACGAGCCGAATCAAGAACCCGATCAGCGCAGGCCTGGTGGTCGTCGTCGTGGCCTACGTGCTGACGTTTCTCGAATTCCGGCTGTTGTTCAACTACGACTTCATGAAGGGCGCGCCGGTCTATCTGGCGTCAGCGCCACACGGCATGTTCAACGCGATCCTGGCGCTTGTCTTTCACGTGACAGCGCTCGCGGTGATGTTTCTCGTGCTGTGCTTCGACCTGTGGCCGCTGACCTCGTCTCCGGGCCTCATGAAGCAACCGACGCTCGGTCTGGTGTGGAGTCTCATCACGCTCGGAGGCGCTGCGCTGGCGATGTGGATCGGCATCGGGCTCTTCGGTATGGATCCGATGGCGTTTCTCACCGGGGTCACCGCGCCGTTCATCTTCGGCACGATCATCATGCTGAACATGCTGCAGAACTCACTGTTTGCGACGATGACGCAGCCGGTGAAGGGGCTGGCCAACGCGATAGGTGCTGCGGTCGTGGGTGTCGTGCTTGCACATCTTTACGTGGCGCTCGCACCCCTCGTCAGTGGCACGCTTGCATCGGGTCCGCCTGGATACGATCTCGAGGTGTGGCTGGCGAACGCGCTCCTCAGTGTGACGTTCCCATTTCTCATCTATTACGCAGTCTTCTTCGGCTACTGGCCGCTGACAAAGCCCGCGGCGTCACCAGTTGTGGCGAAGACCTGAAGTCAGCTTGCGAGATGAGTGGCGTCCGACTTGTGGACTGAAGTCAGCCCAGCGTGGGAATGCAAATCTGATAACGCTACGAATGTCACAGTAATTCGATCGCTTCGATGCTCGCTGTCTATGGTCCACGGATTGTTATCCGTGTAGACGGGCCGTGTGCCATAGCAGTGAGGAACATCCGATGCGAAGCGTGCGAATACTGACTCTCCTGGCTCTCGCCGCCATAATCCCGATGAACGCGGGCGCCGATCCGATCGCCGCCGGAGAAATCGTCAAATTCTCCGACCGGCCCGGCAACACCGGCGGCGGTGAGTTCAACCTCGTTGACACCTCGAATCTCAGCGACTGGATCATCACGTTCTGTCTGCAGAAGACGGAATATATGAACTTCACCAACGACTTCATCGTTGGCAGCATCAACGACTACACGTTGACCGATCCCGACGACAAAGGCGGCGTCGGCGGGATGGACCCGATCTCGTCTCAGACGGCGTGGCTCTACACGCAGTTCTACAACGGGACGCTGGCCAACTACGTGTTCGGCTTCGACGGCAATGCTGTCTTCGCCAATCGCGAAGCGTCGGCCAACGCTCTCCAGCACGCGTTCTGGGGTTTCGAGAACGAGGAAACGCTGGACACCAACAACTTCTACGTGCAGCTCGCATTGAACAACACGCCGGCGGATTTCGAGATCGGCAGGGTCGGCGTGCTGAACCTGTATCTGTACGATAAGACCAAGCCGGGCGGCCTCGGGGCCGAAGCCCAGGATCAGCTCACGATGCGGGTGCCGGAGCCGGCGACGCTGGCGCTGATGGGCGTCGGCATGCTCGGCATGACCATCGTTCGCCGACGTTTGAAGAAGTAATGGAACCAGTCATCCGGATGTTCACCAGCGGGGCCGGCACGGTCCGCTGGGTCACCACGATAGCGGGCACCGAGGGTCTTGCATTCTCGGTGTCCGGCCCAGACAACTGGCGCAACTGCTCGCTCTTTACCGACCCGATGGCGCTGGTGCGCTTTCAGGCGGAGTACGAGCGATTCCTGCGTGCCAGCGGCTACACGGTTTCCCCGGTTGAGGATCGCCGCTCGCGAGGCGAACGGCGTGCGCATGGTCGCGGCGACGATCGCCGGCGCTCGTCCTGACTCAATTTCCAACTCCCAATGGGCGTTGGGAGTTATTTAGCCTGAATGTGGATTCCGCATTCGAGCTTCTGGCCGTGCCAGCGCCCTGAACGCGGGTTATCTGGATCGGGCGGCAGTTCGGTGCACGGCTCGCACCCGATGCTCGTGTAGCCGAGTTCGTAGAGCGACAGCAGCGGAATCTGATGCTGCTTCGCGTACGCCCATACATCCTTCGCGGTCCAGCCGGCGATCGGCGCGACGCGTGTGATCGATTTTCCGCTCGGCAGCTTGAACAGCTCTTCTTCCTTGAGGTTCGCCCGCGACGGTGACTGATCGCGGCGTAGCGCCGTGAACCACGTGTCGTAGCCCTCGAGTGCCGAGAACAGCGGTTCCACCTTATGGCGTTTGCAGCAGGCCTCGGTGCTCTCCGCCTGCCAGAGTCCGACACTCGACGCACCCGCACGCAGGTTGATCAGGTTCAGGCCCCATCGTCCGGTGAGCTCGTCGCGATAGGCGAGTGTCTGCGGGAAGTGGTGAAACGTGTCGAGGAACAGGACCGGAATGTCCGGACGCACCTCGCGGAGCATGTGGGTCAGCACGACGCACTCGGCCTGGAAGCTCGAGGTGATGCACGGGATCGCTGCCTGCCCGAGCGTTCGTGCGATGAGTTCTCGTGGATCAGTGCTTGTCATGTGATCCCGTCAACATTTCCTGCAGCGCCTCGCGCACGAGGTCAGCGGCTTCCTGGTCGGAGGAGGCACGACGTGCGATGTGGGCGAGACGCTCGGCAAAACTGAGCGGCGCGGCATGATGCGCGTCCGCATCACGCTGCGGATCGGTGATCATGCCTGCACCGCAGGTGAACTGCGTCGCTGGGTCGATAAGGATGAAGCTGCCGGTCGCGCGATTGTCGCCGTAGCGATCGAACACCAGTGGTCGCGCCGTCGAGATTTGCACCCGGCCGATTTGATTCAGCACGAGCGCGTGATTCACTTCAGCCGTGACCGTGCGCGTGCTGTGCTTCAGCAAGTAGACGCGGCCCGGGTCGAGCGGCCGTTCGTCCATCCACACCACTTCGGCCTCGAACTTCTGTCCAACGAAGGCGGGATCCTTTGTCAGTACATCGCCGCGGCTGATGTCGATCTCATCGTCAAGCGTCAGCGTCACCGACATCGGCGCGAAGCCGAGCTCGAGGTCGCCGTCGAAGGTCACGATGCGTTTGACGCGGGCGCTGCGGCCCGAGGGCCAGGCGGTGACGCGGTCGCCAGGTTTGATGGTGCCCGACGCGATCTGCCCCGCATACCCGCGAAACACATCGTCAGGGCGCACGACGATTTGGATCGGGAATCGGAACGGACCTCCCGGCAGATTGCGATGGACCTGCACGGTCTCGAGATACTCGAGCAGCGGCAGTCCATCGAAGTACGGCGTCCGGTCGCTGCGCGTGATCACGTTATCGCCGTGCAGCGCGCTCATCGGGATCGCGTGCACCGCGGCGCCGGTGAGAAACTCGCTGAAGTCGTCGTAGATCTTCTCGAAGACCTCGCGGTCGTAGTCCACCAGGTCCATCTTGTTGATGGCCAGGACGAAATCCTTGATGCCGAGCAGCCGCGCGATGCGCGCGTGGCGCTTGGACTGCGTGCGGACGCCGTTGCGGGCGTCGATCAGCAGGATCGCGACGTCGGCCGTGGATGCGCCTGTCGCCATGTTGCGCGTGTACTGCTCGTGACCAGGCGTATCGGCGAGGATGAACTTGCGACGCGCGGTGGCGAAATAGCGATACGCGACGTCGATCGTGATGCCCTGCTCGCGCTCGGCGCGCAGGCCGTCGGTGAACAGCGAGAAGTCGATGGGCCCTGCATTCCGGTTCTTCGAGGCCTTTTCGACCGACGACACCTGATCCTCGTACACCGACTGCGAGTCGTAGAGCAGTCGGCCGATCAGCGTGCTCTTGCCATCATCAACACTGCCTGCCGTGCAGATGCGAAGGAGCCCTGATTCCATCAGAAATAGCCTTCGCGCTTCTTCAGCTCCATCGAGCCGTCCTGATCGTGGTCGATGATGCGCAGCTGGCGCTCGGACTGCCTGGTCGCGATCAGCTCGTCGATGATCTTCGGGATCGTGTCCGCATCGGATCGAATCGCACCGGTGCAGGGTGAGCATCCCAATGACCGCATGCGGCAGCGCACGACCTGCGGCTTCTCACCGGGCATCGTCACCACGAACGGTTGCTCCTGGACGATGAGCGAGTTGCCGCGGACGATGACCTCGCGATCCTTGGCGAAGTACATCGGGACGATCGGAATGTTCTCGACGTGGATGTAATGCCACACGTCGATCTCGGTCCAGTTCGAGAGCGGGAAGACGCGAATGCTTTCGCCAGGACGAAGCTTGGCATTGAGCAAGGTCCACAACTCGGGCCGCTGTCGCTTCGGATCCCACTGGCCGTTCGGATCGCGGACGGAGAAGATGCGCTCCTTCGCGCGCGAGCGCTCCTCGTCTCGACGCGCGCCACCAATCGCGGCGTCGAAGTCACCTGCCTGCAGTCCATCGAGCAGCGCCTTGGTCTTGAGGAGACCGCAGCAGCGCTGCGTGCCGACCTTGAACGGCTGCGTCCCGTCGGCGATGGCTTCCTGATTCGTGTGGACGATCAGCCGCGCGCCGACGGCCTTAGCCATCTCGTCGCGGAACTGAATCATCTCGCGGAACTTGTAGGTGGTATCGACGTGCAGCAGGGGAAACGGAATCGGACCGGGATAGAAGGCCTTTTGTGCGAGCCGCAAAAGTACCGATGAATCCTTGCCGATGGAGTAGAGCATCACCGGCCGCTCGAACTCGGCGACCACTTCGCGGAGGATGTGGATGCTCTCGGCCTCCAGCGCGCGAAGGTGATCGAGTTTCAGCGTGGCGGGCGAGTCAGGCGTTACGGCCACAGTGGACATCAGTGTCTATGACGCGGGTTTCGTAGAGGCGGGTCTTCCGACCCGCCTGCCCCAAACACAAAAAAGGCCCGGGGTTCATCCCCGGGCCTCGATCTTTTCTGCGTGTCGTTGGGTTATTTCTGGTTCTTACCCAAACAGCCAGACCGTTGCCGCGGGGACCTTAGTGGTCCTGGTACAACAACACACGCAGGGACAACAGTTTCGGGCTAACACAGACCTACGATCTTACTCGGGGACGGCCCATTGACGCAAAAACCTGATAGAACATAGCCCCATGAAGCACATCCTCGCTGTTCTGCTGGCGACTGTGGCCATCGGTGCGGGGACCGAAGTCCTCGCGCATCACTCCTTTGCGGCGGAATTCGACGCCAGCAAGGCGATTCGCGTGACCGGCACACTGACCAAGGTCGACTGGACCAACCCCCACATCTACTTCTATCTCGACGTGAAGGACGACACCGGCACGTTGGTGAAATGGACCTGCGAATCGGCATCGCCTGGCGCGCTGTCGCGCCGCGGGTTCAAGCGCGGCGACCTCAAGCTCGGCGACACGATTACCGTGGACGGCTATCGTGCGAAGAACGGCGCCAACATGATGGACGCTCGGCGCGTGACGCTTGCCGACGGCCGCATCGTGTCCGGTGGATCGGCCGGTGATGGAGGTCCGCAATGATCGCGCGTTTCTCGCGACCGATCCTGGTCCTCCTCGTCGCAGGTCTCGCTGTGTGCGCCGTCTCTGCGCAAGAACGTCCGCTCCAAGAGCCCGACCGGAAATCAACGAAACCGGCGCCGCGTACGGCGAGCGGCAAACCCGATCTGAGCGGCTACTGGAAGGGCACTCGTGAAACGAAACCAGGCGGCAACATCGGCAAGGATCTTCCGGGTTGGAAGCTTCCGCTGACACCGGCCGGTGAAGCTGCGCTCAAACACAACCTGACCGCGACGATCGATCCCGAAAGCCTCTGCATCCTCGGCGGCATTCCGCGGCACAACGCCAGCGGCCTGCCGTTCGAAGTTCTTCAAGGGGCGAACAAGGTCGCGTTCCTGTACTGGTACAGCTACTTCCGCCTGATCCCGATCGATCCGAAACGCAAGCACTCGGATGATCCTGATCCGTCCTTCTTTGGCGAAGAGCTCGGGCGATGGGAAGGCGACACGCTGGTCATCGACTCGATCGGATTCAAGGACGAAAAGGTCTGGATCGACGAGAACGCCAACCCGCACAGTGACGCGCTACACGTCGTCGAGCGGTGGACCAGGCCTGACTACGACCACATTCACGTCGAGACCCTGATCGAGGATCCGAAGTTCTACACGCGGCCGTTCACGTACTCGCGAACGTGGGTGCTCGGCGCACCAGACGAAGAGCTGCAGGAATACGCGTGCAGCGAAAACAACGTCGATGCCGCGCATCTCGGCTTCGGGCCCGGACCGATCAGACCTGATGGCACGCGCGGCTACATCGATCCCGCGCCGCTGCCTCCGCCGATCCCGCGTGCGCCGAATCCGTCAAAATAGCGAGGTGTCGTCCGAATCGACCGCATCCTGGAAAGACCGTTACGCCGCACTCAAGTCGCGTCTCGCGACAACGAGGGACGCTCTCGAACGCACTCGTGAGGCATTGCGTGCCTCCGTTGAACGAGAGCAGGCCGTTCGTGCCGAGCTTGTGAATACGGGCGGACGGTTACGCCGGCACGAACGACAGGTACTCCGGCCCGAGGTGCTCTCCGATCTCATGCCGGTTCGCGCGCGCCAGCGACGCGAAGCCGGTCCGGACGAACTCGCCGGTCGCCGTGATGCTGCGCATGCGTTGGTCTCCGACGCCTACGCTTCAGCACGAGCCGCTGACGCGCCTGCCGGTGCCGATCGCGTCGAGATCGGCGGGCTCACGTGGTGGATACCGTCGGATGACCGCACGGAAGGGCGCCTCGCCACTCGAATCATGAGCGGTCATTTGCCGCTCCAGGACATTATCCGTACGCGTGAGGCGATTTCGAACGGCACGATGCTCGACATCGGAGCGAACGTCGGCCTCACCAGTGTCACGCGCGCCATTCTCGGTGACGCTGCTGTGGTCTACGCCGCGGAACCAGCGCCGGACAATTTCGCCTGCCTCGTTCGCACCGTGATCGACAACGGGCTGCAAGGGACGGTGTTGCCGGATCGCGTGGCGATCAGCGATCGCGACGGCACCGCGACGCTCTGGATGTCGGGATCGATCGGCGGCCACACGCTGCGCGACGTGGGCGGAGGCATCGAAGTGCCGACGATGCGTCTGGACTCCTGGATCAGGAAACTGGGTATCGACGTGAGCGCGGTGTGTTACGTGAAGGTGGACACGCAGGGCTTCGAATCGCATGTGCTGGACGGTGCGCCCGACGTACTGGCCCGCCGCGGCATCGTCTGGGAGCTCGAGTTCGCACCCACGATCCTGTCGAAAGCTGGCCGCGAGCCGGCGGCAGTCATCGCACAGATGCAGGCGGCGTTCACGCACTTCATTGATTTGAACGGCAGTGCGAGCGGTCCTCGCCGGCGTCCGGTCGCCGAGCTGCCCGAGGCTGTTGCCTATCTCGACCGCGGGTTCACCAACCTGATGCTCTACGGCGTGTGACGACGAAATTGTGTGAACTTGACTTTCCGGCCGATACAACCGTACAAGTAATGAGCTTCATGTCGCGGGTTTCTCTCTGCTCCTGTTGTCTCTGTTGCGCGTGCGCATGTCGGTGCACGTGTATGCAGCCGACGACGAGCAGGTGAGATAGCCGGGCATCAGATCCTTCCAGTAAGTTCCACCGCTTCTCTCCTCACAGTCGATCGGCTGACCCCTTCACAAGGCATTGGCACGTCCAGAAGGACGTGCCCTACGGGTCTCGGTAGGGCCGGTCCTTTTGGACCGGCCGCAGACAGAGGAGCAGACGGAATGTTTCGCAGAATTGTGCTGGTGCTCGTCGCGATCGTGACGCTGACGCCGGCCCTCGTTATTGGTCAGTCATCCACCAGCCAGCTGTCCGGCGTCGTTCGGGACTCATCCGGCGGCGCAATCCCGGGCGCCACCATTCGCATCGTCAACGCCGCCAGCAATGCCTCGTCGGAACTGGTGAGCGACGGACAAGGCGCCTATCAGTCGGAGCCGCTCGCACCGGGCCGCTATCGCGTCGAAGTAACGCTGGACGGATTCGAGCCGGTCTCACGCGAAATCGTGATTGACCTCGGTTTGGTCGCCGCCGCGGACTTCACGCTCGAACCCGCTCGCCTCAGTGAAGCCGTTGTCGTCACTGCCCGGCGCATTGAAGAGACGGTGCAGGAAGTGCCAATCCCGGTCTCAGTGGTCACCGGCAATCTGATCGCTGACGCGGGAGCATTCAACGTGAATCGTCTCAAGGAGATGATTCCGACCGTTCAGTTCTATTCGACCAATCCTCGCAACTCGTCGGTCAACGTGCGCGGACTCGGTGCGCCATTCGGATTGACCAACGACGGCATCGAGCCCGGCGTCGGTCTCTACATCGACGGTGTGTTCTATTCGCGGCCGGCCGCGGCGACGCTCGATTTCCTCGACGTCGAACGCGTCGAGGTGCTGCGCGGACCTCAGGGTACGTTGTTCGGCAAGAACACCACCGCGGGCGCGATCAATGTCACCACCAAGAAGCCGACGTTCGCGCGCGAAACCGACGTCGAAGTGAACTATGGGAACTTCGGCTTCGTGCAGGGCAAAGCGTCGATCTCGGGTCCGCTCGCCGAAAAGATTGCCGGTCGTGTTTCGTTCTCGGGCACCACACGTCAGGGCCAGGTTCACAATGTCGTCACGGGTGACGATCAGAACGGACTGAACAACGTCGGCGTGCGCGGTCAGGTGCTGTTCGCGCCGTCCGATCGAACCGCGGTGACGCTTGCGCTCGATCACACGCGACAGCGTCCGGAAGGCTACACGCAGGTCGTCGCCGGTGTCGCGCCCACACTGCGCAATCCGAATCGGCAGTACGCGCAGATTGCCGCTGATCTGCGCTACACGCCGCCCAGCTTCAACGCGTTCGATCGCGTCACCGATATCGACACACCGCTTCGATCGAATCAGGACATGGGCGGCGCGTCGCTGAACATCGACTGGAAGGTCTGGCGCGGCCGGATCACCTCGACCAGCGGCTGGCGTTACTGGAACTGGGACCCGTCGAATGACCGCGACTTCATCGGCCTGGCGGTGACGCCGATCTCGGCAGCACCGTCGACGCAGCGTCAGTGGACGCAGGAAGTTCGTTACGCCGGTGACCTGACCGACAACATCGGTGTCGTCGTCGGCGCGTTCGCGTTCCATCAGGGCATTGATTCCAATCCGTCCTTCAAGCAGGAACAGGGCGACGCCGCGGCGCGCTTCCTGCTTGCGCCCAGCGCGGCGGCAGCGACACCAGGATTACTCGATGGGTACGGGTTCAATCAGTATCTGAAGTTCCGAAACGTAAGTGCCGCGACGTACGGTCAGCTGGAGATCTCGCTCACCGATCGGCTGCGGGTGCTGCCCGGCCTGCGTTTCAACTACGACCAGAAGAACGTGGACTTCGATCAGCAGGTGTACGGCGGATTGCAGACCACTGACCCAACGCTCATCGCGCTGCAGCGCTCGATTCTCGCGCCGCAGAAGTACGCGGCCGACGTGAGTGATACGAATCTCTCCGGTCAACTGACGGTTGCGTATCGTCTGCTCGAGAACGTGAACACGTTTGGCACTTACGCGACAGGCTTCAAGTCGGTGGGTCTGAACCTGAACGGTGTGCCGACCGATGCGCAGGATCGTCCGGTGCTGTCGGCGGCGACCGTCAAACCCGAGGACGTGCATCACGTCGAGTTCGGCGTCAAGACGACACCGTTCCGCAACACCACCGCGAACGTCACGGTCTACAACACCGATATCAAAGACTTTCAGGCGCAGGTCGTGAACGCCGGCGTTGGCGTGCTGCGCGGTTATCTCGCCAATGCCGAGAAGGTGCGCGTCCGTGGCGTGGAGTTCGATGGCAGCGCGCGCGCCACTCGTCATCTGTCGTTCTATGGGGCCGCGGCTTACACCGACGGCCGCTACATCTCATTCACCGATGCGCCGCCGCCGCTCGAAGACACCGGCGGACCGCAGGTCAAAGACATCTCGGGCTCGGTGCTGCCGGGCATTTCGAAGTGGGCGGGTTCCTTCGGCGCGGAGTACTCGAACCCGACGCGCCTGTTCAGCCGCAACGGCGACTTCTTCCTCGGTCTCGACACCAGCTACCGCTCATCGTTCTCGTCCAGCGCCAGCGCCTCGCGCTATTTGATCGTGGACGGTTATTCACTCGTGAACGCGCGCATAGGCTTCCGCTGGACGGATGGCTGGACGGTGTCGCTGTGGTCGCGCAATCTGCTCGACAAGGACTACTTCGAGTTGCTCACGGCGGCGCCGGGCAACACCGGTCTGTATGTGGGTCAACCTGGTGACGGACGCACCGTCGGCGTCACGCTTCGCATGGCGCTCCGCACCCGGTAACACGTAGGGGCCGTCCTGTTGGGCGTGCCTCGTTGGGATTCGAACCATGGACTACGCACTCCCACTCGTCGTCATCACGTTTGGCGCCGCTATCGTCAATGGCGCGCTCGGTTACGGGTTCTCGTCGATAACCGTGCCGCTCGCGCTGTTGTTCCTGACCAACCGCGTCCTCAATCCGGCGCTCGTGCCGATTGAGGTCGCACTCAACGCATACGTGTTGTGGGTGAATCGGGCGGCGCTTCCGTCGGTGTGGCGTCGCGTGCTGCCGATCGTGATTGGCCTCGCACCCGGTGTGTTGCTTGGCACGGCGCTCGTGTCGCAGGTGAATCCGGGATGGCTCAAGTTCGGCACGTTCATCGTGCTGCTGCCGTTGATCCTCGTGCAGGCGGCCGGCTATCGTCGTCCGATTCAATCCGAGAAATCGGTCGGCCTCGCGTTCGGCGGCGGTGTTGGCGTGCTCTACTCGGTGACGACGATCTCAGGTCCACCGCTCGCGGTGATGCTGAGCAACCAGGGTCTGACGAAGACCGACTTCCGCGCCGCGCTCGGGTTCATCCGTCTCGCCGAGTCGTCGTTCACGGCGGTGGCGTATTACTACGCCGGGCTCTATACAGTCGAGAGCTTCGGCCTCATTCCATACATTCTGCCCAGCATCTTCGTCGGCGTGCCTATCGGCGCGTATCTCATTCAGCGCATCCGTCCGGAAACCTTCCGCCGCGTGTGTATGAGTTTCGACGCGTGGGTGGTCGGCTTCGGGTTGTCGGCGCTGCTGCAAAGCCTCGGCGTTGTCGAAAGCAACCTGGCATTCCTGGTCTTGTTCGCGGTCGGTATTGTCGACTCGTTGCTGCTGTACCGGTTCTTCACCGTGCAGCTACCCGGCGTAAAACGCGTCGAACAATTAGCCGCGTCCGATAGTCCGGCTGGCGCCTACGCGCATAGAGCTCCGGCGCCCAAGAAAGCCGGACACTACGCCTAACACCTGTAGGCCGGGTCCTGTTCTTTGGACCCGGCGCTCTTATCTGTAGGCGGCAGCTTGGATTCCATACAGCTCGGAGTACTGGCCGCGCTTCGCCATCAGCTCCTCATGCGATCCGACTTCGACGACGTGCGAGCCGTCGAGGACGACGATGAGATCGGCCATGCGCACGGTGGAGAAGCGGTGCGACACGAGGATCGTGATGCGGCCGTTCGTGTTTTTCGCGTTGCCGCCCCGGGTAGCGGCCGCGTAGCGTTCAAAGAGAGCGTGCTCTGTCTCCGCATCGAGCGCCGCGGTCGGCTCGTCGAGGACGAGGACCACCGGTTCATCGCGCATGAAGCCGCGTGCGAGTGCGAGCTTCTGCCACTGGCCGAATGACACATCGACGCCGCCGGGCCACGTCGGCCCAAGCTGCGTCTCCAGACCTGCCTTCAGCTTGACGACGACTTCGTCCGCACCGGCACGCCGGACCGCCGTCATCACCGCCGCCGCGTCCTCGAGACGCGGCACGTCGCCGACGCCGATCGTCTGCCGCGCCTTGAGCTCGAAGCGGAAGAAATCCTGAAACGCGCCAGCCAGTCGCGACCGCCACGCCTCGGCGCGCATCCGCGACAGCGGCATGTCGTCGACGAAGATCGTTCCGGCGCGCGGCTCGTACATCTTCGCCAGCAGCTTCACCAGCGTGGTCTTGCCGGCGCCATTCTCGCCAACGATGGCAACCACCGCGCCCGCCGGCAGCATCAGATTCACATCGTCGAGGACCACGCGATCGGTGCCGGGGTACGCGAACGTGACGTGATCGAACCGGATCCCTTTGGTGAGTCGGTCTGGCACGGGTTGGTCTGCCGCAGCGGCGACCGCCGCTGCGTAATCCTCGAGCCATGCCAGGCGAATCGCGCCGTACATCCAGAAGCCGGTGAGGAATCCGATCTCGCCGACGGTGGCGCCGATATACGCGGACAATCGTGCGCCTGCGGCGAGCACGAGCAGGACGCTGCTCGCGGGTGCCCGCAGTACCGAGGACACGAACACAACCGCGCCGACGTATGCCGCGGCAAAGATCGCCCACGCGAGCGTGTGCCACATCGCCGATCGCCAGCGGACCGCGGCAATTGGCCGATAGCCGTGCTCCCACGCGAGCCGGCGATCGGTGACGAGACTATGGCCGATTCCGGCCATGCGCACTTCTTTCGCGGGCGCCGGTGTCGTCGCGACGGTGAAGAGATGCCGCGCCAGCCGATTGCTCTGCGCGGCGCGTTCCCCCACCACGCGCTCGATCCGTGGACGCCACGTGGCGGTGAACGCCGTGGGCAGCGCAAACACCGCGAGCAGGATCAGTGCGGGGTGCACCGACATCAGCAGCACGATGGTGATGACCAGCCGCAGGATCCATCCGCCTGTCGAAAAGACCGACATGTACATGTGATCCAGCACGAACACCTGGTTGCGCAGCATGTCGAGCAGATCGAGATAGTCGGGGCGCTCCTGATGCGCGATCGTCGCAACCGTGGCCTGCAGGCGTGCGACGTGCGACTCGAGCGCAATGGTCACCTTGTCGCGGAAACGCCGCTGCACGCGCGTGCCGACGGTGCGCAAGAACCATGTTGCGGCGGCTGACAGGCCCAGACCAATCGCGGCCGTCATGACGTAGCCCGGACTCTGCTCGATCACGCCCTTGCCGAGCAGCGCCAGCCATAACGCGAGCAGCGCATCGGGCAGCGCACTTAGAAGCGCCAGCACGAACGCGGCCAGCATCAGTCGTGGCTCGTGGCGGTATCCAAGCTTGCACAAGCGCCACATCGACGGCAGCGCCGGTGGCAGCTTCGTGCTCACGTCGTGCTTAGGAGAGGACGTCATACGTCATGTCCTCCTCGCCTTCGACGACACCAAAGCGTTGCGCTTGCAGATCGAACATCGTTCGATAGCGTCCGTTCCTCGCCATCAACTCCTCGTGCGTGCCGAGCTCGATCACGCGCCCGTGTTCGACGACGCAGATGCGGTCGGCCTGACGGACAGTGGAGAATCGATGCGAGATCAAAATCGTGGTGACCTGTCTCGTCGCGCCGAGGATGCGATTGAAGATCTCGGCTTCACCGCGCACGTCGAGTTGCGCGGTTGGTTCGTCGAGGATCACGACGCCGGCGCCCCTCTGCACCGCGCACAACGCCCGTGCGAGCGCCACGCGTTGCCATTGCCCGCCCGAGAGATCGGTGCCGCCGGCATAGCCACGCGACAGCACCGTGTCGAGGCGAGCGAGCTTCGCTGCGCCTGCCGCCTCGAGCGCCGCATGAATCTCGTTGTCGGGTGCGCCGGCGGGCGCGACGTTGTCGCGCAGCGGGAGTTCGTAGCGAGTGAAGTCCTGGAACACCGCGGTGACTCGCGCGCGCCAGGAGTCGATTTCGAACTGTCGGATGTCGAGCCCGTCCACTTCGATCGCGCCCGATTGCGGGTCGTAGAACCGGCACAACAACTTCGCCAGCGTGGTCTTGCCGGCGCCGTTCTGCCCGACGATCGCGAGCGACGATCCGGCGGGAATCGTGAGATCGAAGTTCTCGAGGACCGGCGCGCCACCCCCGGGGTACGCGAACGTCAGGTTGCGAAAGCGAATCTCGCGGGCCGGCCGGCGCCCTGCGTCGCGATCGCCCTTTTCGAGCGCACCGATCGGTGCCATAGCGGCCTCGAGCCGGAGCACCGCGGCCACAGGCGCCGACGATCCATCGAGCGCCCAGTTGAGGCCGCCGAACGCGATCATCGACGCACCGATCGCGACCTGCGCGAACATGACGACGCGGCCGAGATCGAGCTGTCCGTTGAGGACGTCACGGCCGAGCGACCAGAACACGATCACGTTGGCGACGACCACCATGAGCAGGCTGAGTGTCACCGGCCGTTCGCGCAGACGCGTGGCTTCGTACTGGAGCTGATGGAGCCGCGTGCGGCGTGACACAAACCGATCGATGACCCATTCGGCGAGACCGAACAGCCGCAGCTCTTTACTGGCCGGCGAGTCCACCGCGATGCGATACGCGTAATCCGCGTCACGTTGCGCGCTGCGCACTTCGTCGGTGTTGCGATCGCGCCAAACGCCGCTCTCGCGCAGCAGGTAGTGCGTGGCGAGCCATGCACCGCCGAGCAGCAGCGGTGCCCACCATGTGTAGGTCGCGAGCACTGCGATCGATGCCAGCCCACCGATCATCTCCACCAGTCCGGTGGCGATGAAGTCCATCGAGATCGACAGCGGCGGACCGGTCATGGCCAGATCGAAGTCTCGGGCCACCGTGAGATCGGCGCTCAGCTTCGGGTCCTCGAGATGACCGAGCCCGGGCGGGTGCACGCAGGCTTCGGTGAGCCGATCGTAGAGCCACGCCGCCGTCCGATCGCCGAGGTTGGCGCTGATGACTTGGTGGATGGGCGCGAGGATCTGCAGGAGGACGAACGCGACGCCGACCAACGTGAGTGGCTCGGTCAGGCTCGTGCCCCGCTGCACGGCAGTGACGAGTTGGCCCATGGCGACCGCGAACAGTGCGGGCAGGAGACCGCGGGCGATGAGGACGACCCACCAGGCGCTGGTGAGCGCGGCGTCCGCCCGGGGCAGGACCCCGAAGAACTGCCATTCTTTCCGGGCGCGGAGACTCTGCAGCGTCATGGCCACTTAGACGGTCAAAGAGGATAAACCGTCAGGAGCGTCATTTGGTTACGGCCGGTCCGAAAGGACCGGCCCTACGAGCGGTAGGGCACGTCCTTTTGGACGTGCCGCGCGTATAATCCACGCCCGAGGGTGCCCATGATTCGCTCGTTGGTCCGCCCCCTTTTGGCAGGTCTGGTCGTGTGCGCGGTCGCGCTGACGCTCGCGGCACGCGTGGCCACTGCGCCTGGCCCGGCGTCCTGGGCCGACGATCTCACTCCCATTACAAAGGCGGACTGGAACTACGACCGCGCCGCGCATCTCATCGAGCGCGCCGGCTTCGGCGCGACGCCCGCCGAGATCGAACGCCTCGCCGCACTGTCGCCTGACCAGGCAGTGGCGCGGCTGGTGAACTACGAGTCGATCGACAACAGCGCGTTGAAACCGTTCGACGAATCCGGCATCTGGGACCGGGGCATGGATCCGTTCCCGCCCAGCCGTGCCGAGGCGGTGCGCCTCGCGCGCGACCGCGGTGAAGGACTCGGCGAGAAAATGCTGTCGCCCGGTTCGCCGCGCCGGCTGCAGCCAATCGTCGACAAGTTCTTCTACGGCTTGTACGCGAACCAGATCGAGACGCAACGACTCGGGTTGTGGTGGGCGAATCGGATGCTCGCAACGCCACGACCGCTCGAAGAGAAACTCACGCTCTTCTGGCACGGGCACTTCGCGACCGGCGAGAACAAGGTTCGCGACTACCGGATGATGCTGCAGCAGAACCTGATGCTGCGTGCCAACGCCTCTGGCCGGCTTCAGGATCTGCTGATCGGAATCCTCAAGGATCCGGCGATGCTCGTCTATCTCGACAACGGCGAGAACGTGAAGTCGCATCCGAACGAGAACTTCGGCCGCGAGCTGCTCGAGCTGTTCTCGATGGGCGTCGGCAACTACACCGAGCACGACGTGCGCGAAGCCGCGCGCGCGTTCACCGGCTGGACCAACGACGTCCTCACCTATAAGTTCGATGCCGCGCAGCACGATTTCGCCGAGAAGACTTTCCTCGGACGGAAAGGCACGTTCAACGGCGACGACATCATCCGCATCATCCTCGAGCAGCCGGTCACCGGCGAGTTCGTCGCCGGCAAGCTCTATCGCTACTTCGTGCGCGAGGAACTATCGCCGGCGGTGCGGACGCAACTCGGTCGCGAGTTCCACGAGAGCGGCTACCAGATCAAGCCGCTGATGACACGCATTCTGCTCTCGAAGGATTTCTATAGCCCGGCTTCGTACGCGACGCAGATCAAGAGTCCAGCGCATCTGGTCGTCTCGACCTATCGCAAGATGGGTCTCCGCGAGACGCCGACGATTCCGGACTTCGGACGCATGACTGGTGGCCTCGGTCAGTCGCTGTTCGATCCGCCGAATGTCGCCGGTTGGGCCGGCGGTCGCACGTGGATCACACCCGCGACGCTGCTGCAGCGCGGCAACATGTTCCGTGACGTGCTGTTCCCCGACGTCAAGAACTTCCGTCCGCCGGACCGCGCGATGTCGGCGACGGATCAGCGCGTCGGCGAGCGCCTCGCGATGGGCATGAACATCACTGAAGCGACGCGCGAAGGCGACGCCGAGTCGAACAAGATGATCGATCGCGACGAGGACTACAACACGCGCTACGGCGGGTGGGCGGGCTATCAGATCGCGTTCAAGCGCACCAAGCTGATCCCGCGCCAGCCCATGTCGATCGATCTCGTGTCGATGGTCGAGGCGGCGCACGCCGACACGCCTGAGAAGGTCGTCGATCATTTCCTTCGGCGCTTTCTGCGCGCGTCGCTCGCCGAGAAGGATCGTCAGGTGCTCGTGGACTTTCTGAAGAGCAAGCGCATGGACGAACGCTCGTTGCGCGAGCTGTTGTATGTCGTGTTGAGTCTTCCCGAATACCAGCTTGGTTAGTGGTTGGTGGTTGGTGGTTGGTGGTTGGTGGTGATCATGTCTAAATGCCACTGCTCGCGTCGAGACTTTCTGGTCCAAGGGATGTATGGGATCGGTGTCGGCGGGATGCTGCCACTGATTCTCAGCCGCACATCGGCTGCCCTCTCCGCTCAAGCGCTGCAAGGCACGAGCGTCGAGAAGCACCCGAACCGCATCCTCGTCGTCATTGAGTTGTCCGGCGGCAACGACGGGTTGAACACTGTCGTGCCCTTCGGCGATCCGGCCTACTACCGCGCCAGGCCGAAGATCGGGATCATCGAGCGCGAGGTGATCAAGGTCGCCGATGGCTTCGGCTTCCATCCATCGATGGTCGGCTTCGAGCGTCTGTACAAAGACGGTCGTCTCGCTGTCGTGCATGGCTGCGGCTACGACCATCCGAGTCTGTCGCACTTCTCGTCGATGGGGTTCTGGCACACCGGCGTGCCGAACGGCGGTGAGCCACTCGGATGGTTGGGCCGTCTCGCTGACGCGACCTATCCCGCCACGTCGAAGAACGTAATTGTGAACCTTGGCAACTCACAGTCGCTTGCCGTGAGAGGCCAGCAGCATTCGCCGCTCGTGTTCGACGACCCGGGCCGCTTCCGTCGCGACGGGACTGACGAGGAGAAGCACGCGCTCGCGATGTTGAGTGAGTCGCGAACGACGTCGAACGCGACGCTCGACTTTCTGGCGAATACCGCTAAGAACGCGACTGAAAGTTCCGACTTCGTTCGTCGCGCCTCGACCAGCTATCGCACGCCCGTGGACTACGGTCAGGGCGGCGGGCTCGCCGGCAACCTGCAGCGTGTCGCTGCGCTCATCGCGGCCGAGATGCCGACGCGTCTCTACTACGTCACCTATCAGGGCAACTCGTTCGACACGCACGTGCAGCAGGCCGACCTGCACACGCGCCTGCTGATGTACACCGCCGACGCGGTCCGCGGCTTCATGGACGACGTCGCGCGGCTCGGACGAGGCGACGATGTGGCGGTCATGATCTTCACGGAGTTCGGACGCCGCGTCGAAGAGAACGGCAGCCTCGGCACTGACCACGGCACGGCGACGCCGATGTTCCTGGTGGGGAAGGCGGTCAAGGGCGGCTTCTATAGTCGGCATCCGAGCCTCACCGATCTGGACGACGGGAACATGAAGATGACGACGGATTTCCGCCGCGTGTACGCGACCGCAATCAAGGAGTGGCTTGGCTACGACCAGACGCAGGCCGTGCTGAAAGGAACCTTCGCACCGATGGGAGTCTTCGCATGACCAACGTCATAGCCGCGAGCGCAGTGCTGCTCGTTACAGCATTGGCAGCGCAACAGCCGGCTGCGCCGGCGCTCGACTACGAGTACTTCAAAAAGAACGTGCAGCCCGTGTTCGTGAAGAAACGCGTCGGCCACGCCAAGTGCACCTCCTGCCACGCCGGCGAGGGCAGCCCGGTGTTTGCCCTGCAGCCGCTCGCCAAGGGCAGCACCACGTGGACCGAAGAAGAGACCAGGAAGAACTTCGCGGCCATACAGAAAGTGGCGATAGCTGGCAATGCGAAGAGCATGTTGCTGATTCATCCGCTCGACGAATCGGCCGGGGGCGACTTCTATCACAGCGGTGGCAAGCACTGGACTTCGCAGAGCGATCCCGAGTGGCAGCTCTTGCGGAATTTCGTGATGGGGCAGACAAAATGAAAAAGCTTCTTCTCGTCGCAGCCGCATTCGTCTTCTGCACGATCACGATTGCCGCGCAGAACAAGGTCCGCATCATCCAGACCAACAGCGCCGGTGACAACGTCAGCCTGATCGACCCGAAGACGAACAAGGTCGTCGGCGAGATCACCGGCATAGAGGCCGGCCACGGCGCCGGGGCCTCACCCGATGGCAAGACGATCTACGTCAGCAACGAAGCCGACAGTACGCTCGAAATCGTTGACGCCAAGACGCTGAAAGTGACCGCCAGCGTTCCGCTGACGGCCCATCCGAACAACATGGCCGTCGGCAAGGACGGCAAGTATGTCTACGTCGGCATCATCCGGAATCCCGGCGGCGTGGACGTGATCGACACGACCACGCGTCAGAAGGTCAAGAACGTGCCGACGAAAGGCACGATTCACAACGTCTACGTAACGCCGGACGGGAAGTACGCCGTCGCCGGCTCGATCGTCGGAAAGACGATCAACGTGATCGACGCCAAGACCAATGAGCCCGCGTTTACGATCGACATGGACCTCGGTGTTCGGCCGATGACCTTCAACACCAACGCGGACGGATCGACGAAGTGGATCTTCGTGCAGCTCTCTGGATTCAACGGCTTCGCGGTTGTGGACTTCGCGACAAAGAAGGAGATCCGTCGCATCCAGAATCCCGATTTGCCGCCGGGCAAGGCCACCGTCCCGCAGGGATCGGATCCGTCACACGGCATGGCTGTCACCTCCGACGGCAAGACGCTCGTCGTGTGCAGCCGGTTGAACAACTACCTCTATTCGTATTCGTTGCCCGATCTGAAGCCGCTCGGTGGCGCCGAACTCACTGGCAAGGGCGCGGGGTGGGTGACGCTCACGCCTGATGGCAAGACGGCCTACGTTGCCAACCCGGTGACCAACGACGTCTCGGTCGTCGATGTAGCGACGATGAAGGAGACGACCCGCATCAAGGTCGGGTACGTGCCGAAGCGCAACGTGACGGTGTCGTTGCAGTAGCACACGGAGGAAGCGGAGGACACGGAGTTTCTCAACACAGAGGGCACAGAGTTCACAGAGGCTGAACTCGAAATAGCGCGGTGACGAAGCGGATCGGCGGGGCGTCGCGCTTCGCGCCGCCCGGCTGACTCCGTTACCTCCGCGTTCTCCGTGGCTCCGTGTTGAATTCGTCACCGCGTCGGCTGCCGCCTACAATAGGCCGATGAAACCTTCCCTGGCTTGCGCGGCAGTTATTCTCGTACTCATCGCGACCGGAACGGCCGCACCTCAAGCACCCACCCCCGACCCCGAGAGCGTCGCTGCAGGCATGCGGATCTTCCGCACGAAGGGCGACTGCCAGGCGTGTCACGGCTGGGCGGCGGACGGCCGCAAGATGGACACGCAGATGCCCGACGGCGCGAATCTGCGAACCACGAAGCTCGATCGCGAGAAGCTGATCATCGCGATCAAGTGCGGCGTGCCGGGCAAGTCCATGCCGGCGTTCGATCGCCTCGCGTACAGCGACGGCCGCTGCTACGGCATGACCCAGGCTGCGCTGAAGAAGCTCGGTGGCCTCCCCGACCCACCGGCGACATTGCAGCCGCGCGAGATCGAATCGGTCGCCGACTTCCTGTTTGCCAAGGTGGTCGGCAAAGGCCCGATGGATCGAGCCGCGTGTATCGAGTACTTCGGCTCGGAGGTCGAGGCCTGCAAGGAGCTCAAGTAACACCTCCCGTGCGCAGACGACCATGGCCCTCGCAATCGGCTCTCGCGTAGGTCCGTACCAGATCACGGCCGAGATCGGCGCCGGCGGGATGGGTGTCGTCTACCGCGCACACGATTCGCGGCTCGGACGCGATGTCGCTGTGAAGGTGTCTGGAGAACGATTCACCGAGCGCTTCGAACGCGAGGCGCGCGCAGTTGCCGCGCTGAATCATCCCAACATCTGCACGCTGCACGATGTCGGCCCCGACTACCTCGTGATGGAACTGGTCGAGGGCGAGACGCTCGCCGACATGCTCGCGCAGCGTCCGAAGTCAACCGGGCTGCCGCTCGATGAGACGCTGCGGATCGCGCGCCAGATCGCATCCGCGCTCGATGCCGCACACGACGCGGGGATCGTGCATCGCGATCTCAAGCCAGGCAACATCAAGATTCGCTCCGACGGCACGGTCAAGGTGCTCGACTTCGGCCTCGCCAAAATGCACGGCACGTCGGAGCCAGTCAGTCACGACATCGACAAGCTGACGCATTCGCCGACACTGCTCGCGACACAAGCAGGTCTGATCCTTGGCACCGCGGTATACATGTCGCCCGAACAGGCGCGCGGCAAACCCGTGGATAAACGCGCGGACATCTGGGCCTTCGGCGTCGTCGTCTACGAGATGCTCACGGGACGACGGCCGTTCGAGGGCGAGGACGTGTCCACGACAGTTGCCGCAGTGATTCAGTCGGAGCCGCGATGGGACCGGATCCCGCATTCGATGCTGCGGCTGTTGAAGCGGTGCCTGGCCAAGGATCCGCGCCGGCGGCTGCGCGATATCGGCGACGTGTGGGATTTGCTCGACGTCGAGGCGTCCACCACGCACTCGCGTTCCGGCACCGCCGGGTGGATTGCTGCGGCGGTGGCGACGATTGCCGCTGCGATCGCGCTATGGGCGCCATGGCGCGTCGTCGAACGCCCGGCCGAACGGTCGCTCGTGCAGCTCGAGATGGATCTCGGTCCGGATGTGCTGCTGCCGCCGCTTGTGATCCCAACGCCGAGTTCTGTGGCAATTTCACCCGACGGCAGGCGCATCGCGTACCTCGCCAGCGTCGGGGGCGGATCGGTGCGGCTGTTTGTGCGCGCGCTCGACCAACCACGCGCCATTGAGATTGCCGGTACGGAAGGCGCGGCAAACCCGTCCTTCTCACCCGACGGACAGTGGGTCTTGTTCTTCGATGTCAATCGGCTCAAGAAGGTCTCGGTCACCGGTGGAGCACCGGTGCCGCTGATGGAAGCCGCGATCTTCGCTGGAGCAACCTGGCCCGATGACCGCACTCTGCTCGTGGGTTCGGGCATCAGGCAAGGACTGCTGCGGGCGTCTGCCGATGGCGGCGCACCGACGCAGATCCTCGCCCCTTCCGGTACTGAAACCTTTTATGCGACGCCGTCGATGCTGCCTGGTGGCACCGACGCGTTGATCGCGGTGTATTCCACGCCGCCCAACGCCGACACCGCGTTCATCGACGTCCTGTCACTGAAGGATGGGAGCCGGAAGACCGTGGCGCGTGGAGGGACTGCGGCTCGCTATGTGTCGAGCGGCCATCTGATCTACTCCAACCGCAACACGGTCTTCGCCATGCCGTTTGATGTGGCCGCGAGGCAGCCGCGTGGCGCGGCCGTGCCGGTCCTGACCGACGTCGCCTACGATCCCGCGGCGGGCATCCCGCAGATGGACATCTCGAGGGACGGCACGGTCGTCTATCGCCGTAATGTATCTCGTGAAGCGGGCTCGTCAACGCTGGCGTGGTTCGACGTGGGCGGGAAGCGTCAGGACCTGCGCTCCAGGGCCGCGCGCTACGCGAGCACGCCGCGTGTGTCGCCCGACGGCAAGAAGCTCGCGACGACAGTCCGGGATGGCGCCAATCAAGACATCTGGATTTACGACATCGAACGCGACTCGATGACTCGCGTCACATTCGGGACGCAGACATTCGTCAGCGCGATCTGGACCCCAGATGGTCGATACATCATCTGCGGATCGATCGGGAACGGGTTGTTCTGGATCCGTGCCGATGGCGGCGGGCAGCCGCAACAGTTGGTGGCGACGAAGAGCATTTCGTTCCCGTACTCGATCTCGGCCGATGGCAAGCGCCTCGCCTACTACGAGATCGCCGGGTCGCCGCAGATCTGGACCGTGTCGCTCGAGCAGGGTGATGGTTTGAAAGCCGGCACGCCTGATCGCTACATGATGACGCAATCCGCGGATCTGAACGCCGCGTTTTCGCCCGATGGGCGTTGGCTTGCGTACGAATCGAACGAATCGGGCAGGCCCGAGATCTACGTGCGCCCGTTTCCGACGACGGGTGCCGGCGGAAAATGGCAGGTGTCCAACAATGGCGGCACCTGGCCGATCTGGCCGGCGAAGGGTCGCGACATTGTGTACCGCTCCGGCAACCAGGTGATGGCGGCGGCCTATTCCGCCACCGCCGACTCGTTTTCGAATGAGAAGCCGCGAGTGTTGGCAGCAACACCAGGGGCCGCGCCTGGATTCGACGTGTTTCCCGATGGCCGCCTGCTGATGATGATGCCAACGTTGGCCGAGGGAGCCAAAACCGAGCATACGTTGATGCTCGTGCAGAATTTCTTCGACGAGCTTCGTCGTCGAGTGCCTGTCGGAAAGTAATAATTCCCCATGGCCCTCGAACCGGGGACTCGGCTCGGCACGTATGAGATTGGCGCCGCGCTTGGTGCGGGTGGTATGGGTGAGGTCTATCGCGCCCGCGACACGCGACTGCAGCGGGACGTCGCGCTGAAAATCCTGCCTGACGCCTTCGCCTCGGATCCGGAGCGGCTGGCGCGATTCGAACGAGAAGCGCAGATCCTGGCCTCCCTCAATCATCCACACATCGCGGCGATCTACGGTCTCGACGAGTTCCGTATCGGCGGATCTGCACAGCCGATCAGGACTCTGGTGCTCGAGCTGATCGAGGGAGAGACCCTCGCCGATCGGATTGGGCGGGGTCGGCTGCCGTTCGACGAAGTCGTCCCGATTGCACTGCAGATTGCCGAGGCACTCGAGGCCGCGCACGAGCAGGGGATCGTGCATCGAGATCTGAAGCCTGCGAACATCAAAGTGCGGCCTGATGGCACCGTCAAGGTTCTGGACTTTGGTCTGGCGAAGGCGATGGCGCCGGTGGCGGCAATGTCTCCGGGCGTCTCGATGTCGCCGACGATCACGACGCCGGCCATGACGCAGATGGGCGTCATGATGGGCACGGCGGCGTACATGTCGCCCGAGCAGGCGAAGGGTCGCGAGGCGGACAAGCGCAGCGACGTGTGGGCGTTCGGCGCCGTGCTCTACGAGATGCTCACCGGCCGTCGTGCGTTCGACGGCGAGGACATGAGTGACACGCTTGCTTCGGTCCTCAAGAGTGATCCGGACTGGGTGCATTTGTCAGCCGACGTGCCGCCGGCAGTCCGCACGCTGATCCGCAAGTGCTTGTCGAAGGATCGTCGGCAGCGCGTGTCGGACATCTCGGCGGCGAAGTTCATTCTGAGCGAGTTGGGCAGCGTCGGTGCGTCAGCGGCCGCTGATGGCGCACGCCCGATCGCCGCGGCGCGCGCGTCACGATGGCCGCTGTTGGTGATGGCGGTCGCATTGATAGTGTCGATCCTCATCGGCGTTGGCGTGTGGGCCCGGCGTCCGACCGTCGTCGCGCCCGTCGTCGCGCAGTTCACCATCCCACTGCCTGAAGGGCAGTCGTTCACGGGCGTCGGACGGCAGGTGGTGGCGATCTCACCTGATGGCACCAAGGTGGTCTATCAGGCGAACTCACGCCTGTATCTCCGATCGCTTGGCGACCTCGAGCCACACGTCATTCCGGGCAGCGAGAACGACGGGGGGCTTCTGAACCCGATCTTCGCGCCCGATGGCCAGTCGATCGCGTACTTCGCTCAGAGTCGCGACGGTTCAGCCCCCAACGTCTTGAGGCGCATTCCCATCACCGGGGGCACGCCGTCGACGATGGCCTCATTGACGGTTCCGTTCGGCGCGAGCTGGGGTAGCGAGGGAGTCCTGGTCGGGCAGGGCCGAGGTGGCATTGTGCTCGTGTCTCCGACCAATAAGGCGCCAGCGCGTGTGGTGAGTGTTGCGCCCGACGAGTGGGCCCATGGGCCTCAGATGTTGCCCGGCGGGCAAACCGTGCTGTTTACGCTGGCAAAGGGCTCGGGCGACGATCGCTGGGAAAACGCCCAAGTCGTGGCACAGTCGCTGGCCGATGGCACGAGGCGTGTGCTGATCGAAGGCGCCGACGCCCGATATTTGCCGAGCGGACACCTGGTGTACGCGGCCGCCGGTACGGTGTTCGTGGTGTCCTTCGATGCAGCGAGCCTCACGGTGACCGGTACGCCCGTGCCCGCGATCGTGGGTGTCCGTCGCGCGACGGGGCTGCCAACCGGAACGTCTCAATTCGCGGTGTCGACGACCGGCACGCTCGTGTATGTGCCAGGTCCGGCCTCCGCCTCTGCGACGACGCGTAGTCTCCTGATCGGTAACGGCGACCACGAGCCCGTCTCACTCAAGATTCCGCCTGGTGGATACACCCATCCCAGAGCCGCACGTGATGGCAAGACGATCGCCATCGGCCGGAGCGACGGTTCCGCGTCGGATATCTGGACCTACGATTTGTCAGGGACGACCGAGATTCGGCGTCTGACATTCGACGGCAAGAGCCGCTTTCCGGTGTGGTCGAGCGACAGCCGGCGAGTGACCTTTCAATCCGCTCGCGACGGCGACCGCGGAATCTTCTGGCAAGTCGCGGATGGCTCGGGCACTGCGGAGCGCCTCACCACAGCGGCTGCCGATGAGGAGCACGTACCTGAATCGTGGTCGCGTGACGGCAAGACGCTGCTGTTCTCGGTGGTGAAGGGAGCGACGCACGCATTGTGGGTCTTCACGCCCGAGGGCAGGAAGACCGCTCCGTTTGGACGGCTGGAGTCGAGTGCGTCACTGAGTGCGACGTTTTCGCCGGATGGACGATGGGTGGCGTACTCCTCGACCCAACCGGGCGGAGGTCTCATCTCGGCCAATCGCGGAATCTACGTCGAGCCGTTTCCGCCCACTGGCGAAAAGCATCAAGTCCCGGAGGTGGCCATCGACTTCCATCCGGTGTGGTCGCCCGACGGAAAGAACATCTTTTTTGTTCCCATGGCGGCTCGACCGACGATGGCCGTGCCAATCGCCACGCAGCCGTCGGTAACCTTCGGAGCGGCGGTCGATCTCCCGAAGGTGCCGCGGCCTGGTCTTCTCGCGACCGACATGCGCGGCTACGACGTGCTACCGGACGGTCGATTCATCAGCCTGACACCGCTGTCTGGCGATGTCGCGAACCCCTCGAACGCAGAAGTCCGTGTGGTGCTCAACTGGTTCGAAGAATTGAAGCGCCTGGCGCCGACGAACTGACCCGTATAATCGCCGGTGATGCCACACATGCTGCGGTCGATCGTCCACAGCGTTTCGCTCGCATTCGTGTCAGGCGTGGTGCTGTCGGCACAGACGGCGACGCACGAGGCACGAGCGAAAGAGATCTTCAAACAACTCGTCGAAATCAATACGACGCACTCGGTCGGCGACACCACGAAGGCTGCGGAGGCCATGGCCGCGCGGTTCAAAGCCGCCGGGTTCGGAGACGCCGATGTGCGGGTGCTCGGGCCGTCGGCGAAGAGGGGCAACCTCGTTGTGCGCTATCGCGGTACCGGCGCGAAACGCCCGATGATCCTCATGGCCCACCTCGACGTCGTCGAAGCACGGCGCGAGGACTGGTCGTTTGATCCGTTCGTGCTCACCGAGAAGGACGGCTACTTCTACGGGCGTGGCACCGCCGACGATAAAACGATGGCGGCGGTGTTCGTCGCAAATCTGTTGCGGCTCAAGTCGGAGGGCTATACGCCGTCGCGCGACATCATCCTGTTGCTGACCGCGGACGAGGAAGGCGGCCCCGAGAACGGCGTGAAGTGGCTGCTCGCCAATCAACGACCGTTGATCGATGCCGAGTTCGCGGTCAACGAAGGCGGCGGTGGCGTGATGCGCAAGGGCAAGTACGTCACCAACGAAGTGCAGGCGGCCGAGAAGGTGTATCAGGATCTGCGTCTCGAGGTGCGCAACAGCGGCGGCCACAGCTCGATGCCGGTGAAGGACAACGCGATCTATCGACTTGCCGCGGGCCTGTCGCGTCTGGCCGCGTTTGAATTTCCGCCGCAGTTGAACGACATCACTCGCGCCTACTTCACGCGCGCGGCGCCAGCGCAGCTCGATCCGCAGACGAAGGCCGACATGCTCGCCGTCGCGAAAGAGCCGATGGACAAGGCCGCGGCCGCGCGACTCTCGGCAGGGTCCGCGTATTTCAACTCGCTGCTCCGGACCACCTGCGTGGCGACGCTGCTCAATGGCGGGCACGCGACGAACGCGTTGCCTCAGCTCGCGACTGCGAACGTGAACTGCCGGATCCTTCCAGGTGTTCCCGTCAACGCCGTTGTCGCCGAGCTGACGAAGGTACTCGCCGATCCCGGGATTCAAATCTCAATCGTGGACGAGGCAACGCCCAGCAAGCCGGCGGTGCTCAGGGACGACGTGATGGCGGCAACTGAGGCGATCGTGAAGTCGATGTTTCCGGGCGTGCCGGTCGTTCCGGTGATGAGCACCGGGGCGACCGATGGTCTCTTCATGCGGAATGCCGGCATCCCGACGTTTGGTGTGGACGGTCTCTTCGACGACATCGACGACGTGCGCGCGCACGGCCGTGACGAACGGGTGGGCGTCAAACAGTTTAACGAGGATCTGGAGTTCCAGTACCGCCTGATCACCGCATTATCCAAGTAGTGTCCGGCTTTAGCCGGACCTACACGTGCGGCGAAAAACTCTTGCGGGCGCGCCGCCGGACGCCTAAGTATGGCCTGGCGCGGACAGACCGCGTTGATGTGGGCCGCCGCGGAAGATCATGCGGCAGTGATACGCGCGCTTATCGCGCGCGGCGCGGATGTGAAGGCCCGATCGAACGCTGGGTTCACCGCGTCGTTGTTCGCGGCGCGCGAGGGCCGCATTGCCGCTGTCGATGCGCTGCTCGCGGCTGGCGCTGATATGAACGAATCGCTGCCGGTGAGGCGCCGCCCTCAGGCAGCGGGGCAGGCCGCGCCGCCGACAAATGACGTCGGGCTCAACGCATTCCTGCTCGCCGCCGCGAACGCCCACTACGAACTGGCGGCACAGCTGCTCGATCGAGGCGCGGACCCGAACGCGGCGCCGCAAGGCTACACCGCGCTGCATCAGGTCTCATGGGTACGCAAGGCCGGCATCGCCGGCAGCAACAACCCGGCGCCACAGGGCTCCGGCAGCATGGACAGCTTGACCTTCGTGCGCACGCTCGTCTCGAAAGGCGCGCAACTCAACGCGCGCGTCACCAAACGTCCGAACATGGGCGTGACGACGCTCAATTCGATTGGCGCGTCAGCTCGCCGCCGACCGCTGCCGTGATTCGCGAGGTGATGGGCTCGAAATAACGTCAATTCCCAACGGCGTTGGGAGTTGGCGCGCGGTTTATAGTCCGCTCGTCAATTTCAGATCGACGGTCACGCTTTCTCCTTCGCGGACCGAGAACTCTTGCGCGCTTCGGCGAAGCTGTTCCTGAAACTCGGGTGCGAACTGCCGCCCTTGTTCGAGGTCTTCGATGGCTGTCGCGACGTAGCGTCCCGGCCGTATCCCGCGCGTCTGGAATCGCCCGTTCGAGTCCGGTCTCGCGGTCCGGATCAGTCGGCCGGCGACAACCGTCTCCTGCTTGGCCTCTGCCGGCAGAATCACCACGACATAGTCGCGTAGCGTCTGCCCTCGTGCGTCCGTCACCTGACCGGCAATCTGGGTCAGGCGGTCGGTCATTCTGATCACCAGACCCGACACCGATTGTCTCCCCGTCAAGTCGAGCGGTTCGTCGGTGATGTCTTCTCCCTCGAGCGTGATCGATTTCAACACCCAGGCAGGACCAGCCGAGAGCGTGAGGAAGACGCGTCCTGAGCCCCCTGAGAGCTGAAAGTTTCCTGTCTCGTCGAGCACGCCGTTGGTGAGCGGATCGGTTACACCAAATCCGGGAAACGTTCCCGGATTGGCCGGTGTGGCGAACACTCGCAGCGGATTGCCTCCCGGCCCCTCTCGCGACGCGGTGCCCTCGAAGATGACCCGGCCGCTCATCAACGCCCCTTTGCCCGTCACGATGCGAACGTTGCTGATGTCGCTGCCCGACACAACGATCGGCATCGAGGCGAACTCGCCTCCCGTTGCGCCCGCTCGCGGCACGGGCCGTACGTCGATCGAGTGCTCACCTGGAGCGATGCCTGTGATGGTGAACGAACCGTCGGACGACACCGAGCCCGCACCGTAACTGAATCCGCCCGTTCCCTGACGGGTCATGACCATCAGCATGGCGCCGGCCGCAGGACGTCCCTCCGAATCGACCACCGTGCCGCTGATCTTGGCCAGCCGCGCGGCGACCATTGAGAACTGCACAGATACTTCCTCACCGTTGGCGACCGAGATCGCCTGCGCCTCGTTAGCGCTTACAGTGCCTGGATGAAACGTCGGCGAAAAGCCTTCACTCGTGTCGCCGGCATTGCCGGTCGGGGGGACGGGCGTGCTGCGGTACGATGCGCTGACCACGTACTCGCCAGGCATCAGGCCGAAGGCACGAAACTCGCCGCGGTCATCAGTGGAATTGAAGCCGAAGCTGCCACCTGCCGAGACCGGCGTCAGTCTGCGCTGGCCGTCCGGTCCGTATTGATAGCGTTGCACCTGTACTTGTGCGCCCGCCAATGGATCGCCGAAGTCGTCAGTGATGCGCACCGAGATGACCGCTCCGCGCGGAAGACTGAAGTCGATGCGGTCGATTCGCTGATCGTCTGCGAGTGTGATCGGCGTGCCGGCCTCGAACGTGCGTCGTTGACCATACTGCAACGTGACGTATCCGGTCTTCGTGACGCTGACGGAGAAACGTCCCGCGGGCAAGTCCGCGAACTCGTATCGACCGTCGGCATCGGTCGTTGTCGTCCGGCGGATCTGACCTTCGGCGGCGAACGCCGTCACCTGCGCACGCCGCAGTGGCGCGCCGTTCTGCGCGGCGACGACGCGTCCGCGCAGTCGTGCGGTGCCCGTCTGTGTGGCGTTGCGGCCGTCGCGAGGAGGCGGCATGCCCGGGATCTGCGCGCCCGTCGGCGCGCCTGGGCGTGCTGTCTGCCCCGCGCTACCGGGGCTCTGACCAGAGACGATGGAGCACAGAAACACACTGACGACGACCACCAGGGGGAAGAAGGTTCGGCTCATATCGACCCCCGAAGAAAGACGATCCGCCTCTAGGCGGTCCAAGTCCGCCTAAAGGCGGACGCTACACATTCATGATGGCGAAGCACTGCTCGAGGCTCTTGATCGGATCCCGCCCTGGCCCCGGTCGGTGCTCGTGTGCGACGAAGCCCGTGTATCCGGATTCGGCGATGGCGTTGGCGATAAAGCGGTAGTTCAGTTCCTGTGTGTCGTCGATCTCCTGCCGCGTCGGCACGCCGGCGACGTGGATGTGACAGATGTAATCGAGATTCTCGCGAAGATTGCGGACGACATCGCCGTCCATGATCTGCACGTGATAGATGTCGTAGACGACCTTCACGCGAGGCGAGCCGACCTTCTTGCAGACCTCCCAACCCCAATCGAGGTGATTGAACGTCTGATCGGTGCGCTGATCCGCGGCGACTTTGGAGTTGGTGATCTCCATGCACAGGGTCACGTTCTTCTGCTCGGCGTAGCCTTTCACGCGATTGAGGATCGCGACGGTATTGGCGACCGTCTCGTCACGCGACATGCCGCGTTTCTCACCAGGCATCGCAATCAGGTTCGGACAGCCGACTGACGCGCACGCGTCGATGCCGGTCTTAAATGCCGCCTCGAACTTGTCATGAAGCTCCTTGCGGACCAGGCCTTCCTGGAACGACGTGCCGGCGCCCGTCATCATCGCCGGTGCCAGGCCGTACTTCTTCATGATCGGCACTTGCTCGACCGTTGGCAGATCGACGCCCTTGAATCCGATCTTCGAGAGGATTTGACACCGTTCCTCGAACGAGTTCTTCGTGTTGCCCCACACCGAGGCCATCACGCTCTGCCTGATCGGGTTGCGCTTCGGTGTCGTGGCGGCGGCCTGCGCCGCTGATGCCTGTTCGGAGCGTGCGATCGCCGCAAGCGGAGCCGCGGCCATGCCGGCCAGAAAATCTCGTCTGTGCATGGCGGCACTATACTGCGGTTAGAGCCGGTTTTGTCCGCGACGTTCTATGAGGTGTGAGATGACGCGACGGCTCACGACTCCGGTCGCAGCCGTATTGTTTTGCGCGCTTGCTGCGCCCGGCGTGCGGATGCAGACGCCATCTGCGCCAGAGGATGTGACCTTCGACGTCGTGTCCGTGAAGCCGCACGAGGCGCCGGCCGGTGCGACCACGCCCTTCCGGCGCTTTGGCCCCACGGTTGCGCAGCGTCCAGACGGCGGCATCACGATGCTCGACGTCCCCACCGCACTGTTGATCGCTCGCGCGTATTCCGTCACCACGCCAGCGGACATCGTCGGTTTGCCTGGATGGGCGACGACCGACCGTTACGACGTCGTGGCGACCTCCTCGCTTTCGAGTGCAACGCCAGAGCAGGAGGCGGCGATGGTACGAGCGATGCTCGCCGATCGATTCAAGCTCTCGGCTCACTATGAGGATCGCGATCAGCCGGTCTACGACCTGGTGGTGGCGCGCAAGGATGGCCGGCTCGGGTCTGGGGTGAAGGCGTCTGATGCCGATTGCGTTGCGAACGCCACGGAACGTGGCGCGCGCGGCGCGGGGCGAGGCGGGGGATTCGGTGGCATCGGAAGGCGAGGCGGTGGACCGCCCTCCGGCAGATCTGACCGCAACGGGCCTCCGCCGCCGTGTTCATTTCGGATGACTGGCGATCGCATCGAAGGTGACACGACCATGCCGGTGCTGGCGCGGGTGCTGCGGGCGCCCTCCGGACGATTCGTCATCGACAAGACAGGCCTGACGGGGAGCTATCGGATTCTGCTGACGTTTGACAGAGCCTCAGAACAGGGAGGCCGCGGCCGCGGCCGCGGACCGCAGACCGAGGCGCCTACCGGCGATGTTGCGCCGTCGATCTTCACTGCGATTCACGAACAGCTCGGCCTGAAGCTCGAGCCGGCACACGCGGTCCGAGAGACGCTGGTGATCGACCGGCTCGAACGGCCGTCGGAGAACTGAGTCCGGCGGACACGACGTCATCGCATGCCCTTGAAGGCGTAGCGGTAGTAGCGCTGGCCGTTGTTCACTTCGCCGAGATAGAGATTGCCCTTCGAGTCCACGGCGGCGCTGTGGATGTGGAAGAACTCGCGCGCGTTGTGGCCTGCGTGGCCGCCGACATTCGCCAGGATCTCGAGCGTTTGCCGATTGAGAATGCGCACGACCTTGTTCGATCCATCGACGAGATAGAGGAACTGTTGCGCCTTGTCTGGTGACAACACGAAGTGATGCACCGTGCCTTCGGCCTGCAGCGTGTTCCGCGCGATGAAGACTTCTTTGACGAACGTGCCATCGAGCCTGAACACCTGGAAGCGATTGTTCGTGCGATCCGCAACGTAGACGAGGTCATCGTTCGAGACAACGACCGAGTGGACAGGATTGTGGAATTGCGGCGCGGGCGGCGCCTTCACGAGCTCGGCACGCGCCGGGAATTTGTAATTGTCGTCTGGCGGTTTTCCGTACGCGCCCCAGTGGCGCTTGTATTTCCCCGTGCTCGCATCGAAGACGATGACTCGATGATTGAAATAGCCATCGGCGACGAAGAGCTCATTCGTCTTCGGATACACGAACAGGCCAGCCGGTCCGCCGAGATTCTGGGTGTCGTTGCTGCCTTTGTTCTGACCCGAATGACCGATCTGCATCACGAACTTTCCGGCACTCGTGAACTTCAGGATCTGGTTGTCTTCCTTC